>ENA-OQIL01000798-OQIL01000798.1-human-gut-metagenome-genome-assembly--contig:-NODE-798-length-10513-cov-3.347391_pt1 | contig 10513 bp, 8 predicted proteins | sample MGYA00242583_ERZ504748 | MGnify/ENA primary metagenome ERZ504748 (study PRJEB26092, sample SAMD00036191) | human gut metagenome | host: Homo sapiens | study: EMG produced TPA metagenomics assembly of...
ATTCAACAACCTTCCGATGCGTGCGATTTCCTCTGCCGAAAAGAGCGAATATCCGTTCATCTTCTGCGACAATGCTTGCGGGGAAATGCCGATGGCCTCCGCGACATTGTAGCAGGTAAAGCCTGCGCGGATGATTTCGGACCGCAAATTCAAATATTTGCCTTTCATGATAATAATCTCCTTTGAGTAATTTTCAGTAGGTGGCTTTATTATCATGATATTCAGTTCGCACGTACTGGCAAGAGGGGTATCACCAACTTTTTTATTTATTCTTGCAAGCAGGTGCTGTACCACACTTTTTATATGAAGAGTACCACACTTTGTACCACACAGATATAAAAATACCCTTTAATGAAATCCATACCAGTGATAAAATTATCGTTAGTACGTATTGCATTAAAGGATATTTGTAGAATGATAGAAGTTCGATTCCCGTACGGGTCACCAAAAAAGCACTACTTCATTTGAGGTAGTGCTTTTTTCTTTGTATGCGCTTTTTAATAGGTGTCGGGCGTAAAAGGTGACCCGTGCGGGAATCGAACAGCCTGCTGCGGAGGCGACCGCCGCCTGCGGCGGAAACAGGAAGCCGGAGCAGGCGCAGCGGTCGCAGAAGGCAAGCCCCGCCCAAGGGGCGCAGCCTGATGCGGTAACCGCAAGTCGCAGCCCCGCGTCCAGCGTCCCGCGGGGCAAAAACAGCCCCGCGGGCTGTTTTTAGGGCGCGGGAGATGGACGGGAGGGTCACCAAAGGGGCTGTTGTACATCCCCTCGTTTTCTTTTGCCTATTCCTCCGGCCTGACCACCGTTACGGTACACTGCGCTGTAAAACCGCCGCAGTCGGCGGTCAGGGTCGTGGTGCCGTAATTCACGGGGACGAGCCAGGAGCCGTCGAAGCGGGCGATGCGCTCGTCGGCGATGTGATAGGTCACGGCGGGGTGGTCGGTGGTGTCCTCCGGCAGAAGATGGCAGACTGCGCCGACGCGGCTGGCGTAGGCGTAGTCGGACTCGCGCGTGCCGTCGGCGGTGATCCAGGTCACAAGCTCGTCGTCAAAATACAGCGTGTAGTCGTCCAAAGCAATGCCGCGCAGCGGGCTGGACACCTGCACCGGGCAGCTGGCGGAAATTTTCCCGTCGGCGCTTTGCAGCGTCAGGGTGGTCGAGCCGCCGCGCAGACCGGTCACAATGCCGCTGGGATCGACCTCGGCAATCGTGTCATCGGCCACAGACCAGCGCCACTCGGTCAGGGCGGCGCGGCGGGGGCTGACCTCACGCCCGTCGGCATCCTCGTAGAGAACGGCGGTCTCGGCGGTCTGGGTCTTTTCGACCTGCACGGTGTCGGGCAGGGTCACGGCGGCCACCGGCGCGCCGCAGGCCGTCAGGCCCAGCAGCAGGGCGGGCAGAACAAAAAACAGCGATTTCATGCAAAAGCCCCCTTTTGGCAGTATCATACCACAATGCGCCGCCGCAGGCAACTGTTGCACTTTTGGGCAAATGCGTGTACAATAAGCTATATACTTTTGCAAAAGGGGGGCCGGGCATGGAGCGGACGGCGGGCGGCATCACCTACACGCTGACGCGGCGGCGGGTGCGCAACATCAACCTGCGCGTGCGGGCCGACGGCAGTGTGGCGGCCAGTGCGTCGCCGCGGGTGCCGGCGGCTTATGTGGACGCCTTTGTCACGGCGCGGGCCGACTGGGTGCGCACCGCACAGGCGCGTGCCGCGGCCCGGCGCGAACGAGAGGTCGCCGAGGCCCCCGCGCTGCCGCCCAAGGCCGAGGCGCTGGCCTATATGCAGGCGCTGTGCCGGGCATACTATCCGCAGTTCGCGGCGACCTGCCCGGGCGGCGCGATGCCCAAAATTGCGGTGCGCGACATGAACACCCGCTGGGGGTCGTGCAGTCTGCGCACCGGCACGCTGGCGTTTGCGCTGCGGCTCTGCACGATGCCGCTGCCCGCGCAGGAGTACGTTGTTGTGCATGAGTTCTGCCACTTTGCCCACCCCGACCACAGCCCGGCATTCTGGGCCGCGGTGGCGGAGGTGCTGCCGGATTATAAGCAGCGGGAACGGATGCTGAAGCTGCGGTGAGAGCAGACGGATGAGGGGGAGTTTGCCGCGATTGCCCGTGAACGGGGTGCCGGCGGAAGGTTTGCTCTCATCCGACCTTCGCGTTCGCTCGGCCACCTTCCCCCGGAGGGGAAGGCTTCATACTCTACAAACAAGGGAGGTTCCCATCTTGCCGTCTCCACAGAAAAAATATACGACGCTGGTCAGCAATACGCTGCTGTTTGCCATCTCCAACTTCAGCTCCAAGCTGCTCAGCTTCTTCATCCGCCCGTATCTGAGCTACGCGCTCGACTCGCCGGACGTTATGGGCGTGTCCAGCCTTTTGCAGCAGGCCACAAACCTGCTGATCCCGGTGGTCAGCCTTGGCGTGGCCTATGCGGTCATCCGGTTCGGGCTGGACAAAGCGACCAACAAATCCAGCGTATTTGTCAACGGCGCGGCGACTATCGGGCTGGGCTTTGTGGTGCTGCTGCTGGCCATGCCGCTGGTGCGGCTCATCCCCAACGCTGCGGAGTACCTGGGCTTTTTGTACCTCTGCGTGCTGGCCAGCTGTATGAGAACGCTGTGTACCCAGTTCATCCGCTCGCGGATGCTGAACCGGCTGGTCGCCATAGACGGTGTGCTGACCACGCTGAGCCTGCTGCTCTACTACCTGCTGTTCCTGAGCGTCTTAAAAATGGGCGCTACAGGCTTTTTGCTGGCAAATGCGCTGGCAGATTTGACATCCATGGTGTTTGTGTTCATTGCGGGCGGGTGCTGGCGGTACTTCAAGCCCAAGGCGTTTGACAAGACGCTGTGGAAGGAGATGCTGCGCTACTGCCTGCCGATGATTCCGGCGTCCATCAGCTTTTGGATCATCAACGCCAGCGACATGTTCTTTGTGCAGGGCATGTGCGAGGGCTACGCGGGCCGCAGCGGCAACCACTGGGTCGGGCTGCTGTCGGCGGGGTACTTCCTGCCGCAGATCATCACGATTTTGGGCAGCATCTTCTATGAGGCGTGGCAGCTCTCCGCCGTGACCGAGGAGACGGACCGCGAGGCGTTCTTCTCCAAGATATTCCGCGTATATGCCAGCGTGCTGTTCTGCTGCGTGGCGGGCATCATCATGCTGTGCCAGCTGCTCATGCGGGTGTTCAAGGCTGAATATTTTGACGCCTGGACGTTTGTTCCGTTCCTGACGCTCTGCTCGATGCTGACCTGCCTGAACCAGTTCCTGAACAGCGTCTACGTCGTGTATAAAAGGTCTGCCGGCTCGCTGTTCACAATGCTGGCCGGTGCGGTGCTGAACCTGATTTTGAACTACCTGTTCATTTTGCAGTGGGGCCCGTGGGGCGTAACCCCGGCCAGCTTCCTGAGCCTGATGCTGGTGTTTTTGCTGCGCGCCTACTCGACCCGCGGTTTGCTGGAGATCGACTTCCACCCGGCGTGGCTTGTGCTGAATCTGGCGCTGGTGCTGGCGGAGATCTGGTGCATGATGAACCTGACCCATTGGGCGCTGCCCGTCGTGGGCATCACCGCGGTGGTCTGCGTGCTGAACATCCGCGAAGTGCTGAGCATGCTGGATACGCTGATCGGGAAGTTTTTGAAGAAACGGAAAAGTTAAATAAAACGGCAAAGCCCCCTTGTCAAAGGGGGCTGTCCGCGGAGCGGACTGGGGGGATTCCGACGGGCGTCGCGGAAGCGGTTTGCTCCCGGAAAGCCCGCCGGAATCCCTCCGGCCGCCTACGGCGTCCACCTCCCTTTGACAAGGGAGGCTTTTGCTATACAAAGGAGCTTATTATGGAAAATAACGCTATCCTCTCCGCCCTCTCCGCCCGCAAAAGCGTGCGGGTATTCACCCCCGACCCCGTCACGCCGGACGAGCGGGCGGCCATCCTGAACGCGGCGTTCCAGGCACCGACGGCGGGCAACCAGCAGCTGTACACGATTCTAGACATCACCGACCCGGCGCTGAAGGCCACGCTGGCCGACCTGTGCGACCACCAGCCGTTCATTGCCGGGGCGCCGCTGGTGCTGGTGTTCCTGGCCGACTGCCGCCGCTGGCTCAACGCCTACCACGCCGCGGGCATCACGGACGCCCGCAAGCCCGGGGCAGGGGACTTGATGCTGGCCGTGGCCGACACCTGCATTGCCGCCCAAAACGCCGTGGTCGCCGCCGAGTCTCTGGGCATCGGCAGCTGCTACATAGGCGACGTCCTAGAGAATGCGGAGGCCATGCGCGACGCCCTGCACCTGCCGCAGTACGTAGTGCCCGCCTGTATGCTGGTGTTTGGCCGCCCCACGGAGCAGCAGCAGCGCCGCCCCAAAGCCCGCCCGCTTTGCCGAGCAGGCCGTCGTCTGCGAGAATGTGTACACGGACCGCACGCCCGATGAGCTGCGCGCCGACTTTGCGGCGAAAGCCGCCGCCAACGGCCAGCTCGACTACGACTTGACAAGCCGTGCAGGCTATTTGCAAGCGCAAGTACGCGAGCGACTTTTCCCGGGAGATGACGAGAAGCGCAGAGATTTACTGGAAAGAGTTTTTTGTGATTGGCAGAGAACGCAGGGGCGGAGCCCATATCCGCCCGGGAGTGTTGCCGCTGCCGCCGCGCCCCTGCAATCTCTACAAATAAACCACCCCCACCCAACCGTAGATGTTCTGCGGCTGGGTGGGGGCTTTCTTATTGATTGAGGGTGAAATTATATAGCAGACCGTCAATAAATCGCATTCCTGCCTTATTGCGTATGTAGGGGCGGCCATGGGTCGCCCGCCAACTTACCGCAGCAACGCATTTTCCGGGACAGTTTTCTTGCAAGGCAAACGGGCAGGGGCGAGCAATGCTCGCCCCTACAAGCGTTTTTCGACAGTCTGCTATATTTTGGTTGTATCCTGTAGTTTATGCTTTGGCGTAACAAAGCTGCCGGTATTGTCAGCTTTTAGATTGGCGTTGGATACAGGATTTCCGGCGTTATCAATTTTACGGATAGAGACAGTGCAGAGTTAGCGTTTGTTTGTGACATGAAAAGTATCCTGATCACCAACAGTCTTTTCCAGACTATAACTAACCCCTTCTCCCTGATTGAAGTTAAAAGCATCAATACGGAACCAGGTTGTATAATGGGGAGTCGGAGTAGAGGGATATGCCTTATAATATAAATGAAACGAACATGTGAAGTCTCCCTTATATCCGGCAGGAGGAGTTTCCTTTATAACATAAGTTTGGTCTCCGGTAGTTAGGAAAGCAGAATACCCGATTTTATCTCCCTCATGCAGTTTGACAGGAACGGAGCATTCTCCTTTACTATCACTGGTGAATTCGGCAACAGTGGTTGAGCCGTTCATAATAGCAAAGGTAGCACCGGACAGCGCTTTTCCATCAGGGTCAGTGACGCGCAGATTCAATTTGGCAACGGGAAAGCGCATAATGGTAAGCCGCCTTTTAGGCATGTCGATAGTAAATGGATAGTTATTTACGCCATCCTGCATGGAATTGAGACAATAGTCGTTCCCTTCAATGCGAACATTGATATAGATTTTTGTATCGCTGGGAATGACTTGATAGCCATCAGGAACTTCAGCGTCGGTGATAGTAGTCTCCTTATCCCCGATAACAGTGTTGTCACTAGGGCTCTCATTAGGAGAAATATTCAACAGAATATCACCGTTGCTGTCAGATCTAACCTCAAAGACGTTATCGCCGCTTTTAATGGTATATTTTCTGTTTGCAAAAGGCGCAAAATTTTTAGTTTCAATATCCTGCAAGTGGATAATGAACTGATGCTTATTTGCTGTAGCGGTGCCGCCGGTCGTACTGCCGCCGGAAACGCCGCCCCCGGTGCTGCCCCCGCCGGTTTCACCGCCGCCGGAGTGGTCATTCTTCTTCGGCGGGGTCAAAAAATGCTCTGGTCGCGCTTGGCGTGCGCGCCGATGTTGTTGTATTCCAGCATCAGATACCCCTTGGCCCACTCGTCCAGCGCGGGGTCTGCGCCGTACTCGGCTGTGGTGCCGTCCACCTTCATGTAGTCGTTGGCGGCGGTCACAACGGGGGTGTTGTGCTTCATTTCCAACAAGTACTCGTAGTAGTCGCTCAGGGGCAGACCCGCCTGCTGCAGCAGGGTGGGGGCCAGCATGACCATGTCCATGCGGTTCAGCGGGTCGGTGGTGCTGGTGGCGGCTGCCGTGTGCTCCAGCGGGTAGTTGGCCCAGATGAAAAACGGCGTGCTGCGCTCCAAAATCAGCAGCTCGTTGTCGGTTTCGGCAAAGCTGGGGTCGGCCACATGGGCCACAAAGCTGGGCGCGTGGTCACCGGCCATGGCCACAATGACCTTGCGGCCCGTCTTTTCGTACTGCGCGGTAAAGTAATCGCACAGCTCCTGCACGGCGGCGTCGGTCATTTTGATGCAGCTCAGGTACTCGTCCATCAGCGCATCGTAGTCGCCGTAGTCGGTGGCGGCGTGGACAATATCCAGCGACGCATCGTTCATATCGTAGTCGCCGTGGCTCTGGATGGAGACCAGGAAGCTGAACCGCGGCCGGTCCTCCGGCATGGCCTCGTACATCGTTTCCCAGTCGCGGTAGGTGGCCGAGTCGGTCTGGTACGGGCGGTCCCCGTAGGTCTCCTGCGTGGTAAAATCGCTCTGGAAATGGGTCTCGTCAAAGCCCAGCGCCAGCCAGGCGGAGTCGCGGCGGTAGTTGGAGTTCGTGTAGGGGTGGGCGGCCATCGTGGAGTAGCCCAGACCCTTGAGGTAGCTGACAACGCTGTTGGCGTTGTAGAGGTTCAGCCAGTTGAACGGCGTGATGCTGGGCATCAGGATCAGCGAGTTGGAGGTCAGCATCTCGTACTCGGTGGAGTTTGTGCCGCCGCCCACATGGGGGCTGATCGTGTGGCCGTAGACCGAGTTGGGCAGGTTCTTGGTGACCGGCATGATGTCGGTGTCGGCCTGCAGGTCGGTGACAAGGTCAAAGTCGTAGAAGCTCTCGGACAGGATCAGCACAATGTCGGGGTAGTCCTCGGCGCTCTCGGGGCTGGCAGGGGCGATGTAGTCGTCGGCCTTGCGGGCGGTGTTCACCGCCGCGGCGTCGTTGTAGTGCTCCGGCTCAATGATAGGGTCGGCCATCAGGCTGGTGGCCTCAATCGTCCCCGCCAGATAGCCGTAGGTGTAGTAGGTGTTCTGCCACGCCCAGCCGTAGGTCGTCTTGGGCTTGATGGTCACGGGGCCGAAGTAGCCGAAGAACATGACCAGAAACACGCCCAGTGCGCTGCCAGCCGCCCGCACGCCGCGGGCCTTCCAGCCGGCGCGCTTAGGCGCACCCTTGACCAGCTGCGCCTGCACGAACGCAATCGTCAGAATCGGCAGGTAGAGCAGCGCGATCTTCACAACGTCCTGCGTGATTTTCAGGGTGTAGCTGCCCATGACCTCGGCGGCGGTGCCGAGGTTCAAAATGTCCTGGGGCATCAGCGCCGAGCCGTGCAGGTCGCGGGTGTAGTAGTTGATGAGCGCAATGACGGTGAACACCGCGCCCGAAATGCCCGTTGCGCGGCTCCACTTGCCGAGCAGCGCAAACAAAATCAGCGTCAGGCAAAAAGCGGTCAGCGCGTTGAGCGGCGCGTAGAGCGGCCATTGAAGCTGCAAAAAGCTCTCGGTCACGCCGTCGGACAGCTCCAGCTGATAGCGGGAGATGAACCCCACAGCCACCGCCAGCAGGAAGGGGAGCACCCCCTGCAAGAGGAATTTCTTCCAGTTAAAGTTTTTCAAATGCTGCATGAGTGATGAATAAATACCTTTCTCTGTAAATTTTGTACACAACTATACATAATATATTATAACACGACACCACAAAAAAAGAAAGAGGCGCGGGCAGCACCTCTTTGGATGTATAATGATGTTTGTCCGGAATACGGATATTATAATACGCCTGCCCGTAGGGAGCGGCATATATGCCGCCCGCACCTCCCGGCCAGCACCCGCCAACCATCCACCACCCCGTAGGGGCCGGGCATGCCCGGCCCGCAACCCTGCGTCGTCGCCTGTTACTGTTTGCATCGTAGGGAGGGGTCCTTCGACCCCTCCGCGGGGCGTCGAGGACGCCGCCCCCCTACAGGGATGGCCCGCAACCAAAATGTTACTTCCGCGTATTCTTCTTCCAGATCCAATACAGCCCTTCCAGCACCAGCGTCTCGCGGTACACAATATCCGTCGCACACGCTGTGCGCACACTGTCGGGCAGCGTGCCGGTTGCGACCACCGGCGCGTCGGGTGCGCCCAGCGCTGCGCGGATCTGCGCGACCATGCCGTCCAGCATGGCCGCCGTGCCGTACACAATGCCGCTGTGCAGACAGTCCGCCGTGTTGGCCCCCAGCAGACGCCGCGGGCGAGCCTCCAGCTCCACCTGGGGCAGCTGCGCCGTGTTGCGCACCAGCGCCGACAGCGAGCACTGCGGCCCCGGCAGGATGCTGCCGCCCACCAGTGCGCCGGTGCTGTCCACGGCCAGCAGGGTAGTGGCGGTATCAAAGTTCACCACCACGCAGGGCGGCGTGCACCGCTGCAGCGCGCCCACGATGGCACACAGCAGCTCACCGCCCAGCTGGGCCGGGTTGTCCATGCGGATTCGCACCCCGCTTTTCAGCCCGGGGCCGACCTCCATGATCTGGCACTCGCACATCTTGCGCAGGGCCTCGCGCAGCCGCGGCGTCAGCGCCGGCACCACGCTGGAAAAGATGACCGCCGTGATTTGCTGCGGCTCCGCCCCGTACAGCGCCAGCATGTTTACGATTTTGTACAGGAGCTCATCACTGCTCAGCGCCGTGTCCGCAAACAGCCGCGACGAAAACACCAGCTTGCCGTCCGGCGTATACCCGCCAAACGTAATATTGGAGTTGCCGATATTCAATGCCAGGATCATGACAGGACCTCGTTTCAAGTATGTTGCCTCTATACTATTATAATAAGGTAGAAATTGCAAGTGTTTTCCACATTCACGTGTGCCGAATGTGGAAAACGCACCGCTTCCTCCACCACCACCCCCGTAGGGGCCGGGCATGCCCGGCCCGCGCGCTTTCCCATAACCACCCTCTAACCTTCCACATCGTAGGGAGGGGTCTTGACCCCTCCGCCTGCCCGTTCCCGGCCGGCACCCGCTCACCCTTCCGCCACCCCGTAGGGGCCGGGCATGCCCGGCCCGCAACCTCCCCGCCGCCTGCCGCTAATCTTCCACCGCTCACCCATTCCCCCAAAACACCTGACCCCGCAACCCGCTTTCCACCCACCACCCCCATAATTTGTGCCCGCCAACCGCTGTCACCCCAATATACACCTTGCCCAAACTTCACCCTCAAACTTTGTCGAAAAAATCAAAAAAACTTGCAAAAACCTGTTGACAAAGGTCATACTACTTGCTATAATAATCAAGCTGTCTCGCGGGCCCAGCCCGCGGCGGCAGCCGCTGGAGCCTTTACCTACAGCTTGTACGCCGTTTTTTGAAGAAAACTTCTTCAAAAAACTTTCAGAAAACCTCTTGACAAACGAGAGAATCTGATATATAATATACAAGCTGTTACGGAAACGCGACAGCGCAGCAGGACCTTGAAAATTGAACAAAACTGAAACTTGTGGAACCTTGATCGTGGGTTTGGAAACCCACGTTAATCAATTCCAAATTTACAAGTAATTCATACAGGACGCAAGCGATTGTGTCTGAGTGATTACAGCGATTTAACGCTTTTAAATGGCGATTAAATACCATTTATAAAGAGTTTGATCCTGGCTCAGGACGAACGCTGGCGGCGCGCCTAACACATGCAAGTCGAACGGAGTTATTTTCTTCACTCCGAGCTTTTTGCCGGTTAGCCGGAGCGGCAATCGGTTTTGCCCAGCATAAAAAGCAAAACCGATTTAGGCTCATAAAGTAAGACTAACACAGAGGGCAGAGAGTTGGGAGTGAAGAAAATAACTTAGTGGCGAACGGGTGAGTAACGCGTGAGTAACCTGCCCTGGAGTGGGGGACAACAGTTGGAAACGACTGCTAATACCGCATAAGCCCACGATCCGGCATCGGATTGAGGGAAAAGGATTTATTCGCTTCAGGATGGACTCGCGTCCAATTAGCTAGTTGGTGAGGTAACGGCCCACCAAGGCGACGATCGGTAGCCGGACTGAGAGGTTGAACGGCCACATTGGGACTGAGACACGGCCCAGACTCCTACGGGAGGCAGCAGTGGGGGATATTGCACAATGGGGGAAACCCTGATGCAGCGACGCCGCGTGGAGGAAGAAGGTCTTCGGATTGTAAACTCCTGTCGTTAGGGACGATAATGACGGTACCTAACAAGAAAGCACCGGCTAACTACGTGCCAGCAGCCGCGGTAAAACGTAGGGTGCAAGCGTTGTCCGGAATTACTGGGTGTAAAGGGAGCGCAGGCGGACCGGCAAGTTGGAAGTGAAAACTATGGGCTCAACCCATAAATTGCTTTC
>ENA-OQIL01000800-OQIL01000800.1-human-gut-metagenome-genome-assembly--contig:-NODE-800-length-10490-cov-4.233813_pt1 | contig 10490 bp, 15 predicted proteins | sample MGYA00242583_ERZ504748 | MGnify/ENA primary metagenome ERZ504748 (study PRJEB26092, sample SAMD00036191) | human gut metagenome | host: Homo sapiens | study: EMG produced TPA metagenomics assembly of...
AATGGATTTTTGCGTGTAACTATGAAGGTACTGAATAGGTACTAAAATTCTTTTTATCTGTTCAGCCAGAAAGGCGTGATCTCCTTTTCCCGGAAGACCACGCCTTTCTCTGACTGCCACTGGCAGATCCATATCTTCTATTATAGAAAGAATCTATTGTACCCTATGAGCACAAAGAGCCTCCGCGATGATCATATCCTCTGGAGTTGTCACTTTGATGTTTGAATAACTTCCCTCGATAAACTTCACCTTTGTGTCCGTCATCAGTTCCACTACCATTGCATCATCCGTAATACGGCTGCGGTCTGTTCCGGGTGCAAATACCTTCTCGTAGGCGCGGTAGATCAGACCGAAGCGGAATGCCTGAGGTGTCTGGATCTGCCATAAGGTACTGCGGTCCGGCGTGCTTGCAGAAAATCCCTCAGCATCCGCTGCCTTGATCGTATCCTTAACCGGCATCGATGCCACACAGGCAGAAAACTCCCGGACACCATCCACAGCTCTCGCGATGATCTCTCCGTTTACAAGCGGTCTTGCACCATCATGGATCAGAACGATACCGTCCTCTGCGAATCCTACGGCCTTTAAAGCGCAAAGTCCATTCCGGACAGAATCATACCGTTCTTTTCCCCCCCGCAACGACCTGTCTCACTCTGGTAAATCCATACTGCTCCACGATATTCCTTTTACAGAATTCCACTTCGTCTGCTCCGGCCACCAGAATAATCTCATCCATCCCTGCCTTCTCAAAGGCCCGCAGGGCATGAACAACCACCGGTTCCCCCTTTAAGAGAAGATACTGCTTTGCCACCTTGCTGTGCATCCGCTTTCCATGTCCTGCTGCCAGCACGATGGCTGCTGTTTTCACCTGTTCCATTACCGCTCTCCCAGTTTTAGGTTCGGCACCGCATTGAGGTCCCAGCCTGCGCGGACTCCGTTGATATACTCATAGTATCCCGCAGCACCGATCATTGCTGCGTTGTCGGTACAGAAGATCGGTGACGGATAGTAGAATTCGATTCCGGCTTTCTCACATGCCGCCTTCATGCCTGCGCGCAGGGCAGAGTTTGACGCAACGCCGCCCGCAATGGCGAGCTTCTTGTATCCAAACTCCTTTGTTGCCGCAACGGCACGGCTCACGAGAACATCCACCACCGCGTTCTGGAAGGAAGCGCAGAGATCCGGCACACAGATCGTCTCTCCCTTCATCTCCGCCTGGTTGATATAGTTTAATACAGCGGATTTCATGCCGCTGAAGCTAAAGTCATACTGGGATCCGCCGACTTTTGCCCGCGGAAATTCCATGGCATGAGGATTTCCCTCTTTTGCCGCCTTGTCGACCTTCGGGCCGCCCGGGTAGCCAAGACCTACGGCGCGGGCAACTTTATCGAATGCCTCTCCCGCCGCGTCATCCATTGTGCGTCCGATGATCTCGAACTCACCGTAGTCCTTCACGATCACAAGATGCGTATGTCCGCCGGACACGATCTCGCAGACAAACGGCGGTTCCAGATCCGGGTGCTCGATAAAGTTTGCGGATACATGTCCCTCGATATGATGAACCGGCACCAGCGGCTTCTTTGCAGCGTAAGCGATAGCCTTTGCCGCCGCAACGCCCACGAGAAGCGCGCCCACAAGACCAGGTCCGTAGGTCACAGCGATGGCTGTGATCTCATCTAATGTCATGTGTGCTTCGTCTAAAGCAGCCTGAACCACCTGATTTACCTTCTCAATATGTTTCCTTGACGCGATCTCCGGTACAACCCCGCCGTAAAGTGTGTGGAGCGCGATCTGGGATGAGATCACGTTAGAAAGCACCTCACGGCCGTTTTTTACAACAGCGGCCGCTGTCTCATCACAGGAACTCTCGATTGCAAGTATATATACATCTTCTTCAACACTGTGTATCTTCATTTCTTAATCCTCATCAAATCCAAGTTCAGCAGACCAGCCGTCGCGGGCAGTCTTAATTTTCGGGAAGATTTCCCGGATCTCGTTTAAATATTCCTCCGGATGCATTAAGGACGGGCTGTAATGGGTCAGCCACATCTCCCGCGGATTCGCCTCTTTACCGAGCTTTGCCGCCTCCTGGAACATCATATGCTTATTCTCCCGCGCGTTGGCAATTTTTTCCTTCTCACCGTACATGCCCTCGCAGATAAAGAGGTCATTGTCCGCGGCATATTCGGCGATTGCCGGAACCGGGCGCGTGTCAGTCGTGTAGGTAACGGAAATTCCGCGGCGCTTTTCTCCCAGCACCATGTCCGGGGTCAGGATCTTACCCTCGTGCTCGATGGTCTCGCCTTTCTGCAGTCTGCTCCAGAATTTCTGCGGAATCTCCTGGGCTCTCGCCCGTTCCACATCAAATTTGCCGTTTCTCGGGATCGTAATGCGATATCCATAGCAGGTCACGCGGTGGTTTACGCGGAATGCGTCCACCACATAGGGACCCGCCTGAAATTTTTCTCTCGGCTCCGTGAGTTCTTTAAACACAAGTGGGAACGGAAGTTCCGGCGCAATGGGACCAGCTTCTGGTTCTTCGTGCTGTTGTAGATGATCTCATGGAACTGCTCGTCAGTCTGGGCGATCTGCATCGCGTCCCGTTCCGATGGCTGCCTTGAAATCAACTTCCGCTTTATTTAATGATTCCAGCTCTTCCGCGGTGATTCTCTGGCATGCAAGGTCGATGGCAAGCTCCTCTAAAGAACGGCGCACCTCCAGAACATCCCGCAGGTTGCTCTCAGAGATCTTCGCAACCTCCGCGCCCTTTCTCGGTATCATGAGGACCAGGCCCTCGAGCTCCAGTTTACGGATCGCCTCACGGATCGGGGTACGGCTCACGCCAAGCCGCTCCGCAAGCTGGATCTCCATCAGGCGTTCGCCCGGCTCCAGCTCTCCTTTTAAAATTGCCTGGCGCAGGGTCTTGAACACAACATCCCGTAATGGCAGATATTCATCCATATTTACTTCAAAATGATTCGTCATCGTGTCTCTCTCCTCTATCTGGCTTTCTTCCGGTTGTAGAATTCAGTCAGGTACACCTGACGGGTCAGACGTCCGCCGTCCGCTTCCCTGAGGGCCTGACAGGCCTTTTCTGCCAGTTCCCTGTCCTTGTATATACCGAATACCGTCGGCCCGCTGCCGCTCATCAGGGAGCCGCAGGCGCCGTTCTCCACCATTATTTCCTTGATTTCCGCGATCTCCGGATGATCCGGGACCGTCACGGTCTCCAGGACATTTCCAAGACGTTCGATCACACCATCCAGGTCACCATTTTTGATCGCCGCCATCATACCATCGATATCCGGGTGTTCCTCCGGTGCAAGCTCATTCACGCGCAGTTTTCCGTATACCGCTTTCGTTGACACGGAGATCTGCGGCTTCGCGATCACGAGATGGCACTGCGGAGGTGCCGGGAGCTCTGTCAGGATCTCACCGATTCCTTCCGACAGGGCCGTTCCACGCATGATACAGTACGGAACATCCGCGCCGAGCTTTACACCCCGCTCCATAAGCTCTTTTTTCGTGAATCCAAGATCAAACATCCGGTTCACACCAACTAAAACGGCTGCCGCATCGGTACTGCCTCCGGCCATGCCGGCCGCAACAGGAATATATTTGCGGATCTTTATGGTCACGCCGTCCTTGATCCCCTTTTCATCGAGAAGCAGCTTCGCCGCGCGCCACGCAAGGTTTCCCTCTCCGTCCGGAACGAACGGGAGATTCGTCTCCGTCCTGATCACGCCGTCTTCGGTCCGGTCCATCTCGATCCGGTCGTACAGGTTCACGGTCTGCATGATCATGCGGACCTCGTGGTACCCATCCTCTCTCTTCCGGACCACATCCAGGCCAAGGTTGATCTTGGCATATGCTTTGAGGTCTAAATGGTCTTTCATGTTATCACCTTCTATATTTTCTACACGCGAGTCCTACCATCGGAATGCTTCGCATTCCCAGGAACAAATTTAAAGCTTCTCCTGCAGGCAGGCTTGAGCCGAACCTTTAAGCTTGTTACCCTGGTATCATCAAATTGTATTTGTGTTGTTTGTATACAATGTTTAATATACATGATTGATACACCATTTGACAAGAGAAATCTTGCGGAATTAATGACTTTTTCCTCAATAAACCTTTATTCCGTCCGCACGAATCCCAGGCTTTCCGCGACCTTCTTTGACACGATGTTTTCCTTCCCGATCCTGACGATAAACTGGACAGTTCCAAACTCTTCCTCAGCGTATTCGATCGCCGCCCGGCATGCCTCTTTCGCGTATCCTTTTTTCCGGTATTCCGGGAAAATATGGTAGCCCAGCTCCAGCGTGTCATCAAGGATATTCTCATCATCCAGGGACAGGACATAATAATCCACATCCCCGATGCCGTCATCCTGCGGGATCCGGAACCCCACAACACCTGTGAGATTTCCGCTCTTCTTTTCCTCGACCGCCCAGAATCCAAACTCAAACACCTCATAATGGTGCTTTGTGTAACCGGCTACCTTCTCCACCGTGTCCAGGTCGGCATCCACATGGTTCTCCACGATCTCCTCATAATCGCCTTCCGCGATCTCCCGGATCTTAAGCCGCTCCGTCTCGCAGATCGCCCACGGCAGCCCAAGGTGCCTTCTCGCGATCCGCCCCAAAAACTCTTCGTCCGCATCCTCCACATCCGCGATCAATGTGTCCGCCGCGCACCACTCATTCCCCTGTGTGTCTTCTCTCCATAAGCCAACAATGGCCCTCCCGGCAGCCTTTGCCGCCAGGAGAGCCTCGTTTTCATCGGAGAGCAGGACAGGAATTTTCTCACCGTCTACAACTGCATAACGGGTCTCCTGCATAGCACGTCTCCTTTTTTATATTTGCGGCAGTTGTTCCTGCTCCGCCTGCACACCTGCCGAATCTCCTCCGGCAGCTTCTTCCGAATGCATGACAGCTCAAAAACAGTACTCTTCCATGTCTGGAATCCAACTGCCATTTTTATCGGCACTTCTCCGGTTCCGGATACTCTACGCCGAAGGTCTCTGCTGTGATAGATTTGATCTTCTGCTCCTTCATCGGACGGTCGCTGTAATCGGTGCGGACCTCAGCGATCTTGTTGACGATGTCCATACCGTCGATGACCTGACCAAACGCTGCGTACTCACCATTTAAGTATGGAGCGTCCTTGTGCATGATGAAGAACTGGGAGCCTGCGGAGTTCGGGTTCATTGCACGGGCCATGGAGAGAACGCCCTCGGTATGCGCCAGATCGTTCTGGAAGCCGTTGTGGGAGAACTCGCCCTTGATGCAGTATCCCGGGCCGCCCATTCCGTTGCCGTCCGGGCATCCGCCCTGGATCATGAATCCCTTGATCACGCGGTGGAAGATCAGTCCATTATAGAATCCCTTATTTACAAGACTTAAAAAGTTGTTTACCGTATTCGGAGCAACGTCCGGGTAAAGCTCAGCTTTGATGATATCGCCGTTTGTCATTTCGATGGTAATGACCGGATTTTTCTTTTCTGCCATTGTCTTTCTCCTTTTTAACTGTGGGCTTTTACCGCCTGAACAGTAATTTATGCGGCTGCTAAGATACTGGACAGCCACTTGGTCGTATCCTATATTATACAGGGCATGGTCCCGGATGTCCACTGTTTTCCGGTCCATGCCCTGTGAAATAGTTACAGTTCAGTCATTACGTGAAATACCTAGTCTCCCATGGAGAACACGATCTTAATATTCGCGCTGACTTCCATCTCTCCCGGCATCACGTTCATATCTGCCGCGGTGTCCTCTGCCCCGGCTGCCGCCATTACAGCGCTTTCCTTTTTCAGGTCACGCCGCCGTCCACATATCTGCCGTACTGGCTGTCCGAATACTCTTCAATACTCACCACATATCCGAGTGTCCGTCCGCTGGCCTCCGCAAGTGCCTCCGCCTTCGTCCGGGCAAGATCAACTGCTTTCTTTAACGCCTCCGCATACGCGTCATCATATCCGCTGGAATAGTAAGACACGGAATAGATCTCATTCGCCCCGTTTCCGACGCCGTTGGAGAGCAGCGTGCCGACCTGGTCCACCGCAACATCGGAGACGGTCACCTCGGTCTGCATCTCGTATCCGATGAGCTTCCTCGTGTTGCTGCTCCAGTCATACCGCGGGTTCAGGTAATATCCGGAGGTCGTGATGGACTTTTCATCGATCCCCTGTCCTTTCAGGTATTCGGTCAGGGAATTTAAGCTCTCCGTATTCTTCTGCTGGCACTCATCTGCAGCCTTCGCCTCAGATCTCACCGCAAACACGATCTTCGCCATATCCGGCACGATCTTCACCGTCTCGCTGCTGTCCATGGTGATCTTTCCGTCCGAGCTGTCTCCCACATTTTCGACCTTCACGGTATCCGGCACAGACACCGTCGTGCTGCATCCCGCAAGAGAAACTGCCATTATCATCGCCAAACCTGCCGCCGCCAATGTTCTTTTCTTCATACTGGATTCCTCCTTATCCCTGAATGGTATGGTTTCACACTCCCAAACATGCCTGCCCTGTCCGCAGATATGCGTATTTACTGCGTTAACTGTGAACCATACGAAAACACGTCTTTTATATTAAGGAGTATAACAGAAAAACATTGCAGCGTTTTATCTTTTCTCTTACTTTTTTTAGGACATTTTCCTGTAGAAAAAATGGCATCCGATAAGCGCTCTTTCCTTCTGTTCTATTGAAGCGATATCCGCATACTGCTGACCGATTTCACCATATTTATACACAACCTTATGCCGTTATTTTCGAGAACTATGTCAACAAAATCTGGAACAATGTCATTTGAATTCGGAACAATATCAATCATATTTGATATTGTTCTTTTGTACTGTGCCTTTTCATTATTCTTTTAAGCTTGGTCTTCTATCAACGTATGCAGGATCTCCGGCAGCTCCACAAGCAGGCTCTTTCGGTTCACCCGCTCTGTTCTCCTGTGGATGTCCTTTCCCCATGGGCCCATGAGGACGGCTGGGATGTTCAGCTTTCCGATCTCTTCAAAGTCTACCTGGTAGCCGCCGCCCCAGAGCGGAGTCTCGGCGGCGTAGCCGGAAAAGTCCATATCCCCGCAGGTGCCGCAGTAGCTGAGGTCGGAGATTCCTGTAAAGTAGTGGACTTTCTTTACCATGCATCCGGCTGCCTCAGACGCTTTCTTGATCTTTCTGAACTGCCAGCTTCCGGCGCCCTCTTTTCCGGTCATCTGATCGCTGTGGTATGCCGGGTAGAGCGGCGGGGCGAAGCCGATGACCATCACCGGCTCTGTGAGTCCGGACCAGTCCAGGACCTCTGTCATCATGTCGATGGTGGCCTGGGGATAATTTGTCTCTCCGCTGCGGATCCGCGCTTCTGTGCGGTCCTTTAGCCCCTCCAGGAAATCCTCAAAGCCATCCGCATTTTTCTTGCGGCATTGTTCGGAGAGTTCCTCGAAGGAGAGGACATTAAACTTCTGCGGAACGACATCATTCGTTTTTTCACATTCTCCAACATTGTCCGCATATTCTTCCGATACCGGATCTGCATGATCCACACTTTCTGCATTTGCCGCCTGCGGCTTTGCAGTCTTTACGCACTTTTTCTTTCCCTGCATCGCCCTGCCGGAAAGCTTCTCCTCCAGCCTTCTCCTCTCTGCATCCATCTTCTCAATGTACTCCGCAAACGCCTCAGACCCAAGCTCCCGCATTTTCTCCAGGATCTCCCCCGGACCGGAAACTCAGCACACTCAGATATCCCGCCGCTCTCGCCGGAACCGACACGTCGTATTCCTTCTTGAGATCCTTGAAATTCAGCCATGTCGGCGGCATGCACACCTCGCCGTCAAAGACTTCCGCAAACTCCGCCGAGAGCTCCGTCTTCTCAAACATGCGTCCCAGGACACCCACCGCATTGAGTCCGTCAAAGCACCGGCTCACATGGCGGTACGCCCCTGGACCAGCACCACCGGCATGCCACTTTCCGACGGATCCCAGGAATACCTCCTGTCCATTTTCCATCGCGGCTCATGGCTCCCAGATCGATCAGGAGTTCATAGGAGAGTTTTCCTGTTCCCGGAGCTCTGCGAGAAATCCTGCTCACCATACGCTTTTTCAAGCTGAAAATCAAGTGCCGGACACGGCGCTCATAAACGCGAAATGGAATTTATCATGGATCCTTTTTCGAAAAAAGACATTGAAAAAAAAGCACCCCCGACCGAGTGCTTTTTCTTCGACAAAATAATTTATTTGAAAAAGGGAGGAGAGCTGATAATCACTTATCAGCTCGAGTATTATGAAAAAAAATCTTATAAGACAGCATCTATATCAGATGTCTCTCTGTTTATGGTTATATGATATCCATAAAACATGAAGAAATCGTGTGAATTGTGTAAAAGAATTTTGAAGACTTTTTGAACAAGATATGAACACGAAAAAGGGCAATTGTTCCCATCCCAACAGCATCATTTTCATCATCCCACCGAGAACAGAACGCACCCTTTTCCGCTTTTTTCTCTCTTTCTTTTCAACCAGAAGAAAAGAGAAACTGAAACGAAGCAGAAAAGTCTTTTTTTCGTCGTTCCTGATTTTCAAAAGAAAAAAGGAAAGAAGCCTGAAAACTATTGTAAATAAAGGAAAAAAGAAGGAAAAGCCAAAAGAAGAGGAAGGCGGAAAGCCTTCCAGGAAAGAAGAAGGAAAATATAAGAATTTCAAGGGAGAATCAGCCCCGGCCAAAATGACGATTTTGGACGGGACTTCGATAGCAATTTTGCACCGCCGCAGGCCGTATCGCACACACTCTCCGGCGTGAGGCAGCAGCTATGGATCCCGCTTTTCCCCCGGCGCATAGATCTCCCCCGCCAGCAGCACCAGCGCCGCCAGGTTCGGCACCGCCATCAGTCCATTAAAGATGTCCGAGACCTCCCACACCGTCTCCATCGCCCCGAGGCACCCGAGGAACGCCGCCAGAAGATATCCCACCGCATAGACTGCCGGGATCTTTCCCGAGATCTTCCCGCCAAGATACTCCGCCGCCTGCCGCCCCATATAGTACCATGCGATGATCGTGGAGAACGCGAACAGCACCACGCAGACCGCCACCGCATACCCGCCGGGGCTCCCAAGCGCTGTAAAAAAACAGAGGCTTGTGAGCGATGCTCCGTTCTCCGCCCCGAACTCTGAGGCCGTCCCGCTGCCCGCCACGCAGAGGATCACAAGCGCTGTCAGCGTACAGCTCACGATGGTATCAAAAAATACCTCAAAGATCGCCCACTGCCCCTGAAGCTCCTCCGATGCCATCTCCGCGCTCCCGTTTAACACTGCAAGACTCCCGAGCCCCGCCTCATTGGAAAAGACACCTCTGGCGATCCCATAGCTGACGCATCGGGAGATCCCGTAACCCGCGACTCCGCCAACAGCGCTGCGGAAGGAAAATGCATCCACCAGAATTCCCAGGATCACTCCCGGCACATTCCCGGCATACAGAATGATCACTGCCAGCGCTGCTGCTGTATAAAGCCCCGCAGACAATGGAACAAGCCGCTCCGCCGCGCGGAAGATCCGCTGGCCGCCCCCTGCCAGCACGATACCCGCAAGGACCACAAGGATCACCCCCACGGCTGCCTCCGGGATCCCGTACACATAGGACACCGTCTCCGAGATCGCGTTTGCCTGCACCATGCTTCCCATGCCGAAAGCCGCCGGAATACAGAAAAATCCGTAGAGGACCGCCGCCCCGGGACATCCCAGCCGTTTTTCCAGATAGATCATCGGTCCCGCTATCCATCCGCCGTCCCGGCCTTTTTCCCGGTACCTGATCCCGAGGACCGTCTCCCCATAAGCCGTCGCCATTCCGAGAAATGCCGACACCCACATCCAGAACACAGCACCAGGTCCTCCGGCGATCACAGCCGCTGCGACCCCCGTGATATTCCCGGTCCCTATGGTTGCCGCCAACGCCGTACATGCCGACCGGAACGATTCCCGGTGGTTCTTCCGATCCCGTAAAAGATTCCCGATGGTCGCATCCCACCAGCATGGGATCTTCCTGAGCTGAAAGAACCGGATCCGCACACTGTATACGGTCCCCACCATCAAAAACAGTATCGGTGTCCATGGTCCCCAGACAATATCATGGATCTCCCCAATCATATTCATTCCATATCACGCCCTGCAGCCTGACGGCCTCATTTTCTATCCCGCCGCGCATTACCGCCGCCCGCCGCGTTTTTACCTTTTCTATTTCTTACTACGTTTTATTCCCATTTCCACACATCTATGCTATAATAAACACTGTGTCTGCCCATGGCAGCTTTTATTTGCACAAGCAGAAAGCCAAAGTCCGCGCCGGAGCAGGACCTTGGCATTTTCTTTCAAAGGAGATGATTCTTGTGCCGGGATTTACGACCCACTACCTGTTCGGTGTGAAAGCCTACAATGACCTGCCGAACAACTATTTAAAACATGTGATATCCAAATACCGCTGGCTCTACCAGCTTGGTCTC
>ENA-OQIL01000801-OQIL01000801.1-human-gut-metagenome-genome-assembly--contig:-NODE-801-length-10488-cov-2.315703_pt1 | contig 10488 bp, 17 predicted proteins | sample MGYA00242583_ERZ504748 | MGnify/ENA primary metagenome ERZ504748 (study PRJEB26092, sample SAMD00036191) | human gut metagenome | host: Homo sapiens | study: EMG produced TPA metagenomics assembly of...
AGATTGTGGCAGCGCTTGTGCTTAAAGTAGAGGTCGATCTCCTCGGCAGAAGGTTCCAGCGCGTCCTTCTTGGCGGAATTTTGTACCCGGAAAAGGGGCCAGCTTCATGTCGCTGTCGCTTTCCGCCATCCACGCAAAGCGGCTGCGCACCGGCAGGGCAGCCTGCAGCAGAAAAATAAAGAACAGCGCCGCAAGGCCGTATGCGGCGAAAATCCAACAGCTCATCACAAAGCGCCTCCTTCCGTTTTCAGGTTTCAGATGAGCTTTTTATCTTTGGTTCAGGTAGGCCTGCAGCGCATAGGCCAGCTGGTCCGGGCAGGAGGTCGGCTTGGAGCCGCAGTGGATTCCTCTGACGCGCGCGATGACGTCCTGCGCCTTCTGGCCGCGCACCAGCGAACGGATGCCTTTGAGGTTGCCGTCGCAGCCGCCGATAAACTCCACGTCCTTGATGATGTCTCCATCCATCTCCAGGATGATGTTGCGGGAGCAGGTCCCGCGGGTCTTGTATAAAAATGCCATGTTGATCAGTTCCTTCTATTTCATAAATTTTGTGCTTTCATTGTATCAGATTTAGCGGCCGCCTGCAAGTTCTTTTGCGCGCGCAAACAATTTTTCAGGTTTGCCGCGTCGGTCACGCAGGTGCCCAGCGGGTTTGCCTTGCGGGAAGCGTAGCTTCCGTGAAAATCGGTGCCGCCGGTGACGATCAGGTTGTGCTGCCGGCACAGTTCCAGCAGCTCCTGCTGGTCCTCCGGCTTGTTGCGCGGGTGGTAGACCTCAATGCCGTCGATGAGGCCGCTGGGGGCAAGCTGCCGCACCAGCTCCATCGACTGGTAGACACTGGGGTGAGCAAAGACCGCCACGCCGCGCGCCTGGCGCACCGCCTGCAGCACCTCCTCCAGCTGGGGGGTAGGCCGGTTTTCTCGATGCAGCTGCCGCCGTGGTCGGAGAACAGCTGCTGGTAGAGCGGGCCGTAGATGGCGGTGTCGTACCCCAGGTCGAGCAGCGCCTGCATGATGCGCTGGATAAACCGCCGGTGCGCAAACCGCCCGCCTGGAGAAGATACGGAGCGGCTGCAGCTTGTCTGGTACTGATTATCGGCGGCACAGCTGTTACGCAGATGAATCGCACGCCTGCAAATCCGGATGGTGAGGGAAAGGAACCGCCTGTTACAGCCGCTGCGCCGCAGGATTACGACACGACAGACGCGCTTGCCGCTGCGCTCTCCTTCCCGTTTGCGCTGCCGCAGACCTTGCCGGACGGTTATGCGTTCGATTCGGCATCCGATCAGTTCGGCATGGCTGTTGTTGTGTATGCGGACGCAGAAGGACATACACTTAAATACTGCATGGGTAAAGGCGAAGACGCGCTCGAAGGTATGAACCACACCGTTTCCGGCGAGAAACTCGAGGGTACGGACGCACTGCTCTATGCCGAGACAGGTTATACCTCGACCGAGTGGAAGGATAGCCAGTATAGCTACTGCTTTATTGCGGATGAAAATTTCGATACCGCAGTTTGGCAGGCTCTGGTAAACAGCATAAAATAATCTGCTAATTTGTTGAGCTGTACCGCAGGGATGGGTTTCATTCTCACAATAATTTCTAATTACTAATTCCTAATTCCTCATTTTTCTGCTATACTATATAGTTAGGAACAAGAAGAAGGAAGGATACCATGACACTCTACATCAACGCCTGTCCGCGGGAAGAGTCGCGGACGGCACGGCTGGCGCGCGCCTATCTCGCACACATAAGCGACGTCACCGAGCTGAACGTATACGATCAGCCGCTCGTCCCGCTCGACCGTAAACGGCTTGCTCACCGCGAATCGCTCATTGCCGACGGCAAATGGCACGACCCGATGTTCGATTATGCCCACCAGTTTGCCGATGCCGACGATATCATCATTGCCGCTCCCTACTGGGATCTGGGCTTTCCGGCACAGCTGAAAACCTACATTGAGAACATTTATGTCACCGGCATTGTCAGCGCCTACAACGACCACGGACAGTCGTGCGGCCTGTGCCGCGCCCGCAGTCTGACCTACATCACCACCGCAGGCGGCGCGTACGACCCGCGGTTCAGCTTCGATTATCTGACCGCTATGGCCAAAGAATACTTCGGTATCCGCGAGACCCGACTTATCTATGCGGAGTGTCTCGACATCTGCGGCAACGACTCCGAGGCTATTCTGCAATCCGCAATCGACCAAATTGAAAGGAGCGCTGACCGATGACCGGAACCTGTGACGACTGCGCCTACAACGTCTACGATGATGAAATGGATGAATATGTATGCGAAGCCTATCTGGATGAGGACGAATTCTACCGCCTGATGCAGACCGGCAAAAGCTGTCCGTACTACCGCTCCGGCGATGATTATGAACTGGTACGCCACCAGAATTAAGGAGGAACCCTGACGATGACCGAACTTGAAAAAGCCGCTTCCGGCCTGCTGTACGACGCCAACAGCGACCCTGCGCTGCTCGAAGCGCGTGCGCAGACCAGCGACCTGTGCATGGATTACAATACACTCCGCTCCTCCCAGAAGGAGGAGAAAAACGCCCTTCTGCATACCATTTTAGGCGCCTGTGCGCCCGATATTGTCATTGAGCCGCCGTTTTTTTGTCGATTACGGCAGCCATACGCGTGTCGGCCGTGCATTTTTATGCAAACCATAACCTTGTGATCCTGGACGCAGCACCGGTCACCATCGGTGACCATGTGTTCATCGGCCCGAACTGCTGTATCTCGACCGCAGGCCATCCGTTCGATGTTGCACAGCGTAACGCCGGGCTGGAATATGCCAAGCCGGTCACCATCGGCAATAACGTCTGGATTGGCATGGGCGTGCAGATTTGTCCGGGTGTCACCATCGGCGATAACGCTGTCATCGGTGCAGGCAGCGTTGTGACAGAGGATGTACCGGCAGGTATGCTTGCCATCGGCGTGCCGTGCAAGGCCATAAAGCAGGTAGCGAATAAACCACAGAGACGCATTCTCTGATAAATTCGTAATTAGGAATTTTATCCTCCGCAGGGGCAGACCATTGGTCTGCCCTTTCATTTTACCTCTTACCTCTGCAGAACGCGAACAAGGGAGGCCATCGGCCTCCCCTGCGAAACATAAAACCATATTGTCAATTACTAACTGCCAATTTATTGAACCGCTTCGACAGTCTCCGAACCGCCCTCTTTATAGGTATAAACGGTAAACCCGTCGTACGTCCAGATGCCGTCCTCACCTTCGCCCATGCAGCTCGGCGAATAGCTCTTGGATGTCGGTGCGCCGAGTGCGCTCTCGAGTGCGGATGCGGACGAGCCGACGTACCCGCTCGCCTGAGAGGCAGTCGGCTTCGCCGGTTCTGCGGGTTTGGTCTCAGCCGGAGCGCTTGCCGCAGGCTTGCTCTGTGCCGGCTTGCTTGCCGGAGCGGATGCCGCCGGTTTGCTCGTCGAGGCAGACGGCTTTGCTCGTGCCCCGCTGAAGCAGACGGGCCTTTTGGTGGTCCGTTGGGTTGTTCGTGCTGCTCGTCACCAGCTTGGTTTCGTTGGTTTTATCCTCGGTTTTGCTGTCGGTCGAGGTCTTATCGTCAGTCTTAGTCTCGGTCTTGGCCTCGTCGGATTTCTCCTCGGTTTTCGCTTCGTCCTTCTTATCCTCGGTTTTGCCGGTCTGGACGGTCTGGCTCTCGTCCTTGGTATCATCCTGTGCGGTGTTGCCGCCGCACGCAGCAAGACCAAAGCAGAGCGTCAGTGCCAGCAGCATGGCTGTCAGCTTTTTCATAAAATTTCCTCCATATTGTTTATTTCTCCTGCGGATACTGATTAGACGGATTACGGTTCGGTTTTGTTCCCCAAATCCGGTGAATATTTTAGTATATTCGGCAGATTTCGCTCGACAATCTCGATGATGACCGTATCGCCCTCCTGCACCTGCTCCAGCGGATACGGCATCTGCCGGGTGATGATCGCCTCACGAAAATCCTCCGCGAGAAACGGATGCAGCGCATTGCCGAACGAATCGCGGCACAGCAGCAGACGGCCGTTCGGCGCATTCTCCTGTGTGGTCTGCATGAGGATATCCTCGTCCGAGCGCGGCGGGTTCACATACGAAAACGAGGTCTGATACACCTGCGTTTCCTCCTTTTGCGTGCCTTTCGGGTACAGCATTTGGTAAAGATCGCCGCTGTGGCTCCGCTCGGTCGTATATTCCTCATCCGTGAACGATGTATGCGGCAGACCGAGCGTGTTCATCAGATAATCGTGTGCAAGCGCGGCGCCGCGGTTCGTCCAGTGCGAGTCGGTCTTGTAGTACAGCACGTTCGCGTGTGCGCGGAACACGGAGAACAGGTCGGCGTAGTTCACGCCCTCCTGCCCGAGATACGGCAGCACGCGCTCGTAGCTGCCGTCCGCGTCCTCGGTCAGGTAGCGCGCAGGCATGTGCTCCGGGTAAAGCGAGCTTTTATTCGGCGCAATCGTGAACAGAAAGCGCGCGCCGCGGCTTTCGCAGTAGTCCTGTATGGATTTTACCGTCTGCGCCAGCTGCTGCGCCTCACTCTCGGTCAGTGTTGCGTGATTCTGATAATCATCGAGCGTTTTCGCGTAGTACAGCCAGCCGTCCGTACCGTAAATGACGTCCTCAGCAGGCGAGGTACACAGCAGCCTGGTCTGCAGCGCGGCATTCGCAGTGACAAGCTCCTGCCGGAAGCCGAAATGGTCAGCAACATAATCAGTCAGGTCGCCGAGAAACTCTGCGTTCCAGCCGGTCTGCGCGTTCCGCAGGCTCGGCTTGGGCGTGAGATGCTCATTGCCTGCCGCCTGCTGCTCGGGCAGCACGAGCATACCCACTGCCGGAATCAGGCACAGCGACAAAAACGTCGCTGTAAACCATTTATATTTCATATTTCACCTCAAAATCGGAAGTAAATGAACGGATTAAACGAGCCTGCCGCAAGGTACATCATGCACAGCAGCAGCAAAGCCAGAGAGCCGATGAACGTCACGTTCTCGCGTTTCGGTGTGTGCTCGCGGGCCACAGGCGTGCACAGGAGCAGCGCAAGACACAGCGTCAGTGCAAACGCAGGCGTAAATTTTGCCCAGACAGCCGCTGTACCCAGCCAGTGCAGACCAATGCCGGAGAACATCGCGGCATACATGGCGCCGGCCTGCGCCAGCGTGTCCGCACGGAACAGCGTAAAGCCGAGCACGACCACGAGCAGCGTGTACAGCTGTCCGATTCGTTTTCCCTTGAGCTTGTCCACCGGAATCGCACCGCAGTCCTCAAGCACGGAAAACAAGCCGTGCCACAGTCCCCAGAGGACGAACGTCCAGCTTGCGCCGTGCCACAGTCCGGTTGCGAAAAATACGAGAAAACGGTTGAGCCACGTCCGCGCATTCCCTTTTCGGTTGCCGCCGAGCGGAATATACAGATAATCGCGGAACCAGCCGGACAGCGAAATGTGCCAGCGGCGCCAGAACTCCTTGATGGTGGTCGCGGTGTACGGATAATTGAAGTTTTCGCGGAAATGGAAGCCGAACATGCGTCCGAGACCGATGGCCATATCGCTGTAGCCGGAAAAATCGAAGTAGATCTGCAGCGTGTAGCAAATGGCGCCCGTCCATCCTGCCAGCATGCCGATCTCTCCGGCAGGCAGCGCGAACACGGTATCCGCCATCTGACCGAGCGCGTTCGACAGCAGCAGCTTTTTGCTCAGACCGCAGATAAACCGGCGGATGCCGAGTGCGGTCTCCTGCGGAGTGGTGCGGCGGCTGTCGATCTCCTGCTCGATGTCGTGATATTTAACGATCGGCCCGGCGATCAGCTGCGGGAAAAACGCGATGTACAGCAGCACCTTCTTGAATGAGTGCGAGACCATTTCCGGCTCCCGGTACACGTCAATAACGTAGCTTAACCCTTGGAAGGTGAAGAACGAGATACCGATGGGCAGCGCAATGCCGGTCAGCGGCAGGTGCAGCCCGCACAGTGCGTTCACTGTGCGGATGGCGAAATCCGCGTACTTGAACACGGCGAGCAGCCCTATCCCGCCGATGACCGCGAGTGTGACACCGAGTTTGGCGTACTTTCCTGCGGCCAGCCGTCCGCAAACGTAGTTAAGCGCCACCGAGAGCAGCAGCAGCGGCAGGTAATACACCTGTCCGAACGAGTAGAACACCAGACTTGCGAGGAGCAGCCAGGTGTTTTTCGCATCCATGTTCGACAGCCTGCGATCGAGCAGAAATACGATCGGCACAAAGAAAAACAGCGAAATTGCAGAACTAAATACCATAGATTAACCCTTTATGCACCGCAATTCCGTCTGCGGTGTTATTTTTTCGTACTTGCAGAGTTTGCGACCGCAATACCTCCGCTGACCAGCACGAGCGCCGCCAGATTGCGTGCGGTGAAGATATTCTCGCCGAGCACGAGCGCGGAGAACAACGTGCCGAACACCGGAATCAGGAAGCCGAACAAGCTGACCTTTCCGACCGGAAATTTACCCAAAAGCGCCGTCCAGATGGTAAACGCGGCCGCAGACAGCGCGATCATGTAGCCGAGCAGCAACACGCCGCCGAGCGTCACCTGACCGAGTGCGCCTCCGCCAGCCGTGCCGACACCCAGCAGAAAACAGCCGCCGATGAGCAGCTGCCAGCCGGTCAGCAGCATGGGATCACGGCCGGGCGTGTAAATGCGCGAGACAAGCGCGCCCGCGCCCGCCGAGACCGCGCTCAGCAGCACCAGACCGTCACCGGTGAGGTTGAAGCCGTTCAGTCCGCCCAGTCCGAGCGCGAGCACGCCCGCAAAGCCGCAGATGCAGCCAAGCGTTTTCCGTCGGTTGAGCTTGTCATTCGGCAGCAGGCAATGCGCCAGCAGCAGCGCAAAAAACGTCTGCGTGCCGGAGAGCACCGAGCCTTTGGTGCCGGTCGTACCGCTCAGACCGATGTAGTAGCACACATACTGCAGCATGCTCTGAAACAGACTGATTGCCAGAATCGGCTTGATTTCGTCCCGTTTGGGCACGATTCGGTGCCCTTTCAGCCCAGTTGCGAGCAGCACAAGAATTCCCGCCAGTGCAAACCGCCAGCCGGCAAACACCAGCTGCGAAAACGGCGCGTCAGCCGAAACAGCGAACAGTTCGTACCCGCGCTTGACACACGGCGCCGCACTGCCCCAGAGAGCGGTGCATAAAATCGCCGGTAAATATAATTGACGTAACAGACTGCGTTTTTGTTCCCCCATTTTGATACTCCCAGACAAAATTTTTATGATTGCTGCTATCAGTATACCATACTTCCCTGCTCTCCTGCAAGAAAGGGAGTTTTATCGGACCTTCTCTGTGGTACACTGTCCTCAGTAAAAAAGAGAGGTGAAGCCATGATCTACACTTGCGACACCAAATGCTGCCACTTTATCTTCTTCGGCAGCGCTGAAACCCACGTCTGTCCGGATTGCGGCAAACACAGCATCCGGCCGTCCACACTCGAGGAACGCGCCGCGTTCTTCCGCCGCCAGACCGAGTTCGCACAGGAGCATCCGACCGGATAAGGCAATACCGCATAATTGAACAAGAGCGATTTGCGAGCAAATTTTGCGTACTGATTAGGCGCGGTTTTGCGGTAATACTTTGTGTATTACCGTAAAGCCGGAACGCTATCAGGACACAAAATTTCCGTAAAGCGCCGCAGCTTTAATTGTGCGGTGTTGCCTTCATCAAAAGAAAAACCCTTCCGAATGTTGTCCTCGGAAGGGTTTCACTTACTGTCTTCAGTTGTCATGTACGATTACGGCTCCTCGTGTGATGTTTTTTTAATCAGACGATTACTTGCCGCGACGATTGGTACGGTTCATGGTCTTAGCGTTGATGTGTTCGCTTTCCAGTTCTACCATGCGAGCGTTTACCAGTCCATTGAAGAAATTTCTCATACCCATAATCTTTGCACTCCTTTTCAGTGATTCAAGTGATTGTATTTTTTGAGATCCTTTCCTGATCTCTGGTATTATAATACACTTTCCCTGAAAAGAATACTAAGAGCAAGATTTTATGAATATCTCACAATGCAAGCGTTATTATTTTGTATATATTGCACAGCACTGCTTGACATCTTGTACATAATTAACCGAAACTACTTGTGAACTTTACATAACAAATCAGCGATACTCCTTCGCCAGTCGTTCAAACAGCGGCAGCGCACGCTCGATGGTCGCGGTTTTCACACAGTAAGAAATTCGCATATGGCCGGGGGCACCGAAATCCGCACCCGGAACGACCAGCAGATCATATTTCTTTGCGCGTTCACTGAAGGCGCGGTCGTCCGCCTCGAGCGTCTGCGGGAACAGATAAAACGCGCCGTCCGGCTTGACACAGTGATACCCCATCGAGGTCAGACCGTTAAAGAGCAGGTCGCGGTTGGTCTGGTAGACCGCAATATCGCTGGTCTGGTCAGCACAGCGTGCCGCTACGCGCTGGAACATACTCGGTGCACAAACATAACCGAGTGCGCGGCCGGCACCGCAGACCGCAGCGTACAGCGCCTTGCTGTCGGCGGCTGCCGGCGGTACGAGCACATAGCCGATACGCTCACCCGGCAGCGACAGCGACTTGGAGTACGAGTAGCAGATAATGGTATCGTCATGGAAATGCGGCACAAACGGCACCTGCACGCCATCATATACGATCTCGCGGTACGGCTCGTCCGAAATGAGGTAAATCGGGTGACCATATTCCTTCTCCTTGCCGCGCAGCATGTCGGCAAGGCGCTTGATGGTCTGCTCGGAGTACACTGCACCGGACGGGTTGTTCGGCGAGTTGACAACGACCGCCTTGGTGTGCTCATTCAGGCGCTGTTCGAGAGCACCGAAGTCAATCTGAAAATCCGCGATAGACGGCGGCACAATGACGCACTTGGCACCGGCACCGCTCTCGATGAACATTTTATATTCCGGAAAAATACGGTGCAAACACAACAATCTCGTCACCCTCGCAGACGATCGCCTTGAACGCACAAGAGAGCGCGGCTGCCGCGCCTGCAGTCAGGTACAGGCTGTCGCCGGTGTAGTCCGTGCCGAAACGCTTGTTGAGGCTGTCCGCCAGTGCGCCTCGCACGTCTGCGGCGCCCTGTGCCGAGGTATAGCCGTGCAGTGCAACCGGATCACCTGCCGCTTCGGCGTAAATCGCCTGACGAACGGCCTCCGGGGCGGGTACGTTCGGGTTGCCGATCGAGAAATCGAATACGTTCTCGCGGCCAACGATCGCCGCACGGCTGTTCCCGTACTCGAACAGCTCACGGATCGTCGAACGGCGGCTGCCTAAATCCATCATGTGCTCATTTATCATGGTTATCTACTCCTGTTAGGGGTTCTCCCTGTGAAAATTACTGCCCTCATTATATCATACTATTTTATCAGAGTGAAGATGGAAATTGGAAATTGAAGGGTGCGTTCCTCTCTTTTGTGTTACAGGAGAGCACGCTGTGCTCCCCGCGGGATCATTGTGCAGAGCGGGATGGTGTCCCGCCGTTTCCCGCCAAATAACACAATAAAAAAACGGAGAACAGAAAGCAAACGTCAAACGCTTATTTTCCATTCTCCATTTTCCATTATCAATCCGCCAGTCCGATGGCTGCCGAAAGCGGCATTGACAGCACAATGCCATGACTGCGGGTCTTCATTCCGACCGCCTGCATCAGCGCCGTCATAACCTGCTGTTTCTCGTCGCTTCGCACCACGAGGAACACGATTTCCTTTTCGGCCTGAATTTCGATACCGAAAAAACCGCTTGACCTCATTTTTCCGCAATGCCGCGCGCGGGAAAATGACCGTGCCGCCGCGCGCACCGGCCTTGCGCGCCGCATCCATCGCCACGTTGGTATAGCCGCGCTCCATCACAACTGCTACAACGTCAAAACCGTCGTTCTTCTCTGTCTCGTGCATCCTGCTGACCTCCTTTTGCTCCTCGTCTGCAGCGGTCAGCAGCTTGTGCCACCGCAGACCAATGCCTGTAATCGGAATGGTAACGCGATTCCGCGTCCGGGATACCGCATTTCCAGCTCACGTCCGAGCCTTTTGAGCAGGCGAACGCCGGTCTGACGGCTGACCATGCACATCACAATGGCCTTTGCCGTTTCACCGATACCGAGCAGGTCGAGCATTTCCGTGCGCGCCGTGCCGTGTGCCATGCACACAAAGTCCACCGGCGCCTGTTCCTCACGATAGATACGCAGCACCTTTTCGCCCTGCTCCACGTCAACAACGGCCGCCACGACCTCTACCGCGCTCTGCACCGTCATCTGCGGTCGGTTTTCACTCATGCTCTGCTCCCTCCAAAACGATGATGCTATCCTCATCCTCTGCGGAAACATCGGACGCATCCTCGCTGTTCTGTTTCTTTTTATAGATGAGACCCAGCACCTGAATGGTAAGCAGCGGGGTCATGGCTACCATAGCTACAATACCGAAGGCGTCAGTCATCACGTTGCCGCCGAGCGCTTCACACGCGC
>ENA-OQIL01000802-OQIL01000802.1-human-gut-metagenome-genome-assembly--contig:-NODE-802-length-10485-cov-3.507337_pt1 | contig 10485 bp, 13 predicted proteins | sample MGYA00242583_ERZ504748 | MGnify/ENA primary metagenome ERZ504748 (study PRJEB26092, sample SAMD00036191) | human gut metagenome | host: Homo sapiens | study: EMG produced TPA metagenomics assembly of...
GCCTCCCGCGATGTGGTGGTACATCTCAACAAGCAGGTCAATGCTCTCCCCGGAGTTCCTGGAGCTGTGGAGCAAGATCAAGCAGAAAACCGCCTACCGGGTGATGCATTGACACAGAGCAGCTGGTGAAGAACTGCGTCAAAGCTTTTCAGGAAATGCCCCATATCCCCAAAACCCGTCTGGTGTCCCAGACTGCCGATATTCACATCCAGCAGTCCGGGATCAGCCACATGGAACGGGAAATGCGGACGATGGAGATTGCCAACGATTATCAGGCCCTGCCGGACATCATCACCGCCATCAGCGATGAAACGCTGCTGACCCCCGCCACCGTCAACCGGATTCTGGTGGAGAGCGGGCGGTGCGGGGATTTCCTCAACAACCCGGAGGCATTTCTGGAGCAAGCCGTAGAGCTGATCCGCAGCCACCGCCACGCCCTGGCTATCGACGGTATCTGTTATGTGAAGCTGGACGGCCAGGAATATTATGTGCAGGAAATCTTCGATACCACTGAGTTGCTTGCTAACCTGGATCGAAACGCCGTAAAGGTGGAACACAGCGTCTATGACTATGTGGTTTACGACAGCTCCACGGTAGAGAAGCCGGTGGCGGTGGCCCTGGACAACGACCCGGATGTGAAGATGTTCTTCAAGATTCCCAGCCGCTTCAAAATTGAAAACCCCCATTGGCACGTACAACCCCGACTGGGCTGTGTATCTGAATAAGAACGGTGAGGAAAAAGCTGTACTTCGTCCTGGAAACCAAGGGTGACACCAGCTTTATGCACCTGAAAACCAGTGAGCAGCTAAAAATCCACTGCGGCAAGGAGCATTTCAAAGCACTGGACGCAGGTGTGGAGCTGGAGACTGCAACCAGTTGGACGGAGCTGCGCAAGCGCATTTGACAGAGATAGAAAGAGCTTTTTATCTCACATCTCGTCCTTGATTCTTGCGCTTTCCCTTGTTGGAAATCTGCTGCTCCTTCTGCGTCTGGCGCACCATTCTCCGCACGGCCAGCCGCTCTGCATCCTCGTCCAGCATCCGGGACACCGCCTTTTTACTGTCAAACATCAGAAGTGGGCTGTACTTCTCAACGTAAACCTGCTGTGCCTGGTTCTCCGCTTCCTGTTCTTTGCCGGGGCGGATGGCCTGTCTTGCTTCATACAGCTGCACTGGGTCGAAGCCCTGGGCCTGCTCCCGAAGCCCGGCATACTCGTTCAGGGCAGCGTCCAACTCGGCGGAATATTTCTGTTCCTGTTCTTCCAGCCGTTTCAGGCTCTGCTCCATGGCGGCGATGTCTTTGGGAAATTTATCGGCGGCATCTTCCTCGGAATATGCCAGCGACGCCAGAAGCAGATTTTTCTCCGAACGCAGTTCCTCCAAATCCTCTGTCAGTGCCGCAATCTTAGCCGCCAGTTCCCGGTGCCAGAATACATGAACCGCAGAGAGCGCCTTTTTCTCGGAAAGCAGACTGCGGCGCTCCTTCGTCTTATCCCGAATGTCCTTTGCAAGCTGATTGTACTGTGTGAGGGCAGGGCGCAGCGTATTCAGCGAAGCATTCAGGCGTTCCTTGCCCTTGCGGAGATACCCCAGCTGATAGCAGAACAGAAGCAAATTTTTTCGCAGATTCTCCATGGTCTCGGCGAGCGCCGGGATGGTATTTTTAACTGCCTGCGCCAGCTTTTTGACCTGTCCTCTCAGCTCCCGGAGCAGGGCATTGTCCGCCTTGATCTGCCGGTTTAGTTCGCACCGGTCAGAGATAATGCCCTTTTTCTCCATGGCTCTGGCAACCACACCCTCATGGACCGTGGGCCGCTCCAGCAGAGCACGCTCGGCATGGCTGCGGTGGTCGATGCGTTCTTCGTGCCCGGTGCGCTCCAGATGGCGGTTTGCCACATCCGCCCATGCAGCCCGCCACAAAACAAGCTGCTCGTCGCTGTTCCAGTGTTCCGTGATGGGATTTTGCCTGCCATATTTGGTGCTTTTAGGATATTTGGATACCCGTTCATAGCCCTGCGCCTGCGCTGCGGACGGGGCCATATACACCTTCTTTTTGCCCACTTTGTACTGGTACTGTTTCTCCCAGCCGTCGGCCTGTGCCTGTTTGAACTCAGCGGCGGTAAAGCCCTGTTCTTCGCCGTCTTTGACGCAGAGATATTCTTTCTCGGTCTTGTACTGCCATTTTCCCTTTTCATCCAGCGGGCGCACTGTCAGCAGGATATGGGCATGGGGATTGTGTCCGGGGGGATACGGGTCATGGATAGCAGCATCAGCGCACATTCCGTCTGCCACAAACTGCTCCTTGATGAAATCTTGCAGGAGCTGAATCTGTTCCTCCCGGCTTAACTCTATGGGCAGCGCCGCCACAAATTCACGGGCAAGGCGACTGTCCTTTGCGGTTTCGGTTTCCTCCACAGCGTTCCACAGGATTTCTCGATCCTGCCACTCTGCGGGGGCGGTGGCTGGCAGAAAAACCTGCCGCCACCCAAGGCCCTGTTTGCGGGTGTAGTCGTGCTGCACCCCGTCATACTCGTTGAGCATCCGGGAACAGCTCAGATAGGCCGCAGCAGCTACGGCGGAGCGTCCAGCTCCACGGCTGACTATTTTGGCCTCCAAATGATAAATCGCCATTGTCTATCGTCCTTTCCGAAGGGCTACTGTGAAACGCAGCAGCCCTTCTTCCGTACTCGATTACAACAGGTACGTCGTGAAATGCGACGTACCACCAGCAGGGGTGGAGCGAATCGTTCCACCCCTGTATCTGTGTCAAGCTGCCGGTGGCAGGTTGACGCAGGCAGGCGGCGGGATGGGGTGGCAATATACCACCCCATGAACAGGGGATTCCAAAACGAAAACCCCTGCGCCGACTGCATGGGCAAGGCTGGCAGTTTGGCAGAAATGCAGCCTTGTCCAGCGGCTCCCGCAGGAGTCGCAATCCCTCTCGGAGAGCGCACGTGCCCGACCAACGGGAGGGCTACCACCGCCTGCTTTAGCAGGTGGTGAGTAAGTGCGCCCTTCGGGATGAAAAAGAGGAAGGCCCCCGGTTTCCCGGAGACCTCCCAGCCATTTTCAATCGTGCGCTGCCAGCTTTCGCCGCAGGTATTCTTCCAGATTATCAAGCCCTACCGCCTGTACTTCCGGCAGCACTTTTTCCAGCACAGCGCCCTCCTGAATGAGCCGCCTTGTCCGGGCTTTTCGCTCCTTCACCCGGTCCCGTGCCTGGGCTTCCTCCAAGCGGTGCTTTGCCTGCAACAGTTTCTTTTCTTCACTTGTCATAGATTTACCTCCGTTTCTGCCAGATCAGGTCATAGCCCAGCACATCGGCCAGTTCCACAACCTCCTTGTAGCGGATGGATTCCCGCTGGAGCTTGGCCGACAGGTTGGAAACGCTGTCCGACCAGCCGTATTCCTCATGGAGCCGGTCAACTACCTCCTGCATGGTTATATCCGCCCGGACGATCTGTGCCATTAATCTCGTTGCGTACCGTCATCATCAAAATCCTCCTAAATTTACTTGATAAAAAAGCGAGCCGGTACGCCCTCTGACATAACCGCTTCGCTGTGTTGTGAAAAATCCCCTTGTCACCAAATCCGTTCAGAATTGCCGGTGTGATGTCCTGTCCATAGGTCGCACTTTTCCCGACTTTTTCCGTTTCGTGTGACTTGGCTTGAAACCGTGCATTTCCCCATAATTCCATGCACCCGGTTCACCGGGGCGAGAAGCGCGGTTTCGCAAAATGATTTCTTCCAACCGTCAAATACTTTCCGATTCCCACTTGCCCTGATTTACCCCTCCGATTTTGCCAGTGATTTTTGAGATATAGCCGCCGAATTGCTATAAAAGGGAGAACAAGAGGCAATCAAAGTGTACGTACGTACATTGCTCAGCGCCGCCATTCCTCCGGCACATCTTCCGGTACGTACGTACGCATCGAATCACCGGAAAACACTGATATATGATTTCTCACAAATACCTCGATTCCCAGAAAGCCACGCACCCGCCGTCCGGCAGCATTGGTCACATTGTTGCAGTATTCCAGATTGTAGCGGCTCTGGCAGGCGATCAGGGCTTCGCTGAAGCTGCGGGGTTTCAGGGCAGGCAGGTTGTTTTCGGTGCAGTAAATCTGGTACGCCTCATACAGTTCTTTGGAACTGGCGGACAGATCGGCTTTCAGGCGAACATATCCGTCAGAATCCAGAAAATCATAGACATTGTTGTTGTCCCGTTTGACTGCCTCCCGGTTTTCTCTGGTGCGGTCACTTTCAGTGAATTTGAAGTTGTTGGCGGCCAGCCGCTGCAATCCTTCAAAAGCCCACAGCAGAATACCCTCCACCTCGGCTTTCATCTTCTCGGCAAGGTCGGGATCATCCACACGACCAGCCGGTTTTTCTTTCGTGGTCAGCACCAGCTGGCGGCGATAAAATCCGTCGCTCCGGTCAAACAGCACCTGCAAATCTCCGTTGGAGAAGGCCAGCAGCCGGGCGCACATCCATCCCTGATAGCTCTTCTGCTTGCCCTTGCGCTCCAAATCCATCTTGCCCTGGGCAGTGACGATGGATTTCACATAGTTGGTCTGGCGCAGGGCCTCCATTCGCATATCGTCATCCACGCACAGGAGGATATGTTCCAAATCGGCACGGGCAAACCGGTTCTCGGATATTTTCCCGATGCTGCCATCCTTCATGTTGGAACCGAACAAAGTTCCCAGCACAGCGCCGATCTGCGACTTTCCTTCTCCGCCGCTGCCCTTAATGACCATCATGCGCTGTCCCTTGTTGCTGGGGATCAGGCAGTAGCCGATATATTCCTGCAAAGTGGGAATGTCCTCCGGGTAGAGCAGACCATCCAGAAATTGCAGCCAGAGAACAGGTTTGGGGCGTTGGGGTTGTAGGCCACGGGGAAACGGTTGCGGACGATTTTCGGCTTTCCTTTCGCAAAAGTTCCGTCCAGAAAAAGCGTGCCGTTGGAAAGATGAATCCGATCCGGCTCCGGGGGAAAATCCTCCACCAGCGCCGCCAGTTTCATCAGCTCCACAATGTTGCTGATTTTGCGGGGAATGTTGCTGACCGCACAGCATTTCAGCTCCTCAAAAATTTCTCCTCGCAGGGGTAGTTCGTCTGTCACACGGCCTTCGGGCGTGAAAAAAGCCCCGTTTGTGAAGATGATCTTGTGCGTCTGCAAGAACTCCTCACAAAACAGGGCTTCGTTGATGCTTTTGCCATCGAACCAGACGGGCATCCCGTCAAGCTGCGTTTTGTTTTTCATAGGCACCGTCCTCCTTTTTCAGCCTGTCCAGCCGTTCCTCCAAACCGGCAATCAGGCCATCCTTGTTCAGCATTTCCACGATTTTCACCCGCTGTTCCAGTTCGGCGGCAATGAGCAAATCCGCCAGATACTCCACATAGTCCAGCATCTGGCAGGCTTCCACAAACCGGTCATCCAGAACATCTTCCGGTGTCTTGGGTGCGTACTGCACCTTCCAGCTTTCCAGAAGATGCAGATAATCACACAGCACCCGCAGACAGCGCACTTCCTCCTGCCGGTATGCTTTCAGCAGAGGACGCTCCGGTTTGGGCAGGGCAGCTGCCGCAGGGGGCTTGTCCGGGCCAATCCCAAAATCCTGTGCCAGCTTCTGCACTGCCTCGAAACTGCTCAGGCCAAACAGCCTTGCCACAAAGTCAATCACATCGCCGGTGGCTCCGCAGCCGAAACAGTAAAAATACCGTTCGTTCAGCTTCATGCTGGGGTGCCGGTCCTCATGGAACGGACATCTGCACATCCCATTTCGGTTGACTTGCAGCCCATAGTGTTCCGCCGCATCCGGCACACAAATATTCTGTTTTACCAGTTCAAAGAGTGTCATGAAAATCCCTCCGTTTCAGGGCATAAAAAAAGCGGCCTGCCCGGTTTGTTGGGGCAGGCCGCAGTCTTTATGCAGTTTGTGATGTTTCCGTTTCTTTGGCTTTCCGCTTCTCCTGCCGGTAGAACTTCTCCCGGCAGGCGGGTTTGCAAAATTTAGCGTTGGGGCGAACAGACTGGAACGGCTCTCCGCAGCACTGGCATACCAGCTGGTACGGTTCACCCGGAACGATCAGCCCCTCGGCAATCTTCTGTTTGCGCTCCTTCTGGCGCAGATACTTTTCATGGTCACGGATGCGCTTCTGGCGGCGCTTTTCCTCCGCAGCCAGTTCTTCCTCGGTGGGTTCGGGCATGGGCACTTCAAACTTCCCGATGAAATTCATATAAATCTCAATTTCCTGCACCCGTTCCCCGGTGCTTCTGTCCGGGGCATGGACCAGAATTTTCTCCACAAATTCATGGAGCATGGGGGCAGTCAGCTCGGTGAAATCCGTATATTTCTGTGCCAGCGCCAGAAAGTGGCTGGCACGGTCGGTATCCTCGTGAAATTGGTCCAACTGTGCCTGCTCGGAGGCAAGCAGCTGTTCCAGCTCGGCCTGTTCCTTCTCATATTCGGCACACAGCAGCTCGAACCGTTTTTCCTCCAACTTGCCCATGGCATAGGTTTCGTATAGCTTTTTAATCAGCACATCCAGCTCGGCGCTGCGCTTGCGCTCCTTGGCGACCTTGCGTTTCAGCTCCTTGGCCGCTTCCTGCTGGCGAACCTGTGAAATGCTGCGAACTTTCTGAATAAACTCTTCCTTGTTCTGGATGGCATAGCTGGCGGTAGTGCGGATGGTTTCCAGAATCAGAGCGTTCAGGGCTTTGGTGCTAACGGTGTGGGAAAAACACATCTGGGTTTCCCGCTCAAAGGTCAGGGTGTAGGTGGAGCAGTTATAAAAGTCGGTTCCATACTCCCGCCCGTCCTTTTTGCGTTTGCCCCGGTGGTTATACATCTTGGCTTCGCAGTCGGCACAGAACACAAGGCCGGTCAGGGGATTGGCAACGCCGGTGGTATCTGTCCGGCGCACCGTCCGTTTCACCTGCTGGGCGAGCTGCCAGGTTTCCGGGTCAACGATGGCCTCGTGGGTGTTCTCAAAAATCAGCCAGTCGGACGGGTCATTTTTTACCCGCTTATCCCGGTAGGACTTTTTGGAGGAACGGAAATTCACGGTGTGCCCCATATACTCCGGCTTGGTCAGCATAGAACTGACCGTGAAGCCGTACCAGTCATAGGGGCGGCTGGTGTCCACGGTGTTCTTCCGGCTGCCTCTGCCGTTGCGAGCCAGATAATAGGCGGGGCACTCCACCTTTTCCTGTGTGAGTATCTTGGCAATCTCATGGGGGCCGTGCCCCTCCACCGCAAGCCGGAAGATCCGCCGCACCACGGCGGCGGCTTCCTCGTCCACCAGCCAGTGGTCCTTGTCCTCCGGGTCTTTTTTGTAGCCATAGATGGCGTTGTTGGTGGTGGGCTTGCCCGCCTTGCCCTTGACACGGTATGCTGCCGAAACCTTTTTGGACTGGTCACGCAGATACCATTCGTTCATGATATTGAGAAAGGGCGCAAACTCGCCGCTGTCCTGTTCCTCGCTGTCAATGTTATTGGCGACAGCAACAAAATGAACCCCATTCTGCCGGAACATTACCTCGGTGTAAAAGCCGGTTTGCAGGTAGTTTCTGCCGATCCGACTTAGGTCCTTACACAGCAGATGGGCCACCTTGCCCGCCTCGATGTCCGCCACAAGGCGCTTCCATGCAGGACGGTCAAAGTTGCCGCCGGACCACCCATCGTCTGTGTAGTGGACGATATTGGTGTAGCCCCGCTGTGCTGCATAGCTTTCGAGATAACGTTTCTGGTTCAGAATGGAGTTCGAGTCACCCGTGAGGTCATCGTCACGGGACAGGCGCTCATAGAGCGCAGTGATTTTTTCTTCCGTCTGTCTGTTTGCCATATCAGGCGCTCCTTTCAGACGGACGGCTCATTTGTGGCAGTTCCATTATACCACATTCCGGCTGGTTTGCCAGCCCGTCATTGCGGATCAGCCGCAGAATTTTATCTTCCATCGTTTCCTCGGCGGTTTGGCTGAGGTAGACACGAACTTTATAGGTGGTCTTGCCAATGTGCCGGGTCAGAAACACGGCGTTTTTATCTGCCATAGAACCTCTCTTTCTTGCGCTTTCAGCGCATCCGGTGTATACTGTTGTTATAGTTCCGATGTTTGTAACCTGTGATTGTGTTACTCTTTTTTGTGTCAAGCCTGAACATGGCGAAAGCCCCCTTTTCTCCTGCGTGAACGAGCCGATGTAACCCAAGTAACTTATTTTTAGATTACTCTTTCGCTAATAGGAGAAATCCGGGGTGCAAAACGGAACCATTTTTGAAAATCGCAAATTTTTTTGAAAAGAGGTGGGGTCATGGCGTATCTGTCTGATGACGAGCTTCTGGATACCGAGGGTGGCTTCACCGGATGGGACGCTGGGGCGGAAGAAACGCTGGAACAGGCGCTTGCGGAAGAACGTCTGGCCGAGCTGGAAAGTGAGCTGGAGCAGGACGAGCATCCCATCGACTATGAAGCGGAGCTGGAGGACGAGGAGGAAGAAGCTGCCCCGGTCAGTGATAAACTGCTCAAACGGGAGATGCGGGCCGAGGCCATACGGCGGCTGGAGGAAGCAGCACGCACGGAGAAGGATTTCCGGGCCGTGGTGGAGGAATGGAACAAGCTGGACCGGAACCGGGAGCGCCGGGAACGGGACCACGAAAACCTCCGTGGGGATGTGCCGCTGGAATATCAGGCGGTGCCGGAACCGAAGCTCATTCCCCGCTGGATGAACAACCCCACATACCGGCAGCTGATGGCCGGGAACTTTCTGGACATCCTGTTTGACTGCCCCTATGAGATGCACAACCTGACCGCTGATCCCTTTATTTCCCGCATGGTGGAGGAACTGAGCGAGGAACACAAGGAAGTTCTATATTTTCTCTCTTTGCGGCTGTACAGCACCACCCGGCTTGCCGCTGTGCGTGGGCAGTCTGACCGCAACATCCGCAAGCTGCGAAAGACCATCCACAAAAAATTGCAGCGCCAGATGTATGACCATCTGTGCGGCAAGCAGGAGCATGCGGCAGCCTGACCTTGCGGGAACGCCAATTTTTGGAGGAATACTCGAAAATCGCAAGAAAACAGGGCAAGGACGCCGTGATCCGGCGGGAAAACAAGACCAAGCGCAGAAAAAAGAAAAACCGCCCCTGATAATTGGGACGATTAAGGAGAAAGGGCGTGTATGATGAAAAATTTATTTGAACAGTCCCGTTCCCATTGGGTGCGGTACGATCATTACGAGCTGAAAACAGCGGAAGATGGCAAGCGGTATATCACCCCCGGCAAGAGCGCAAAGCCGGATGTCTACAATCCGCTGAAAGAGGTCCCCAACATTGTGCTGGATGCCCTGAATGTAGGGATGTTGATGATGGGACGCAAGCCGGAAGCAGAAGTGGAAAAGGCAGTGATGGAGTTTGTCACCCGGTACGGCCTGCTGGGGCTGATGACCGCCCTGCCCACCACGCCGTCCTTTATGGACTATGAGGCGGTGTACCTGCCGAAAAACCACTTCATCAAGGAAGAATCCATGGTGACAGACAAATACTTGTCCCTGTTTTACCCCTTTGACCAGCTGGATTTGGTGAAGAAAGGCATTGAATCCACATGGAATGTGTCCGGTGACCGGACGATGGTTGCCCTGACCATGACTTTCATGGACGAGCCGATGGCGAAGAACATGAGCTTCCAGCGAGAGTATGCGGAACCCTACGACTGGGTTGCCCAGCAGTTCAAGGACTGGGCCTTTACGCTGACCACAGCTATTTTGTACTACAATGACTATGATTCCATCAACGAGGATGCACGGGGACTGTACCGCAAGGCCATGGCCGCATTTGGTGGGATCGCCCCCAGCTACCACATTGAGCTGTTGGATAAGCCCACCATCTATTGGGATTTCCATTCGCTGCTGCTGGGCATCCAGATGATGTTCAGTTTCATGTTGGTAGACGGTGACCAGCCCCTGCGCCTGTGCAAGCACTGCCAGAAGGTGTTCCTGGGCAGCCGGTCCAACGCCGCCTTTTGCAGCCCACGGTGCAAGAACCAGTATAATGTCTACAAGAGCCGGGGAAAGAACCGGACGGATGGAGGTGACGAGGAATGAGCGAGGAACAGGGACTGACCCCGTATGAAACCAGAGAAATCCTCTTTTACAAGACCGAAAACGGAGAAGTGCGGGTGGAAATCCTGCTCTTTCAGGAAAAATCTCTGGCTGACGCAGGCAAAAATGGCAGAGCTGTTCGAGGTGCAGAAAGCGGCCATTTCCAAGCATCTGAAAAAAATCTTTGAATCCGGCGAACTGAGCGAGGATTCAGTTGTTTCCAAAATGGAAACAACTGCGGCGGACGGGAAACGGTATCACTTCTTCCGCTGCTTCTCAGGCCCCCGCTGCTTCCGCAGACGAGAGCCTGGCCCTGTCTGACGGCCCCGTCAACCTGAGCATCAGCTGGTGGGGCGGCGACAGCCGTCACGCTGCTTACCAGAGCGC
>ENA-OQIL01000804-OQIL01000804.1-human-gut-metagenome-genome-assembly--contig:-NODE-804-length-10448-cov-2.807286_pt1 | contig 10448 bp, 10 predicted proteins | sample MGYA00242583_ERZ504748 | MGnify/ENA primary metagenome ERZ504748 (study PRJEB26092, sample SAMD00036191) | human gut metagenome | host: Homo sapiens | study: EMG produced TPA metagenomics assembly of...
TGCGGTTACCGCGCAGCCGCATCGGCAGCACGTACTGCACCAGCGCCGCACCCTCCACCGCCGCAGGCACAAAGCCCGGCCAGTCGGCCCCAGGTCAGCGCCGGGCCCTCGCCGGGGAACAGCCTGTCCCCCGGTGCCAGCGTATAGTCTGCGCCGTACCGGGCCGTCATCTCCGGGATGACCACCAGCAGCGCCGTGCCCCGGCGTGTGCCGCCTGCGTGCGGGCAGCTCCCGGCCGGCCTGCTGCCACGCAGACGCCCCGCAGTACGGTGCCGCGACCCACGGTCTGCGCCCGCCCGCGTCGGCGTGGTAGAGCGTCACGGTATCGCGGTACAGCTTATTCATGGGGCAGCCACCGCCCGATTCGCAGATAGTAGCCCGCCTCGTGGCGGAAATGCGCCGCCCGGTCTGCCAGCGTGCGGGAGCACAGCTCGGGCGGCGCTGTGTAGGTCTCGCTCACGCTTCCGACGCTCACCTTCGCAATGCCCCGGGCTTCGTCCTCCTGCGCGAATTCGTACATTGCGTCGGCCACAGCGCAGAGCGCCATGCTCTCGGCCAGCTCCGGGTCCAGCCCCTGGGCGGTGCCACGGCGTACATCTCCCGCATACGGCGCAGCTCGTCCCCGGCGCGTCTGATGAAGCGGGGGAACTCCTTCTCCGGGATGTCCTCGCCCAGGTAATCCTCTACGTAAAAGGTATAATCCGGCACGCGCACGCCCCCTTACGCCTTGAACTTTGCCAGCACGACCTTAGCCTCATTGGACAGCACAGCGACGTAAAATTCGTCCGCCGTGATTTCGGTGGTGCGGGTCTTGGGCTTGCGCTCGGTCTCAATGTTGACCTCGCGCTTGCGGTAGATGGTCAGCGCCGGGATCTCGTCATCGACCTCGGGGTCGGCCTCCAGCTTGACGATGGGGCAGGCGTAGACGCCTTCGGCCAGCGGGACCTTCTTGCTGGGCACAAGGCGGCAGCCCGCGATCATGCCGATCTCGCCGGTCAGGCTGACGCCGGGCGTGTACTTGTCGGCGCTCAGGAAGTCGGGGTTCTTGCGCAGCTGGGTGACCTGCTTCGGGTGGATGAACAGAACCTTGTCGGAGCAGCCCATCTCCTCCTCAAACAGATCAACCGCATCGACGATGGCGTTGTAGCTGATCTGGGCCTGGCTGCCGTCGTAGATCAGGCTTGCGGTCTGCAAAGCGTCCATGCAGTCATTGTCGACCTTGGCGGCAATGGCCTGCGCCAGCTGGGTATTGGCCTCGCCCACCGGGTTGCCGTAGCCGGACAGCACGGCCTCGTCGGTCAGGCCGATGCCCTTCATGGCCTTTTTGATGGTGGCCTTGCGGGTGGAGGTCGTCATCTTCTCAATGGCGACCTCGGCCGCCCTCGGCCACGTCGGAGGCGTCGCCGATGTAGGTGTAGGCAGGCACGGTGATGGTATCGCCGGGCACGCCCTGCAGCGTATCGTCAATTTTGGCAAACGGTGCCACGCGCAGCTTCTTCGGGATGCGCGCGGACACCATATCCCCCATAACCTCAGGGTCGATCAGTTCGGACAGCTTCGTGATGAAATCAGACATATAGTTTCTCCTTTTTTGTGTTTTTACTTTTGTACGGTAGGGGCCGCATGCCGGCCCGCCGGTTTCCGTTGGTTGCCCCTTTCACGGTTTGCTTTGCAGAGAGGGGTCTTGACCCCGCCGCGGCGGCCAGAGGGCTGGCCGCCCTACAAACTCCCGTGTACGTAATTTGCAGGGGAGGGCTTTCCCCCTCCCGCGGGGCGTCGAGGACGCCGCCCCCTACAAGCCTCCCTTGTCAAAGGGAGGTGCCGAGCGTAAGCGAGGCGGAGGGATTCCTCCCGCCGCCCCTCACTTCCTCAACTCTTTATAAACCTCCGGGTTCTCCTTCTTCAGCGCCAGTCTCTCCCGGTACCCCATCCGCGCAAAGGCGTCGCGGTCCAGCGCTACCGGCACGCTGCCGGTCCCCGCGGCATAGGGCGCGGGGGTCTGCATCGGCTTGTTCTGCTCGTTCTCCATTGTATTTCACCTCACTTTCTGCAGCATCGTAGGGCGAGGTGACCTCACCCCGCCGCACTGCACGGCAGGCTTATTGCGCCCGCCCTGCATCGCCCATAAACCGGCGGCGAATCTCTGCCAGCTCCGCCTCGGTCTCATGCGGCAAATCAAAATACCACGCCAGCGCCAGCTCGGGGCGCAGAAGCCCCGCGTCCACCAGCTCACGCTGCTCGGCCCAGATGCGCGCACGGTCATACAAAACACCGTCGCCCCAGTCGATAGCCGGGGCTGCGGTCTGCGGCAGACCGTCCAGCCCGTACACCGCGCCCAGCGCACTGCACAGCGCCATGGCCTGCTGCACCGTATCCGTCCACGCACTCTGCAGGTCGCGGATCGTCAGGTCGTAGTCCACCGACGTTGCGGCGATCTCCGTCGCCGTGCGCGGCTCGGCGGGGGTCTCGACCTCGCTCAGAATGCCGCGGCGCAGGCCCAGCAGGCTCTCACACCCGCGCAGAAGATCCTGCTTGCGGGCCAGATAGCTGCCCTCCCGCAATGCCGGGCTGTAGACCGTCACACCGACATTGGCCGGGTCGTCCGGCAGGCCGACAAACAGATCGTCCTGCAGCGCACGGCGGCCCTGGGCGTCGGGGCGCAGCAGATCCTCCGAGGCAAAAACGCGGGACGCACCGTTCGCAAATTCGGCGTTCAGCTGCTCTTCGCAGCGGGCCAGTGCGTGCAGCAGCCCCGCCGCCGGGGCGTAGATGCTGACCGCGTCGGTGCTGCCGTCCCACACAGTTCATCAGCGGCGTTTTCAGCACGGCCAGCCCGACGCCCTGCACCCCCGGCAGCACAAGCTGCGGGACCAGCTCCGCACAGGCGGGCAGCGTGGCCAGCGGCACACAGCGGCCCAATGTCTGGCCGTTCAGTTCAAACAGCCGCGTTTCGATGGTCAGGCCGTCCGCGCCCGCGGTGCGGCGCTCCAAAAGAGCGTACTGCCGCCCATCGACGCTGTGCCGCTCCATCGTGCCGACGGCCAGAAGGCTGCCGTGGGCGTCGCGGGCCAGCGGCACGTAGCAGTCGCGCCGGATGGCCGCAAAGTCGAACGCCCTGTCCCGCGGCACCGGTTTCAGCAGACACTCTCCGCCCACCAGCGCATACTGCATCGCGGTCTTGGCCGCCGCGTTCAGCGCCGACAGGCTGCGGCGCAGCGGGTCCGGTGCCTCGGGCGGCAGGCGGGTCTCGTACTCGGCAAAGACCGTGCGGCAGAGCTTGCCGGCGATCAGCGCCGCCACACGGGGCGCGGTATCCTCGCCCGCGCGCGGCACGCCGTAGTACAGATCAAACCATTCCCGCACCGCCGCCCGCATTTTGACAGATGTAACGTCACTTTTTCCAAATGCCTGTTCCAAATAGGATTGCAAATCATCCTCTCCTTTCTTCATTGCCACGCGGTAGGGGCCGGGCATGCCCGGCCCGCGGCCTTCCCGCAGACTTTCGTTTTCGCCAGGCTGCGGGCCGCACATGTGCGGCCCCTACATGCGCAACACATTTTAGCTTCCTCTCCTTCTCCACACCCCCTCCACCGCGTACCGCACCGCGTCAATGTGGTGGTTGTTCACGTCGGGGTAGCCCGGCAGCACCTCGCCCGTCCGCGGGTCGCGCTCGTACTCGTACTCACTGAACTCCGCCGCCGTGGCCGGGCAGCGCACCGGATCAATGATGATCGCCGCCAGCCCCTGCAGCCACTTCATGCTCTCGCGCACGCTGCCGGGGCCCTTCTGGGCTGCGCGGCAGGGCAGCCCGGCGGCGCGGTAGTCGGCGCAGGATTTCGGCTCGGCGGCGTCCGCCGTCAGCGGGCCGTCCGTGCCTGCGCCGCGCGCCAGCAAAAGCTCTGCCGTCTCGCGGTTCGGCGTGCGGCTGCGCGTCAGTTCATCAAAAATCACCAGCACCCGCCGCGCCGCATCGTAGGCAGCGGCGTTGTAGGCCCAGGGGTCGGGGTACCAGCCCCAGTCCACGCCGTAGTAGACGCGGTCATACCGTTCCAGCTCGTCGTCCGGCACGGCCCGCAGCTGCAAATTGGCAAACACCGCCGCGCCGCTGCCCACGACCTCGCCGCCGTACTCATGGCGGAACGCCGCCGGGTTCGTCCGCTGCAGGTGCTCGGCGTCGGCCCAGAACCGCTCGCCCAGCATGGCCCGCGGCAGATCGCGGTAGGTCGAATGATGCACCAGCTTGCCGGGGCGGGTCTCCAGCGCGTAGCGGTTGGCCCAGCTGCGGGCCATGGCCGGCGGGTTGAAGCTCTTTAACGTCAGCGTCCAGCTGCCGCCGCGCAGCACGGTCTGCTCGACGTTGCGCACCTCCTCGGGGCCGTCGAACTGGTCAAGCTCCTCAAACCAACAAATGCCCACAGCGCCGAACGGCAGCTTTAAGCTCTTGAGTTTGCCCGGGTCGTCCGTCCCGAAGAATAAGATCTTCTGCCCGGTGGGCAGATAGGTGCACTCCATCGGGCTGACCGTGCAGCGGAAATACCCCGCGCACCCCAGCTCCCCGATAGCCCATACGATTTGGTTATACACGCTGTTGCGCAGCGTGCCGCCGACCTTGCGCAGCACCACAGCGTGGCAGTCCGGGTGGCGCAGCAGCTGCCAGACCAGCTCCATCGAAAGATAGCTCGACTTACCGGACCCGCGCCCGCCCTTGGCCACGACCTCTGTCACCTCGCTGCGCCGTATCGCCTGATGCACAGGCCAGAACACGCCGGGTATCTTCTCCTTCAGCCGCACTTCCACCTTGGTGCCTCTCTCCTCTCTCCTATCTCCTCTCTCCTACTTTCACTGTCCACAATGACCACCCCCTCTGTTTTCGCCCCGTCGCCCAGGCCCAGATGCTTGTACAGCATTTCCAGCGCGCGCAGCTTGTCGGCCACCTTGACCGGCAGACCGCCCTCCGTCGCCGGGGCACGGCAAAGGCGATCTCTGCCAGCTCGTCCAGCACATGGTCCGCGTCGATCTCACACAACGGCATCCCTCCTTTTCCCGAATGGGTATAAAAAACCCGCGGGAGGAATCACTTCCTCTCACGAGTTTCGATGGTATCATATTACCACTTTTGGTTGTGAAATACAATGAAATTTTGCGAAATCTTCGGGAAATTTACTGAAATCTTTTTCACCCCGCTTCGGCACGGCCATCCCCTCCACTGCCGTCCGGTGCAGCTGGTACGCCCGGCGCTGAACTACCCCCATAGCCTCCGCGATTTCCGAAAAATTCTGCCCCATCACATAGCGGCGGCGCAGCACCTCCTGCCCGGCCTATCCCGCACCGTCATGATGCCGCACATAATCTCCGCGCGCGTTTCCATGCAGCTTTCCAGCTGCTGCTCCAGCCTTTTCTGCGCTTCTTCGATACGTTCTACGGCCCGCGGCAGCCTGTCCGCGTTAGGGCCGCTGCGCCCGGGCATGCCGCTCATGCAGGCCGTCACCCGCTTGGCGTCGCTGCGCAGCACCTCGATTTCTTCTTCCAGCATGTGCTGGCAGCTGACAGACGCCTGATAGCGACCCAGCCACTCCACTTTTTCCTTATAGTCCATCGCTGTCCTCCTTATATGTTGCCGCTCCTGTCAGGTATTGTTGGTTACTCTCATCTTAATGCAACAACATATAGTTGTCAATATATTTTTGCAAATTCCCGCCTGGTAATCCCAAAAACCGGACTTCCGCTTCTTTTTCCGCTTTCCCGCTTGACACCCGCCGCCCCCAACGCCGACGGCCTCCACATCATCGACCCGGTTCATTTTATAGAAACGCTGGAGCGCGAATACGCCTCCTGAAACCACAAAGCCCGCCCCGGTCTGACCCGGGACGGGCTTTGCGTATTGCTCAAACTGTCGAAAAACTCTTGTAGGGGCGAGCATTGCTCGCCCGCCAGCTTACACCGCCGCCTGTTTCCGTGGCGTTTGCGTCAGCGGTCCACTTTCCCGGAGGGGTCAAGACCCCTCCCTACGGTCTGCCATACACGGGTGCCTTGTAGGGAGCGGTCTTGACCGCTCCGTGCCCGTTTGCGTCAGCGGATGCCCCCGTGTCGTCGGGGCCTCCCGCCTTCAGCACAACGGTGCCACCAGCCGCAGCACCGCGCTGTACAGCGTGCCAAAAAATCCGGTCCGGCAGTCCGCCAGCGTCACCGCGGCACTTTCCTTTTCGATCTCCGCCAGATCGCGCCGCACATCGTCCAGCACCGCGCCGCCGTAGAGCAGCACGCTGTTCTCAAAATGCAGGTACAGGCTGCGGTAATCCAGATTCACCGTGCCCACCGCGGCAATGCGGTCATCCACCAGCCAGGTCTTGGCGTGCAGAAAGCCCGGCGTGTAGCTGTAAATTTTAACGCCTGCCTGCAGCAAATGCGGGAAATAGCTCCGCGTCAGCTGGTAGATCGTCGGTTTGTCCGGTACGCCGGGCGTGTAGATGCGCACATCGACGCCGCGCTTGGCCGCCAGCCGCAGGCAGGACAGCAGGTCGTTGTCCAGAATCAGGTACGGCGTGCAGATGTACAGCCGCTTCTGCGCCTGGTTGATAAGCTCCAGATACACGTTCTTCGCCACGGCCTCGCGGTCCACCGGGCTGTCGGCAAAGGGCTGCACCAGACAGTCCGTTTCCACCGGCACGGCGGCGGGCAGGTCGCAGCCCGCGTCCAGGTCCTCGTCGGGGTATTTTGCCTTCCAGAACGTCAAAAAGATGTTTGCCAGGCTCGCTGCGCCGGGGCCATCCAGCCGGACGCCGCTGTCCTTCCAGTAGCCGAACCGCACGATTTTATTGATATACTCGTCCGCCAGATTCACACCGCCCGTAAAGGCGATCTGCCCGTCGATGACCATGATCTTGCGGTGGTCGCGGTTGTTCATGACCAGGTTCAGCATCGGCACGCAGCGGTTGAAGCTGAACGCCCGGATGCCGTCGGCCCGCATCATCTCGGCGTAGTTGTGGGGCAGCAGGCTCAGGCAGCCCGCGTCGTCGTAGATGACCCGCACGTCCAGCCCTGCCGCGGCCTTCCGGCGCAAAATCTCGTGGATCTGCCCCCACATCTCGCCCATGCCGATGATAAAGCTCTCCACATAAATGCTGTGCTGTGCCCCCTGTAATGCGGGCAGCATATCGGCAAACATGCTCTGCCCGTCCGGGTAATATTTCGCCGCCGTGCCGCCGCAGACCGGCATCGGGCCGTAGTCGTGCAGGTAGCGGGCCGTCAGCGCGGCGCGGGGGTCCTGCCGCTGCAAGGCCGCCGCGGCGTCGGGGTCGTCCTTCCGCGCCGGGGCCATTGCGTCCTCGGCGCGCTCCAGCCGGTGGCGCAAGCCCAGCGCCGGGCGCTTGTTGCCCCACAGCAGGTACAAAATGCCGCCCTGCACCGGCATAACGGCAAACAGGATCATCCAGCTGATCTTAAACTCCGGCACCGTGGAATCCTGCCGGATCAGCGCCAGGCACATGATAATGCTCATGGCAACGCCCACGCCGCCGAACCATTTGGCGTAGTCCGCCAGCCAGTAGAACAGCGCAAACAGCCAGAACGCCTGCAGCAGCAGAAGCACGCCGGTCACAACAATGCGGCTGAGCACCAGGTTCAGCACCCGGCGCAGCATCAGACGCCAGTTCCGTTTTTTCATACAAACCTCGTATACAAATGCAAAAAGCCGCACGTCATCCCCCAAAGGACGGCGTGCGGCAGACTTCCTTTTTACAATTACAGGCGGTCAATGGCGGCCATGCAGTCGTCCATGGACAGGAAGGTCACGGCACAGTTGGAGCCGATAAACCACCGTACATCCCCATTGCAGACGATTTTGCGGATAAGCTTGCCGTGGTACTCAGTCTGGATGTAGATCCCGTTGGGCACTCTCTTTCCCTCCCATATCTTGTAGTGTGGGCCGGGCGGCTGCCTCATATCATGGGCTTTCCGCACCGCGGCTGTACTTAAATTATGCCACAAATGCCCGCTTTGTGCAAGGTGCTTTTTGCTGTAGTTTATGTACGAATCGCCCCATTTTTTGGCATTACGCACAAAGGGTGCATAACAGCGGGCTTTTTGGCGTGTCAACTTTACCGCGAATGCACCAAAACAGCCTTTTTTCACGAAATTTGTAAAAAAATGTTGCGGGATTCCGCGAAACGTGTATAATATAAGATAGTATATTGTGTAGCAGTATCCATATATACTGCCCGATTTTACCATAAGTGACCGGAGGAGCTTAGCTATGACAAAACTGGAAACGCTGCAGTTAAAACTGACTGCGACCCGCGTGCGCATGGGTGTGATCGAAGCCACCCACGGTGCCGGGTGCGGTCATCCGGGCGGCAGCCTGTCCGCGGCGGACGTTCTGACCTATCTGTATTTCCGCGAGATGCGCATTGACCCCGAACAGCCGCAGGACCCCAACCGCGACCGTTTTGTACTTAGCAAGGGCCACTGCGCCCCCGGCCTGTATGCCACGCTGGCGGAGCGCGGCTTCTTCCCGGTGGCCGACCTGCCCACGCTGCGCCACTCCAACAGTTACCTGCAGGGCCACCCCAACATGAACACCGTCCCCGGTGTTGACATGAGCACCGGTTCCCTGGGCCAGGGTGTTTCCGCCGCCTGCGGCATGGCGTTGGGTGCCAAAAAGCTGGGCAGCGACATCAACGTCTACACCCTGCTGGGCGACGGTGAGATCGAAGAGGGCGAATGCTGGGAGGCGTTCATGTTCGCCAACCACTACAAGCTCGATAACCTGTGCATCATGATCGATGTCAACGGCCTGCAGATCGACGGCGCGACCCGCGATGTCATGAACTCCGAGCCGCTGGACCACAAGATGGATGCCTTCGGCTTCAACACCATCGTCTGCAACGGCAACTCCTTCTCCGATCTGGAGCAGGCCTTCAAGATGTTTGACCTGTCCCACGGCAGCGGCAAGCCCACCTGCTTCCTGCTGCGCACCACCAAGGGTCTGGGCGTCAGCTACATGGAAAACGCCGTCGATTGGCACGGCAAGGCCCCCAACGACGAAGAATACGCCCAGGCTATGACCGAGCTGCGCGCCGCCCACGCCACGCTGGAAAAGGAGATCGAGTTCAACAATGGCTGATATTAAAAAAATTGCTACCCGTGTCAGCTACGGCAACACGCTGGTAGAGCTGGCCCAAGCAGGGCGCTAGACAATCTGGTGGTTTTTGACGCCGATTCTGGCCGCTGGCCACCAAAGCCGAAATCTTCCAGCAAGGAGTACCCGGATCGTCATCTTTACGAACTGCGGCATTGCCGAGCAGAACATGGTCGCGTCGCGCGTATGGCACGATGGGCTATGTTCCCTTCGTGTCCAGCTTTGCCATGTTCGTTGCGGGCCGCGGCTTTGAGCAGATCCGCAACTCCATCGGCTATCCGCACCTGAACGTCAAGATCGCTGCCACCCACGCGGGGCTCTCCGTCGGTGAAGACGGCGCGTCCCACCAGTGCTGCGAGGACATCGCCCTCATGCGCTCGATCCCCGGCATGGTGGTCTTGAGCCCGGCTGACGATGTGGAGGCCCGCGCCGCCGTCATCGCCGCCTACAACTATCAGGGTCCCGTCTACCTGCGCTTCTCCCGTCTGGCCACGCCCGTTTTCCACGATCCCGAGACCTACGAGTTCCAGATCGGCAAGGGCGAGAAACTGACCGACGGCTATGACATTGCCGTCATCTCCACCGGCCTGATGACCAACGAGGCTCTGCGCGCCGCCGTGCTGACCAAGCGCCAGGGCATGAACGTCCGCGTCATCAACATGCCGACCATCAAGCCCATCGACGAGGAGATCATCCTGACCGCCGCCCGCGAGTGCGGCCGCATCATCACCGTCGAGGAGCACAGCATCATCGGCGGCCTGGGCGAGGCCGTCTGCTCCGTCGTCAGCGAGAAGCTGCCCGTCCCCGTGCGCCGCATCGGCGTCATGGATCAGTTCGGTCACTCCGGCCCCGCCAATGAGGTCCTGCGTGACTACGGCTTGACCGCTGACAACATCGTCAACGTCATCCGTGACATCGTCCGCCCGGACGCGAGCTGCATTTCGATTCACAGCACAACACCCGCAAGGCAACTGACCTCGGGCCTGCTTTTCGGTGTTGGGCGAAGGCAATCGTTGTCCGTCCAGCCACTTGCCGCGTCCGTACACTTTCCGGGTCGATGCGAGCATCGACCCTACACCGTAGGGGCGGCATTCCATATCCGCCCGGGAGCCTTGCGGCCGGCTGCATATTCTGCGTGCGAACAAGGTTTCCCCTGCATCACAACTCTTAAGGCAATACCCCTCCGGGTCGGGCTTCTGCTTTTCCACGTCCTCCCCGGTCACGATCAAGCCGAACCATTCCCGCACCCCGAAATGCTCCAGCACCTCGGTGGCGTTCTGTTTGCTGCCGGTTGTCACGCACGGCCAGGCTC
>ENA-OQIL01000805-OQIL01000805.1-human-gut-metagenome-genome-assembly--contig:-NODE-805-length-10446-cov-2.718674_pt1 | contig 10446 bp, 7 predicted proteins | sample MGYA00242583_ERZ504748 | MGnify/ENA primary metagenome ERZ504748 (study PRJEB26092, sample SAMD00036191) | human gut metagenome | host: Homo sapiens | study: EMG produced TPA metagenomics assembly of...
ATACCGCCGTTGCCGTAATCCTGCCCCTCGGGACGCGTGGCCCACACGAGGCACGCCTCTTCGATGAGCGCAGGATCGAGGCCCGTGATCTCGGAGCACCACGCGGGCGTGCAGTCCGCCACCGATTCCTCGAGGTACGCCCACACCGGCTTCGCCGTGTGCTTCGAACCGTCGAGCAGCTCCACCTCATGCGTCCCACGCATATCCAGGTCGATGCCGGCTTCCTCCAGCTCGTGATAGGACAGCGGCGGCAAATAGCCCTCCTGCGACGTGCCCTTGTACACGACCTCCATCTGGTCGCGCGTGGGGGCCACGTGGTTGCAGCCCTCCCATTGCGTGGTGTCGACGTCCCACATCACCAAGCCGCCGGCGCCGTCGTTGGCCAGTTTGTTCCACGCGTAGAACTTGCGCGGGCTGCCGCCCTCCACCACATCGCTTTCCTTCAGCAGGCGCGTCTTGAGCTTCGTGCCCACGACGTCGGCGGGGATGCCGGCGTTGTTGAGCGGCGTGGACAGGTCGATGTAGCGGCCGCCCGTGGGCTCCCGGTCCTCCACCACGAGGAACGACGAGTTCGTCCAGCGCTTCACGAACTCCCAGTCCACCAGGTCGTTCTTGATGACGAGGTGCTGCCAGCACAGCGCCAGCGCGCCGTCGGAGCCGGGACGCAGGTTCAGCCAGTAGTCGGCCTCCTTGCCCGAGCCGGACAGGCGCGGATCGATGCAGATGTGCACGTCGGCCTCGGTCATCTTGTCCACGAGGTTGCGGCAGCTGTCATCGTAGTTCGAGTTTTCGGGCGCGGTCCCCCACTGCACGTACACGCGCGGCCCGTCGCGCAGCGCCATCCACGGGGCGCCGTCGACCGAGCTGATCCAGCCCATCAGGCGGCGCGGCCCCTTGCAGATCTCGGAGGCCACGTGCGCGTTCGGGGTATCGAACAGCCATTTGTAGAACGCATAGGGGCCGTACACCCACTGGCGCGACGTACCGCCATGTTGAAAATGGACTGCCCGCCGTACCGGTCGATGATCTGCTGGAACTTCTCACCGATGGTCTGCATCGCCTCGTCCCACGTGATGCGCTGCCAGCCGGGGTCCTCGCCCTTGGGATTCGTGCGCTTCATGGGATGGTATATGCGATCGGGATGGTACGCCGCCTGGATGACGACTGCGACTTGCCGCAGCAGTTACCGCTCGACTGGAACGACGACTGATCGCCCTCCACCTTGACGGCGCGACCGTTCTGCACGGTCACCCACACGCCGCACTCCATCTTGCCGCAGCCGCGGCAGCACGTGCGCACGCGCTTGACGTCGTCGCCGCGCGCAGCCGCGCCGGCATCCTCGGCCAGCGCCGCGTTCGGGGCGGCGGCCGTGCAGGCCACGGCAGCGCCCGTCACGGCAGCCAGCTTCGTGAACGCACGGCGCGTCAGATTGAGCTCTCCCATTCCTCCTCCTTCTCCGTCTCGTCCTTCGCGGCGGCCGCGGCTTCCGCGCCCGCTGCTTTGTTCGAGCATGCGCCGCGATGCCGTTAGGCGCATCATGCATTTCTGCAAAAAGTCGAGCGAAGCAGCCGCTGCGACATCATGCGTTTCCCATGATTTTGGAGAAACCCCTGATAAACGAAGCATGACGTCAAACATCAACATAGCGGGCCACGCAAGCCGGAAGGATCGAGCACGCTATAATGAGCCGCAGGGGATCGAGATCTTGAGGGGGAATTCTCGTGACGCACATGCCGAAACCGCTGACAACCGCTCAGGATCGATTGCGGGAAACGTCGCCGCGAAGCCTTCTGAACCTGCGCATGGTCGGCTTCGCCTTGGCGCGCGCCTGGGTGTACCTCATGTTCCTGGGCACCGCCACCAGCTCCATCACCTGGAACGGCGAACCGCTGCCCGCGGGAGCGTATCTGGGGTCGACGCTCGTGCTATGCGCCACCTTGTTCGCGAGCGCGATCTTCCATCGGCGCTTCGCGACGCTTATCAATCGCCGCGCCTTCCGGTTCCTCGGACCGGCCCTCACCACCGTCGGCACGCTTGCACTCGCCTGCGCGACGCTGCCAGATGCTCCGTCGATCGAGCTATGCGCGCTGGGCTCGATCTTGACCGGTGCCGGATCGGGATTGATCGATCTGGGGTACGGCGAGCTGTACCGCAACGTCGATCCTCGTCGCACTTCGTTCGAAGCGCCGCTCGCCTTCCTCATCGCGGCGGCCCTCTTCCCCGCCGTGCTCGCCTTGCCGCCTGTTGGAGCATGCGTGATCTGTGCGCTGCTGCCCGCGATTTCCGGCTGGATCCTGTTCGTGAAGCTGAAAACATGGTCGTCGAAAATCGAGCCCATCGTGCAGCCTTTCGAGATCCACTTGGGCAAGTTCTCCTGGAAGATCGGCATATGCGCATGCCTCATCGGCATGGCCGACGGCGTGGTGCGCGCGGTGTTCATCACCGCGAACGCCGCAACCGTGGACACCTTCTACCGTTTCCCCTTGCTGTGGTCGAGCCTGCTTACCATCGCCATCATCTACGGCTGCGTGCTGTTCTCCAGCAAGACGGGCCTGCGCCCCGTGTACCGCTCGGTGATGCTGGTCATGGCCGTGTTCTTCATGCTGCTGCCCGTGTTCACCGGTTTCTCCGAAATCGAGAGCACCATCGCGTTGGCGGGTTACGGCACGTTCAACGTGCTTATCTGGATACTCCTCGCCGACATCTCGTTCACGTACCGGCTGTCGGGCGTCATGGTGTTCGGCATCGGCTGGGGCATGGTGACGCTCGGCGTGCTGCTGGGCTCGTCGTTGGGACAGTTCGTGTGCGCGTTCGCGCCGTTCTCGCCGCAGAGCCTCAGCCTGATCGCGCTCATGGCCACGCTGGCCATCCTCATCTCGTACATGTTCGTGTTCAACGAGAACGACCTCATCGCGCTGGCGAAAGGAGACGAGGACAAGGACGAAGCCGAACCGAAACGCCAGCGCTTCCAAGACCGCTGCAAAGACGTGGCAGGCGAATACGGCCTATCGCCGAAGGAAACCGAGATCATGATCCTGTTCGCGAAGGGCCGCTCGAGCACCCGCATCCAGGAGGAGCTCTATCTGTCGCGCGGCACGGTGACCACGCACCTACGCCATATCTACCAGAAGATGGACGTCCACGGCAAGCAGGAGTTCCTCGACGTGATCGAAGGACGCGAATAGTTTTCACGCCCGCCGCACACGCAAGGTCAACTTCGTCCGTCCAGTCGCCGGCGCCCTGGAGCCCTTCTTCGGGGTCGATTCGTCGTTTGCAGGGAGGGTGCGGGGAGGCGAGCCGTGCTCGAGAAGGGCATCGGAATTGGAGGAACCAAAGGGCGGGAGCCCGAGTGTCTCACGTGAAACATTTGTTCTTTTACCTCAGGATGTTTCACGTGAAACATCCGTTCTTTTGCGGCCAGTGTTCTTAGGCATCAAGGCGTTGCTTGTCCGCTGAGCAAATTTGCGCTACTATTGAGCAAATTTGCTCAATAGGAGGCGACCATGCACGAATACCGCAGACCTCTCGTCAACACGCTCGTCGCACGCATGCGAGAACCTCGCCGCTTCATCCAGATGCTCGTCGGGCCGCGCCAAACCGGCAAGAGCACTGCGATCAGACAGGCGCTCGCCCAGGTCGACCTTCCGCGCCACGTCGCCTTGGCAAGCATCGACTCCTCGAGTCGCGACTGGCTTCGCGCCCAATGGCTCCAAGCCCGCAACCTCATCAACGAGGGGTCGCCATCGGCATTACTCGTCATCGACGAGGTGCAGCTGGTCAGCCAATGGTCGGCCGTCGTGAAGGAACTGTGGGACGAAGATACCTGGAGCGGCATCGACCTGCGCGTGGTTTTGACCGGATCGTCGTCGATCCTCCTTCAACGAGGCCTGGTCGAGGGACTTACCGGTCGATTCGAAACGATCCGGAGCACCCATTGGGAATTCGCCGAATGCAAGGATGCGTTCGGCTACTCCCTCGATGACTTCCTCTTCTTCGGCGGCTATCCCGGCGGAGCGGCGCTCAAAGACGACGAGCAACGCTGGCTCAGCTATATCAACGATGCCGTGATAGAGCCCAGCATCTCGAAAGACGTCATCGCCCTCGAAGAGGTGCGGAAACCCGCGCTGATGCGCAAGCTCTTCCACCTCGGCGCGCCGTATTCCGGGCAGGAGCTGTCGTACCGCAAGATCCTGGGCCAGCTCGACGACGCAGGGAACACAACGACCGTCGCGCACTACCTCGACCTTCTCGACGGAGCCGGACTGCTTTGCGGCTTGCAGAAGCACGACCCCAAACTCATCAGGGAGAAGGCGAGCTCGCCCCGCCTCATGGTGTACGACACCTCCCTCATGACGGCAACGTATGGACGCTATCGCGATTTCCTTCTCACCGATCCCGAGCGCAAAGGGCACCTGGTCGAAAGCGCTGTCGGGGCGTTTCTGCTAGCGCAGTCCAAAAGCAGAACTTCGAGGTTCATTGGTGGAGGGAAGGCTCGAACGAGGTCGATTTCGTGCTTGCGCAGGGAGAATCCGTAACCGCCATCGAAGTCAAAAGCGGACGCGTGAAGTCGCTCAAAGGCCTGACGGCGTTCGTTAACCTCGTGCCGCATGCGCGAACCCTGGTGGTCGGCTCGAGTGAATGCCCACTCGAAGCGTTTCTCCACGGCGACGTGCCGCTGCTTTAGCGTCTGGACGCCCCGAAGCCCTCTTCGAGGGCGATCCGTCGTTTGCAAGGGGGTTTGGGGAGACGAACCGCGCTCGGAGGGGGCTTCGGGGTCGGAGGGGTGCGGAAGGGGCGGAACCCGGATGCTTCACGTGAAACATCCGTTCTTTTGCTGCCGATGTTTCACGCGGAACAATTCGCCCGGAGGGGGTTCTCCCCCTCCGGACCCCGCGGAGGGCGCCGGGCGGACGGCGCTCCCGCGGGCGGGCCGGAGGCCGCGCCGCCCGGACCGGCGGCGCGGCGGAGCCATCCTAGTAGAACATGAACACGCTGAGGCCGAGGTTGTAGAAGGCCACGCGCATGCAGACGGCGCCCGCCAGGGCGGCGATGATAGCCACCGGGGCCCAGAGCCTCCAGTTGCCGGAGCGCCTGCCCATGAAGGCCGCCGCGAGCGGGACGATAGCGCCGACGGCGACCGCGCCGAGCCACAGCAGGGGCGCTTGCGCGCCGACCGTCGCCGCGGCGTCGGCCATGGCCTCGGTCGGATGCGTCGGGTCGAAGTAGTAGCCGACGTCGGCGAAGGAGCCGGCGGAGAGCTGGAGGAAGATCGCGAAGGCGAGGGCGGCCAGGGCGTTCGCGGCGGCGCCTACGAGGGCAGCGAGGCCTGCGGGAGCCCCGGCGTCGGCCGCGCGCCCGGCGGGCTGACCTGCGGGCGGCGCTGCGGCCATGAGGAACGCGAACGTCGCCGGTCCCAGCACGCAGGCGTTGCCCAGGACGTAGAGGATCCACAGCACGCTATCCCACGCCGGCCTCGCGGCCATCGTGTACGAGTGCGCCATCACGGCCACCAGCGCGACCGACAGCGCGACCGACAGCCACGCCAGCCACTTCGGCACGCTCGCGCCGTCGTCGGACTTGCGCAGCATGACCAGGTAGGCCACGGCGACGGCCGCCAGCACGACGATGGCGATCAGCTCCTGGGTGATGCCGCTCGTCAGGTGGCCGAAGCCGTTGAAGATGCGCTCCCAGTGCTCGAGGTGGAAGAACACCGCGATCCCGCCGACGGCCAGAAGGACGGCGCTCGCGATCCAGGCCGGGACCTGCGCCTTCTTCCCGACGCCGAACGCGGCCATCAGCGCCTGCGTCCCGAACAGCCCCGCGCTCCACGCCACCAGCGTGGTGAACACGATCAAAGGCCACTGGAGCTCCATTATTCACCGCCTCCTTGCCATTCATGGTCACGCAGGATATAGCGCACCGACGGATTGTTTCCCACATTAGGCAGCACGTGCACGTCTTCATCCGTGAAGGGCTTGCAGAACTCCCCGAGAACAATGCGCTCGGTTCCGTTTTCCGCACCTTCGAACGATTCGATGCCCTTATCCAAATCACCGAAGAAGCGCGCCATGCCACCGCATTGGCTGACGCATTGCGGCAGCTCGCCCTGGGCGATCTTCTGCTCGCAAAGGGTGCACTTCTCAACCACGCGCTCCTGCTCGTTCAAGTAACGAACGTTGTAGGGACAAGCCATCGCGCAGAACTGGCAGCCGATGCACTTGGACTTGTCAACCTGCACCGTGCCGTCCTCAAGCTTGTGCGAGGCGCCCGTCGGGCACACCTTCACGCACTCGGGGTCGGCGCAGTGCTGGCACTGCACGGGCAGGAAGTAAAGATAAGAATCCGCATCCTGCGCACCTTGTATAGAAGCATTCGGCCCGATGCGTAAAACCTTGTTCCAAAAACTGCCAATGGGCACATCGTTCACGGCTTTGCATGCGACAGCGCATGCCAAGCACCCGACGCACCGATTCAAGTCGGTGACAATAGCATACTGGGTCATGGCCTACTCCCTCCCTTCGTACGTCGGCAGCCATTCTTTGAGACGAGGATCGGAAGCATCGTGGATGATCTCAACGCCGTTGTGGTCGCAAGGCACCGGATTGCCGAACGGGGAGTTCTCGGGCGTTGCCTTGTATATCTTGCCGAGGTACGCACGCAGGTTAGACGCGCCGCAATGCGGATCGCGCGCCCAGTTGTCTATCAAGTGGTTGACCGCGCATAGCTCGTGGCCCGATCCCGATTGCTTGAATTCCGGGAACCACCACTGATGCTCGCAATTGATAGTGCCGGGACGGATCCCGTAGTACAAATCGGCAACCTCGCGAATCTTCCCATATGGCGTCTCAATCCAAACCCAATCTCCCTGTTCTATGCCATACGTGGCGGCATCGTCTGGATTGATTTCCACGCGCGGCACCGGCCATTGCTCGCGACACCACGGCAGCTGCCGGTGCTCGGAATGGAAGTACACGGGAATGCGGCGTCCCGTAGTGATGATCAGCGGGTATTCTTTGTACATGTCAGGATCGCTCACAGGACTGTGCGGTGGTTCGCGATACGTGGGAAGATTCCACTCGCCATCGGGATGGAACGACTCCATGACCGTAGACCATATTTCGATCTTCTTTGTCGGAGTGTAGAACCCGGGAAGCCAATCACCTTGAGAACCTACGAACCCACCCGCATTGCGAGCGCGATTCGCACCGGTTTCGTAGCGGCGATACGTTCCCCACAATTCCGGTTCAGTTTCCTTGCAATCCCACCAGCCATGTTCCTGGAAACGCTGCTCGAATACCTTCCATCCCTTCGGCTCGAAACCCGCCACCGACATGTCCAGCATTTCCTCGACGCTAGGATATTCAGGATAACCAGGAATAACGTTATAGGGGAGGCCTTTGTATTCGTACAACATGCGAATGATCTCGCCGTCGAACTTCGCTTCACCAGGCGGGTCGATGCATTTGACCGTCGCGCCCATAGCGCCCGAAGCGCCCTGGGATGAACGCGGACTGGACAACTCCAAGAAATGAGCGGCAGGCAAAACGATGTCGCACAAACCACCGCCAGGAGTGTGCCACAGGTTGCATTCCACATAAAAATCGAGCTTCTTGAGAGCCTCCCATGTCGTGGTGGTGTTGCACTGGTTCATGAAGTTCCCCGACGAATTGAACGCGCCAACGACCGGATACGGTTCTCCGGTGAGCACCGCATTCCACGTAGCCGCAGCATCGGCCCACATGCCCCACCAATACAGCAGCGGAATCTCATCGCGACCTAAGATCTTCTCCATCTGCCCCGGCGAAAGCATGGGCATGCCCGAACCGTTGTTGGCAAAACCCATCTGACCGCCCTCGATGGGAGCGCGCGTTGACGCACGCTGACCGCCCGGCGTATCGTAATTTCCCGTGATGGCCGTCAGATAATCAAGCGCGCGCACATTCCGTGGATGCGGTATTCGCATGCTCGGTGGCCAGCATGTACTGAATACCGCCATTGCCATAACCCTTTTCCGGATGAAGGGGCGTGCCGTAAGCCATAGCCGCCGCACGAATCTGATCGGCCGGAACCCCGGTGATTTCCTCAGCGACTTCAGGAGTGTATTCCGCGCAGCGATCGGCGTACTTTTGAAACACCGGCTGCACCTTATGCGTCGACCCGTCTTTGAGCGTCACTTCGAATTCCCCAAACAACGCCGGATCTATTTCAGGGTCGAACGGAGTAGGATCAATGACAAAACCTTGATGGAAGCCAGGCGCGAGATTCTCCTGCGAAGCTTCCTTCCCGGCCGTCGGCTTCGTCCATTCCTCACCTTCCCAAAAACCGGTTTCGGAATCGAAATAGGTCAGCCTCCCAGCAAGGTTGTCCCAAACCATAAAACGCTTTGGGCTTCCGTCCTCCAGCAGATCCGATTCCTTCAGCAAATGCGTCTTGAGTTCGAATGGGGTCATGACAATGGGCGAAGCCTCGGTCCAGCCGGTCGGCTCCATGTCTTCGCACACGAGAAACGGACCGTTGGTCCACTTCTTCGTGAACAACTCGTCGTACAGATTGTTTTCAATGATGACGTTCGTCCAAGCCAACGCCATCGCCCCATCGGTACCGGGTCGCAGGTGCAGCTGGAAGTCCGCCTCTTTACCCATGTTCGTTTCGCGCGGATCGACGCAAATGTGCGTGGTCGAGCGCGTCGCCACATCCACAGTGGTGCGGCAGCTGTCATCGTAGTTCGACATCTCGGATGCACCGCCCCAGGCCACGTACACATCAGGATGGGCAACCGTCTCCATCCAGCTGTCGGCGAAGCTCGAGCACATAAGAGTGGCGAAATGGCGCGGGCCCTTGCAGATCTGCCACGCCTGCACGATGTTCGGCGAATCCCACAGGTACATGCCGTTGGACGCTCCGAACATGCACCACACGCGCGACGTGCCGCACATGCCGAACAGCGATTCGCCTCCGTAGCGCGCTTGCAGCTCGTCGAATTTCGACACGATCGTGGTCATGGCCTCATCCCAAGAAATACGCACCCAACCGGGATCATCGGATTCCTTGTCGTTCGTTCGTTTCATAGGATAATGCAGACGATCAGGATGGTATGCCGCCTGAATGGCCGCTTGCGATTTGGTGCAGCAGTTCCCCCATCGACTGGAACGCCGTAGGGTCGCCCTCCATCCGAACGACACGCCCGTTCTGCACTACGGCGATAACGCCGCATTCCATTTTGCCGCAGCCGCGACACCCTGTTCGGATACGCTTGATGTCACCTCCCACCGGCTTATCGACGGCATCGTCAGCAACAGCCAAACTCGGCTCAGCCAACGCGGAGATGCCGAACGCCGCGCCTGTCACGACCGAGACTTTGACGAAATCCCGTCGCGACATATGCAGTTTACCCATACCCTCCTCCTTATTTTCGACCCTGCCCACGACGACCCCATTAAGGAGATCGCATCTTCCTTCAGTATGAAAAGCAACTCGAAGATAGGGAAATAACGTTTCGGCACACATCGCCCCGCATGCATTCCGATTCAAGCCCCTCCCATTCCGATGCGTTATAAGACCATGCCAACAGGCCTAAGGAAAGCGCGTGTACCTCTCAAAATCACCCAGGATGCTACAATGGCTTTTAAGACGAGCGATGCTGGGGGGGGCATCGAACCTCGCAATGCAATCGCCGAATGGGTTTTCATTCGGCGGAGGGGGGGTCATCATGAACATCGAATCCTGCAGAGAATTCATCGAGCTCGCTCAATGTCTGAACTTCACCGAGGCGGCCGGAAACCTCAACATCACCCAACCGGCATTGAGCAAGCACATGCTCGCCCTTGAAAAAGAATTCGGAATAGAACTGCTTGATCGAGGGAAAAAAGGAGTTCAGCTAACCGAAGGCGGACGCATCTTGTTCGAAAGCGCCGGGGTCATCGTGAACGAATACGACAAGACCAGAAACACGCTCGAACAGCTCAAAGCGAAGCGCCCTATTCACGTGGTCGGACACATGGAAGACTCCGACATAGCCTCCCTCGCTTCTATGACGGCAATGATCGCCCGCGAAAATCATCACGCGAACATCGTTTTCGACCGCAACATCGACGACCCCTTCACGTTGCTATCGAGAGAGTCCATCGATTTGTTCATCGGATACACCAACCCCCGTCACGCCGAACAAGAGGGATTGATCAGTAGGCCGTTCGTGTCGATTCAATTGCTCGCAATCGTAGAAAACGACCATCCGCTTGCCAACCGAACCTCGATCTCGTGGAAAGATCTGCAAACGCAAACGCTGGTGAAATTCATGAGCGACAAGACGAACCCTGCCTGGGATCAAATCGAAGCCGCATGTATCGATTACGGATTCGAGCCAAGACCAGGCCCGTATCGGACAGGCAACAACGTGGAGTTCTTCAGCACACCGCTCAGAGGCAACGTCCTCATATGGAAAAAGAC
>ENA-OQIL01000806-OQIL01000806.1-human-gut-metagenome-genome-assembly--contig:-NODE-806-length-10437-cov-2.501940_pt1 | contig 10437 bp, 9 predicted proteins | sample MGYA00242583_ERZ504748 | MGnify/ENA primary metagenome ERZ504748 (study PRJEB26092, sample SAMD00036191) | human gut metagenome | host: Homo sapiens | study: EMG produced TPA metagenomics assembly of...
GAGCAGATAGGTCGAACCTCGAAAAGCGAAGATTATACGTCGATTTTCACCCCAATATGTGGCCATGGGGCACCGTCTCTTCGTGCAGGCCCCCACTCATTTCCATGCCCCCCACAGCGGAGGAACATGTACGGGCCGCGGCATGGCGATAACGCGGGTGAAGATTCGCGGCTTGGGCGCACTCGAAGACTGGGCACGCGCCCGCCAAGAGCCCCACCCTCATTCGGTTTCTCAAAGAACCTAGCCTCTCAGGCGGGCCTTACGCGACTCAATATCAGAAAGGGTCTCGTGTGTCGTCATACACGAGACCCTCGGAAGGAAAATCTGTCGCTCAAATCGTTTCAAAGCGGTGTCGATACGCGCCGTGAACGAGGCTTTTTATCGGTAAGGCCTACTTCGTCCCCTTGCGCCCAAGGAACTCCTTGATCTGCGGCCCTGCCACCTGGATCATGATCACGATGATCAGGATAACGCCCTTGATCGTGTCCTGGATCAGCGCATCCATCTTGAGCGCGATGATGATCTTATCGATTACGTCGTACGAAAGCGCACCGAACAGCACGCCGATCATGCGCCCGCGGCCGCCGCTCATGCTAATGCCTCCAAGCACCACGGCGGCGATGGCGTACATCTCGTAGCTCGAGCCGGTGGTAGCCGGGTCGGCAGAGGCGTTCATGGCAATCCACAGGAACGCGGAAAGCCCCCACAAGGGCGCCGGCGATCGTGAAGACGAGCGTCTTCATGAGCGGAACGCTAATACCCGTAAGGTGCGCTGCCTTGGCATTCGAGCCCACCGCGTAGATCTTCTTGCCGAACTTCGTCGACGCGCAGATATACACGAACAGCACCACCACGAGCACCATCGTGAGGCCAACGATGGGCACGCCGGCCACGCGCGCGTTGCCAAACGAGTACAGGGCGTCGTAGGCGCCCAGCTCGCTGGACATGCGATACACCGAGCTTCCATTGCCAATGAGCTCGCCGGGCAAGTGCTGGCACGCGTACTGCGCGAGCGAACGGTAGATCAGCATCGTTGCCAACGTCACGATGAACGCGGGCATCTTGACCACGCCCACCAGAAAGCCGTTGATAAGGCCGCAAGCCGCACCGAACACCAACGCAAACAGGAGCGTTACCGGAATGGAACCCGTCATGTTGAACACCACGACCGAGAAGCCCGCCACGAGCGCGAGCATCGATCCCACGGAAAGGTCGATCTCGCCCGTGAGGCACACGATACCCATCCCGATGGCGATGGTACCGATCACCGCACTGTGGCGAAGCACATTCATGGTCGCGTTGAGCGTGAGGCCGCCGTTCGCGATGGCATACACCACGAAGATGGCCAGGAACACCAGCACGAAGCTGTATTTCTTAACGAGCCCGAGCACGTTCGAAAGGCCCGCCGACCTCGAAGCCGTGTTGTTACTCACCTTGCATGCACCTCATTCGTTCGTCTCGACCGTGCGGTCAATATCCTGGGAGTTCGTTGAGTAGAGCATCACCGTTTGCTCATCGATCTCGTCGTGCTCGAGCCGTTTGACGATGCGCCCCTCGTAGAGCACGTAGCAGACGTCGGCAACCTCGCGGAGCTCGGGAATCTCGAGCGTGTTGATGACCACCGTTTTGCCCTGCTTGGCCAGGTCCAGTATCAGGTGGTAGATCTCTGCCTTGGCGCCCACATCGATGCCCTGCGTTGGGTTGTCGAGCAGAAGCAGCTCGGCGTCGGTGTTGAGCCAGCGCGCCATGAACACCTTCTGCTGGTTTCCGCCGGAAAGCGAGAGCACGCTATCGGAGCTGGAATTCGCCTTGATGCTCAAGAGCTTCTGATAGTGCTCGAACCGCTCCTGCTCGCGCCGCTTGTTGATCACGAAGCTCTTGGCCGAGAGCACCTGTTCGGACAGGTACATGTTTTCCAAGAGCGACATGTCCGGCACTACCGAATTCTCTTTGCGGTCCGAGGGGAGCATGGCGATGCCGGCCTTCATGGCCTCGTGGATCGAACCGCCGTGCAGGCGTTTTCCCCGTATAGTTGCAAATCCTCCCTGGGGCCGCTCGATGCCGAAGAGGCATTGCATGAGCTCCGTGCTGCCACACCCCATAAGGCCCGTGAGGCCCACAACCTGCCCGTGCGCCACCTCGAACGAGATATCTTCGAACCCCGGCCCGGAGTAATGATCGAGCGCAAGCACCACGTCTCCGGTCTCGCGCGGCTCGTACGCTCCGCGCTCGGAGATCGCAGCGCCCACCATCATGCTCGTCACCTCGCGCGGTGTGGTATCCGCAATACGCCCCTCGCTCACGAAGCTGCCGTTCCTCAGCACGGTGTAGGTATCGCAGAGCGCAAAGATCTCGGGCATCTTATGCGAGATGAATATGAACGACGTTCCCTGGTCGCGAAGGTTCCGCACGATCTTGAACAGGTGCTCGACCTCGGCGGTGTTGAGCGCCGTCGTGGGCTCGTCCAAGATGAGCAGCTTGGCGTCAAAGAAGAGCGCTCGGCTAATCTCGAGCAGCTGCTTTTGGCTCTGCTTAAGATCCGATACGAGCATCGTGGGGTCGATATCCACGCCCAGGCGCTCAAACAACTCCTGGGCCTTGGAGATCATGCTCTTCTTCTTGAGTGAGAAAAGCGGCCCCACCTCCTCCTGGCCCAAGAAGATGTTCTCGTAGGCCGTGAGATCGTTGAACAGGTTGAGCTCTTGGTGCACGAATGCGATGCCCGCCTTTTCCACCGCCTTAATCGAGGCGCCGGTGATGTCTTGCCCAGCAAACGTGGTCGTGCCCGCGTCGGCGGTATAGGAACCGGTGAGGATGTTCATGAGCGTCGACTTGCCAGCGCCGTTCTCGCCCAAAAGAGCGTGAATCTCGCCGCGCCCCACGTGCAGGTCAACGCCATTCAACACGGGAACACCGCTGAACGACTTGCGGATACCGCTCATGGTCAGAAGGTCCATGGAGCTCCTTTCGTCTGGCGGCTTATTCCAAAGCGCGAACGGGGCCATGCCCCGTCCGTAACCCATCAATATGCGCTCGCCGAATGCAGCACCAATTCAGCGAACGCATACCCTGGCACGCAGCGCGGGGAATCTAAACCTCGCACCGCGCCACATGAGAGCGGGCACCCGCTCGCATGCTGCCGCAAGCGGGTGCCCGGGCACCCCTTACTCGAAGCCCACGTAGTCGTCGACGTTCTCGGAGGTCACGTTCTCGCACGCGATCACGTGGTCCTGCTCAACCTCTTTACCGTCCAGGTGATCGACCATGTCCTGAATAGCGGTCTGGATCATGGACGGCGAGTAGGTCACGGACATGACGCCGCCGAGGTTGGAAACGATATCCTGATAGGAGTCGCCGCCAATGACGTCGTAGTATTCCTGCAGGCCACCGCAGCCGGTAACGAACGGCTTAGTCGCGTAGAAGGCCTCCTTGGTGGAATCGGAGATACCGCCGCCGTTGAGCGCCTCGAGGATGCCCATGGCAAGCTCGTCGTCCTCGGCATACCACCACTTGATGGAGGCGTTGGCCTCGTCACCCAAGAGCGCCTCGAAGGCGGCCTTGGTGTCGGAGCGGCTCCAGTTCATGGCGCCGGACTTCGTGATGGCAGAATCGATCTGCTCCTGCGTCCACTTCTGGTCCTCGGGAACGGTCTCGCCGTCAAACTCAAGGTTGCCCAGCAGGTACTCAGAGAAGCCGTTGTCGCGCAGGGTGGTCACCGAGGAGGTGTCGCCCTGGTAGATGTACACGGGGTCGCCCGGCTGCATGCCGTTCTGCACGAAATACGCCGCAGAGCCGGCACCGATGCCCTCGTTGTCGCCCTTGACGTTTGCGACAGCGCTGTCCTGCACGGCCTCGATGATGCGGTCGAACGCCACATAGGGCACGCCGGCGTCAACGATCTGCTGAATGGCAGACTGGACGGTGTCGTCCAGCGGCTGGATCACGATGCCCGCGACGCCCGAGAGATCGCCAGCGAGGATATCCTCAACCTGGGCAATCTGATCGGCAGCGGCACCAGCGGTCTGGAGCTCGGCGGTGTAGGCACCGGCCTCGTTGACCTCGTCGACCTTCTCCTGGGCGAACACGCCAACCTGGCCGGTCCAGCCATGGTCGGGCGAAGCGGTAAGCACATAGATGTGCCCACCGGAGGCGGCAGCGGCAGAGCCAGCGGAGCCAGCGCCGCCGGAAGTCTCACCACCGGAGCAGCCGGCGAGCGCCGCGACCAGCGCGGTCGCGCCTGAACCTACCACGAACGAACGACGAGTGATGTTTGCCATAATGCGTTCCTTTCTTCCCGTTCTGGTCGCATTACCTACGTGACCCGCCTGCCCGGCACCGCAGACGAGGCGATGTCCCCTTCCAGCGCAGCGAGTGCCGCGCGAGAATCCTAGATGATGAACTGATCCATATAGCGCTTTGCGAGGTCGATGCTCTGCACGAGGTGCTCGCGGGTGTCTTCGAAGAACCGATCCTCAATCTCCAGGCAGCAATCGCCGTTGTAGCCAACCATGGTGAGCTGCGAGATGAAATCGGACCAGTTAACGTCGCCGTATCCCGGAATCTTGGGATCCATGATGTCGAGCGGGTACGCCATCACGCCGCGGCGTGCGAGCTCCTCGGGCTTGAACTTGATGTCTTTGAGGTGAACATGGTAGATGCGGTCTTTGAACGCGCGGATCGCCTCGCCGCAATCGATCATCTGCCACACGAAATGGCTCGGGTCGAGCGCAATGGCCCAGGTTTTTGCTCGGCAGGACCTCGAACACGCGCTCCCATTGGCGGGGCTCGTCATAATGTTCTGGCCCACCCGGCCAGTTGGTTGCGTCGAAGAGCATGGGGCAGTTCTCGATGCATACGAGAATGCCTTCCTGCTCTGCCACCTCCAGAATGGGATTCCAAACCTCTGGGAGCATCTCGAGATTCTCCTCGAAGGTCTTGTTGGTCACGCGGCCGATAAACGTGGTGACCTTGGGCACCCCAAGCTTTGCCGCAGCGTGGATGGTGTTGACGAGATGCTCGTTGAACACCTTGCGCCGCTCTGGGTCGGGGTCGAGATTGTTGGGATAGTATGCGAGCGCGCAGATATCCACGCCCTTCTCCTTGGCATAATCCAAGATATGGCGGGCGTATTCATCGTCCTCAAGCACGCGGTCTATCTCGATATGTGTGACGCCGCCGTACTTGCGCTCTGCCTTGCCTTTGGGCCAGCATGCAACCTCCACGCACTGGATGCCAATGCGCGCTACCTCATCCATCATCTCCTCATAGGACCATCCATCGAGGAGCGAAGTGATAAATCCCATCTTCATGGCGTTAATCCTTCCCGCGTAACTAATTACTTCCGCATGTCATCAGGACAGAGGAATGCTCACCTTGGCACCGGTCTTGCTAGACTCGATGCTCGCAAACACCGCACGCATGGCGGGGAGCACGCTTGCGCCCGTGATGGCAGGCTCAGTGCCCTGCTCGATGCAGCTCACGAATGCGTCGATGATGCCCGAGGCGGTCTGGTTGTCGTTCGTCTGGATGGCCTCGACGTCATAGAGCTCGCGCTCGCCATTCTTGCGGTCGATAACGATGGAGTGCGCCGGATCGTCGTAGATGCGCATGATGCCCTCGATGCCATAGAGCACCGTCGAGTTGTCCTCAGGACCGTAATACGTCCAGCTCGCGGTCATGGTGCCAACCACACCGCCGCTCATCTGATAGATGCAAGAAGCGTTGTCGTCAACCCCTACGAGATTGCCCTCCGGGTCGCGCTTGTCCAGCGTCGACACCATCGCCGTCGTAGCCACAACAGTCTGGCCCAAGAGCCACTGCACAAGATCGGTCTTGTGTACGCCAAGGTCCGCCATGGCGCCCATGCTTGCGCGTTTGGGATCAAAAAACCAGCTTCCCGTTCCGGGGTCCACGCTCCAGGTCTCGGGCCCGCCGTGACCGAACGTCGTGCGGAACGTAAGCACACGGCCAATGCGGCCCGCATCGAGCAGCTCCTTGGCGCGGATGTGAGCCTTGGCGAAGCGCTGGTTCTGGTCGATCATGAGCTTTGCGCCGGACACCTTGGCTGCGACCTCGGCCGCCGTGACCATCTGCTCGCACTCTTCGAGCGTAACCGCCATAGGCTTCTCGCACAGCACGTGCTTGCCCGCGCGCAGCGCCTTGATGGTCGCTTCGGCATGAGTCGCGTTGGACGTGCAGACGCTCACCGCATCGATGCCGGGGTCGTCGAGCAAATCGTCGAGCGAGTTGTATGCGGTCGCCCCGTGCTGCTCGGCGAGCTCGCACGCGCGATCGTGGTCGACATCGTAGAGGGCGACAACCTTCGCATTGGGATTCGCCTCGTACTCCGGTATGTGCCTCACCTGGGCGATCTTTCCACATCCGATGATACCGACGCGAACCATGCTCTCCTCCTATCACGAGGCTTCATGCAGCCGCTGACCAGCAGAATTGAATCGAGCTCTCCTGCCTGTACTGAAATATTTTTCAGTAAATTGCTTTACTTCTTTCATTTCTGATAATACCGAGGAAGCTTTTGCGCTATCGATCTCATTCCGTGAACTGTAATTCATTCAAAGGTAAACGGATATATTCACAACAGCGTCAATAGATGCGATATCAGGTGGTTGGACTGAAAAGTTTTTTCATTCCAAGCAAATTGACATATTGTCATCTTGATGTAGCAGATACAATAGTGGGTGTGGCTAGAGTTGAACTCGCGGGAACGGAGTGGAGTCATGGGCAGCAAAGTTACAATCGAGCAGGTCGCCCAGCATTCCGGCGTGTCGCTTGCCACCGTTTCGCGCGTGCTCAACCATCCCGAGCTCGTGAGCTCAAAGACCGCGGCGCGCGTGAATGCAAGCATACGCGAGCTCAATTATTCTTCGGTTGTTGGGCAGTACAACTCCGCTGAATTCGAGGGTGGAGCCGGCCTCATCATGGTCAACATCCCTTGGCTCGACAATCCCTTTTACAGCGAGATCGTGCGCGGCATCCGCGTGGCCGCGCGAAGCGCCGGCTTCGACGTGCTCGTGTCATGGGACGTTCCCACGGCAAGCACGGTGAACGACTACTGCGCTATGCTGCGCCGGTGCAACGCCAGCGGCATCATCACCCTAAGCCCCCTTGAGGCCGAAACCATCGAACGCATCGATTCGACCATTCCCCTCGTGCAATGCTGCGAGGTCAACCCCGAAGTTGACGTGCCATTCGTGACTATCGACGACTTTGCCGCCGCGCGAATCGCCGTGGAGCATCTGGTGTCATGCGGGTGTTCCAGGCTCGCCATCGTAAGCGGCCCCGATACCTATAAATATGCGCGCGGGCGCATGGACGGGTTTTTGTCGGTGGCAAAGGCCCACAGCATCGGCATCGAAGACGGATGGATCGTGCGCGTGCCCGATAACAGCTACGGCCTTGCCCACTCCGCAGTGTGTCACATGCTGGAATCTGCCAACGCCCCCGACGGTGTATTCGCATGCTCCGACACCTATGGAGCCGCGGTTATCAGTGCTGCGCGGCGAGCTGGGCTTACGGTTCCCGGCGACCTCATGGTCGTGGGTTTCGACAACACCGACAACGCCATCATGACGACACCTACGCTCACCACGGTGAACCAGCCGCGCTATCGTATGGGCTATACCGCTTGTAACATCCTCCTTGAACGTATGAAGGGGGCTGCCGCGCCGCAGTCAATGACCATGGAAACTGAGCTTGTGGTGCGCGAATCCACCACGCGGTCGAGGGCATAACCAATAACGCCTCGGGGTAGCTGTGCAAACAGAAAGGCGCGCGGCCCATGTGAACCGCGCGCCTTCGTCTACGACGATTGCCGTTTTATCTCTTCCGCTCGGACGATCCCGGCATCTGTCGCCCGATACTCGTTCCCCAGTTGGGCCCCGCGCTCATCGAACACAGGCTTCGAAACGATCAGGCCGTCTCGTCGCAGCTTTGCAATGGCGCGATCGAGTGAGTGCTCGCAGCAACCCAAACGTTTGGCAAAGTCGAGCTTGCGAAAGCTCACCCACCCATGCCGCTCCGTCTCGCGCGCCACCACGATAAGAACCCGTTCATGCACAAACGTGTGGCGTCCGTTTGTCCTCGTAGCAACTCCACGCAAAGAGCTAGTTGGGTTCCCCTGTTCCATGTGCTACGCTCCGCGCTTCCTATGAAGGATCACGCCAGCCGCAACGAGAACCACGCCGGCAACAAGCACCGCGCCAACGATGGTTGGAACCATATCGCCGGTCTGCAATATGCCGCCGCCATCCGCAGGCGGGTTGGTGGGCGGCACCACCGGAGGCTCCGAAGGCGGCTCGTAGGTATTGGTAATCACCAACGGCTCGGCAACGCCGTCATAGGTGAGTCCGCTCAGAACCAAGTTGCCCTGGCCGTTATCGGTTACCGTCACCTCGACCTCGTACGCGGTTTCGTCGTAGGTCACATTGTCACTCTGGACACCATCGACCTGCGCATCGTCATCCTGGGGAAGCACCTCGGAGATGGTGTAGCGATAGGTTCCCGGCGCGCTATACACAATCGGGTCGAATGCGAACCCGCCGCTCGCCCCGTTGCTAACGGTCTGAATCTCCTTGCCGTCCTCACCGCGCAGCACGAAACTGAACTCATCCGCCTCAAGCTCGCGGCCGTCGAGCACCTTGGTGCCACCGAGCGTTATCTCCAGGGGCTTAGCAGTGTAGGAATTATCAAAGGTCATAGCCTCTGCAGGCGCACCATTCAACAGGTAGCTCACCGTGGCAACCAGTTCTTTCGCATCCGCATCCTCGGTTACATCAACGCGCACGGTATATATGGCGTCATCATAGGCAACACCGCCAAGGCCGTTGTTGAGCTCGCGCACCGTGTAGGTGTAGGTACCTTGTTCGCTGTAGGCGATATCCCTGAACACGAAGCTACCGTCGGCGCCGTTCTTGGCAGTGGCAACCTGCGCCCCGTCCGCGCCGAACAGGCCGAACTCGAACTCATTCTCTGCGAGCGCGCGGCCCGTCAGCGTCTTCGTGCCCTCGATACGCGCATTGCCGCTCGGGCCAACCGTCACCTCGCCCGGCTGATACACGTTCGTAAAGACGATGCTTTCCACCTCGTGATCGGCCAACTCAATAGCGGCGTCCGCCGAAAGCACAGCCGGTCTGGTCATCCTTGGTCACGCTGACCGTCACCGTCGTAGACGTCGGCCGAACTAGGTGATGCGGTCGTTGCTCACGCCACCCGTACCCGGCTGCCCGTCGGTACCAATCTCCATGACCTTGTAGGTGAAGGTGCCCGTCTCCCTGAAGGGAATCGGCTCGAAGGCGAAGCTTCCCTGGTTGTTGGCCGACCCCGTGTTTTCAACGCGCTGAATCACGCTGCCATCGGCATCAACCATCACGAATTCAAAGTCTCCATCAGCGAGCGTCGCACCCGTGTAACCGTTGGTCACGAGTGATTTAGTGCCGGAAATCTGGTAGGACACCTCGCCGTCGTTGTAGGCATTCGTGAAGTTGAGCTCGCCTGCATCCACGGTTCCACCCGCCGAGCTCGTGATGCTCTGGCTGGTCACCTTAAGCGCGCCGCCCTGATCTTCGACGGTAAAGGCCAGCGTGTAGACGGTGCCGTCGTAGCTCATGCCCGGCAGGCTGCCCTGGGTCTCGCGCACCTCATAGGTATAGGTGCCCGGCTGCTCGAACGTAAGGGTACCAAAGCTAAAGGCGCCTTCTGCGTCGTTGGTCACCTCGCTGCCTGCCGACGGGACCGGTGCCGTGAGGCCCGCGGGGTCGGTTGCCGTGTTCACCATGGTGAAGGTGAAATCCCCCGCCTCGAGGCTATAGGAATTGCTGCTGTCGTCCACCTCGTTAACGGTCTTGGTACCACCAAAGCTCGCTGTAGCCGGCGCAGGCGCAGGCTTGTAGACGTTATTGAATGCAATCTCCTGCACCTTGGTACCGGACGCATCCTCGCCTTGGTAGACGTTCGTCGTTACCTCGAGCTGGCCAGCGTTGTTGTCGGCGACCACATACTCAACCATATAGACGGTTGAGTCGTAGGTATAACCCGCAGCTCCGATGTTGCGCTCGCTCACCTGGTACTGGTATGTGCCAGCCTGCTCGAACACGATCTGGCCGAAGTTCACCACGCCATCGGCATCGTTTGCCACGGTGTAGACGCCGTCCTCGCCAGCCACCGCGTTACCGGGCATGGGCGGGGTCACGCCATCGGGTGCAGCCACGCTCTTCACCTCGAACGTGAACTGCGCGCCTCGATGCCTTGCTCGCGCCGTTGACCGTCTTGCTCGCCGATGAGCGACGCCGTGCCTTCGCTGCGTCATAGGTGTTCTCGAACTTCGCTCCGCTCGCGCTCGTCACGTTGCGGTGTATCCGCCATCCAGGTTGTCCACCACACTCACCACGAAGGTCGCTACTATTACCGTCGTAGCTGATG
>ENA-OQIL01000807-OQIL01000807.1-human-gut-metagenome-genome-assembly--contig:-NODE-807-length-10424-cov-8.065553_pt1 | contig 10424 bp, 9 predicted proteins | sample MGYA00242583_ERZ504748 | MGnify/ENA primary metagenome ERZ504748 (study PRJEB26092, sample SAMD00036191) | human gut metagenome | host: Homo sapiens | study: EMG produced TPA metagenomics assembly of...
ACCCAGGAGGGCGGCAACGTAGGCGTGTGCTCCGTGGTGGGCAACTTCGACGATGCCCAGACCGGCGTGAAGAAGCTGTTCTCCGATGAGAAGCTGCGCCAGGAGCTGGCCCAGCGGGGCTTCTTCCTCTCCTCGGCCAACTCCATCAACTGGGGCCGGGTGTTGCCTCAGATCGTCTACTACATCTCCGCCTACTGCGACCTGGTGCGGGACGAGAAGATTCAGCTGGGCGACCCCATCAATGTCTGCGTACCCACCGGAAACTTCGGCAATATCCTGGCTGCCTACTATGCCAAGGATATGGGCGTGCCCATCAACAAGCTCATCTGCGCCTCCAACAGCAACAACGTGCTCACTGATTTTCTGCGCACCGGCGTCTATGACCGCAACCGCACCTTTTATAATACTATGTCCCCCTCCATGGATATTCTGATCTCCAGCAATCTGGAGCGTCTGCTCTATGCCATCACCGGGGAGGACCAGCAGGTGCGGGAGTACATGGAGGAGCTGAACCGGACCGGCCGCTACGAGGTGAGCGAGCGGGTGAAGGAGAAGATTCAGCGCCTGTTTGTGGGTTACTGCTGCGACGATACGGTGACCCAGAAGGTCATCAGCACCATCTACCGCAGCTTTGACTACCTCATCGATCCCCACACCGCCGTGGGCTTCTCCGCTCTGACCCAGTACCGGGAGGAGACCGGGGACATGACCCCCACTGTGGTGGCTTCCACCGCCAGCCCCTTCAAGTTCTGCGACAACGTGCTGGGCGCGCTGGGCGAGACCAACCTGCGGGATGGTCTGGATATTCTGGATCAGCTTAGCGAGAAGACCGGTCAGCCCGTTCCCGCTCCTCTGGCGGGCCTGCGCGGCAAGCAGCCCCGCTTCCAGCGCACCGAGGAGAAGGAGCACATGGTGGACGCGGTGCTGGATATGCTGAAGTAAAGAAAAGGAGTTGCGTACATGGCCCTTTACGCCATTGGGGATACCCACTTGTCCCTGAGTGTGGACAAGCCGATGGATGTGTTCGGCGGAGGCTGGTGCGGCTACGTGAATAAGCTCAGGGAGGGCTTTTCCGTCGTGAAGGCGGAGGATACCGTGGTACTGTGCGGGGACCTGTCCTGGGGCATGAGTCTGGAGCAGGCGGAGCAGGACTTCGCCTTTCTGGATGCGCTGCCCGGGCGGAAGATCCTTCTTAAGGGAAACCACGACTACTGGTGGACCACCGCCGCCAAAATGGAGCGCTTTTTTGCCGAACATGGGTTTTCTACCCTGGAGATCCTGCACAACAACTGCCGCCTGTACGGCGAGCTGGCCCTGTGCGGCACCAGGGGATGGTTTTACGAGGAGGACCGTGGGGAACACAGCGCGAAGATTTTTAACCGGGAGCTGATGCGCCTGGAGGCGTCGCTGAAGGCGGCGGGGGAGAGGGAGAAGTACTGCTTTCTCCACTACCCGCCCCTCTACCAGGGCTACCGCTGCCAGGAGATCCTGGATCTGCTGGAGGCCTATGGCGTGCGGCGCTGCTTTTACGGACATCTCCACGGCGGAAGCCACCGCCTGGCGATCTCCGGACAGGTAGGGAGCGTGGAATACCGCCTCATTGCGGCGGATTTCCTGGGCTTCCGGCCGGAAAAACTGCTGGATTAAGCACAAACCGAAAATTGCGGAAATTTCCGAAATTAGTCTGGTCAAACAGATGGTTATCTGGTAAAATACCATGGCGAAAGTATACAAGGCGTCCTTTGGACCCACCGGTCCCGGGCGCTCACAGGAGGAAAAGTTACATGAAGGTCACCAACGTTGAGAAGAAAGAAAAGAGCACAGTGGAGCTGACCATCCAGGTGGAGGCCGGCGAGTTTGAGGCTGCCGTTCAGAAGGCTTATCTGAAGAACCGCAACCGCATCAGCGTCCCCGGCTTCCGTAAGGGCAAGGCCCCCCGCAAGATCATTGAGGGGATGTACGGCTCCGGCGTGTTTTATGAAGACGCCATCAACGATGTGTACCCCGGCGCCTATGAGGCTGCTGTGAAGGAGCAGGGCCTGGAGGATATGGGCCACCCTGTCATGGACATCGTGGAGGTGGGCAAGGACGGCCTGACCTTTACTGCTCTGGTCTCCGTGCGCCCCGAGGTGAAGCTGGGCCAGTATAAGGGCCTGCAGGCTCCCAAGACCTTTAACGAGGTCACCGATGCCGACATCGAGAATGAGCTGGAGCCCTATATCAAGCGTGCCACCCGTCTGGTGAGCGTGGAGCGTCCCATCTCCATGGGCGATACCGCTGTCATCGACTTCGAGGGCTTTGACAATGGCAAGCCCTTCGAGGGCGGCAAGGGCACCGATTACAGCCTGGAGATCGGCTCCGGCTCCTTCGTGCCCGGCTTTGAGGATCAGCTCATTGGCCTGAGCGTGGGCGATGAGAAGGATCTGGACATCACCTTCCCCGAGGACTACGTGAAGGATCTGGCCGGCAAGGCTGTGGTGTTCCACGTGAAGGTCAAGGAGGTCAAGGAGTCCCAGATCCCCGAGGTGGACGACGAGTTCGCCAAGGACGTGTCTGAGTTTGAGACCCTGGCCGACTTCAAGAAGGACCTGGGCGAGAAGCTCAAGCAGCGCCGTGAGGCCCAGGCCGAGAGCGCTTTCGAGAGCGCCGTTCTGGAGCAGCTCATCGACAACCTGGAGGCTGAGATCCCGACGGCATGGTGGAGACCCAGCTGGACAAGGTGATGGACGAGTATGCCATGCGCATGCAGAGCCAGGGCATGGCCATGAACGACTACCTGAAGATGATGGGCATGACTCCCGAGATGATGCGTGCTTCCGCTAAGCCCTCCGCTCTGCGTCAGGTGCAGCTGGAGCTGGCTCTGGATGCCGTGGCCGCTGCCGAGAACATGGAGATCACCGACGAGGACTGCGCCAAGGAGATCACCAAGCTGGCTGAGCAGTACAACATCACCGAGGAGCAGGTGAAGGCCGCTCTCTCCATGGATATGCTCAAGCACGACCTGCGCCTGCAGAAGGCCAACGACTTCGTCGTGGCTCAGGCTGTGGTGGGCGAGGCCCCCAAGAAGGAGGAGGCCGCCGAGGAGAAGGCTGAGAAGCCCAAGCGTACCCGCAAGAAGGCTGCCGAGGAGAGCGCCGAGGGCGAGGAGAAGCCCAAGCGCACCCGCAAGAAGAAGACCGAGGAGAACACTGAGGAGCCCAAGGCGGAGTAAAATCCAGCTTGATATCCACCCGGGGCGGCAGAAATTGCCGCCCCGGGCGTGTGTGCGTTATGGCAGGGGAGACCGGGAGGCCCGCAGAGGAAGCATAAATTTCCGAAAAAAGGAATCATGTTCCAATTTTGCGGGCATACTTTGGTATCACTGTTTTGAAAAGGAGTCATTCCCATGAGTTTAGTTCCTTATGTAGTAGAGCAGACCAACCGGGGCGAGCGGTCCTATGACATCTTCTCCCGCCTGCTCAATGACCGCATCATTTTCCTGTCTGAGGAAGTCAACGACACCACTGCTTCTCTGGTAGTGGCCCAGCTGTTGTACCTGGAGAGCCAGGACCCGGACAAGGACATTCAGTTCTACATCAACAGCCCCGGCGGCTCCGTCACTGCGGGCCATGGCCATCTATGATACCATGCAGTATGTCAAGTGCGACGTGTCCACCATCTGCATCGGTCTGGCCGCCAGCATGGGAGCGTTCCTGCTCTCCGCCGGCGCCAAGGGCAAGCGTCTGGCTCTGCCCAACTCCGAGATCATGATCCACCAGCCCTCCGCCGGTACCCAGGGTCAGATCACCGATATGGCCCTGCACCTGAAGCGGTTGGAAGTGGTGAAGAAGCGCATGAACCGCATCCTGGCTGAGAACACCGGCAAGAGCATCGAGCAGGTTACTGCCGACTGTGAGCGGGACAACTTCATGTCTGCCCAGGAGGCCCTGGAGTACGGACTCATCGACCGGGTGATCGAGAAGCGGTGAGAAACCGGTGCACGCACCCCTTTGGGCGCGTCTATGGTATCACAGAGAATTTGAGGTAATAGTTTCATGGCAAAAAACGACGAAAAGCGGTCTGTCCGCTGTTCCTTCTGCGGAAAGCATCAGGATCAGGTGCGCCGCCTCATCGCCGGGCCTGGCGCCTATATCTGCAATGAGTGTGTGCAGCTGTGCATGAGTATTCTGGAGGACGAGGGAGAGCTGACTCAGGAGGTGCTGGAGAGCGCCATTCCTGACACCATCCCCACCCCCAGGGAGATCCATGCCGTGCTGATCAGTATATCATCGGACAGGAGAAGGCCAAGGTGGCCCTGTCTGTGGCGGTATACAACCACTATAAGCGCATCTACTTCGGCGGGGCGGAGGATGTGGAGCTGCAGAAGAGTAACATCCTGCTCATGGGCCCCACCGGCTGCGGCAAGACCCTGTTTGCCCAGACTCTGGCCCGGGTGCTGAAGGTGCCCTTCGCCATCGCCGACGCCACCACCCTCACTGAGGCTGGCTACGTGGGCGACGACGTGGAGAACATCCTGCTGCGCCTGGTCCAGGCCGCCGATTACGACATCGAGCTGGCCGAGCGGGGCATCATCTATATTGACGAGATGGATAAGATCGCCCGGAAGAGCGAGAATACCTCCATCACCCGGGACGTGTCCGGCGAAGGTGTACAGCAGGCTCTGCTGAAGATCCTGGAAGGCACTGTTGCCAATGTACCGCCTCAGGGCGGACGCAAGCACCCCCAGCAGGAATTTATCCAGATCGACACCAAGAATATCCTGTTCATCTGCGGCGGTGCGTTCGAGGGAATCGAAAAGATCATCGAAAGCCGGGTAGCGACCTCGTCCATGGGCTTTGGCGCACAGCTCAAGTCCAACAAGGATAAGGCCCGGGATGAGTACCTCAAGCAGCTCATTCCCCAGGATCTGGTCAAATTCGGCCTGATCCCCCGAGCTGATCGGCCGTCTGCCTATCCATGCCACCCTGGATTCGCTGGATGAGGAAGCCCTCAAGCGGATTCTGGTTGAGCCGAAGAATTCTCTGGTCAAACAGTACAAGAAGCTGTTTGAGCTGGACGGCGTACAGCTTGACTTCAAAGAAGATGCACTCGAAGCGATTGCAAAGAAATCCCTGGAGCGGAAAACAGGCGCCAGAGGTCTCCGCGCAATCATGGAAGATACGATGATGGATCTGATGTATGAGATCCCGTCGGACAATACGACAAAAGAATGCGTCATCACCAAGGACGCTGTAGAAAAAGAAGGCGGAGCCGGAGATTATTCACGGCGAACCGGCCCCTGTTCCACGGCGGAATATGGGAAGAAGATCCGGAAGACCGGAAACCGCCTGAAAAACGCAGGAGGAAACTTAAATGGAAGAAGTGACAAAAGTATTACCCGGCGATTGCGCTGCGTGGAACGACGATTCTGCCGGATATGATTGTACATTTTGATATCAGCAGAGCCAAATCGATCCGTGCGGTCGAGGAGGCAATGCTGGGTGACCAGAAAATTTTCCTGATTACACAGAAAGACCCGGATACGGAAGTACCGGGTCTGCTTGATGTGTATAAAATTGGAACAATTGCGGTCATCAAACAGGTTGTGAGAATGCCAAAGGATGTTCTTCGGATTCTCGTAGAAGCAGAAAGACGCGCAGAACTGCTGAACTTCGAGGAAGAGGAGAGCGAGTATCTCCGCGCCGAGGTGGCGCTGTTTACCGGCTCGGACGAAATGCAGTTTTCCGATATCGAGCAGGAGGCAATGCTGCGCAACTTAAAAGAGCTGTTTGCCGTCTACTGCGAGCAGACGCAGAAAGTCAGCAAGGAACTGGCAGGCCAGATCCTCGGAACCGAAGAAGTTGGAAAGCTGGTGGACCAGATCTGCATGAATCTGCCCCTCGACTACGTAAACCGCCAGAAACTGCTGGAGGCTGTGGAGCTTTCCGAGCGGTATGATACGCTCTGCGTCATGATCGCCAACGAGATTCAGATTCAGGAGATCCGTTCGGAGATTCAGGGAAAAATCAAAGAGCGGATCGATAAGAACCAGCGTGATTATATTCTGCGCGAGCAGCTTAAAGTCATCCGCGAGGAACTCGGCGAGGACAATTCCCGGACCGAGATTGAAAATTATAAGAAGCAGCTTGAGAAGCTCAAAGCCTCCAAAGAGGTAAAAGAGCGGATTTCCGAGGAGATCCACCGTCTGGAAAATTCGGCCAGCAATCCGTCCGAGGCAGGCGTGATCCGCGGCTATATCGAGACACTGCTGGGGCTTCCGTGGGATAAGGCATCCCGTGACAATCAAGATCTGGCAAGAGCACGCGAGATTCTGGAGGAAGATCACTACGGTCTTTCGAAAGTAAAAGAGAGAATCCTCGAATTCCTGGCCGTACGCACCCTGACGAAGAAAGGCGAGAGCCCGATTCTCTGCCTGGCAGGCCCTCCGGGAACCGGTAAGACCTCGATTGCGAGAAGCGTGGCGCGAGCCCTGAATAAAAAATACGTCCGCATCTGCCTCGGCGGTGTGCGGGATGAGGCGGAGATCCGCGGCCACAGAAGAACCTACATTGGCGCGATGCCGGGACGCATTGCGGCGGGACTCCATCAGGCGAAGGTGAAAAATCCGTTGATGCTGCTCGACGAGATCGACAAAGTAAGTGCAGATTACAAGGGAGATACCTCTTCCGCACTTCTTGAGGTCCTCGATTCCGAGCAGAATAATAAATTTGCCGATCATTACGTAGAGCTTCCGATCGACCTTTCGGAGGTGCTCTTTATTGCAACCGCAAATGATATTCAGAACATTCCGCGTCCGCTGCTGGACCGTATGGAAGTGATTGAAATTTCAAGCTATACGGAAAACGAGAAGTTCCATATCGCAAAAGAACATCTCGTTCCGAAGCAGAAGAAGGCGAACGGTCTGAAAGAAGCACAGCTTGTGATCGAGGATGAGGCGCTGATGGAAGTGATCAGCGGCTACACCAGAGAGGCCGGTGTCCGCTCCCTGGAGCGCCAGATCGGCAGAATCTGCAGAAAGAGCGCGAGAAAGATTCTCGAGGAACAGGTAAAAGAGGTTGTTGTGACGAAAGAAAACCTGGAAGAGTTCCTCGGAAAAGAAAGGTATGAGTTCCAGCCGGCCAACGAAAAACCGGAGATTGGTATTGTGCGCGGTCTTGCCTGGACGGCAGTCGGCGGCGATACGCTGCAGATCGAGGTCAATGTGATGCCGGGAAAAGGAGAGTTTCTGCTGACCGGCCAGCTCGGCGATGTGATGAAGGAGTCTGCGCAGGCGGGCATCAGCTTTATTCGTTCCGTGGCAGAGCAGTATGAGATTCCGAAAGAATTTTTCGAGAAACACGACATCCACATTCATATTCCGGAGGGAGCCGTTCCAAAAGATGGCCCGTCTGCCGGTATTACGATGGCGACGGCGATGGTTTCCGCGATCACAAAGGTTCCGGTAAAAGCAGACGTTGCGATGACCGGAGAGATTACGCTCCGCGGCCGTGTGCTTCCGATCGGCGGCTTAAAAGAGAAGCTGCTGGCGGCAAAGAAAGCCGGTATCCATATGGTTCTCGTTCCGGAGAAAAATGAGCCGGATGTAAGAGAACTGGATGCGGAGATCACAGACGGACTGCAGATCGAATTTGTCGGCAGCATGGAACAGGTATTAAAACTGGCACTTGTGGAAAAGAAGTAAGGCCAGAAGATGCAAAAAACAGGAGAAGAAAAGTATGGTAATTAAACAGGTAGAGCTGCAGCACGTCTGCGGAATCACCAGTAAACTGCCGGATACCGGTCAGGTGGAAGTGGCATTTGCGGGAAAATCCAATGTTGGAAAATCTTCTCTCATCAATGCCCTGATGAATCGGAAATCACTGGCGCGTACCAGTGCGCAGCCGGGAAAAACACAGACGATCAACTACTACCACATCAATGAGGAAATGTATCTGGTGGATTTGCCGGGATACGGTTTTGCGAGAGCCTCCGAGGAGGTTAAAGCAAAATGGGGCAAGCTGATCGAGGATTATCTGCATCAGTCAAAAATGCTGCACGCAGTATTTCTTCTGATTGATATCCGTCATGCACCGTCCAACAACGATCGCATCATGTACAACTGGATTCTTCGAAACGGCTATCAGCCGATCATCATTGCGACGAAGCTGGACAAGATCAAGCGCAGCCAGCTCCAGAAACAGTTAAAGATTCTCAGAACAGGTCTGGAGTCGGCACCGAAGTGATGATGATTCCGTTCTCCGCCGAGACAAAACAGGGCAGAGAAGAGATCTGGAACTATCTGGAGACGGAGATCTGGAAGGTGGAACATCCGGGGGAATAGATGCCGGTGGGTAATTGTTCACAGGTAGGAATTTTCTGAACTGAAAATTCCGTACGATACAGTTCCGGCAGCAGATTTTGCCGATTTGGAATGCGTAGCATCGGCAAAATCCCGTTGCTGAGCACACATGTGTGAACAGTAACGCCGGTGGAGAGTGCGGACGGCGAGAAATAGAATAGAGTTTTAGAAAAATTCGAAAAATAAACGTATAAACTGCGGTATCTGACCGGATATCAGGCGGCGCCTATCCTTGCGGGCGATGTCAAATATCTGGGCTGGGTGGCGCAGTTTTTTGTTTCACAGGAAATTGCGTCCTATGAAACAAAAAAGCGTTAGGTTTTTTTGAGAGAATAAAATATATATTCTGGAAAATATAAAAATTGAGGTAACTGTTCAGTAGGTCTGCAGCATTTACTGCGTTTTAATGGATTTTTGCGCGTGACTGTGAAGATACTGAACAGTTACGAATTGAGAAAAATAATAAGGCTATCTTGAAGTAAAAAGTGACAGGATGGAATTTAAGCCTTATAGTGGTGCGGGTTGTGATTGAGTTGTGAGATAGAAGGGAGCAGCCATGTTTGAAAATCGGACGGATCTGGCGTTGGAGGAGAGAGAAAGTTTTGAGGGGGATGGGGGCGAAATCGGCGGTGTGGCGCTGCGGGAATGGCGCTGTCATGGCAGTTCGATCCGGATGACGGAAGTCTCGATTTTGAACGAAAAAGGTGCGGAATCAATGGGAAAGCCGATGGGAACCTACCTGACGATGGAAGATCCGGGGCTGTCGGAGACAGAGGACGCATACTGTGAGGCGGCTGCCGGGGAGTTAGGACGGCAGCTGGCGTCTCTGATCCGGAAAAACTGTGCTTCAACCATGGCCGGACTTTCGATTCTGGTAGCGGGACTGGGAAACCGGCAGGTGACGCCGGATTCGCTGGGACCGCGCGTGGTGGATGGGCTTTCGATGAACCGCCATCTGCGGACGGAGCCAGGCAGAAGAAATGGCACATACCTCTATACGGCTGAGAAAGCGGGGCGGACGGTGCATCCGGTTCTCAGCGGTATCCATCCAGGGGTGATGGCACAGACAGGGATGGAGACGGCAGAAATTGTCCGCGGCGTCGTGCGGGAGAGCCGCCCGGATCTGGTGATCGCGGTCGACGCGCTGGCGGCGCGAAACGTCCACCGTCTGGCAAGCACCATTCAGCTGACGGATACAGGAATTCATCCGGGTTCCGGCGTCGGCAACCACCGCCGGGGAATGACGCGGGAAAATCTCGGCGTGCCGGTAATCGCGATCGGCGTTCCGACGGTTGTGGGCGCGGCGGCGATCGTTCACGGGACGGTCAATGCGTTAGTGCGGACACTAACCGCCTCAAAAGAGGGCAGCCGGTACGGTGAATACATCCGGGAACTGGATTCGGACAGCCAGTATGAGCTGATCCGGGAACTTCTGGAACCTGAATTTGGAGCGATGTTTGTGACCCCGCAGGACATGGACGAGCGTATCTGCAAGCTGAGCGCTGCAATCGCCGAGGGGATCCGGCGGGCAATGGAACGGCTGGAGGAAGAAAGATAACACTGAACAAATGCCAGATTGAAAAACAGAACCAAACAGGAAACTACACTTTGCTAACCGCATAGGATAGAACAGGAAAGAAGGGAGATGAATGCGGTGCGGTGGTGGCAGAGGGCAGCCGGGCTCCTGATGGTTCTGTTTTTGCTGACAGTCGGCTGGAAGATGCGTGCATTCATCTGGACAGCTGTGCAGAATGCGGTGGTAAGGTCCTGGTATCCGGTCTGGGGGACTAATTTGCGGGATATACCAGATTCGGAGGATGGGAAAAGGCATAGACTTGCCGGGTGGAAGAAACAGACGCAGGGAGAAGCCGATCCGTCCTATTATAAATATCTGGAAGAACAGGAAGTCCGGCAGGAGTATACGGATTTCCTGGCACAGTTTTCCGGGAGTAGGCTGGTGGATGGAACTTTACTTGGAAAATGGAACGGGCTTGTTCATGAAAGTGGGAGACAGGGCGGCGGAGAGACGGACGAAGAGAGGCTGTATAGTGCTGGAAAGAATGGAGAAAAGACAGAGAGGGCAAAT
>ENA-OQIL01000808-OQIL01000808.1-human-gut-metagenome-genome-assembly--contig:-NODE-808-length-10424-cov-2.196659_pt1 | contig 10424 bp, 11 predicted proteins | sample MGYA00242583_ERZ504748 | MGnify/ENA primary metagenome ERZ504748 (study PRJEB26092, sample SAMD00036191) | human gut metagenome | host: Homo sapiens | study: EMG produced TPA metagenomics assembly of...
TGCGCCGGGGCGTTTCCTGTTTTATTCGGGCGGACGCTGGGTCAGCAGCTTGGAGTAGCTGCGGTCGATGGCCAGAGCGCCCAGAGGGGCGGTGACCAGAATGGCGATGACCGCCACGGTGAGCACGATCTGCCCGCAGCCCAGCCCCATGGCCAGAGGGACCCCGCCGATGGCGGCCTGAACGGTGGCCTTAGGCAGGTAGCCCAGCACGCAGAAGAGTTTCTCTTTCCCGCTGAAATGAGCGCCGCTGACGCATACCAGAACGCCCACGGCCCGGAAGCACAGGGCTCCTAGGACAGCCAGAATGGCCATTACCCCGGCGCTCAAGGCGTAGCGCAGATCCACGGCCGCGCCCACCAGCACGAACAGAGCCACCTCGGCGGCCACCCACAGCTTGGAGAACTTCAGGCTCAGCCGCTGGGCCACCACCGTGCGCCACTTCTGAAGGCCCACTCCGGCACCCATCACTGCCAGCAGGCCGGAGAAGGGGAAGATCCCCTCCAAAGCGTCCTCGGCTGCCACCAGCAGGAAGTCCAGGGACAGCAGAATTACCACCTTCACCGAGTCACGCATGTGGACACGGCGGAACCATTGGGCCAGCAGCCAGCCCAGCAGCAGCCCGGCCGCTATGCCGGTGAGAATGGAGGCAGGCACGCCCAGAACCGCTCCTACCGTCAGCCCCGTGCCGCCGGAGGCCAGCCCGGTAAAGGCGGTGAACATGACGATGACAAACACGTCGTCCACTGAGGCCCCCGCCAGAATGAGCTGAGGGATGCCACGGTCTACGCCCCAGCCCTCTTCACTCAGACGGATCATCCGGGGCACGATCACCGCCGGGGACACCGCGCCTACCACAGCGCCCATGATGGCGGCATCCAGGGTGGATACGCCCAGCAGGCGGGGAGCCAGCAGGGTCATACCTAAAATCTCAAAGCAGGCGGGCACAAAGCACATGAGAACAGCCGGCCGCCCCACCCGCTTGAGCGCCTCCACATCCAGGGACAGTCCCGCTCGGGTAAGAATAATAATGAGTGCCAGCTGCCGCAGGTCCGCGGAAATGTTCAGCAGGCTGTCCGACAGCAGGTCCAGGGCATAGGGGCCTAATATCATGCCCGCAATGAGCATACCCACCAAAGAGGGCAGTTTCAGGCGTTTTGCCAGCGCGCCCAGGGCCATGCCCAGCAGCAGGACCAGTCCTAAACTTGTTAACATACCATTTTCTTCCTTTTCGGGGCAGCAAAAAAGCTGATGCCCCTGCAAAAAAATCGCAGAAGCCATCAGCCTTGTGGGCGGTTTAGTCCTGAAGGACAAGGGAGACCTCATTCCCTTTATTGCGTGGGACAGGATACCACATCCTGTCCCCCTTTGTCAAGCGCCGATGAGATAACACCATACCGGAATGGTGAGCATGGACAGCAAGGTGCTGAGCACCACGCATTTGGTGGCGAATACCGCATCGCTGCCATACCGGGCGGCAAAGACGGCGGCGGTGGAGCCTGCAGGCATACCGGTCATGATGACGGCCACGCCAGTGGCCACCGGCTCCAGCCCCATCAGGAAGGAAATTCCCCAGGCTATGGCGGGCAGTATGATAAGACGCAAAGCGCTGATCCACAAGGTGGTACGGTTAACGATGGTGAGCAGGGGAACATCAATCAGAATCGTACCGATGATGAACATGGTAAGGGCAGTGTTGCAGTTACCGATGGTGGTGATGGTGGAGGTCAGTAAGCTGGGCAGGGGAATGTGCAGGACCATGATGACCATGCCGATGTACACAGCCACCAGGCAGGGATGGGTAAAAATATTGCGCAAGACCTTTTTCTTGCCGGAACCTTCTGCTACAAAGTAGGAGGTGCCTGCCGACCACATGACAATGCGCATGGGGATCAAGTAAATGGAGGCGTACAGTAGTCCCAGGGTGCCGTATACCCCCTCTGACACACCATTGCCCAAAAAGCCGCCGTTGGATACCAGAGTACAGTACTGCAATACTTTCCGTTGAGCATCGGGATATGTTTTATAGAGAACTTGATTCAGCGCCACACTGACAAACTGGATTGCCAGGGCCACGGCCAATAAAATCCCACAGGCACGCAGCACGGAGGAATCTATATCGATTAGACAAGACTTTAAAATGTTGCAGGGGATAATCACGTTGATGCACAGATCGGTGAGGCAGCGCCGCCCCGCCTCGTCTACAATGCCCAGTTTTTTAACCAGGGCGCCTACCAAAATCATGAGAAACAGAGTTCCCTGGATGGTGAATAACTCCAGTAGCTCCATGGCGTTTCCTCCCCGTGCAGGCAGACGTTCTTTTCCTTGATTCATTATACCATTGACCTGGAAAAAAAGAAAATGCCTCTCTTGTGCCCCCTTCCTTTTTCGCCGAAGATGTGGTAAACTTCTAATGTTATGAATTTCGCCAAGAGAGGGAACAAACTGTGTACAATATTACCTTGATCGGAATGCCCGGCTCGGGAAAGAGCACGGTAGGCGTTTTGTTGGCCAAGGCCCTGGGCTTTGGCGTTTTTAGATACCGATTTGGTCATTCAGCAGCAGGAAGGAGCCCTGCTTCAGGATATTTTGGACCGGCGAGGCGTACCCTATTTTCTGGATGCGGAGGAGCGGGCAGTTTGCTCGGTCCAGTGTGACCACCATGTTATTGCACCCGGCGGCAGTGTGGTTTGCCGGGAGGGCGCGATCAACCATCTGAAGGCCATGGGCCCGGTGATCTACCTCCGGGTTCCTCTGGAGGAGCTCAAGCGGCCGCATCCACAACCTGGACTCCCGGGGCATTGCCCTGGAGCCCGGTCAGACGCTGGACGATATCCTCACCATCCGTGCCCCTCTCTATGAGACCTATGCCGACTACATTGTGGATGCCCTCCCCGGACAGGAGCTGGCCCAGAGTGTAGCTCAGGTGCTGGAACTGGTCTCGGCGCCGTGACACCCCAGCCCGCAGGGAACCGCGGGCCGGCTGCCGCGAAGGCGTCTCTCTTCGCCTGCCGAATGAAAAGAAGGAACGAACACCATGACATTTGCAGATCTGGGGCTGTGTCCCCAAATCCTGGCCGCTCTGAAGGAGGAGGGCTATGAGAAGCCGTCCCCCATCCAGGAGCAGGCCATTCCCCCTGCCCTAGCGGGGCGGGACGTTCTGGGCTGCGCCCAGACGGGCACCGGCAAGACCTGTGCCTTTGCCGCCCCCATCCTCCAGTGGCTGAACAACAAGCCTGCATCCGGGCACCCCATCCGGGCCCTTATCCTCACTCCCACCCGGGAGCTGGCCATCCAGATCGGGGAGAGCTTTGAGCACTACGGACGCCACCTGCCCCTGCGCTGTGCCGTGATCTTCGGCGGTGTGGGACAGGCGCCCCAGGTAGAGAAGCTGGGCAAGGGCGTGGATATCCTGGTGGCCACCCCGGCCGCCTGGGCGATTTGTATCAGCAGGGTTTTATTGACCTGAAAACGCTGGAGATCTTTGTGCTGGATGAGGCCGACCGGATGCTGGATATGGGCTTTATCCACGATGTCACCCGGCTGCTGGATAAGATGAGCCACCGCAAAAACCTGGGCCTCTTCTCCGCCACCATTTCCCGGGAGGTCATGGACATCGCCTGGGTTTATCAGAGAGACGCGGCAGAAATCACGGTTCGGGAAGATGAGCAGAACAAGCCGGACATCAAGCAGTTCCGCATGGAAGTCTCCCAGAACGAAAAGCCGATGTCATCGCCCGGATTCTCGAACAGACGGGCTTTGACCGCTGCATGGCTTCTGCAACACCAAGGGCTCCACAGAGCGCATCACCAAGTTTTGCAGATGCAGGGCATTGATGCCGAGTGCATCCACGGTGACATCCCCCAGCGCAAGCGGGAGCAGGTGATGGACAAATTCCGCCGGGGTGAGCTGCGGGTGTTTGTCTCCACGGATGTGGCCGCCCGCGGCATCGACGTGGACGATGTCGGACATTGTGTTCAACTGCGATGTCCCCGATGAGAATCAGGCATTACGTCCACCGGATCGGCCGCACCGGCCGGGCCAAGCGCCCAGGGCGTCGGCCCGTGACCCTCATCGCCGACTACCCCCTCCAAACGATGCGCATTGACGCACATCGCCCATGAAAACCCGCAACGTGATTACCCAGTGCGGTTTGACGAACACGGCAACCTGACAACGGAATCCTTGAATTTCCCCAGCGGCCGGCAAAGTGCCGGCCGCTGGTTTTCTATTGCTCCACCACACAGCCCCGTGCTATTACGGCCCGCGTCTCCAGCGTTTCCCGGTCCAGCAGGACCGCACCGGCTTCCTGTCCCGGCCGCAGGCTGCCCTTCCGGGTCTCCATCCCCAGAGCACAGGCGGGATTCCAGCTGGCAGCCCGCACGGCATCGGCCAGCGGAATTCCAAAGGAAACCGCCCGGCGCAGGCATTCCATCAAACCGCACACAGACCCCGCCAGAGTTTCCGGCTTGCCGGACAGCACCGCCCGGCCATGGTGCACCATGATTTCCTGACTGCCCAGGCAGTAGGTTCCCTCCGGCATTCCCGCCGCCGGCAGGGCATCCGATACCAGCAGCACCCGTTCCGGTCCAAAAAGCCGGAAGATTGCCCGCACCATGGCAGGATGCACGTGGATCCCGTCGCAAATCAGCTCCACCATGGTATCTGGAACGTCAAAGGCCGCTCCCATCACACCCGGAGCCCGGTGCCCAAAGGGCGTCATGGCATTGAGCAGATGGGTACACTGTGCCGCTCCGGCCCGCAGTGCCGCCTGCGCGGTGTCATAGTCCGCCTGGGTATGCCCCAAGGAAACCCGTACCCCCTGTTTCACCGCCATCTGAATCAGCGGCAGGGCCCCCGGAAGCTCCGGTGCCAGCGTCATCAGCCGTACAACCCCTTCTCCGGCCTTCTGGAGGCGTCTTAGCAGCTCCGGATCCGGGTTTTGCAGCAATGCCTCATCGTGGGACCCCCGCCGCTCCCGGGCCAGGAACGGCCCTTCCAGGTGAACGCCCGCTGCCTGTGCGCCGGGATGCTGCTCTTTGCAATACGCAGCCGTGCAGCGGCACACCGCCGCCAAACGGGCCTCCGGCAGCGTCATGGTCGTCGGGCAGAAGGCTCCCACTCCCTGCATCAGCAGCGCCCGGGCCATCCGCTCCAGCTCCGCCGGCTCGGCACTGCCCACATCCGCCCCTGCATACCCGTGTATATGCAGGTCAATCAGCAGAGGCAGCACATAGCATCCAGAGGCATCCAGGTTCTGTGCATCCCCGCTGCTCCGGGCAATCTTCTCTCCATCCGTACAGACGGTTCGCTCCGCAAAGCCCTCCTCCGGATCGTATACCCATCCGCCGGTAATCTGCATGTGCCGCTCCTTCCCGCGCCTGTTCGCTGCCCGCTGCCCGCTGCTTTTTCCCCAAATCCCGCACGCCGCTTTCCGGCAACTCCCCATTTTCTTCTGTATCCAGCATAGCATACCGCCTTTCCTTTGGCAACTGCCGGGAATTTATGAACGATTCCTAAATTTTTGTAATTTTTGTTACTTTTTTGTCTCCGCGCCTTTACAACCCCGAAAAAGTTCTCTATAATGTTTTCGTTCTGAGTAGATGCGGGTGCTGCACATGCGGCATCTCTTTTTTACTCCAATCAGAAGGAGTGTTGCTATGAAACGAATCAAACCATGGTCGGCCCTGCTCCTTGCGGCTGCCCTGATAGTCTCCCTGCTGACCGGATGCAGCCAGGAACAGGCGGCAGGCATCTCCCTGTCCGTATGTGTGGGAAGTGAACCGGTCACGCTGGATCCGATCTATGCCGAGGAAACCGCAGACCAGACCATTCTGGTCCATCTATACGAGAACCTGATGCGGGTAGCGCTGGACGCCACCGGTCAAAACACGGTCACATACGGAATTGCCAAAAGCGTGTCCCAGGAAGCAAATTACGACGGTACTGTGACCTATACCTTCAAGCTGCGCAGCGCACATTGGTCGGACGGCGTATCTGTCAAAGCCGACGATTTTGTATATGCCTGGCAGCGGCTGGCCGATCCTGCCAGCCAGTCTCCTTACGCTGAACTTCTGTCTGTCGTGGTGGGATATGACGAGGCTCGGGCCTCCGGAGATATGAGCCTACTGCAGGTTACCGCCAAGAACGACACCACGTTGGAGGTCGTGCTCAACGGCAATTACGACTGGTTCTTGTCCCAGGTATGCACGTCTCCGGCCACCATGCCCCTGCGGCAGGATGTGATCCAGTCCCTCAAGGAAGACGCCATGGCAGCCCGGGATTCCGGCGAGGATGAGGATGCCAGCTGGTGGTCCGATCCCACCAAGCTGGTCACCAACGGCGCATTTACCGCCACGTCCGCCACGGCGGATCAGATGATCCTCTCTTCCAATGCGGACTATCATGGCACCCGCAGCGGTCCGGACGAGCTGGTCTTCCGCTATGCGGATACGCCCGAAGAGGCTTCTGCCCTTTATGAAGCCGAAGAGGTGAGCGCAGTATGGACGCTGACGGAGGAGCAGCTGACCCAGGCAGCGGAGAATCCGGAGTGGACCGGCATTCCGGAGCTGTCCACCTATACGGTGCTGTTCAACTGCAACCGTCTGCAGGACGTCCAGATCCGCAACGCTCTGTCTCTGACCATCGACCGCACCGCCTTGGCCCAGGTCGCCGGTGCCACCGCCTCACCTGCGGAAGGTCTGGTTCCTCCCGGGTTCCGGAAGATGAGGAAACCGACTTCCGCTCCGCTACGCAGCCGCCGCTGCTGGATAATTCCGCCGAGGCCTATGAAGAACAGTGCCAGGAGGCAAAAGCGCTGATGGCGCAGGCCGGCTATGACAGCGGCGCCAATCTGGGACAACTGGAATACCTCTATGTAGACGAGGGTGTCCACGCCGCCGTGGCTGAGGCTCTCTGCCAGATGTGGCATGAAACCCTGGGCCTGGAAATTACCCCTCGTGGCGTCACGGAGCAGGAACTCTGGACCGCCCTGCGCAGCGGCGACTATACCATAGCCGCGACACGCGTGGGCGCAGCAGGCAATGACGCCGAATGCTTCCTGATGCAGTGGACGACCTCCAGCCCCGACAATGTGGTAGGCTATTCCAACAGCGCCTACGACACTCTGATGTCCATTATCGCCAGCGCCTCTGACGGAACTGCCCGGATGGGCTGCCTCCACGACGCGGAAGAACTGCTGCTGACGGACAGCGCCCTCTCTCCCCTGTACTACCGCCGGACCGACTGGCAGCTGCGTGAAAATCTGACCGGCGCATGCCGGGATGCCCCGCGGCTGGTTTGTATTTGCCAACGTCGTTCCCAGAACTTGATAAAAAGACCGCGGCGCCCTTTGGGCGCCGCGGTTTTTTTTCAGGAATGCCCCCGCTCCTTGGGGAGAATCAGATTCAGCAAAACTGCCATCAAGGTTGCAATCACCACCGGAGACTTGCCGAAAATCATGGTCGCTGCCTCCGGGAACTGGCTCAGGGCCTCACTGGCCTGAGAGATGCCCACGCCCAGTGCGGCGCTCAAGCCCACAATGGTGGTGTTCCGGGCCGTCAGCTCCTGGGAGGCAATCAGTTTCATACCGGTCATGGCAATGGTGGAGAATACCGTCACCGTGGCACCGCCCAACACGCACTGCGGAATTGTGGTCAGCAGCGCCGCGAACTTGGGCGATACACCTGCCAGCAGCAAAAAGCCGCCGGTCATGGCAAATACCGTCCGGTTCACCACCCGGTTGGTGGTCACAATGCCCACGTTCTGCGAATATGTCGCGGTGGGCAGACCGCCGAAGAGCGCCGTCAGAATATTGCTCACGCCATAGGCAATGATGCCGCCCTGCAGCTCCCGGTCCGTGGGATTCCGATCCAAACCGCCCACGGTCGTAGCGGTAAAGTCGCCGATGGCCTGGATGGAATTGATGGCGAAGAGCAGTCCCAGTGCAATGCAGCTGGGCGCATCAAAGGAAATTCCAAAGTGCAGGAACTGCGGCAGGGAGAACCATTCCGCCGTCCCCACGTCCGCAAAGCTCACCATGCCAAAGCACAGCGCCACCACATAGCCAAACAGCATGCCCAGCAAAATGGAGGCCAGCTTGCAGATGCCCTTGCCCTTGTGGTTGAGGACCAGCACAGCCGTCAGCGTCAGGGCCGCCACCAGCCAGTTCTGCCAGGAGCCGTAGATCAGCGCCGTGGAAAGGCCGCTGGCCGCTACGCTCTCGGCTGTATTGCCCGTGCCGCCGGCCATATAGTTGATGGCCGTGGGATAGAGGGAAAGGCCGATGGTAAAGACCACGGTTCCGGTAATCACCGGCGGAAACAGCAGGCGGATCTTCTTGACAAACAGACCCACAATCACCGCCACAATGCCGCCTACCAGCATGGCACCGGCAATGGCTGCAATCCCGCCGCCGGAGGCGGCGATGGCCTGCATGCTGGGCACATACGCAAAGCTGACGCCCAGAATCACCGGCAGTCCGGAACCGAACCGTCCGCCGATGGGAAAGAGCTGCAGCAGCGTGGACACCGCAGACATCACCAAAGACGCCTGAATGAGCAGCACCCGGTCCGCCTGGCTCAATCCCACAGCCCCGGCAATGATGATCGGCGGCGTCACGCATCCGACAATCATGGCCACCAGATGCTGCAGTGCCAATGAGGCAGAGGTCCCCAGCGGCGGGGGTCCCCTTTGAACTGAAAAAAGCAGGCGGGAGGCGTGGTCTTGCATGGCTGTGATCCCCTTTCGTGCGCAGGTCTTTGCGTGCAGACTTTTCTCCATCATACCATATTCTCTTGTAAAATCAAACAAATTTTTTTGATAATCTAAAAAAAATATTTGTACAAATCTGTGGGTCTGAAAACCAACAATGCCCCTGTGCTGACGGCACAGGGGCATTGGGGTATTGGGGCATTGGAGAGTCCGCACACACCCAGACGGTGTGCGCATCTGCCGTCTCAGTCCGGCACCACCGGCACCGCGTCGGCCGGGATGGGGCAGGTATACCCCTCCGCCGTCCGCTTGGCAAACTCCGCCCGGGCGCTTTCCAGCAGTTCCGGCTGCGTCATCAGGTCCACCACAGCCGCTGCCAGGACTTTACCGGCGTGGACGGCGGCTTTCCGGCCGATCTCCGTGCGGCCGCAGGAGACCTTCTGCCAGCTGTGCCAGGGCAGCCGTTGGGGCAGGCCGCCACATGGATCTGACCTGTGGGGCACTGCCAGCTGACGTCGCCCACATCCGTGGAGCCCGGCTCAAAGGCCTCTCCCTGATAGAGGCGGGGTGAGGAAATCATTCATGGCATGGCCGGCCTCTGCCCGCAGCTGCCGCACCTGGTCCTGAATCTCCCCGTCGTACCGGGCGCCGATGCCCGGCAAACCGTCGCTGCCGGGATAGGTCTTCGCCAGGGTATCGGCAAAGGCATGCTCTTCCGCCGTATAAGTGGGCACACCCAGCTCCCGGAAATTCTCATAGAGCACCGATTCCAGAACATGGTTGGTCACGGTATCGGCCAGGCCATCAATGAACTGTTTTTCGAAAGTGGTCTCCGTCATCAGGGCAGCACCCTGGGCAATCTTGTCCACCCGCTTCTGGAGCTCCACGGCTTCTGCCACATGATTGGACCGCACCATGTACAGCACGCTGGCCCGGGGCTGGACCACATTGGGGCTGCGGCCGCCGGCATCGGTAATGGCATAGTGAATCCGAGCCTTGTCGCTCATATGCTCCCGCAGGAACTGGACGCCCACGTTCATCAGCTCCACCGCATCCAATGCACTGCGGCCCCGGTCAGGGTCTCCGGCGGCATGGGCCGCCACACCGGTAAAGTGATACTGGGTCTGGATGCAGGAGTTGGAGGAGCCGGTCACTACTTCATTGACATCATCCGGATGCCAGGTCAGGGCCGCGTCCAGACTCCGCCAAAGCTCCTCCCGGGCCATAAACGCCTTGGCGGCGCCGCCCTCTTCCCCGGGGCAGCCGTAGAGGATCACCGTGCCGGGCTTTCCGGTCTGCTCCAGCCAGGCCTTGACGCCCAGCGCCGCGGCCAAGGCACCGGCACCCAACAGGTTATGTCCGCAGCCGTGACCGTTGCCGCCGGGCACCGTCTCCTCCCGCTCCACGCTGCCCGCCTTCTGGGACATGCCGGAGAGTGCATCATACTCCGCCAGCAATCCAATGACCGGGCGGCCGAAGCCATAAGAAGCGGAAAACGCAGTGGGAATGGAGCAGATGCCCCGCTCCACGGTAAAACCTTCCGCTTCCAGCACGGCGCAGTATTTTGCCGCAGAGCGTTCTTCCTGCAAAGACAGCTCCGCATACTCCCAAATGCAGTCGGCCACCTCGCCGATCAAGGCCGCCTTTTCCGCAACCGCAGAGACCGCAGCCTGCTTATCCTTCGTCATACCATGCCTTCCTTTCTGATTCATTCC
>ENA-OQIL01000809-OQIL01000809.1-human-gut-metagenome-genome-assembly--contig:-NODE-809-length-10421-cov-3.198465_pt1 | contig 10421 bp, 11 predicted proteins | sample MGYA00242583_ERZ504748 | MGnify/ENA primary metagenome ERZ504748 (study PRJEB26092, sample SAMD00036191) | human gut metagenome | host: Homo sapiens | study: EMG produced TPA metagenomics assembly of...
CTGCTCAGCGGCGTAATCGGTGAACAGGTCAAGCTGCTCACACCGAGCCGGCTGGGGCGCGTCAGATTCCGGAATGACGTGATTTGCCACCAGATACATGCGCCGGATGAGCAGATTCGGGTCGATAATGCGGTCGAACAGCACGGTCGCTGCGTCCATGAGCTTTCGCGTAGACGAGGTCAGTTCTCCGAGACTCTGCGTGCCGTGTGCAGATTTTGGAAGCGTGCGCCCGTAGCGATCGGTCTCGGTCTTGCCGTGATAGTTAATCCGCCGTGCCGGATCGTTCAGGTTATCAATATCGTACCCGACGGTCAGCACAAGCCGGTCGGTGACAAAGCCCTTGCTCATCAGATCAAGTACCAGCTGATCCGCCATTTCGCGGACAACCAGACGTGCCTTGTCCGCTGTATACGGACACGCAAGCACCTGCCCGGTGCTGATGCTGTTGGTGCTCGGCTTGTAGGCTTTGATATCCGCGACCGTGCACGGCTCCCATCCCCACGCATGGTCGATGAGCAGCTCCGCGTTTTTGCCGAACAACTTATACAGCAGATCCTCGCTTTTCTCCGAGCACAGCGCGATATCGCCCATGGTGCACATGCCGTACTGCTCGAGCTTTTTCGCGGTGCCGCGTCCCACGCGCCAGAAATCAGTGAGCGGCTGATGTGACCACAGTTCATGCCGGAATCTGCGCTCGTCCAGCTCGGCGATACGCACGCCGTCGCGGTCGGCGGGAACGTGCTTAGCAACAATATCCATCGCCACCTTGCAAAGAAACAGGTTGGTGCCGATGCCTGCTGTGGCCGTGATGCCGGTGGTGTTCAGCACATCGAGAATGATTTTCCGTGCCAGCTCACGCGCGGTCAGGCCGTAGGTCTGAAGATAGCCGGTCACGTCCATGAACACCTCGTCGATCGAGTACACAACCATGTCCTCCGGTGCGACATATTTCATATAAATGGCATAAATCCGGCTGCTGTACGCCATATAATTCGCCATATGCGGCGGTGCGATGATGAAATTCATCGCAAGAGACGGGTTTTCCCGCAGTTCCGCAGCAGAGTAAGACGCGCCGGTGAATGTATGCCCGGGCGCACGGCGCTGCCGCTCGGCATTGACCTGCTTAACGCGCTGACGTACCTCAAACAGCCGTCCGCGGCCGGAAATGCCGTAGCTTTTCAGCGACGGCGTGACTGCCAGACAGATGGTCTTGTCCGTGCGGGTCTCGTCCGCGACAACAAGGTGCGTGTCGAGCGGATCGAGGTCACGCTCCCGGCACTCCACGGAGGCATAAAAGGATTTCAGGTCGATGGCAAGGTAGGTGTGGGATCGCATGGTTATGCCTCCTTTCTGCGTGTCAGTCAATCAGATAACGATTTTGTATCAGATATCGGATATTCGGGTTATCCATAGATAATGTTCCGGTAACACAGTTCAAATAAGCAAGTAATATCTGTAAATGTGTTCTATATAAGGTTACGAATAGATAATTATCATTTAAGGCAATACCGCATAATTGAACAAGAGCGATTTGCGAATAAATTTTGCGTACTTTTGTAAAATACATTATAATTTTACCCTTTTTAAGAGAGCACCGTCAAGAAAAACCGTCCTCTCATCCCAGTATTCCACAATCCTATGGATAAATTATGGTTTTCAGTGATTTATTGTGCTATACTATCCACAGAACATCCCCAAAAGGAGGAACTTTATTATGGTACAAGTGAATGCGCTCGGTGACGCATGTCCGATTCCGGTCATCAAAACGCTGCACGCGCTGCAGGATTTGAAAGGTGCGGGCACGGTTCAGACGCTGGTAGATAACGAAATTGCGGTGCAGAACCTGACCCGCCTTGCGGAGAGCAAGGGCTGCTCGATCACGACCGAAAAACGCTCGGACAAGGAATTCTGCGTGACGATCACGACTGAAAATTCCATCGGCAAGGCAGAAGCCGATGAGCAGATTGCCTGCACCGTACCGGCGGCGCAGAAAAAGACGGTCGTTGTCATTTCCGCCGACCATATGGGCGATGGCGATGAGGAGCTGGGCCGCATTCTCATCAAGGGCTTTATTTTTGCGCTCACCCAGCAGGAGCACCTGCCGAGCACGATTCTGTTCTACAACGGCGGCGCACGCCTGACCTGCGAAGACTCGGCATCGCTCGAGGATCTGAAAAACCTGGCATCGCTCGGTGTGGAGATTCTGACCTGCGGTACCTGTCTCAACCACTATGGCCTGACCGACAAGCTGGCAGTTGGTGACGTGACCAACATGTATGTCATCACAGAGAAGCAGATGCAGGCCGACCTCATTCTGCGCCCGTGATGCGGCGCAAACGGCCGTTTGCGGTCATCGCGTTCGCGTCCACCGAGCAGGCACTCGCGGCAGAAGCCATGTTCACGCAGCGCGGTCTGCCCGGACGTATGATCCCGATTCCCTCTCAGGTGAGCGCAGGCTGCGGACTGGCATGGAAGGCCGAAACAAGTGAGGAACAGGTGCTCCTCGACACTCTGCATGAAACCGGCATCGGATTCGAGACACATGCTCTCGTCGAACTGTTCGACTGACGGAGGAAATCATGATTTATCTGGATAACGCAGCGACCACGCTGCACAAGCCGCCTGAAGTCGCAGAGGCGGTCAAAAACGCCATTCTTACCGCAGGAAATGCATCGCGCGGCGCACACGGCGTGTCGCTTTCCGCGTCACGCATGGTGTTCGAAACGCGGAGCAAGCTGGCGAAGCTGTTCGGCTGTCCGCGTGCGGACCATGTTGTGTTCACCGCGAACTCCACCGAGGCGCTGAATATTGCACTCTACGGTCTGTTTTCGTCCGGTGATCACGTCATTTCGACTGATTTGGAACACAATTCCGTGCTCCGTCCGCTATATGATCTGCAGATGCGCGGCGTATCGGTAGATTTTGTACCGGCGGACCGTCAGGGCAATATCCGCTATGAGGATATGGAAACGCTCTTTCGACCGGAAACCAAGGCCGTTGTCTGCACGCATGCATCCAATCTGACCGGAAACCTGCTCGATATCGCCAAAATCGGTACAATGGCGCACGAACACGGTGCCCTTCTGGTTGTCGATGCATCGCAGACGGCAGGCGCGGTGCCAATCAACATGCAGCGCATGAACATTGACGTGCTCTGCTTCACCGGCCACAAGGGCCTGATGGGTCCGCAGGGAACCGGCGGTCTGTGCATCCGACCGGGCGTAGAGCTTCGGCCGCTGCTCCGCGGCGGCACCGGCATTCACTCCTACGACCGCGAACAGCCGCAGGCGTATCCTGCACGGCTCGAGGCGGGCACGCTCAATACGCACGGCATCGCCGGACTGCATGCCGCGCTGAAATTTATCGAAAAAGCCGATGTTTCGGCTATTGGAGCACACGAACGCGCACTCATGCGGCGGTTTTACGACGGTGTGAAGGGCATTGACGGCGTGACCGTCTACGGCAATTTCTCCCGGCCGGAACGCGCAGCTGTCGTGGCACTTAACATCCGCGATTATGACTCCGCCGAGGTCGCGGACGCGCTGTTTGCCGATTATGACATCGCCACACGCGCCGGTGCACACTGTGCGCCGCGCATGCACGAGGCGCTCGGCACCGTGCAGCAGGGCGCGGTTCGCTTCAGCTTTTCGTATTTTAACACGGAAAATGAGGTCGATACCGCAATTGCCGCCGTGCGGGAGCTGGCGGAGTAATCCTGCATTTTCCCCAAAGGAGCCTTACCTATGAGCAACCAGCTTGCCGTGCTGTTCCCCGGCATCGGCTACCATATCGACAAACCGCTGCTGTATTACAGCGCAAAACTTGCACGCGCACGCGGCTGTTACCTGCTCGCGGTGCAGTATCCCGCTCTGCCGACCGGTTTAAGAGGTCACACCGAAAAAATCGAACAAGCTGTGCAGACCGCGCTTTCTGCCGCAGAGGAACAGCTTACCGCCATCGACTGGACCGCTTACGACCGCGTTTTCTTCCTCTCGAAAAGCATCGGCACTGCGATTGCCGCACGCTACGCCGTCCGGCAGGGCATTCATCCGCGGCAGGTGTACTACACACCGATTGAGCAAGCCCTGCCCTATCTCGACCCGACCGGCATTGCCTTTCACGGCACCGCCGATCCGTGGGCGGATACCGAGATAATCACGGACGGCTGCCGGAAAATCGGCATTCCGCTCTATCTGACCGAAAACGCCAACCACTCAATGGAAACCGGCGACGTTCTGCGGGATATTACCGTTCTGCATACCATCCTGCAGCAGACTGCAGAATGGATGGATTCTCCGGCGTGACCGCCGTTTTCCGTTTACTTTTTCCGCCCTCTATGATAAAATAGACTATCATAATGAGGAAGTATGTCTATGAGAAAAAATGTACTCGAATATTTGGAATCCTCTGCCCGAATGCACGCGGACAAGCCTGCGTTCTGCGATGAGAACCGCGTGTTCACCTTCGGCGAGCTGCTGAAGGCCGCACAGGGTCTGGGCACCCACCTTGCCAAAACCGTCGATACGCTGCACAAGCCGGTCGCGGTTTTGATCGGCCGCACGGCCGAAAGCGTTGCCGCGATGCAGGGTGTGCTGTATGCGGGCGGCTGTTACGTTCCGATCGACGACCACATGCCGGAAGCGCGTATCCGCCGTATTTTCGAGCAGGTCCATCCTGTTGCCATCGTCTACGCCGAGGGCAACCGCAGGCAGGTGAGCCGCTTGCCGACTGTGCCCCGCTCATCTCGATGGACGAGGGCTTTGCAGCACCGGCTGACGCAAACCTGCTGCAGTCCATCCGTGAGAGCGTACTGGATATCGACCCGGTTTACCTGCTGTTCACCTCGGGTTCGACCGGTGCGCCGAAGGGAATCGTCATTCCGCACCGTGCGGTCATCGACTTCACCGACTGGATGAGCGAGTTCTGCGGCTACACCGAGCATGATATTTTCGGCAATCAGGCGCCGTTTTACTTTGATCTTTCGTGCAAGGATCTGTACCAGACCCTTTCGCTCGGTGCAACCTGCCATATTTTTCTCGAAAAAAGCTGTTTACCTTCCCGATGCTGCTGCTCAAGGAGATGGAGCGTGTCGGCGTGACCGCCATCAACTGGGCGACCAGCGCGTTCCACTTTGTGGCAAGCTCGGGTGCACTGAGCAAGTGCGCGCCGCCCACGCTGCGCAAAGCCGCTCTCGGCGGTGAAGCGCTGCAGGCGCGCTATGTGAACGCGTGGAAGGCCGCGATTCCGGGTCTCGAGGTTGTCAATATGTACGGACCGACCGAGACCACCGTGGACTGTGCCGCATTCCATCTCACCCGCGACTACCGCGACGATGAAGCCATTCCGATCGGCAAAGCCTGCCGCAACATGCAGATTATACTGCTCGACAAGGACGGCAAGCCCGTTCCGGACGGCGAGGCCGGCGAGATCTGCGTGCGCGGCAGCGGACTGGCCAGCGGCTACTTCGGCAACTGGGAAAAGACGAACGAATGCTTCATCCAAAACCCGACAAACCCGTATTTCCGCGATATTCTGTACCGCACAGGCGATATTGCCGTCAAGAAGGACGACGGTCTGCTGTATTTCCTGTCGCGGCAGGACGGACAGATCAAGCACATGGGCTACCGCATCGAGCTTGGCGAAATCGAGACCGCGCTGCACAGCGTGGACGGCATCGCGGCCGCAGCCTGCCTGTTTGACCGCAGCCGCGACCGCATCCTCTGCATCTACGAGGGCGAGCCGGACGCCGCGGCACTCGCGCGTGCCATGCGCAGGCTGGTGCCCAAGTATATGCTGCCCAACATCTACGAAAAGCTGGACGCACTGCCGATGAACGCCAACGGCAAGATCGACCGTGTCAAGCTGAAGGAGCAATTTATCCATGCGGAAGATTGAGAATTTCGCACAGATTTCCGATCTGCTGAACGCACAGCTCAAGCGCGGTGTCCTCACCAACAACTTTCTGCGCGGTGAGGACTACACGCGCGAAATCGCAAACGGACTGTACATCCACGAGGCAGACGGCGCACTGCTGCTGTTCCGCGAACGCGGCGACCACCTTGTGATGACGTTTTATCTGCACCCGAACGCGGTGCTTTCCCTGCCGGAGACGGACAGACCGGTTGTGACCGAGCTGTCCTGCCGCGCGAAAGACGCGGAGGTCATGGCTAATGCCGCCGAGCAGTTCTGTGCCCTCGGTTTTCGTCAGGTGCTGCGCCGCACGCGGCGCACCCGCAAACCGGAAGCATTTCCGGCGGAAACAACCGCAGTTCCTGCAAAGCCGGAGGATTTCGAGGATGTTTCCCACTTTTTAAGTGAGCACTTCTCCGCTCTCACCGGCTGTCTGCCGACTGCGGACGATCTGCGTGAAAACCTCGCAACCGGCCACACCGTTATCACCCGGGACGAACAGGGCGTTTCCGGCGTGCTGCATTTTGCGGTTTCCCGCGTCTCGACCGAGATTCGGCACCTTGCCGTGCGTGCGGACTGCCGCGGACGCGGACTTGCATGTGAACTGCTCACCGCCTACCTGAATGTGACAGACGGCGCAAAAAGTCAGGTATGGGCGCGGATCGGCAATGCTCCGGCCGAGCATTTTTACGAACAACACGGCTACCGGCCCGACGGATGGACTTCCGCCGTGCTGCAATATAATTAAAGGAGAAATCGACCATGAGAGAAAAAATTATCGAAATTCTGAATGAGATCTGCCCGGCAACGACTTTGAGAACGAAACTGCCATCATCGACGACGGCATCATCGATTCCCATCGACATCGTAGCCGTTATTTCCGAGCTGATGGAGGAGTTTGACGTTCAGCTGGGTGTCAACGACCTGACGCCGGAGAACTTCAACTCGGTTGACGCCATCGTTGAACTGATCGAGAACGCGCAGGACTAATGGCTTTTACTTCCGCTTCATTTATCGTACTTACCATTGCGAGCGTGCTGCTCTACTACATCGTGCCGAAAAAGGCACAGTGGTGCATCCTGCTGCTGGCGAGTGCGGCGTTTTACATGGCCGGCTCGGTCAAGGCGTTTGCGTGGGTGGTTCTGGTGGCCGGAATGACCTGGGTAACCGGACTCATTCTCGGGTGCTATAACGCCATCAAGCCTGCCGACAAGGCGCAAAAGACCCAAATACAGCACAAAAAGAGGCAGATCGCGGTAATTTGCGCGGTCTGCTGTTTTGGCTTGCTCTACGCGATGAAATACTGGAATTTCACGCTCGAGCTGCTGCCGTCCGCGCTCGGCAATCACATTCCCCGATGGGATTTTGTCGTGCCGCTCGGTCTGTCGTTTTTCATTTTCCAGTCCATGAGCTACGTTATTGACGTGTACCGCGGCAAATATGCGCCCGAGCGCAATCCGCTGCGCTACGGTCTGTTCGTATCGTTCTTCCCGCAGATGGTGCAGGGACCGATCAGCCGTTTCGATCAGCTGGCGCCGCAGCTTACCGCAGAGCGCAAGCTGTGCTGGGACGACCTGCAGATCGGCATTCAGCTGGCGCTCTGGGGGTACTTCAAAAAAATCGTCATCGCCGACCGCGCGGCTGTTCTGGTAAACAACGTCATCATGGAGAACTGTCCCTACGGCGGTGCTGTCATTGCGCTCGGTATTCTGTTTTACTGCATTCAGCTGTACTGCGATTTTTCCGGCGGCATCGACATCACACGCGGCGTCGCGCGCATGTTCGGCATCGATATGACACTCAACTTCCGCCGACCGCTGTTTTCCACCTCGCTCACCGACTACTGGCGCCGCTGGCACATCACACTCGGTGCGTGGATGCGCGACTATGTGTTCTATCCTCTGGCGTTTTCCAAGCCGTTCGGCAAGCTCGGCAAGTGGGCGCGCAAGCATTTCAAGGGCATGATGGGCAAGATCTGTGCCACCTCGACCGCTACGTTTATCGTGTATTTGATCATCGGCATCTGGCACGGCGCCAACTTCCGCTACATTGCGTTCGGCCTGTGGAACGGTATCCTCATTACCGCTTCCCTGCTGATGGAGCGCCGCTTCCTTTCGTGGAAGGAAAAGCTGCACATCAACGACAAATCGACCGGCTGGCGCATCTTTATGACCGTCCGCACGTTCGGACTGGTGTTTATCGGCCGTTATTTCACCCGCGCACCGCGTCTCAAAACTGTATTCGCGCTGCTCGGCACAACCGTGCTGCATCCGCATTTCAGTGAGTTTTCGTCGGTTGTGCCGACGCTTGGATTGAGTATTTCCGACTTTATCATCATTTTGTCGGCATTCTCATCGTCCACGGTGTGGAGTTCTTTGAGGAACGCGGCACCGATGTGCAGGCGTGGCTCAACGAGCGCCCGGCGCTCGTGCAGCTGACCGTGCTAACCGTTTCGCTCGTGGTCCTGCTGCTGTTCGGCATTTTCCGTGCCGGATACATCTCGTCCGAGTTCATCTACAAGCAATTTTAAGGAGGCAGAGCATGAACGCAAAAAAATGGGTGCTTTCTCTGCCCGTTATCGCGCTGATTCTGGCCGTTCTGCTGGCCGGATTCAACTACGTCACCGACCCGTTCGGCGCATTCGGTGACCGATTTATGCAGTGGTTTTCGTATGACGAGACCAACAACCCGCGTGCGGCGAAAATCTCCTATCTTGAGCAGCACCATGACGAGTACGACTCGTATTTCCTCGGCTGCTCGTCCACCAGCTCGCTGCCGACCGAATCGTTTAACGAGATGCTGAACGCGAAGTTCTACAACCTCATCATGTACGGTGCGGATATGAAGGACTGCGAAAAGATCGCAAACTACCTGATTGACAACTACACGGTCAAAAATCTGGTGCTGAATGTGTATCTGGACAACGGACTGACCTACGATGATGAGTCCAACAAGCTGACCCACAGCCTGCACTACAAAACCGACCCGGATATGTCCGCGCTGTCGTATTACTCACGGTTTCTGTTTGCGGACCCGCGGTATGGCTATCAGAAGCTGGTGAACAAGAAGAAAGACACGCTCATGCCGCAGTCGTTCGACGTATTCGACGAGCAGACCGGCGCGTATGACAAGCGCGTGCGTGATGTGGAGCCGATCGGCTCTACCGCGGATTATCTGAACGCCTATCCGGTATTCACCAATTATCCCAACCACGAGCCGCTGCACCTGTACAAGACCGAAGCCTGCATGCAGTCGGTAGCCGCAATCCGCAAGGTTTGCGAGGAAAACGGCGTCAATCTGATTGTGCTGACCGCTCCGGTGTACACCGACTATTACAAGAACTTTTACGACGAGGATATCACGAATTTCTACGAATCTCTTGCCAAAGTGACCGATTACTGGGATTTTTCGTCCTCGTCTGTCAGCAGCGAGCCGCGCTTCTTCTACGACAGCACGCACTTCCGCAACAACATTGGCGAGATGATGGCAACCCGCATTGCCGAGAAGGAGTATCCCGACTTTACGCCTGCTATCACCGCAATTCCGTCGGATTTCGGCACTTATGTGACCTCTGACACGCCGCATGACTATTTCACGCAGCGTCCTGCACCGCGCACGGACGACGACACCGCCGTTCAGGTTCCGGTGCTGACGTGGCACCAGCTGACCGAGGAGGTGAGCGGCTCAGCTACCATTTCGCCGGAGACGTTCCGCAAACAGATTCAGGCGCTTTCCGATGCCGGTTTCAACGCGATTTCGCTCGAGCAACTGCGCGATTACGTCTACAATGGTACACCGCTGCCCGAGAAACCCATCGTTCTCACGTTTGACGACGGCTATCTGAGCAACTATGCGGATGCATTCCCTGTTCTCAAGGAATACAACATGAAGGCGACCATTTTCGCCATCGGCGTTTCCATCGGCAAGGATATCTACAAGGACACCGATCACGCCATGACACCGCACTTCGGCGCGGCTGAGATGCAGGAAATGGTGGATTCCGGCCTGATTTCTATCCAGAGCCACACCTATGATATGCACCAGTGGCCGCCGTTCGAGGACGGCAACGACCGTGTTCGGGAAACACTCGCGCAGCTGCCCGGCGAAAGCGATGCAGACTACGAAGCCGCTGTCAGGGCCGACATCCAGCAGAGCCAGCAGGCCATCGAGCCGATCACCGGCGAAAAGGTCAACGCGCTGTCCTATCCGGAAGGCGCGTACGGCACACTGACGATGGATGCGCTGCGCAGCCAGGGCATCGAGCTGACGTTCACCACCCAGCCGGGCGTGAATGCGGTCGTACAGGGTTTGCCGCAGACGCTGTACAGCATGCACCGCATCACCATGACGGAAGACACCAACATGGATGAATTTCTGGCGGAACTCGCAAAATAATATCTATGATATAGAAAACGCAGACTGAGAATATTCTCAGTCTGCGTTTTTTGTGAATGGAATTTTCCATTTTATAAACCGTAGCCGCGCATTGCACCATACATTTCCGGTCTTCC
>ENA-OQIL01000811-OQIL01000811.1-human-gut-metagenome-genome-assembly--contig:-NODE-811-length-10402-cov-2.189100_pt1 | contig 10402 bp, 8 predicted proteins | sample MGYA00242583_ERZ504748 | MGnify/ENA primary metagenome ERZ504748 (study PRJEB26092, sample SAMD00036191) | human gut metagenome | host: Homo sapiens | study: EMG produced TPA metagenomics assembly of...
GTCCCATTGAATCATGGTAGACCTCCTTTAATGGACCAGCCGGGCGGCCACGGGCAGCAGTACCAGCAGGCCCACCACATTGGCGGCAGTGAACCACAAAAAGTAGGGGAGAGGTTTCGCCTCACGGGAGCGCAGATAGAACTTCATGGAGATCAGGCTGGCCAGAGAGGCCACCGGGGTGCCCAGACCGCCCACGTCTACTCCGGCCAGCAGGCCCTTCCAGTCCTCGGTGAGACCGGAGAGAAGCACGGCGGCGGGGACGTTGCTGATGACCTGGCTGGCAGCGGCGGAGCACAGCAGGGGGCTGCGGGCGAGCAGGTCCCCCAGGGCGGAGCGTACCGCGGGCATCTGGCCCAGGTTGCCGCTGAAAATGAAGAAGCATACAAAAGTGAGCAGCAGCATGTAGTCCACCTGACCCAGCATCTGCCGCCGGGCCAGCAGGAGAGCGACAATCACAATCACCGTGAGAATGCCGTAGGGCAGGATGCGGCACACCGACAGCAGGCACAGGCCGAAGAGCACCAGGTACAGGGCCAGGTGCTTGGGGCTGGTGAGGCGCACCTGCTCTGGGAAGGAGACCGAGATCCACCCCTTGCCTCCAAAGTACAGTCCCGCCGCCGCCAGCCCCACCAGGCTGATGAGGGTCAGGGGGAGGAGCAGGGAGAGAAAATCCCCCATGGACAGGGAGAAGTGGGCATAGAGGAACAGGTTCTGGGGATTGCCCACCGGGGTGGCCATGCTGCCCAGGTTGGCGGCCACCGTCTGAAGAGAGATGATGGGGATGAGCAGATCCCGGCGGCCCACCATCTCCAGAACCAGAATGGCAAAGGGGACAAAGGTGATGAGGGCCACGTCGTTGGTCACCAGCATGGAGCAGAAGAAGGGCAGCAAAATCAGGGTGAGGGAAATCAGCCGCACCGGCCGCTCTCCCACCAGCAGCCGCTGGGCCAGCACCAGAAACAGGCCGCACTCCTGAAGGCCTGCCACCACTGCCATCAGGCAGAACAGCAGACACAGCACCCGCAGGTCGATGTAGTCCAGATAGGCGGCAGAGGGGGGAACAAAGAAGGCGGAGACCAGTGCGCATACAAAGGAGATGGACAGCACCGGTTCCCGCCGGAGAAACTGCCAAAGAGAGTGGGTGGATGTCATACCAAAGCCTCCCAAAATTTCTTACCACACAACACATTCGCCCGTGCTCGGGCGGGAAAATGCCCCCGAACCGCTGGGTTCGGGGGCGGGGAAAATCGCTGAATTGCTTATTTTACATAGTTGATGCCGGAGCCGCGCTGGGCCTCCACACCATCGTACAGTCCGCTGACCCACTCCTGGGTGGCGGCGGAAGCCAGGGTGTTCTTGGCGGTCACCTTCCAGGCGGGATCGTTCCAGCCCACGAAGTACATGATGTGCCAGCCCTGGGTGGAGCTGCCGGTGTTCTTCACCAGTCCGGTATCACCGGGCTGCCGGCTGCTGTCCAGACACCAGTTGGTGAAGTCCTCTACATAGCCGCTGTAGGGGGACACGCCGGTGTACAGGCCGCCGGTGCTCTGAGAGCCGGTGTCGGCGGTATTCTCCACGGCCATCACGGCAAAGGACTCCTCGTCGGCGCTGCCGGACTTCCAGCTGTCCAGCAGGCCCTGGGCCCGCTCCTCCGCCTGAGCAAACTGCTCGTCGGTGGGATTGGAGCCGGCGGACACCAGAATGTGGCGGATGTCGGCGGTAGCGGCCTCGTCGCGCTGACGGCTCTCGATCTGGACCACATAGTAGTTATAGACGTAGTTGGCACTGTCGTCATTCTCCACGATGGTGGTCTCACCGGACTGACGGGCGGCATCATAGAGCCACTCGGCATAGTCGCTCTTGGAGAAGGAGGAGCCCATCTGGCTCTGGTGCACGGAGGCGGAGTAGACCTTCTCGGAGTACTCCTCAGCCAGATCGGCGGCGTCGCTGCCGGCGGCCAGCTTGTTCTGGATCTCCTGGGCGGTGGCCTGAGCCTCAGTCTTGGCGGTGTCGAAGGCAGCCTGCTTCTCCTCGTCAGTCAGGTCCACGGTGTTGCCTTCCTCGTCCGTGGTGGTAGTCTCAATAGAGGCCTGGACGGTGAAGACGGAGAAGTTAAAGGTATCCAGGGAGTTCTTGTTCTCCTGATAGTAGGACTCCAGCTCCTCGTCGGAGTAGGTCAGGCCGTTCTGATGATCGGTCTCATAGTAGGTGGCAGTGACCTGAGCGGTCACGATCTCCTCATAGATCTTGGCGGTCATGTAGGAGCCGTACTTGGCCCGCAGATAGCTCTCCATGTTGGAGTAGCCGGCAGAGCGGGCAGACTGCTGAGCCTGCTCCATGGCCTGATCCACGTAGGCCTGGCCCACGGCGGACAGGGTGTAGCCCTCCTCCTGGGCGGAGTGGTTGATCATGGTGACCTGAGTCAGGCTTTCGATGGCCTGATCCAGGAAGTAGTCGTGCCAGGTCTCACCGCTTTCCTCGTCCTTCACCTGGTCCTTGGGGTCCAGGGAGGCGTCAAAGTCGGTGGTGTATCCCATCTGAGCCATGGACATGTAATAGGAATACGCGCTGTTATAGTAGAACTGTACCGTTGCGGGGGTAAAGTCCTCCCCGTCGATGGTCACAGCGGTGGTACGCTTCTGGAAAAAGCCGCTGTCCCACACCAGCAGGGCGACGGCCAGAATGGCGATCACGACACCGACCACACCGTAGACAACGTGCATGCGGCTGCTTTTTTCTTCCGCTTTGTTGTTGCGCCGCTGGGCATAAGTGGAGCCCTGGCGGGTCTTCTTTTCTCTGGATGCACTCACAGTTGATTCCGTCCTCTCGTTGTTGAAAAGTCACCCGGCATAGCCGGGCGGAAGAAGATTCCGCATTATTATATAAAAAACTGCCCCGGGATTCAAGGGGCAAAAGGGACAAGAAGGAAAGGGTTTACAGAATGTTCATGGAATATACAGCGGTTTTCCACGGCAAACAGGACAAAAAAATGACCGCGGCATAAGCCGCGGCCCAGTTCCAAATGAGCTTTATATACCCCGCTCTGGCCGTGTGAACCCGTTTAAAACCTGCACGAAATGGCAGGTGGGTCGCCTCCACGACGCTTATCTGCTTCCAACTTCCAGCCGACCTCGAATGGGGGCCGGGAGGCCTGCAAGCCACGCCGTGAGGTGGGCGTCCCGTTTAAAAAATGTGGGTTTTAAAAGAGCCCATCACGCACCGAGCAGGAAAACTCACCTGAGTCTGCGATTTAATTTTCCTCTTCTTCCTCGAAGAAGCGCTCCATAAAGAGATTGTAGACGGTTTCCACCTCTTCGTCATTGTCCAGGGTGGAGAGCAGCTCTTCGCCGTTTTCCTCCACGACCTTCATAATGACCAGGCCGTACTCCTCGTCATCCGCGTCCACATCCACCGGCTCGCCGGTCTCTTCATCCTCAGCGACTGCGGGGAACAGGGCGTGGTAGGTGATGCCGTTATGTTCCAGTGTATCCACCAGTTCCAGCTCAAATTCATTGCCGTCCTCGTCGGTCACGGTGATGAAATCAGGGCCGAATTCTTCGCTCATGGGAGAGATCCCTCCTGCTCATGTACTGACCATATTGTACCCTGAGTGCAGGAAAAATGCAAGTAGGCAGCGAGGTAAATTTTTACCGGGTGTCGCCGAAAAGAAATCCTGGGATGGACAAACGGGGAGAATATGGTATAATATATACTGATTTTTGCCGTCATGCCTGTGTTTGAACGGCGCTTTTCGAAACGAAAGGCGGAGAGCATGGGGCAAAAGAGGCGCCAGCTGTATCGGCGGGGCGCCGGACATGCGAAACAACTGCGCCAAAGCGTTTGCGGCCTGTACACATTCTGGTATGGAAGACGGGCCTGCGCGCTGCGCGCCTGCCAGTTCGGAGGTATTTGCTGTGTCTGAACAAAAATTATTCTTCCCATCCCAGACGAGAAGGTTCTCGCTCCAGCCAGAACGGGGACCAGCCCCCCACGCCGAACGCAGAAAGAGCAAAAAAGAAAAAAGGGCGGGGCCCTGCGGATCATTGGCACGCTGCTGCTGATCTTCCTGACCACCAGTGCCTTTTTGGCCTGCTTTGGGGCGGTATATATTGTGAATGTAATCCTGCCCCAGGCCAGTATGGATCTGTCCAGCTTCAATGTGGACGAAAACAGCGTAATGTACTATCAGGACAAAAAGCACCGGAGAATATAAGGAGCTGCGCCAAGTGCTCAGTGTCACCAACTCCGAGTGGGTGGACTATGAGGACATGCCCCAGTATTTGAAGGACGCCGCTGTAGCCATTGAGGACCGCCGGTTCTGACCACAATGGCGTAGACTGGTGGCGTACCGCCCAGGCTGTGGTGAGTATGTTCACCGGCGGCGATATCCAGGGCGGCTCCACCATTTACCCAGCAGCTCATCAAGAATCTGACCGATTATAATGAGACCACCGTCAAGCGTAAGGTCACGGAAATTTTCCGTGCCCTGTATGTGGACTCCCACTATGAGAAGGATGATATCTTAGAGCTGTACCTCAATGTAATCCCTCTGGGCAGCGGCTGTGAGGGCGTGGGCGCGGCAGCCGAGAAGTACTTCGGCAAGTCGGTGTCCGACCTGACCCTGGCCGAGTGTGCCAGCCTCATCGGTATCACCAACAACCCCTCCAAGTACGGCCCCTACTCCACCGCCCAGGTGGAGAACTCGGAAGGCGAGATGTGGAGTGCGGTACAGTGGAACAAGTACCGCCAGGAGGTCATCCTGGGCCAGATGCTGGAGCAGGGCAAGATCTCCCAGGAAGAGTATGACGAGGCGGTGGCCCAGGAGCTGGTGTTTGTAGGCACCAATTCTGAGTCGGGCCAGAGCTCGTCGGACATTTACTCCTGGTATGAGGAGCAGGTCATTACCGATGTAATGAAGGATCTGCAGGAGGAGTACGACTACTCCAGTCAGTACGTCAGCCAGATGCTGGCCAATGGCGGCCTGCGTATCTACACCTGCGTGGACCCGGAGGTCCAGGCGGCGGCAGAGGCCATCTACTATGACCGCTCCAACCTCAACTATACCTCTTCCAAGAGCGGCCAGCAGCTCCAGTCTGCCATTACCATCATTGACAACTCCACCGGCGACATTGCCGGTCTGGTGGGCCGCATCGGGGGAAAAAACCATTAACCGCGGCACCAACCTGGCCACCGGCGCCCTGCGCCAGCCCGGTTCTTCCATTAAGCCTCTCACCGCCTACGGACCCGCTATGGAGATGGGGCTGCCTCAGTCCCATCTCGGGTGCTGGCCGATTAGCCCCTATCAGGTGATGGGCGGCAAGGCATGGCCTGTCAACGTGGACGGCGCTACCGCGGCCAGGTGACTGTGACCGAGGGCCCTCCAGTGGTCTTACAACACGGTTGCCGTACGGACGGTAGCCATGGTCACTCCTGCCAAGGCCTATGAATTTGCCACCCAACGCTTCCATCTCCAGTTGGAGAGCGGGCGCATGGTGAATGGAGAGATGAAGAGCGATATTGATCTGTCTCCTCTGTCTATGGGCGGCCTGACCGACGGCGTTACCACCCGGCAGATGGCCAATGCCTTTGCCGTATTCCCCGAAAACGGAATCTACCGGGAGGCCCGCACCTATACCAAGGTGGAGGACAGCCAGGGCAATGTGATCCTGGACAACACCCGGGAGGACGAGGTGGCCGTCAAGGAGTCCACCGCCTATTATATGAACACTATGCTGCAGAACGTGGTGCAAAACGGCGGCGGCAGCGAGGCCCGCATCAGCGGGATGACGGTGGCCGGTAAGACCGGTACCACCGACAGCAAGTTTGACCGCTGGTTCGTAGGCTACACCCCCTACTACACCGCCGCGGTGTGGGTGGGCTATGAGTATAACGAGCGGGTCACTGCCTCGGGCAACCCGGCAGCCCAGCTGTGGAAAAAGGTGATGACCCCCATCCATGATGGGCTGGAGAACAAGAGCTTTGATAAGCCCAGCGGTCTGGTACAGGTTTCCTACTGTAAGGACTGCGGCGGACTGGCTACTACCGCCTGTCAGTATGATCCCCGAGGAAACCGGGTCGCTTCGGGCTATGTGATGCAGGAGGATGCACCTTCCACGGTGTGTACCTGCCACTCCCTGGAGGAGGGCTCCAACTCCTTGGTCCGGGTCTGTGTGGACGATCCGGTGCTGGACGAGAACGGAGAGCCTACCGGCAGCTACCACCTGGCCGGCCCCTACTGTCCTGAGGTGAGTATCCGCACCTATGCCTACCTCAACCTGGATCGGGAGAGCGTAGGCGGCGCCTGGGCAGAGGACAGCCAGTATTTCTACTCCAACCTGCCCAATGTAGGCGTTTGTACCGTCCACAACGGCGAGACGGTGCTGCCTCCCGAGGGAGGGGAGACCACCGATCCCGATGATCCCTCCGACCCCAACAATCCCGATCCGCCCGATGGCGGAGGGGAGACCACCGATCCAGGGGGAGAGGGCTCCCAGGAGGGCGGCGGCGAGAGCAGCCATCCCGAGACTGTCACACGCTCCACAAGATAGCCATAAAGCCAAAGGAGAGGGCCGCCGCAGGCGGCCCTTCCTCTTTGCCAGCGGAAAGGCAAACACAGATAATTGTGAAAAATGACGAATAATGAGGAGGGGGACAGGTGAAAAATTGACTTCTCTGTCCCCCACCTGCCCATTGCATCCCGGACTTTGGTGTGCTAAAATAGACCACAACGCAAGAACAAATGACCATGACACACGGACAACGGGACGGAGGAACAGAAGGTGAATCAATCCGAGGGCTATTTTATCGTTCAGGCGTCTTCCATGCCGGAGATTTTCCGCAAGGTGGCTCAGGCCAAACGGCTGCTGGAGACCGGAGAGGAGACCACAGTGAACGGTGCGGCGCATGCCGTAGGCATCAGCCGCAGCGCCTTTTATAAGTACAAGGACGCGGTGAGGCCGTTTCAGGATATGCTCCATGGACGGATCGTCACCTTTCAGACGCTGCTGCGGGATGAACCGGGGGTGCTCTCGGGACTGCTCAACGTACTGGCGGGAACCGGGATCAACATTCTGACCATCAACCAGAATATCCCGGTCAACGGCTGCGCCGTGGTGACCATCACCGCGGAGACCTCCCAGATGCACCTGACTCTGGAAGAGATGCTCCAGGCGGCCGCAGACAGTACCGGTGTGATCCGCTGTGAAGTCCTGGCCGGTTAAAAAAAGAAGATACTGTGTTTTATTTATGAGGTGAGTTGGAATGACAAAGGTAGCGATTTTAGGCTTTGGCACCGTGGGCTCCGGCGTAGCCGAGGTGCTCAGTAAAAATAGCCAGGGCATTGCCCGGCGCTCCGGCGGCGAGATCCAGGTCAAATACATCCTGGACGTGCGGGATTTCCCGGACAGCCCCTTTAAGGACTGCTTCGTGAAGGACTTCTCCATCATCGAGAACGACCCCGAGGTGGACGTGGTGGTAGAGACCATCGGCGGGGCCAAGGTGGCCCTGGAGTTCACCACCCGGGCCCTGAAGGCGGGCAAGAGCGTGGTCTCCTCCAATAAGGAGCTGGTGGCCACCCACGGCTATGAGCTGCTGCAGCTGGCCAAGGCCAACGGGGTCAGCTACCTCTTTGAGGCCAGCGTGGGCGGCGGCATCCCCATCCTGCGCCCCCTCACCAACTGCCTGGCTGCCAATGAGGTGGAGCAGATCACCGGCATCCTCAACGGCACCACCAACTATATCCTCACCCGCATGATCAAGGCCGGCCTCACCTTTGAGCAGGCCCTGAAGGAGGCCCAGGACAACGGTTACGCTGAGAAGGACCCCACCGCCGATGTGGACGGCCACGACGCCTGCCGTAAGATCTGCATCCTGTCCGCTCTGGCCTGCGGCCAGCACGTCTATCCCCAGCAGGTGCCCACCCAGGGCATCCGGGAGGTGACCCTGGCCGACGTGGCCTACGCCGACTCCTGCGGCTACAAGATCAAGCTCCTGGGCCGCTGCCTGCGGGAGCCCGAGGGCAAGGTGTGCGCCTTTGTGGCCCCCCACCTGGTCTCCTGTGAGAATCCCCTGGCCGGCGTAGAGGACGTGTTCAACGCCATCGCCGTCACCGGCAACGCCGTGGGCGACGTGATGTTCTACGGTCGGGGCGCGGGCAAGCTGCCCACCGCCTCCGCTGTGGTGGCCGACGTCATCGACATTGCCCGGGATCCCAAGCGGGACCGGGGCAACCAGTGGGGCCCCGGCAGCGAGGACCTGGTGATCTCCAGCGACGGCCTGACTTCCCGGTGGTATGTGCGGGCCAACCTGTCTATGGACCAGGCCCGCCTGGCCTGCGGAGAGATCCTGCCCCTGGCCCGCAGCGGCGCCCCCGCTCAGGAGGCCGCCTTCCTCACCCAGCCCATGACCTATCCTCAACTCATGGACCGTCTGGCGGGGGTGGAGACCTGCTCGGTGTTCCGCGTGCTGTAAGCATGTGCATAGAATACAGAGCAGTCCTGTGATTTCATCAACCTTGGAGGGATAGAATATATGGCACTGATTGTACCAAAAATTCGGCGGCAGCTCCGTCGCCAACGCGGACCGGGTGCGCAATGTAGCCCGGATCATCACCGAGACCTACCGCAAGGGCCACAGCGTGGTGGTGGTGCTCTCTGCTCAGGGCGACACCACCGACGACCTGATCGAGAAGGCCCAGGAGATCAACCGTCACCCGTCCAAGCGGGAGATGGATATGCTCCTGTCCTCCGGTGAGCAGATCTCCATCGCCCTGTGCGCCATGGCCATTGAGGCCATGGGCTATCAGGTGGTCTCCCTCACCGGCTGGCAGGCCGGTGTGAACACCGATTCTGCTTACAGCGTGGCCCGCATCAAGCGGGTGCAGACCGAGCGCATCCAGAACGAGCTGGATAAGAAGAAGATCGTTCTGGTGGCCGGCTTCCAGGGCATCAACAAGTACGGCGACATCACCACCCTGGGCCGCGGCGGCTCCGATACCTCTGCGGTGGCTCTGGCTGCTGCGCTCCACGCCGACCTGTGCCAGATCTACACCGATGTGGATGGCGTGTATACCGCCGACCCCCGTCTGGTCAAAGGGGCCAAGAAGCTGGAAGAGATCACCTTTGACGAGATGCTGGAGCTGGCCAGCTTGGGTGCCCAGGTGCTCCACAACCGCTCGGTGGAGATGGCCAAGCGCTATAACGTCAATCTGGAGGTCCTCTCCAGTCTCACGGGTAATCCCGGTACAAAAGTCAAGGAGGTTGTCAAAACCATGGAAAAGACTCACGTCAGCGGCGTTGCGAAGGATAAGAATGTGGCCCGGCTGGCCCTCATCGGCCTGGCTGACGAGCCCGGCACCGCCTTTAAGATCTTCTCTCTGCTGGCCAAGAAGAACATCAACGTAGACATCATTCTCCAGTCCATCGGCCGGGATGAGAGCAAGGACATCAGCTTCACCGTGGCCCGGGGCGACTCGGAGGAGGCCCAGAAGATCCTGGAGGAGAACAAGGATTACATCGGCTTTAAGTCCATGGAAGCCAACAACCAGGTGGCCAAGGTGTCCATCGTGGGCGCCGGCATGGTGAACAACGCCGGCGTGGCCTGCAAGATGTTTGAGGCTCTCTCCTCTGCCGGCATCAACATCAACATGATTTCCACCAGCGAGATCAAGGTCTCTGTCCTGGTGGATGAGCGGGACGCTGACCGGGCTGTTCAGGCCATTCACGACCGTTTCTTCAATGAGTTTGGAAGCGCCAACTGATTGAGCTAAAGATCAATATTGAAATTCTGGGATGGGAAACTGTGGAAGTGCATAGTTTCCCATCCTGTTTTCAAGAAAAATGGTGCAGATGCTCAAAAAAATCAATATTTCTGCCGAAAGACGGGAATCAAAGTGTTTTTTTCCTTTTTTGTGTTGCAAAAGAAGCTGACTTCTGGTAAATAATAAATCGACTGGATAACCAACGCGTTTTCATAAGGAAAATATACTTGTTTTGTTTGGAATAAGGGCAGTTTGTCCTGATAGGCAAGGAGAATCAAAACACATGGATAGAAATGAGAGAGAGGCCCGTCGCCGCCAGGAAGACCGGGCGCTGAATAAGGCTCTGATTTGGGTCGGTGTTTCCATTATTCTGGAATTTCTGCTGGTACTGGTAAATCGTTACTATATCAATTTTAACTCCAGCGTGGAATCGATCAACCGTGCGGTTGCCATCCAGGCTGCGCTGATTGGCCTGCGCTGGGTCAGCCTGGCTGCCGTAGTGATTTGTGTGGTTTGGATGCTGTTCCAGCTTTCCAAGAATGGAAAGGCGGTACTGCCCGGTGTGCTGTCCATTGCTGCGGCTGCTCTGCTGCTGTGCAGCCATGTGATTTTGCAGTTTAAGGATTCCGGCCTGCGTATGCTGTT
>ENA-OQIL01000813-OQIL01000813.1-human-gut-metagenome-genome-assembly--contig:-NODE-813-length-10348-cov-2.907641_pt1 | contig 10348 bp, 10 predicted proteins | sample MGYA00242583_ERZ504748 | MGnify/ENA primary metagenome ERZ504748 (study PRJEB26092, sample SAMD00036191) | human gut metagenome | host: Homo sapiens | study: EMG produced TPA metagenomics assembly of...
CAGCATGAACGAGTTATGGACTGAGCAGGGAAACAATTTCCGAATGAATATCAGCGGTACCGAATACGAGGTGATCACGCATTTTGACAGCAGCGGCACAGTCCACAAATGTGAAACTGTGCCGCTGCTTATATAATACTTCGTTATGGGTGCCGAGCTAATCGGATACGTCCTTTTTTCATGCTTATTTCTTCTCCAGCGCTGCCATCGCAATCTTTTCCGGCGTAATGGGAAGCTCATAGAACCGCTTGCCTACGGCATTTCGGATTGCATCCGAAATCGCCGGCAGCGGTGTATTGATAACAACCTCGCCGATGGATTTCGCACCGAACGGGCCTTCGCCCTCGTAGCTGTTCTCGAATTCCACGCGGATCTTGCCGATGTCCACGCGTGCGGGAATCTTATACTGGAAAAGCGAATTTTCCATCGGATAGCCGCGATCGTCGTAGGTGACGCTCTCGGTCAGCGTCATGCCGATGCCCTGCGCAATGCCGCCCTCGGCCTGCACGCGCGTCAGATTCGGGTTGATGGGCGTACCGCAGTCCACTGCCGCAGCGTAATCCAGCAGGGTTACCTCGCCGGTTTCGGTATCCACCTCGATCTCAGCCGCACCGACCATATACGGCGGAGGCGAAATCTCGGACGAATGTGTAACCGTCGCCTGCAGCTCGATGCTGTTGCCGTTCATGGAAGCCGTCGCAATATCACTCAGGCTAATGGTCTTGCCTGCATTTTCGCCTTCCTCTACGCGGACTTCCCTGCCGTCGAAGCTGACCTGCTCTTTATCACAGCCGAGTAGCTTTGCGCCGAGCGCACAGATTTTGCCGCGCAGCTCGAGCGCGCACTTCTCGGTCGCCTTGCCGGTGACATAGGTCGTGCTCGAGGCATACGAGCCGGAATCATACGGCGACCAGTCGGTGTCCGCACTCAGCGTGGTAATGTTGTCAAGCGGACACTCAAGCACCTCTGCCGCAATCTGCGCAAGCGTGGTATCACAGCCGGTGCCCATGTCAGCCGCGCCGATGAGCAGCGTGTAAAAGCCCTCATCGTTGACCTTGAGCGTCGCACTGCCGACATCCATGCTCGTGATGCCCGAGCCCTGCATCGCCATGCCCATGCCGACCGCACGAATCTTGCCGTTTCCCATGTCCCGGCACGGATACTTGTTATCCCAGTCGATCATGTCGTGCACGCGCGCCAGACAGCGGTCGAGCGCACAGCTTGTGTTCATCTGACCGTAGTACGCGGGCATGATCTCGCCCTCATGCGTAATATTCATCTCACGGATTTTGAATGGGTCCATGCCGAGGATGTTCGCCAGCTCGTTTACCGCGCTCTCCACCGCGAACAGGCCCTGCGTCGCGCCGTAGCCGCGGTACGCGCCCGCCGACATGTGATTGGTATACACAACGTCACTCGTAAAGCGGAACGCCTCGGCCTTGCCGTACAGCGGAATCGACTTATGACCGGACAGACCGACCGTTGTCGGGCCGTGCTCACCGTACGCGCCGGTGTTGGACAGCGTGTGCAGGTCGATGCCGCGCACGATGCCGTCCTTGTTTGCGCCCAGACGGACGTGCATTTCCATCTCGTGGCGCGGCGAGGAGGCAATCTGGCTCTCCACGCGGCTGAAGATGATCTTGGACGGCTTCTTTGTCATCCAGGTGACAAACGCCGGATACACCGCGCTGACTGCGGTCTGCTTGGCGCCGAAGCCGCCGCCGATACGCGGCTTGGTGACGCGCACCTTGCTTTTCGGAATATGCAGTGCGTTCGCCACAATACGGCGGGTATGGAACACGATCTGGGTCGAGCTGATGATGTGCAGACGGCCGTAGGTGTCGATCTCGCAGTAGGTGCGGAAGGTTTCCATCATCGCCTGCTGACATGCCTGCGTGTGGTACACGCGGTCGATAACAACATCGCAGTCCGCGAGGACCTCGTCAATATCGCCGTTGCCGCACTCGTCATGCGCACACAGGTTGCGCCTGTTGTCCGCGCCGACCGGTGCAAGGCTCTCCCAGTTGTCCTCCGGATGCACGAGCACCGGATTGTCCTTTGCCGTGTGGAAATCGAGCACCGGTTCGAGCACCTCGTACTCCACCTTGACCAGCTTCATCGCCTTATCCACGCATTTTTCGTCCGCACCGGCAAGGATGGCAACCACATCACCGACAAAGCGCACATGACGGTCGATAACAAGGCGGTCATACGGACTGGCCTCCGGATAAGTCTGACCGGCCTGCGTATAGCGGCGGCCGTCCTGATCGACATCCTCCCAGGTGAAGATGGCCTCCATGCCGGGGACTTTCATCGCGGCGGTCTTGTTGATAGACTTGACGATGGCGTTCGCGTGCGGCGAGCGCAGCAGCTTGACGCACAGGCAGTCGCGCGGCGTTACATCGTCCACATACACCGGCTGACCGGTCACAAGCTGCATTGCATCCTTTTTGCGGAGCGGCTGATTGACTACCTTCACTGTGCGTCCTCCTCTCTCTGCTTTTTCCAATCGAGGTAGGCGCGGATACCGCGCAGCTGTCCCTCATAACCCGAGCAGCGGCACAGATTGCCCGCCAGATATTCCTTGATCTCCTCGTCGGTCGGGTCCTGCTTTTCGCGGAACAGCGCTATGGCGTTCATCATAAAGCCGGGATTGCAGAAGCCGCACTGCTCCGCCCCCTGATCCGCGATGAACGCGCCGAATTCGGCGGCTTCGCCCTGCAAGCCCTCCAAGGTCGTGATCGTATGTCCGCCTGCACGCGCTGCCAGCACCGAGCAGGACAGCACAGGCTCATCGTCCATAAACACGGTGCACAGACCGCAGTTGGAAGTTTCGCAGCCGCGCTTGACGCTCAGGCAGCCATGCCCCCGCACAAAGTCGATGAGCAGCGTGTCCGCCGCCACATCGTCTGCTACTATCTTTCCATTCAATGTCATTGTGATCAGCATATCCGTTCCCCCTTACTCTGCATCGAGCGCGTGTGCCGCGCGGCGCACCAGCACACCCGCGAGGTGTCTGCGGTACTCCGCACTGCCGCGCAGACTGCTGCCGGTCTTGATTTCCGCCCGAACGGCTTCCGCCATCTGCTCCGCCGTTTTATCCACAGGCTGTGCATAAATCTGTGCGCGTGCCGGACGGGCACCGATGGCGAACCGGTAGCCGTTTTCGTCCTTGACGGACGCACAGGTCAGCACCGGAATATCGGTCTGGCTGATGCGCACAGACTGGTAATTGAACTTCGCCTTTCGCTTGGGAACGATCACGCGCACCAGAATATCGCGGTCCTTGGGTCTTTCGGCGTACTCGGAAAGCGGCACAATGCCGCCCTTGTACAGCTCTACCTGTGCATCCAGCACGAGGAACATGGTCAGCACATCAGAAAAGCCGAACCGGCTGTACAGGCTGCCGCCGACCGTCGCAAGATTGCGCAGCTGCACGCCGACAATATGGCGCACAGACTCGCGCATCGCACCGTTCGTGTAGGCTGCCAGTCCTTCGTGCAGCTCCAGCGCGCGCAGCGAGGCCATTGCACCGATCCGGAACTCGGTGTCGGTCTCCTCGATAGTGTCCAGTCCCAGACCGGACAGGTCGATTGCCGTGCCGACATTCAGCGTCTCCATTTTGAGCCAGATCATGCCGCCGATCACGCGGTTGGACTTTTTCTGGTTGAGCGTATACGCTTCCTCGAGCGACTCGGCTTTTTTGTATTCCCGTATCGTCAACATACGTTATATCCTCTCTCTTTCAGGGGAATGTGTTATCTTTTCAGTATACTACTTTTATTTTACCACAAAATCTGCTATAATGCCGTTGTGAATATCAAAATACAACGGAAAAGAAAAAGTTGTGGGAAAGGAGCCGCCATGCAGCCAAATATCCGCGTGATGCTGTTCGATGAGAACGGCGAACGCTTTTTCGGTGAGGGACCGTGCCGCCTGCTGCATGCCATCGAGCAGACCGGGTCGCTTCGCGCCGCCGCGCAATCCATGCAGATGGCATACACCAAGGCGCTCGGACTCGTCCGCCACGCCGAACAGGTGCTTGGATTTGCGCTCACCGAGCGCAAAATCGGCGGCAAAGGCGGCGGCGGCAGCGTACTTACCGATGAAGCAAAGGAGTTTCTCTATCGCTATGAGCAGTATCGTGACGCCTGCAAACAAGCAGGAAAACAGCTCTACCCGCAGTTTTTCCCCGACGAAAAGTGAAATCGGATGTGTGATCATGGCATCCGGACTGGCAAAACGGTTTGGCTCCAACAAGCTGCTCGCCGAATTTGACCGAAAACCACTGCTCTGCCGTGCGTTTGCCGTGACAGAGGGGTTGCACCGCGTGGTCGTTACCCGCTCGACCGAGGTGCAGGCATTGTGTGAAGAATGCGGCATTCCCGTCCTGCACCATGCCCTTCCCTTTCGCAGCGACACCGTGCGGCTGGGACTGGAGTACCTGCTGCTGCGGTTTCCTGCCATGTCCGGCTGCGTGTTTCTGCCGGGCGATCAGCCGCTGCTGACGAGGGAAACGCTCTGCGATATGATATCGGCATTCTGCGCGGAACCCGACCGGAAATCGCAGATTTTCCGTCTGTACGAACCGCAAAGCGGTACGCCGGGCAGTCCCGTGCTGTTCGGCGCAGATTATTTTGAGGAACTGCGTTCTCTTCCCGAGGGCAGGGGCGGCGGCGTAGTTGTCAAACGGCATGCAGAACAGGTTGCGCTGTTTCCCGTAAAGCATCCGGCGGAATTGATGGACGCGGATACGCCGGACGTTCTCGCAAAATTAAAAATGATTTTTCAAAACGATTCATTTTATCAGTAATGCCAACCATTTGATGTGGCGTTACATGGGCGTACCTTGTGCGCCCCTACGGTTACGTTTGTGCAGTCGGTTTACACGGTGCGCCGAGGTCGTCGCACCCTGCAGTATCATTTTACGCCTCTCTCAATCGGAATGGCGAATGGTTGACCGTTACAATCATTTTCCATCCTCAATTCTCCATTCGCAATTAAAAACCCCGGAAAGAACTTCTTTCCGGGGTTTTGCATTATGCTTCCGGTTTTCTTATCCTTCGGGATGCCACGATATTCAGCAGAATCGCAACAAACGCTGCCGGTACGATACCGGAACCGCCGGAAAAATCAGACCTGAATCCGCCTGCGGCGCCTGTGCCAGAATGGTCATATTGGCACCCATGCCGTAGCCGACACCCAGAGCAACCGACACGATGGTCAGGTTGCGCGGCGTCATCTCCTCCTTGGTGATCAGCTGAATACCGCTGATAACAATGGACGAGAACATCATAACAGCCGCACCGCCGAGCACGGACTGCGGCATAATGGACACGATCGCGCCCAGCTTCGGAATCAGGCCGCACAAAATGAGGAAGATTGCGCCAACGGACAGTGCACCGCGGTTGACAACCTTGGTCATGGTAACAAGGCCTACGTTCTGGCTGAACGAGGTGTTCGGCAGTACGCCGAACAGCGCCGCAAACGACGAGCCGATACCGTCGCAGGCTACACCGCCGGACAACTCCTTGTCGGTTGCCTCACGGCCCATGCCGCCTTCCATAACGCCCGAAATATCGCCGACGGTCTCGACTGCGGTAACAATAAACATAACCAGTACCGGCAGGATGGCACGCAGATCAAACACCGGCTTTACCGGCATCAGCTTCGGGATGGCAAACCAGCCGGCCTGTGCTACCTTGTCCCAGTTGAGTACCCATGCCTTGGTGAATTCTACACCGTCCGCGTCAACTGCGGTGGTCGGCAGAACCAGACCCATGATGATTGCCGCAATGTAGCCTGCAATAATGCCGACAAAGATCGCGGACGAGCCAAGGAAGCCCTTGCAGCCGTGCTTGACGACCAGAATAACCACCAGCACGAACAGCGCCAGCAGCAAATTTTCCATCGAGCCGAAATCCTTCGCAGAATTGCCGCCGCCGAAGGAATTGATGCCGACCGAGATCAGCGACAGACCGATACTCAGCACGACCGTGCCGGTAACGACCGCCGGGAAAAACTTGCGCAGCGGCTTGAGGAAGAAGCCGAGAACGGTTTCAAACAGACCGCCGAGAATGGACGCGCCCATAATCGCGCCATACGCAATCACACCGCCGCCCATGGTAGCCGCCACGCTGTTGAACACGCCGATAAAGCCCGAGCTTGTACCCATGATGATCGGCACCTTGCCGCCGATCGGGCCGATGGAAAACAGCTGCACCAGCGTTACCACGCCGGCTACGAACATCGCGTTCTGCAGAACGCTTACCTGCAGGTCCGCGAACTCGCCGCCTGCAATGCCGCACGCACCCATAATGATGAGCAGCGGTGTCAGGTTGCCGACGAACATCGCAAAAACGTGCTGCAGTCCCAGCGGAATCTTGCGCGACAAAGGCATTTTTGCCTCAAAATCGTGCGCTGCGTCCATAGAAATTTTCTCTTGCATACCCACACTCCTTTGTGTTGTCCTGTAAAGTGCCGTGCCATTCATTCCCCTTAGCAAAACACTTTCTGATTTCATGCAAATAAATTATAACAAAAACAAATTCCTATGTAAATGGATTGCGCGGACAGCCGCAGGATTTTGGAGGTATGCGCAAAAATTTACGTTCTGCGACCTGTTTCCTTAACAATTTTCCCGAATCCGCGCAAAAGGAAAGGAACAACGCACACAGGCATTGTCCCTTTTCGTATCGTTTCGAATTTCTGATTAACCCAGTCTTTCCTTGCGCTCGCGTCCGTCTCTCAGCAGAATGGTCAGTTCCTCGCGGTCTCCTGCACGGATGGCCTTGCGGTATTCGTCAAGGTGCTTGATGACCTCATCAATCTCCTGCGCGAGCGGCTCTGCGTTGCACAGGAACAGCTCGCTCCACATGGTCTCATTCAGCTTGGCAACACGCGTCAGATCCTTGTAGCTGCCCGCCGAATAGCCGTTGTGCCTGTCCGCCTCCGGACTTTTGATGTACGTCCGAGGAAACAACATGCGCCAGTTGCGAGGTAAACGCGATCATGTGATCGTGCTGCTGCGCGGTACAGCGCACAGTCTGACCGAAGCCGAGCGACATGAAGTACGCTTCCAGCTGCTCAAGCACACGCTCGGTGCTGCTCTTTGTCGGCACAAAGATCATGCTCGCACCGTCAAACAGGGTCGACAGGGCAAAATCCAGACCGGAGAACTCACGGCCCGCCATCGGATGGCCGCCGACGTAGTGCACACCGGCGTCGAGCGCCGCCTGCTCCAGATGATCGACCATAAACTGCTTGACGCCGACCATATCCACGATCACGCAGCCCTTTTTCATCTTCGGCATGTTCTCGAGCAGCCAGTCTACCGTTGCCTGCGGATACAGACCGATGATAACAAGGTCAGCCTCCTTGTACAGCGCTTCGGTCGCAATCGCGTCAATCGAGCCGTCAGCCAGTGCCTGCTCTGCAGTTGCACGCGTGCGGTTCCAGCCTAAAACGCGGCTGAGTGTGCGCGCCTTGATGGTTTTCGCCATCGAGCCGCCCATCAGGCCCAGACCGGCGATGAGTACGGTATCAAACATGAATGGGTTCCCCCTGTCTTTTGTTTTTTATTCAGTTAAAGTTTATAACGGCAGACAGGGTTTGTCAATGAAAAACCGACTGCGTTTGCAGTCGGTTGTCATTTCATCATTTCTTCGGTCTTGGATTAACGCTGCAAATCCGGTGCCAAAGCGGTGTCACTCTGCACACGATAAAAACAAGTAGCGCACCCGCGAGATTGAGGATAAGATCATCCACATCGCACGAGCCCGTTCCGGTGTACACCTGCAGCACCTCCACCGCCGTGATGCTCAGCGTGAGCGACGCCGTGAAGAAGAAAATGCTTCTCTGCCAGCGGAACAGTGCGGGCAGGAACACGCCCATCGGCGCAAACGCAATCAGGTTGCCTGCCAGATTGAGCACCACAAGCCGCAGTGAGATATTGTCGTAGCCGTAGGCTAACAGGTAATTTTTCACCGTACGGAGCGGCTCCAGATTTACCATATCGAGCGAGGTATGGCCAAATCCGCGGCCGAATGCGTTATCGAAAAACAGCACATTCAGCAGCACCCATATGTAGTACAGAAACAGCGCCAGCATGTACAGCCGCCGCCGTGTCGGACGCGTATTGTCCGGCACGCCGCAGAACAGCGCAGCACGCAAAAGCACCGCAAAAATCGCTGCAAACATGAATTTCTGCTCGGGTGCAACGGTGATTCCGGGTGCTAACTCATAATAGATGTTGAAGCACAGAAATACCGCTGTCAGCAGTACCGCTATGCCGCGAATTAAATTCTTCAAAAGGAGATTCTCCTTTGTATTGGAATATCATAGGGCGGGAGTACCCGCCCTATGTCAAAAATTCTGTTACAGGCTCTCCGCTTCTCTGAGCCACAACGCGGACACTGCGTCCGACGGCATACGCCAGTCGCCGCGCGGCGAAAGCGTTACGGTGCCGACCTTCGGGCCATCCGGCAGGCAGGAGCGCTTGAACTGCTGCGTAAAGAAGCGGCGCATAAAGGTCGTCAGCCACTTCTTGATGGTCGCGTCATCATACACGCCCTCGAAGGTCTTGTGTGCGGCACGGAAGATCTTGCGCGGCGGATAGCCGAAGCGCAGCATGTAATACAGGAAAAAGTCGTGCAGTTCGTACGGACCGACCAGATCCTCGGTCTTCTGGCTGATCTCGCCGTCCTTAGGCGGCAGCAGCTCGGGTGATACCGGGGTATCGAGCACATCCTGCAGCACGTCGGACAGCTCACCGAGGGTGCGATCGGCCTCATAGGCAACAAGGTAGCGCACCAGCGTTTTCGGGATAGAGCCGTTCACGCCGTACATGCTCATGTGGTCGCCGTTGTAGGTCGCCCAGCCGAGCGCCAGCTCGGACAGGTCGCCCGTACCGACAACCATGCCGCCGTTCTTGTTGGCGAGGTTCATCAGCACCAGCGTGCGCATGCGGGCCTGACCGTTTTCAAAGGTAACGGAAAGATCGTCCTTGGACTGACCGATGTCCATGAAATGCTGATCGACCGCCGCCTTGATATCCACGGTCTTGAGCGTAACGCCGTAGGCTTCCGCCAGTTTTTCTGCGTTGCCCTTGGTGCGGGCGGTCGTGCCGAAGCACGGCATCGTGACGGCCAGAATGCCCTTGCGGTCGAGTTCGAGCATATCAAACGCATGTACGAGCACGATGAGCGCGAGTGTGGAATCCAGGCCGCCGGACAGACCGACAACCGCCGTTTTCGCGTGCGTATGGCGCAGACGGGTCGCCAGACCGGTTGCCTGAAGCGTGAGAATCTCCTCGCAGCGTTCATCGCGGAGCGCCTTGTTCGCCGGAACGAACGGCGTGCGCGGGAACGTGCGGTCGGCAAGGTCGTTTTCCACCGGCTCGAGCGAGAACGAGAACACGCTGCCCTCGATAGACTCGAATGTGTTCATGCGCTGACGCTCGTGCGCCAGACGCTGGAGGTCGATATCCGCGTAAATGATGCCCTGCGAGAACATCTTGCTCTCAGCCAGCAGCGCACCGTTCTCCGCGATAAGGTCGTGACCCGCGAAAACAAGGTCCTGCGTGGACTCGCCGAAGCCGGCGTCCGCATACAGGTACGCGCACAGCAGTCGTCCGGACTGCTGACGAACAAGGTCGCGGCGATAGCCCGCCTTGCCGATGATCTCATCCGATGCGGACAGGTTGACGATAATGTGCGCGCCCATCTGCGCCAGCGTAGTAGACGGCGGATTCGGCACCCACAGATCCTCGCAAATCTCCACGCCGAAGGTGAACAGCGGCTGCTCATCGCACTGAAAAATGCTGTCGGTCACAATCGGTACATAGCGCGGCTCACCGGCTGTATCAGTAAGCGTTACGCTCTCGATCGAACCCAACGCATCTGCCGATACGAAATGGCGCTGCTCGTAGAACTCGGAGTAGTTCGGAAGATGGGTTTTCGGCACGAACGCCAGCACGTCACCGGCGTTTACGACAGCAGCCATATTGTACAGCTTACCGCGCACGCGCAGCGGCAGACCGACTACGATGACAGCCGCAAGCTCTGCGGTCTCGCGGCAGACCGTGTTCAGCGCCTCCAGTGCGCCCTCGAGCAGCGTTTCCTGCAGGAACAGGTCGCCGCAGGTATAGCCGGTCAGGCACAGCTCGGGGAATGTGATGAGCTTCGCGCCTTTGGCAGCGGCCTCCTTCGCCAGCTTTACGATCTCAGAGGTATTATATGCACAGTCCGCAGCGTGCAGATCAGGCGTTGCTGCGGCAATTTTGATAAATCCATCTCGCATCGGTGATGCTCCTTCCAGTGGGATAGTCCAGATAGAGTTAGTATACCTC
>ENA-OQIL01000815-OQIL01000815.1-human-gut-metagenome-genome-assembly--contig:-NODE-815-length-10326-cov-2.110893_pt1 | contig 10326 bp, 17 predicted proteins | sample MGYA00242583_ERZ504748 | MGnify/ENA primary metagenome ERZ504748 (study PRJEB26092, sample SAMD00036191) | human gut metagenome | host: Homo sapiens | study: EMG produced TPA metagenomics assembly of...
ACCGCTATGGGGCTGAGGCCATGTGGGTGGACGCCTCCGGCGGCGAGGTATTCAGCCCCGGTTTTTCCGCCTATCTCCGCACCTGACTTCAAAAATGAGGTGAAAGCATGAGACATCTGTTCTGGGGCGGCGTACATCCCGCCGGCCGCAAGGAGCTCTCCCGCGGCGCGGCCCCCACCCCCGCCCCCCTTCCAAGCCAGGTCGTCATCCCAATGGTTCAGCACATCGGCAAGCCCTGTACTCCTCTGGTCAAGGCGGGAGAGTCAGTGAAGCTGGGCCAGAAGATCGGCGATGCCGAAGGCCTGAGCGCCACCATCCACGCCTCGGTGTCGGGCACTGTGGCCGCCGTAGAGCCCCGCCCCCACCCCTCCGGCCGGGCCATACTGTCGGTGGTCATCGACAACGACTACCAGGACACCCCCGCCCAAGCACTGGAGCCTCACGCCACCCACGAGGGGCTCTCCCCCAACGATATTCTCTCCATCATCCGGGAGGCGGGCATCGTCGGCATGGCGGCGCTACCTTCCCCACCGACATCAAGGCCGTCACCGCCCAGGGGCGGGTGGACACTATCCTGGTGAACGCCTGTGAGTGCGAGCCCTACATCACCGCCGACGACGCCCTGCTGTGCAGCTATCCGGAGCAGATTTTCCGGGGACTGGCTGCGCTGGATGCCGCTCTCCATCCCGACCGGCGGGTGATCGCCGTGGAGGACAACAAGTCGGAGGCCATCGCCATCCTGCGCAGGCACCTGCCCGACTGGCCGGGAGTGGAGCTGGCCGTCCTGCCCACCCGCTACCCCCAGGGGGCGGAGAAACAGCTCATCCAGGCCGTTACCGGCCGGCAGGTGCCGCCGGGCCATCTGCCCTTCTCTGTGGGCTGCGCCGTGTTTAACGCAGGCACCGTGGCCGCCGTCTACCGGGCGGTGTACGAGGGCAAGCCGGTAACCAAGCGCATCGTCACCGTCACCGGCGAGGGCGTAAAGGAGCCCAAAAACCTGATTGTCCGCATCGGCACCCCCTTTGCCCAGGTCATCGAGGCCGCAGGCGGCCTCACGGAGGACGCCTGTAAGGTGCTCTCCGGCGGTCCCATGATGGGTACGGCCCAGGGTGAACTGGCCGCCCCGGTGCTCAAGGGTACCAACGCGGTGCTCTGCCTCACCAGCGCCAATCCCACACCGGAGCGGCCGGTGTGTATCCGCTGCTCCAAGTGTGTGGAGGTCTGCCCCATGCACCTGCAGCCCCTGTACCTCTACCGCTACGAGGCCGCCGGGAATCTGGACGCCCTCCAGGCCCTCCACGTCACCGACTGCATCGAGTGCGGCTGCTGCTCCTACACCTGTCCCGGCCAGCTCCCCCTGACGGAGCGGTTCCGGGCGGCGAAACAAGCCTTAAAGGAGGGAATTCGTCCGTGAAGCTGATCACATCCTCCTCCCCCCACATCCGCAGCGGGGAGACCACCCGCCGCCTGATGGGCACGGTGCTCCTCGCCCTGTTGCCCACCCTGGCGGCCGGGGTATGGTTCTTCGGTCTCCGGGCCCTGCTGCTAACCCTGGTAAGCGTGGCTTCCTGCGTGGCCTCCGAGTGGGCCTTCCGGGCCGTCACCAAGTCCCCCGGCTCGATTGCGGACGGCTCCGCCGCCGTCACCGGGCTGCTGCTGGCCCTCACCCTCCCCGCCACTGCCCCCTACTGGCTGGCGGCGGTGGGCGGCGTATTCGCCATTGTAGTGGTCAAGGGCCTGTCCGGCGGCCTGGGCCAGAACATCTTCAACCCCGCGCTGGCCGCCCGGGCCTTCCTGATGCTGCTGTGGCCCGCCTGGCTGGTACGCTACGCCCCCGCCGGGGCGGAGCTGCCCCTCTTCGGCTCCACCGCCGATGTGGTGAGCGCCGCCACCCCTCTCCACGACATGGTGATGCCCGCCCTGCCCGCGGCCTCCCGGCCGACATGCTCCTGGGGAACATTGGCGGCTGCATCGGAGAGGTTTCCGCCCTGGCCCTGCTGATCGGCGGTGCCATCCTGCTTGGGCGGAAGGTCATCTCCTGGCGTATCCCGCCGCCTACCTAGGTACTGTAGCCTTCCTCACCCTGGTATTTTATAAGGGGGAGGACCCCGTTGCCTGGATGCTCTACAGCCTGCTGGGCGGCGGTGTGATGCTGGGCGCCCTGTTCATGGCCACCGACTACGCCACCTCCCCGCCCTGCCCGCGGCCGCAATTGGTTTACGGCGTGGGGTGCGGCGCGCTGACCGTGCTGTTCCGCTACTTCGGGCTCTATCCGGAGGGGGTCACCTACGCCATTCTGCTGATGAACGCCTGCGCCTGGGCGCTGGACAAGGCCCTGCCGCCGGTGCGCTTCGGCGCTGTGAGAGGAGGAAAGGCCGGATGAATGTGAAAGCCCTGATCAAGCCCGTGGCCGTGTTGGCCGCCGTCTTTGTGCTCCTGTTGGCCCTTTCGGCGGGACTGGCCCCCACGGCGGCGGAGAACGCCGCAGCCGAACAGGCCAGGCTCTTCGACACCCTTCTCCCCGGCGGCGCTCCCTTCACCGAGGAGGCCTACAACGGTGAGGACACCGCCATCGCCGCTGTCCACCGGGGTTCCACCGGCTATATTGTCGAGACCGTCACCGCCGGCTACGCCGGAGATATCACCATGCTGGTGGCCGTGGACTTTGACGGCGCCGTGGTGGGTGCGGTGGTGCGGGAGATGGAGGAGACCTTCGGCCTTGGGGCGGAAGCCCTGTCCGACGCAGGCTTTCTCTCCCAGCTCATCTGGAGCCGGGGCGAGCTGGCCGTAGGGGACAACGTGGACGCCCTCACCGGCGCCACCGTCACCTCCAAGGCGGTGGTCAAGGCGGTCAACTCCGCCTCCGCCTTTGTCACCGGCGCGGACGTCAGCTCCAGCGCAACCGAGTGGGGAGGTTAAGCCATGCAAGAGAAATATACCCTGAATACCGCCCTGGCCGCCGTGGTGGGCTTGGGCTGCCTGGCGGCGGTTCTCTACCGCGTCTTCCTGCCCGCCGCCGTGCTCCCTGCCGTGGGCCTGCCCGCGGCGGCGGCCTGCTCCCTGCTGGCCCTGGCCGCAGAGGCCTATCTCTCCAAGGGCGTTCCCCGCCGGAACTGGGGGCTTACTCTCCTGCTGGGCGCCCTCACCTTCGGCCTGCTCCCCTGGGCCGCCGGGCTCACCGCCGGGACAGAGGCCGTGCGCTTTGCTGTGGTAGGCGGCGCGGCCTTCGGCGCTCTAACCTTCCTGTTTACCTCCCTGCGGGAGCGCCTCGCCTCCGGCCCATCCGGACGGCTGGCCCCCCTGGTCACCGCCGGCATTCTGTTTCTGGCCTGCCAGTGCTTTGCCGGGATGCTCCTGTAACCCACGCGCCGCCTCCCATGTTGGGAGGCGGCGCGGCTGTTTTCCGTTGCCCTTCCGCCCGGACGGCGGTATAATGAAGGCAAGCAAGAATAAGCGAGGTGAACGCCATGCCCCACATCATCGAGATCACCGACCTCTCCGCCCCCGAACTGGACGTATTCGCCCGCCTGACCGAGGCCCAGCTCCGCAGCCGCCGCGCGCCGGAGAGGGCCCTGTTCATCGCGGAGAGCCCCAAAGTCATCGGCCACGCCCTGGACGCCGGATATGAGCCCGTTTCCCTGCTGATGGAGCGCCGCCAACTGGAGGGCCCCGCCCGGGACATCCTCGCCCGCTGCGGGGACGTGCCCCTCTACACTGCCGGCCGGGACACCCTGGCCGCCCTGACGGGCTACGAGCTGACCCGCGGGGTACTGTGCGCTATGCGCCGCCCCTCCCTGCCCGCCGTGGAGGAACTGTGCGCCGGCGCCAGGCGGGTGGCCGTGCTGGAGGGCATCGTGGACCCCACCAACGTGGGGGCCATCTTCCGCTCGGCGGCAGCCCTCCACATGGACGGGGTGCTGGTCACTCCCACCTGCTGCGACCCCCTCCATCGCCGGGCGGTGCGGGTCAGCATGGGCACCGTGTTCCAGATCCCGTGGACCTATATCGGGGCGCGCTCCGCCGACTGGCCCCAGCCGGGACTTGCCCGTCTGCGGGCCCTGGGCTTTCAGACCGCCGCCATGGCCCTGAGCCTCGAAGCCCTCTCCATCGAGGACTCCCGGCTGGTGTCCGCAGAAAAGCTGGCCATCGTCCTGGGCACCGAGGGAGACGGCCTTTCCCCCCGAACGGTGGCCCACTGCGACTATACAGTTTGCATCCCCATGGCCCGCGGCGTGGATTCCCTTAACGTGGCGGCGGCCAGCGCCGTGGCCTTCTGGCAGTTGGGCCGGTACAAATGAACCGGAGCCCCTGGAGCCGCTTTGCGGCTCCAGGGGCTCCTTCGCTCTGTGTGCAAATTCTCCTCACTCCGCCTGGTCGGAGGCCATCTTCTCCTGCTTCACCTTGTGGTCGATGACGTGGCGGCCGGCCAGCTCGGCCCTCACCTCGTCCAGGGAGATCCCCGCCTCCACCATCAGCACCAGAACATGGTACGCCAGATCCGCCAGCTCATAGACCGTCTCCTTGTGATCCCGGTCCTTGGCCGCGATGATAACCTCGGTGCACTCCTCGCCCACCTTTTTCAAAATCTTGTCCAGGCCCTTTTCAAACAGGTAGGTGGTATAGGAGCCCTCCGGCCGCTTGGCCCGGCGCTCCTCCAGCAGGCGGTAGAGCCCCTCATAGCTGAACTGCTCGTCCATGTCATCTCTCCTCCCTTGCAAAGAATACCGCTCCGTCGAAGCAGGAGTCGGTGCCCAGGTGGCAGGCCGGCCCCTCCTTCCGCACCCGGATCAGGAGGGCGTCCCGGTCACAGTCGGCCCGCAGCTCCACAATGTGCTGGTAATTGCCGCTGGTTTCCCCCTTAAGCCACAGCTCCTGCCGGGAACGGGACCAGAAGCAGGTCAGGCCCTTTTCCAGGGAAATGGCCAGGGACTGCCGGTTCATGTAGGCCAGGGTGAGCACCCTCCCCGTCTCCGCATCCTGCACAATGGCGGGTATGAGCCCCTTCTCGTCAAATTTCAGCGTCTGCACATCAATCACAGCCGCACGCACACCCCTTCCTCCGCCAGTACCCGCTTCAGCGCAGGTATGGTCACCTCGCCGAAGTGGAAAATACTGGCCGCCAGCCCGGCGGACAGCTCCGGCAGGGCGCGGAACAGGGCCGCGAAGTCGGCGGCGCTCCCTGCGCCGCCGGAGGCCACCACCGGCACGGACACCGCCCGGCTTACGGCCCTCAGCAGCTCCACATCGAAGCCGCCCTTCACCCCGTCGGTGTCCATGGAGTTGACCACCACCTCGCCGGCCCCGGCGTCCACTCCCCGGCGCACCCACTCCAGGGCATCCAGTCCGGTGTCCACCCGGCCGCCGTTCAGAAATACGTGGTAGCTCCCGTCCACCCGCTTCACGTCCACCGACAGCACCACGCACTGGTCGCCGTACCGCCTGGCCGCCTCCCCGATGAGAGCGGGGTTCCGGACAGCCCCGGAGTTGACCGAAACCTTGTCCGCCCCGCAGGCCAGCACCCGCTCGAAGTCGTCCAGCCCCCGGATGCCGCCCCCCACGGTGAGGGGGATGAAAATGGCGGAGGCCACCTTGGTCAGAATATCGGTAAAGAGCTTCCGCCCCTCATGGGACGCAGTGATGTCGTAGAACACCAGCTCGTCGGCACCGGAGCGGGAGTAGTGCTCCGCCAGAGCCACCGGGTCGGACACGTCCCGGAGCCCCTGAAAATTGACTCCCTTTACCACCCGTCCGTCCCGTACATCCAGGCAGGGGATGATACGCTTGGTCACCATGTCACTCCACCTCCCCCCAGGGCGTCGCGCAGCGACAGGGCCCCGGTGTAAAAGGGCCTTGCCCAGAAATCGCGCCGTACAGGCCCAGCGCCTTCAGCCGCCTCAACTCCTCCAGGGAGGACACGCCGCCGGAGGCGATGAGTTGCAGGGGAAGCCGCTCCGCCAGGGACTGGTACAGCGCCACGTTGGTCCCCCCCAGCATACCGTCCCGGGAGACATCGGTGCAGATGACGGTCCGCATCCCCCCAGTCCACCAGGCGCTGGAAGAAGGCCTCCGCCGGCTCTGGAGCGGATCTCCCGCCAGCCCTGGATAGCGATGGCCCCGTCCTTCAGATCCAACCCCCACCGCCACCCGATCTCCGAAGCGGTCCAGTGCGGTCCGGAGAAAAACGGGGTCGGTGACGGCGGCAGTGCCCAGGATCACCCGCGCCGCCCCGCGTCCAGGTAGCGGGCCACGGCCTCCAGCGTCGCGGATGCCGCCTCCCACCTCCACCTGTAGGCCGGTGGACCGGCACAGCTCCGCTACCACCCGGAAATTGGGGGGTGGCGCCGTCCCTGGCCCCCTCCAGATCCACGGTGTGGAGCCAGGCCGCCCCGGCGGCCTCAAACTCCCTCGCCTGGTCCAGAGGGTCCTCCCGGTAGACCGTCATCCGGCTGTAGTCCCCCCTGGTCAGGCGGACCACCTTTCCCTCATAGAGATCAATAGCCGGAAGCAGAATCATGCTTCACCCTCCAATCCGCAGAATGCCTTGAGAATCCGCAGTCCCACATCCCCGCTCTTCTCCGGGTGGAACTGGGTGCCGTACACGTTTCCTCTCTGCACCGCCGCCGTCAGAGGCGCGCCGTACTCGGTCCAGGCGGTGAGCCCCTCTCCGCAGGCAAAGCCCGCGTAGGAGTGGACGAAATAGACGTGCTCCCCCTCCTCCAGAGCCGCGAAAATGGGGCTGCGGGGCCGCTCCGCCGGGAAGCGGAGGGCGTTCCAGCCCATGTGGGGCACGGCCAGCCCCGCCGGAATCACGTCCCGGATGGGGCGCACCTCCCCCGGAATGAGGCCCAGGCCGGGGTGCTCCCCGTACTCAAAGGAGCGCTCCAGGAGGAGCTGCATCCCCAGGCAGATGCCCAGGACGGGCTTGCCTGCGGCAGCGGCCTCCAGTACCGCCTCCGCCATGCCGGCGGCCCGCAGCCGGGCCGCCGCGTCGCCGAAAGCCCCCACGCCGGGGAGGATCACGTGGCTGGCCGCCCGGAGGACCGCTCGGTCCCCGGTGACCACGGCCTCCCGGCCGATGGCCGCCAGGGAGCTCTTGAGGGAGAACAGGTTACCCACCCCGTAGTCGATGATGGCGATCATGCCTCTCCCCCCTCAAACCGGATATCCACCGCCCTGGCGTGGGCGTCCAGGCCCTCCTTGCGGGCGAACAGGCTCACCTTCCGGTAGTCCCTGGCCAGGGCGTCCCTAGTATAGTAGCTGAACTGGGACTTCTTTACGAAGTCATCCACCGACAGGGGACTGTAGAACCGGGCGGTGCCCATGGTAGGCAGAGTGTGGTTGGGCCCGGCAAAGTAGTCCCCCATGGGCTCCGGGTTATAACGGCCCAGGAAGACGGAGCCGGCGTTCTGAATCTCCCCCAGGTAGTCGAAGGGGTTGTCCACGCACAGCTCCAGGTGCTCCGGGGCGATGCGGTTGGCCACCGCGATGCCCTCCCGGAGATCCCGGCAGACGATGAGCTTGCCGTTGGCCTCCAGGGAGGCCCGGGCGATCTCTGCCCGGGGCAGGGCGGCCAACTGCCGCTCCAGCTCATGAGCCACCGCCTCGGCCAGGGGGCGGGAGTCAGTGACCAGCACGGCGGCGGCCATCCGGTCGTGCTCCGCCTGGCTCAGCAGATCCGCCGCCACCCAGGCGGGATTGGAGCGGCCGTCGGCCAGTACCAGCACCTCGGAGGGCCCGGCGATCATGTCGATGTTTACCCGGCCGAAGACCTGGCGCTTGGCCTCCGCCACGTAGGCGTTTCCGGGGCCCACGATCTTATCCACCTGAGGGATGGTCCCGGTGCCGTAGGCCAGGGCGGCCACCGCCTGGGCGCCGCCCACCTTGTAGATCCGGGTCACGCCGGCGATTTTGGCTGCGGCCAGGATGTGGGGGTTCACCGCCCCATCCCGCCCGGGCGGCGTCACCATAATGATCTCCCCCACTCCGGCGATCCGGGCGGGAATGGCATTCATCAGCACGGTGGAAGGGTAGGCGGCGGTGCCGCCGGGCACATAGATACCCACCCGCGCCAAGGGGATGATCCGCTGGCCCAGCACCACGCCCTCCCGCTCGGTCATCACGAAGCTCTCCCGCTTCTGCCGGGCGTGGTAGGCCCGGATGTGCTCCGCGGCCTCCTCCAGCACGGCCAGGAAGGCCGGCTCCACCTGCGCCGCCGCCTGGTCCACCTCCTCCGCCGTCACCACCAGGGCGTCCGGCGCTGCGCCGTCAAAGCGGAGGGTATACTCCCGCAGGGCCGCGTCCCCCCGCTCCTGCACGGCCCGGAGGATCTCCGCCACCGGGGCGGACACGTCCGCCCCGCTTCCGCCGCGGAACAGGATCTCCCGCTCCTCCAGCGTTTCGATATCATATATTTTGATCATGACCGCCTCACAGCTTCCGCGCCAGGGCCGCCTGCATCGCGGCGATCTCCTGATGCTTGAATTGATAGCTCACCCGACTGCTGATCAGCCACGCGCTGATGTCCACAATGGTCTCCAAAGGCGCCAGGTGGTTTTCCAGCAGGGTCTTGCCCGTCTCCACAATGTCCACAATCACGTCGGACAGGCCCAGGATGGGAGCCAGCTCGATGGAGCCGTTCAGCTTGATGATGTCGATGTCGCGGGACTTGGCCGTGTAGTGCTCTGCCGTGATGTGGGGGAATTTGGTGGCCACCCGGAGGGTTCGGCCGGGCGCGTCGTAGAAGTTTTCTGGCCCGGCCATCGCACATACGGCACCGGCCGATGCCAGATCAGCAGCTCGTACACGTCGGGCTCGTACTCCAGCAGGATATCCCGGCCGGCTACCCCACGTCGGCCGCCCCCCGCTCCACATAGATGCTCACGTCGGAGGGCTTCACCCAGAAATACCGCACTCCCTTCTCCCTGTTTTCAAAGGTCAGCCTGCGGTTTTTCTCCAAAATCGCGGGGCAGTCGTACCCGGCGGAGGCAAAGGCCTCGTAGGCCCTTCCCCCAGCGCCCCTTGGGCAGCGCCACATTGATCATAGTCCCACCTCCTCCGGTGTCATGCCGCTGCGGTAGCGCAGCTCAGTCCGACAGCGGAGCTGGGCGGAGCCCCCCGCCCGCTCACAGCGGACGGAGCGGCCGGAGGCCCGCAGGGCCTCGGCAAAGGCTGCCAGCCCGGCCAGTTCCGCGTCGGGCCCATAGGTGAGCAGCACGTCGGCGTCAAACCGTCCGCCGTCCGCCCTTTCCTCCAGCAAGCCCATTGACAGGGCAAAGCCGATGGCCCCCACCTGCTTGCCCATCTTACGGGGCAGGTTGTCGTACCGCCCGCCGGAGAGCGCCGGGGTTTGGAGGCCGGGCAGAAAGCCCTGGAAGATCACCCCATTGTAGTAGTCCATGCTGTTCACCAGGGAGAAATCCAGCCGTACCCGCTCCTCCAGTCCAAACGACTCCAGCAGTCCGGCGGTGAGGGAGAGCTGCCGCAGGGTCTCCCAGGCGGCGTTGCTCTTGGCCAGCCGCCCCACCCGGCCAATCCCCTCCTTGAGAGGGGCGTACAGCTCCACCAGCTCCCGCAGGCCGTCGGCCTGCTCCCGGTCAGCTCCCCCCGCTCCGCCAGGACGCACAAGCCTGGGACGTTCTTTCGGGCAATGAGGCCCAGCACCTTCCCCCGCACGGGGGCGGACAGCCCCATCTGGTCCAGCAGGCTGCCCACGAAGCTCACGTCGGACAGAGCCAGCACGTACTTCGGGGAGAGCTGCTCCAGGGAGCGGGCGGCCAAGGCGATGACCTCTGCCTCGGCATAGGGGTCAATCTGCCCCACCGACTCCACCCCCACCTGGAGGATCTCCCGGAAGGCGCCCCCCACCTCCCGGCAGACGTTCTCGTTGTAGTACACCTTTTCGCTGTCTCCTCCGTTGCTCTTCATGATGGACAGGGTGATGTCCGGCTTGAGGGCCTTGAGGGCGCCGTCGGCGTCGGTAAAGGTGATAATGCGGTCTTGCCGCAGAAAATCCCGGTTCTGGGCGTAGAGGTCGTAATCCTCAAACCGGGACATTTTGAATTTTCGGTAGCCGTACTGCTCATAGAGCCGGTTCAGCCGCTCCTGCATGGTCAAAGCATCCCCTTTGTGGATGGAATTTCGTCCCGGCCCTCTGGATCAATGGCCGCCGCCTCCCGCAGGGCCCGGCCCAGGGCCTTGAAGGCCCCCTCCACGATGTGGTGGGAGTTGCGGCCGCACACCCTCCGCAGGTGGAGGGTGAGGCCGGCGTGGACGGCGAAGGCGTTCATGAACTCGTACACCAGCTCGGTGTCGAAGCGCCCGATCTTC
>ENA-OQIL01000817-OQIL01000817.1-human-gut-metagenome-genome-assembly--contig:-NODE-817-length-10318-cov-5.792955_pt1 | contig 10318 bp, 10 predicted proteins | sample MGYA00242583_ERZ504748 | MGnify/ENA primary metagenome ERZ504748 (study PRJEB26092, sample SAMD00036191) | human gut metagenome | host: Homo sapiens | study: EMG produced TPA metagenomics assembly of...
AGACCAACCTGAAAACAGTCGTCAAGAAGGCAGACGCTGCCATCGATGCGAATGCCGCTGACAAGGACGCAACCGTCCTGGCTGCTGTTTCCGCGATCGACAAGGCTCGCGCTAAGGGTGTCATCAAAAAGAACACCGCCAGCCGCAAGATCAGCCGTATGGCAAAGCGTGCTAACAAGAACGCTTGATCGCTTTCTGATTGACGAACAAAACCTCTGTACCGGGTTCCCGGCACAGGGGTTTTTGTTTTGCCCGCTTTTCAGGGCACGGCAGCAGGCCGCTCAAAATCGCACAGGGTAGCAAAATCGAACCCCGGTGCCTGCTCCAGAAGCTGCTCCGGCGGCAGGCCGTCGGGCGGCTCAGCCAGCAGCGCCCACGCAGCCCATGCCGTGGGCACCGCCGCCGCAAGGGCCAGCCCCGGCAGCGCCAGTGCCGGGCATGTATGGAACGCACTGCCCGGCGGCAGGGCTGCCACCGCGCACAAGGCCTGTGCAGCCCAAAGCTCCCATAAAAGGGTCGTCCAGCGGTGCTTCATCCGCATCACCTCCTGTTTTGCACAGTTTACCGCAGTGCGGTGGAAAAACAGGGCGAAGGGTGGCAGACAACGTGACAATGTTCTGGTGTATTTCTTCTTCAGTTCTGGTCGTGACTTTTGCCCACCCAGCTGCACACCACGCCGCACACAAGGCTGGTGGTAACACCGGCCGCAGCGGCGGTCAGCCCGCCGGTGAGGATGCCCACAGCACCTTCTTCCTGCAGCGCAGTGCGCACGCCCTTTGCCAGCAGATGGCCGAAGCCCAGCAGGGGAACCGTGGCCCCGCACCCGGCAAACTCGGCCAGCGGGGCATACCACCCAATGGCCGAAAGCACCACGCCCGCCACCACATATCCGGTCAGGATGCGGGCCGGGGTCAGGCCGGTCAGGTCGATGAGCAACTGTCCCGCCACGCAGATGGCCCCGCCCACACAGAAAGCCCAGAAATAGTTCATCTTACTTCTCCTTTTCCGGCGCACGCAGCTCCACCAGATGCGCCACCGCCGGGATGGTCTCCTTCTGCAAAAAGGTGGTCTGGCTCATCAGGGCCCCGGTGGCTGTGAACAGCACCCGCTTCTGGCTGCCCCGGCGCAGGCGCGGCAGGATGTGCCCGCACAGCACCGCCGCGCAGCAGCCCGGGCCGGAGCCGCCGCTCTTTACGCTCTGCTCGTTTGCATCGAACAGGATGCACCCGCAGTCCACATGGTTTTTGATCAGCAAGCCTTCTGCGGCCAGCAGCTCCCGCAGCAGCTGACTGCCCACCTGCCCAAGGTCGCCGGTATAGATGCAGTCGAACTCCTGCGGTTCGGTGCCGGTATCCTTAAAATAGTGCAGCAGGGTGGAAGCCGCTGCCGGGGCCATGGCAGCCCCCATATTGTTGATGTCCTTTACCTGATAATCCTGCACACGGCCAAAGGTGGCAGCGGCAATGCCAACGCCTTCGCCCTGCGGCTGCAAAAGGCAGCATCCGGCAGCGGTGGCAGTCCACTGGGCCGTGGGCGTGCGCACCGCGCCGTAGCTCAGCGGCGTGCGGAACTGCCGCTCTGCCGCGCAGAAGTGGCTGGAAGCCATGGCCAGCAGATTGCGCGCAGCACCGCCCTCGCACAGAGCAGCGCCCAGCGCAAGGCCCTCGGCCATGGTGCTGCACGCCCCGAACAGCCCCGCAAAGGGCACGCCCAGCTCCCGCATGGCATAGCTGGATGCCGTGCACTGGGCCTGCAGATCCCCGGCAAGGGCCAGCTGCACCTTTTCCTGCGGAAGCGCCGCCTTTTGCAGGCACAGCCGCGCGGCGCGCAGCTGCAGGTATTTTTCCGCAGCTTCCCAGCTGGACTGGCCAAAGCGGTTGTCTGCGCTCAGCTCGTCGAACTCTGCCGCCAGCGGGCCTTCGCTCTCTTTTTTGCCGCCCACCGCTGCACCTGCAGCGATCACCGGCAGTGTCTGGAACAGCAGGGTATCCCCGCACCGGACCGTCATAGGCAAAATTTCTCCTTCGTGGAAAATAGATGAAAAACGTTCCATAAAATGTTGTATAATAACATCATGCTGCAATCTTATGGCACACTTGCCCGTGTTTATGACAGCACAGGCACACCCGCCATGCCCAGCACCCACAGCACCGCGCCGTACACCACCGCCGCCAGCGTGCCGTACACGATGACCGGCCCGGCGATGGTGAACATCTTGGCCCCGGTACCCAGCACCCGGCCCTCGGCCTTGAACTCGATGGCCGCGCTGACCACCGCGTTGGCAAAGCCGGTGATGGGCACCAGCGACCCGGCCCCGGCCTTTGCGGCCAGCTTGCCTGGTACCAGGCCCAGCGTGGTAAGCACCGCTGAGAGCACGATCAGGCTGCAGCTGGTCAGGGTGCCGGCAAGGTCGTCTTCCACGCCCATGGCAAGATAGCTCTGGCGCAGCACTTCGCCCAGCAGGCAGATGCCGCCGCCCACGCCAAAAGCCCACAGGCAGTCCAGCCCCAAGGGCGAGTGCGGCCCGATGCGCCGCACCCGGCGCGCATATTCCCGTGCTGTCATTTTCATATTGTTTCCCCTCCGGGCATAGCTTGCCCATAGGAAGCAAACTCTATGCACATCCACCGGAAAGAAGGTATTCCAGATGAATCCGTCTGTCCATCCTCATCACCGCCGCCATCTGCGGCCCGCCGTGCGGCGCGTGCTCACCGTTACCGTCGTGGCCTGCATTGCCGTGGGCGGGGCCTCGTTCGTGCTGCACAGCCGTTCCGCTGTGCCTGCCGCCTCGGCAACTTCCACGTCCAGCGCCTCGGCAGCATCAGAGGCAGAAAGCAGTCTGCTGACCGCCCGGCAGGCGCAGGCCATTCTGGATGATCCCCGCATGGTGCTGGTGAACCACACGAACAAAATGCCGGACGATCATACCTTTACCACCAAGGCGTGCGGCTCGGCCACCGCTGTGAACAAGACCCTGCAGACCGAAGCCGCCGATGCGTTCCTCGCCATGCAGGCCGCCGCCGCAAAGGACGGCGTGACCATCTGGATGCAGAGCGGCTACCGCAGCGTGGACTACCAGAAGAACCTCTACGACCAAAAGACCCAGTATTTCCGCAATAAGGGCCTGAGCGAAGCCGAAGCGAAAAAGCAGGCGGCAAATATCGTGAACCCGCCGGGCTACTCGGAACACAACTGCGGCCTTGCTGCCGACCTGAACAGCCCGGAGCACACCGACCTGACCGAGGGCTTTGAAAACACCGAGGCCTTCCGCTGGCTGAGCGCCCATGCCGTGGAATACGGCTTCATCCTGCGGTACCCCAAAAACGCAGAAGCCGTTACCGAGATCACCTACGAGCCGTGGCACTGGCGCTATGTGGGGCCGGAAAATGCGGCCCTGATCCAGCAGAGCGGCCTGTGCTTTGAGGATGCCGTTGCCGTGCTGCAGAAGCTTGCTGCAGGGGAAAAGATCACCGGTTAAAAATCCGTAAAACCGAGGGGCTTTTCGTTGCATTTTGCACACAGTTATGGTAAGATAACAATAGTCTGCCCTGATGCAGGACCGCTTTGGGCAGCTGCAAAAATGTTTTGAACAAAAGAAGGAATATTTTATGATAAATCGCACAAAAATCTTTACAATTGCTCTCACCGGCGCGCTGGCTGCAGCTGCACTGACAGGCTGCGGCGGCAGCAGCTCTTCCGCTGCACCATCCTCCGTTTCCACCGCTGCTGCGGAATCTCCCGCTTCCAGCGCCGCCGCATCCGCTGTTGTGGACAATGCTGCCGAGAACGGCTCTGATGCACTGGACGGTGTTTTCAATGCTCTGCTGGAAGCCGACCCCATCTCCAACCAGTTCGAGATCGCAGCCATGAACATTGAGTACGATTTCGGCCTGAAGGCTGATGATGTGGTAAGCTACAAGGGCGTGAAGAGCAACGACAACGGCGATGCCGGTCTGGTGCTGGTGCTCGAAGCTGCCGACGGCAAGGCCGAGGACGTAGCCAACCAGCTGGCTTCCTACCAGCAGGATCAGGTGGCCTTCTACGGCAACTACGCCGAGTTTGCTCAGGCGCAGGATAACGTGGAGAACGCTGTCATCGCCTTCAAGGGCAACACCATTGTCATGGTGATCGCATCCAACGAGTGCACTGCCGATCTGGACAGCGCCGTGGACAGCGCACTGGCAGACTGAATCTGGATCCACCCAAGGCCGGTGCCATTTGCGGCATCGGCTTTTTTCGGCTAAAAGGAGGCTGACGCTTTGGTTTTCAGCACCATCATCTTTCTGTTCCGGTTTCTGCCCATCACGCTGGCGCTGTATTACCTTGCGCCCGCAAAGCTCAAAAACACCGTGCTGTTCCTCTGCAGTCTGGTGTTCTACTGCTGGGGCGAGGTACGGTTTTTCCCGGTCATGGTGGCCCTCATCCTCATCAACTACATCAGCGGCCTGTGCATCGAGCACTTCGACCCAAAGCCGGCCCTGCGCAGGACATTTCTGCTGGTGGCCCTCATTGGCAGCCTTGGGATGCTGTTCTACTTCAAATACGCAAACTTTGTGCTGCGCAGCGCAAACGCCCTGCTGGGCACCGCCTTTGCCGAGATCCAGGGCATTGGCACTCTGCCGCTGGGCATCAGCTTTTACACCTTCCAGACCCTTTCCTACTCCATCGATGTTTACCGCCGGGATGTAAAGGCAGAGCGTAATATCATCGACTTTGGTGCCTATGTGGTCATGTTCCCTCAGCTGATCGCTGGCCCCATCGTGAAATACCGCGATGTCTCGAACCAGCTGCACGTGTACCGGCACCGCTACAGCCTGCAGCAGCTCGAAGAGGGCATGACCCTGTTCACCTTTGGCCTTGCCAAAAAGGTGCTGCTGGCGGATGCCATCGGTGCTTTGTGGACAGACATCATCGGCGTTGCGGACAGCCCTTCCACCACCTTTGTGGGCCTTGCCAATGCATCCACCCCGCTGGTGTGGCTGGGCATCATCGCCTATAGCCTGCAGCTCTACTTTGACTTTTCCGGCTACTCCATGATGGGCATTGGCATGGGCAAGATGCTGGGCTTCGATTTCCCTGCAAACTTCAACTACCCCTATATCTCCGCTTCCATCACCGAGTTCTGGCGGCGCTGGCACATGACCCTGTCCGGCTGGTTCCGGGAGTATGTGTATATCCCGCTGGGCGGCAACCGCAAGGGCCTGAAGCGCCAGATCTTCAACCTGTTCGTGGTGGAGCTGCTCACCGGCATCTGGCACGGCGCGAACTGGAACTTTATCTGCTGGGGCCTGTACTACTTTGTGCTGCTGGCTGTAGAAAAGCTGTTCCTGCTGCCCCACCTGCAAAAGGGCAGAGTGTGGCCCCACATCTACACCCTGTTCCTCGTGGTGGTGGGCTGGGCCATGTTCGTGGGCAACGATACGGGCGTAAGCTTCGGTCTGCTGTTCCACAAGCTGTTCGTTCCTTCCGGCGGTGTTTCGCCGCTGTACTTCCTGCGCAACTACGGTGTGCTGCTGGTGGTCAGCATCCTCTGCTGCACCCCGTTCATTGAGAAGATTTGGAACCTGCTCAAAAAGAATGCCGTCACCCGCTGTGCCGCCATTCTGGCGCTGCTGGTGGTCTCCACCGCCTATGTGGTGGGCAGTACCAACAGCCCGTTCCTCTATTTCAACTTTTAAGGAGGCGTGAAGATGGACAAGCATTCCAAAAAATCTTCCTCGCTCCTGCACTACCCGGTGCTGGTGGTGTTCAGCCTGTTCTTTCTTGGTCTGTTCGCACTGGACCTTATTACACCGGACCGCGCCTACAGCGAGATGGAAAACACCACCCTTTCCCAGCGCCCGGCGCTGACCCAGCTTTCCGCCAAGGGGCTGAACAGCTACTTTACCGCCTACACAAAGTACGTGAAGGATCAGGTGTTCGGCCGCGATGAGTGGATCAGCCTGCAGAGCGTAGTGGAGACCACCCTGCTGCAGAAGGAGCAGAACGGCGGCATCCTGCTGGGCAAAGAGCACATGATGTTCCCCCGCACCTTCGGCCTGCTGGACAGCGAGAACCGCACCCTGCCCAAGAACACCGCCGCTGTGGAAGCACTGTGCCAGCGCCACCCGGGTAAGGTGGATGTGCTGCTGGCCCCGGCAGCATCGGTCATTTACCCGGAAAACGTGCCTGCAAACGCGCCGTTGCTGGACGAGGATGCCTATCTCGACCAGCTTTCCGCTGCCGTACAGGCCGCCGGAGGACGCTTTGTGGATGTGCGGCAGACCCTTGCCGAACACAAGGACGAATATATCTACTACCGCACCGACCATCACTGGACGAGCCTTGGCGCATACTACGCCTACCAGCAGCTGTGCGGTGCGCTGGGCCTGACCCCCTTCGACCCCGCCGCGCACACGGCTCTGACCGCCGAAAATTTCTACGGCACCCACTACTCCAAGGCCCGCACATGGAATGCCGTGCCGGATACTATCACCTACTACGACCTGCCGAACAGCCTGACCATCTATAATGTCACCGCTGCAGGCCAGCCCGCAGACGGCCAGACCACCGGCCTGTACGACACGGACAAGCTGAACGTGTACGATAAGTACGCCATGTTCCTGCATGGCAACAACGGCCTGAGCCGCATTGAGGGCGACGGTACCGGGCGCATTCTGGTCATCAAGGACAGCTACGCCAACTGCTTTGCACCGTATCTGACGGCAAACTACGCCCAGATCGATGTGGTGGACTTCCGCAACTACAACTACGGTCTGGATCAGCTGATCGCGGATAACGATTATGACCAGATCCTGGTGCTCTACAGTTTTGACAGCTTCAAGAGCGACCCGTACCTCTACCGTGCCGGTGTGGCCGGGTAAACATGGCAGCGCCTTTTCCGCAAAGGAAAGGGCGCTGTTGTTTTTATGTCAAATTATTGCAGTCTTTTTTCACAAATTTTTCCAGTTCTTTTCGGAAGTCTCTCCAGTTTTTGCGCACTCTGCCCATTCACCCCTTGCAAAAAATCAACGGGTGTTGTACAATGGCGATATAGAGCAGTTGCTCTTCATCGATGGTTCGATCTGGTGTGAACAGTGCATAGAATGTGCTGATACGATCTTTGATTCAAAGGAGTGTTATTATGGAAAACAAGATCATGATGCCTGCTTCCTACAACGTTCTTTCCTGCGAAGAGATGACCTACACCGAGGGCGGTGCTACCTTTACGGAAGCTCTGCTGAACTGGATTCCGCCCATTGGCTGGTACATGGGTGTTACCGCCATGCGCAACTACCGCAAGAGCCACCCCAACGACTGGCTGGATACCGGTCTGGATGCTCTGAGCCGCGATATGGATTCCAGTGCGCAGAACATGCTGCGTGATCTGGGACGCATCGTCTGGGTCACCGCGACCAGCGCTACCGGCGTTGGTTTTCTGGTCAATGCTGCCATCGTCCTGCTCTGACCCTGCTCATAAGATCCGTCCGGAGAGACCAAAGACCCCTTTACCCGCGGCCTTTTCCGCCATAGAGGGCCGCGGGCTTTTCATCAAGCAGAAATAAGAAATCGGCTGCCTGAGCACTGTATACCGTCTGAACGGTCTTTTGCCTGCAGAGAACAGCACTGCTTTCCTTTTCCTGCAAGCAACTACTCGCGTCATGCGGCGGCGCGCCCTGCTTTATGAGAACGATCTCCAAGCGCATATCCCGGTTTATTTTTGGGTTTTAAACAGTGCGATCTTGCACTGTCTGGATAGCTTTGATTCAAAGGAGTGTTATTATGGAAAACAAAATCATGATGCCTGCTTCCTACAACGTTCTGTCCTGCGAAGAAATGACCTACACCGAAGGCGGTGCTACCGTCGGTCAGGCTGTCGCTGCATGGCTGTGGCCCGGCTACGCTACGGTTATCGGCATCAACACCTGCCGTGAAGCACGCAAGAAGGATCACGACAACTGGGCATCCAACGTCTGGAGCGATATCAAAGCCGACTGCAAGGGCAATGTGACCAACACCTTCTACCATGCCGGCATGATCTTCTGGAATGCTGCATCGACCATCAGCAGCTTTGGCCTTTCTGCCGTTATGTCTCTGGGCATCATCTACTTCTAATTTTCAGGAGTACACCAAAGGGCTTTTTGCGGCGGCTCTTCAACGGAATGAGCCGCCGCTTTTTTTATCAAACCTAAAAAAGGAGTTTTGCTTTATGACGAACGCCATTACTTATCCTGCTGCATACAATGTTTTGTCCTGCGAAGAAATGACCTACACCGAGGGCGGCGTAGGTGTTGTGGAAGCCGCCATGGCATGGTTCCCGCTGTACGGCTGGTACAAGGCTGTTTCTGCCATCCACGATTACCGCAAGGCAAATATCAACTCCAACTGGGTGGAAAACGGCATGAACGCTCTGGTTGCCCATGCTGAAAAAAGCCCCACGAACACCATCCATGACATCGGCTGCAGCTTCTGGTTCATTGGTTCCTGCGCAACCATCATCGGCCTTGTGCCCAACGCCCTGTTGATCTTCGGCAACTAAGTCCCGGTCTCTGTTCTGAAAAAGCAAAAGCGGCGGCACCTCCCGTTTGGGAAGTGCCGCCGCTTTTATGTTATGCGGTTTTCAGTTTCAGTTGTTGAACATGTCCTTCAGCTTTTTGAAGAAGCCTTTGCGCTTTTCGTAGTTTTCTTCTTTCAGGGTGCCCTCGAACTTCTTCAGGGCCTCCCGCTGGGTCTTGTTCAGCTTCTTGGGGATCTCCACCTCGCACTTGACGTACATATCACCGCGGCCGCGGCCATTCAGGTACTGGATGCCCTTGCCGCGCAGGCGGAAGGTGGTGCCGCTCTGGGTGCCCTCGGGCACGGTGTACTCCACCTTGCCGTCAATGGAGGGCACCTGCACGGTGTCGCCCAGCACGGCCTGACTGTAAGTGATGGGCACAGTGACCCACACATCGTAGCCGTCGCGCTGGAACACCTCGCTGGGGCGCACCGTGACCATGACGATCACATCACCGGAAGGACCGCCGTTTGCACCGGCATCGCCCATGCCGCGCAGTGCAAAGCTCTGGTCGTCGTCGATGCCCATGGGGATGGACACCTCCAGCGTCTTTTTAGCAGCCACCTTGCCGCTGCCATGGCAGACCTTGCAGGGATTCTTGACCAGCTTGCCCTTGCCGCCACAGCGGGAGCAGGGCTGCTGGGTCTGCATCACGCCAAAGGGGGTGCGCTGCTGACGGATCACGAAGCCGCGGCCGCCGCAGTCCGGGCAGGTCTCGGGGCTGGAACCGGCGGCACAGCCGCTGCCGTGGCACTCGGTGCACTCCTGCTGGCGGGTGATGGTGATGTTCTTCTTGCAGCCGTGCACGGCCTCGTCAAAGCTCAGGGTGATGCGCACGCGGATATCCTGACCCTTGCGCGGTGCGTTGGGGTTCGCCTGACGGGACGAACCGCCAAAGCCGCCGAAGCCGCCGCCAAAGATATCGCCGAAAATGTCGCCCAGATCCACGCCGTCGCCGCCAAAACCGCCAAAGCCGCCCGCACCGGGGCCGCCGCCGTTCTGTGCTGCATAGGCAGGGTCAACACCTGCAAAGCCGTACTGGTCGTACAGCTGGCGCTTCTTCGGGTCCGAAAGCACCTCGTTTGCTTCGTTTACTTCCTTGAACTTTTCCTCGGCATCCTTATCGCCGGGGTTATAGTCCGGGTGGTATTTCATTGCAAGCTTGCGGTATGCCTTTTTGATCTCGGCATCGGTCGCAGTCTTGGATACCCCCAGCACTTCGTAGTAATCACGCTTTTCCTGTGCCATATCCACTCACCTCTCCGGGAACGTTTGATCCGGGAAACGCCCCGGTTGGTTCCTCGCTCTATAACCAGCAAGAGCCGCTCCGGCAAAACCGGAGCGGCTTTTGCTATTCCACGCGTGCGTCCGCCGGTTTGGCCGGGCACACACTGCTGTGTTTTTTATCAGACTTCCTTGAAGTCGGCATCCACAACGCCGTCATCACCCGGCTTCTGCTGGTTGTTTGCACCTGCGTCGGGGCCGGGCTGTGCACCGGCGGCCTGCTGTGCGGCAGCGGCTGCCTGATACATCTTCTCGAACACCTGGCTCAGGGCTTCCTGCTTTGCCTTGATGTCGTCCACGTTGCCGGACTGAACAGCGGTCTTCAGATCAGCCAGCTTGCTCTCGGCCTCGCTCTTCACGTCGGCGGGCAGCTTGTCGCCGTTCTCCTTCAGCATCTTCTCGGTCTGGAACACCATCTGGTCGGCACCGTTGCGGATATCGACCTCTTCACGCTTCTTCTTATCGTCGGCAGCAAACTGCTCAGCTTCCTTCACAGCC
>ENA-OQIL01000818-OQIL01000818.1-human-gut-metagenome-genome-assembly--contig:-NODE-818-length-10313-cov-2.553898_pt1 | contig 10313 bp, 14 predicted proteins | sample MGYA00242583_ERZ504748 | MGnify/ENA primary metagenome ERZ504748 (study PRJEB26092, sample SAMD00036191) | human gut metagenome | host: Homo sapiens | study: EMG produced TPA metagenomics assembly of...
AGAACGTCACAAAATAGGTGCCGCCCGCGCCGTAGTCCCACCCCCGCAGGCGGGGGTTCTTCCGCTCCGGCCTATCGGGCGTCACTGCGGCCCACCAGATAGTCGATCGTTACCCCAAAATAATCCGCCATGCGGATCAGCGTGCTGACGGAGGCCTCCCGTTCGCCATTCTCATAGCGGTGATAGGTTCGGAGGTTAATTCCCGAGGCATTCGCGGCCACGGACTGAGAGACATGCTTTTCTTCCCGCAGGAGCAAAAGCCGTTCTGCAAAAGTTGCCATAAAACCTCCTTGACATTGACCGAATGGGCAATGTATAATAGAAATAGAATTGACCGTTCGGTCAAAGATTGGGGGGCTATCCGATGGAACAAATTTTAGACGTTCTCTACAACTATATCCAGGAAAACCGGATTGCGTATTATCTGAACGGCGACCCGGAATACTGTCTGGCCGGGCGGCGGATGGACGAGGCGGAGGAGTGGCTGGAGGCCAACCTGCCGCCGGAGGCCAGGGCGCGGCTGGAGCGTCTGGCGGCGGCCCGCGCCGAGCGGGACTTCCGGTATGAGCGGGCGCTGTTCCGCTGCGGGCTGGGCCTGGGGCTGGAGCTGGCCGGGTCAGGCCGGCTCCCCGGATAGGGACCACTTGTTGGCCCCGGTGATCTTCACGTCCACAAACTGGCCGATCAGACCCTCGCCCCCGGTCAGGCGCACCAGCCGGTTGCCGGGGGTGCGGGCGGTGAGGCCCTTGTCGTCCTTCCCGTCCACCAGGCAGCGGACGGTTTTTCCGATGTAGGCGGCGTGCTTTTCCTCGGAAATCTGGTCCTGCCGCTCCACCAGCCGCTGGAAGTGGGCCGCCTTCTCCGCCTTGGGGATGGGATCGTCCATTTTGGCGGCGGGGGTGCCCTCCCGGGGGGAGAAGATGAAGGTGAACAGCGCGTCGAAGCGCACCTCGTCGATGAGGGTCATGGTGTCCTCGAACTCCTCGGCGGTCTCGCCGGGGAAGCCCACGATCACGTCGGAGGTGATCACCACGTCGGGGATGGCCTGGCGCAGGCGGCGCACCTTGTCCAGGTAGCCCGCCCGGTCGTACACCCGGTTCATGGCCTTCAGAATCCGGTCGTTCCCCGCCTGGAAGGGCAGGTGGAAGCAGGGGGCGATCTTGGGGGAGGAGGCCATGGTGTCGAAGAGCTTCTGGGAGGCGTCCTTGGGGTGGCTGGTCATGAAGCGGAGCAGGAAGTCGCCGGGGAGCTCCGAGGCGGCCTTGAGCAGGTCGGCGAAGTCCATGGGCTCGTCCAGATCCTTGCCGTAGGAGTTGACGTTCTGGCCCAGCAGGGTGATGTCCTTGTACCCCTCGGCCACCAGGCCGCGGATTTCGTCCAGGATGATCTCCGGCCTCCGGGAGCGCTCCCGCCCACGGACGTAGGGCACGATGCAGTAGGTGCAGAAGTTGTTGCAGCCGTACATGATGCTCACCCACGCCTTCACCCCCTCCTGGCGCACCAGGGGGATGCCCTCGGCGATGGAGCCGGGCTCGTCGGCAATGTCGAAGATGCGCCCCCGGCGGGTCACCAGGCGGTAGAGCAGCTCCGGGAACCGCCACAGGGCGTGGGGGCCGAAGACCAGATCCACCTGCCGGTAGGAGTCCTTGATCTTCTGCGCCATGTGGGGCTCCTGGGCCATGCAGCCGCACACGCAGATGAGCTGGCCGGGCTTGGCCCGCTTGGTGTGCACCAGCGCGCCCACGTTGCCCAGCACCCGCATCTCGGCGTGCTCCCGGATGGCGCAGGTGTTGATGACAATCAGGTCGGCCTCCGCCTCGCTCTGGGTGAACTGGTACCCCATCTCGCTGAGGTAGCCCCGCAGCCGCTCCGAGTCGGCCTCGTTCTGCTGGCAGCCGTAGGTGTCCACAAAGGCCAGGGGCGCGGACGGCCGGGCGGCGAACCGCTCGTGGAGCTTCTGGCAGAAATCCCGCTGGCGGTCCACGTCCGCGGGGGAAATTCGGGTGGTCTGTCGATTCAAGCTGGTTCCTCCAAAAAGAGTATTTCAATCTCAAAATCATATCACTTTTCCTGTCGAAACACAAGCGGAAAACCCCTTTTCGTTGACGGAAACTTTCTGGGAGTATATAATAGAAAAAAACCAGGCAAGAGAGAAGAGGCGGGGCCATGAAAAACGCTGGTCAATCGAGCGGGAGGCCGTAAAAGAACAAACATCGGCGTCATTAAGGAGCGGGCGGGCGAGGCCGTGATCTACGCGGTGCTCACCGGCGACGGCCAGGGGGCCGGGCTGGTGGAGCTGGCCCGGCTGCTGCGGGAGGAGGGCATCGGCCGCTTCGCCGTCAGCGAGCCCGCCGAGGCCGCCGCCCTGCGCAGGGCGGGCTTTGTGGAGGAGGAGATTCTGATGCTCCGCCCCACCGTGGACCGGGCGGAGCTGGAGCAGCTCATCGATCTGAACGTGGTGTGCACCGTGGGCTCGGCGGACACGGGCATGGCCCTCAACGGCGCGGCGGAGGCCCGCTCCACCGTGGTGGAGGCCCACATCCAGATCGACACCGGCATGGGCTTCGGCGGCTTCCTGGCCGACGAGCCGGAGAAGATCCTCTCGGTCTACCGCAACCTGCCCAATGTGGCCGTGTCGGGCATCTGCACCCAGCTCCACGCCCGGAAAAAGGGCGGAGAGGATCTGGCCGCCCGGCTGGGGCAGTTCCACCGGGTGGTGGAGGCCATCCGGGCCGCGGGCTTTGAGACGGGGGTTGTCCACGCCGCCGGGTCCTACGCCCTGCTCCACTGCGCCGACGCCCGGCTGGACGGGGTGCGGGCGGGCTCCGCCCTGCTGGGCCGCTGCCGCCGCGTCCACGGCGACGGACTGTACCGGGTGGGCTACGGCGAGGTGGGCATCGAGGAGACCCGCTGGCTCCCCAAGGGGACACACGGTGGGCAGCGCCCGCCCCCGTGGTCCTCCGGCGGCCCACCCGCGTGGCGGTGCTGCCCGTGGGCTATCAGAACGGCTTCGGCGTGGCCCGCGCCCAGGGCGGCGGCCTGGGCGCCCTGCTGCGGCGCTGGCTGGCCGCCCGGCGGCGCACCGTCCGCGTCAACGGCCAGCGGGCCCGCATCCTGGGGGCCATCGGCGCCATTGAGACCGTGGTGGACGTCACCGACCTCAAGTGCTCCTCCGGCGATCCGGCGGTGTTCGACATCGACCCCCTGTACGCACGGGGGTTTGTGCGGGAGTACCGGTAGCCCGGCGGCCCGCCGGAGGCCCGTGCGGAGGGCGCAGGGGCGGGTGCCCACACCCGCCCGTCGGACGGATGCGGGCAGGAGAGGCCGCCCTGGGGGTGCCGGCTCCTGCAACAAACAAAGAGAAGGGAATTTGACGCGATGCGCGCAGTTGTTACCAGAGTGAAGAGTGCCTCCGTCACCATTGACGGCCGGGTGAACGGCGAGATCGGCCAGGGGCTGCTGGTGCTGCTGGGGGTGGGCCCCAGCGACACCGAGGCCCAGGCGGTGAAGCTGGCCGACAAGGTGTGCGGCCTGCGGATTTTTGAGGACGAGAACGAGAAGATGAACCTGAACCTGGAGGCGGTGGGGGGCGCGCTGCTGGTGGTGAGCCAGTTCACCCTCTATGCCGATACCAAGTCCCGCCGCCCCGGCTTCACCGGGGCCGCCAAGCCGCCGGTGGCCATCCCCCTCTATGAGAAATTTATGGCCGAGTGCGCCAGGCGGGGCTTCCGGGTGGAGCACGGCGAGTTCGGCGCGGATATGCAGGTGTACTCACAGAATGACGGGCCGGTGACCATTCTGCTGGACACCGACCAGATGTAGGGCCGAACGCGCCCCGGCGTTTGCGGGCGGCCACAAGGGCCGCCCCTACGAATTCCGCCGAATACGATGTCATATCAGGAGGCATTCCGCCCGGTAGGGGCGGCCCTTGTGGCCGCCCACGGAGGCGCAGGCACAGACAACCATTGATGAGGTGAAAAAGGATGCAGATCAAAGTGATGCAGGTGGGCCAGCTGGGCACCAACTGCTATTTGCTGGAGGACGAGGAGACCCGCACCGCCGCCGTGGTGGATCCCGGCGGGGAGGGGGCGCGTATCCTGGCCCAACTGAAGGCGGACGGGATGGAGCTCAAGCTCATCCTGCTGACCCACGCCCACTTCGACCACACCGGCGGCGTGGCCGAGCTGTGCGCCGCCCTGCCTGGGGTGCCGGTGTATCTCCACCCGGCCGACGCGGCCCTGGTGGGGGGCGACGTGTTCCCCGCGTCGGCGCGGAGACGACGCCCTATCAGGACGGGGACGTGGTGAAGCTGGGGAAGATGGATATTGAGGTGCTCCACACCCCCGGCCACACCCCCGGCGGGGTGACGCTGAAGGTGGGGGACGTGCTTCTCACCGGCGACACCCTGTTCCAGGGCTCCATGGGCCGCACCGACTTCGAGGGCGGCTCCTACGCGGAGATCATGGCCTCCCTGGGGCGGCTGGGCCGCCTCTCCGGCGACTACCACGTGCTTCCCGGCCACATGGGGGCCTCCACCCTGGAGCAGGAGCGCAAGACCAACTACTACCTGCGGGAGGCCATGGAGGGATAAGGCGGAAGGCCGCCGCCCCCCGGAGAAAGGACACGGCCCATGAAGCTGTATTTACACGGACACGACTACAAATACGCCGCCGAGCAGATGCTGCTGGTTCCCCACGGGAGCGGTGCTCCTGCGGGGGCCCCGTCTGATTTTTATGTATCGCCGGGCGGAAGTGAATCCCGCCCGGCTCCGCGCCATTGGGCGCGGGAGCGTCAGCAGCATGGGGAAGGGAGGCGGCCATGAAGCTGTACTTATACGGACACGACTACAAATATGCCGCCGAGCAAATGCTGCTGACGCTGTTCCCCGCCCAGCGGCCGGAGTATCCCGCCGGGCCCCCGGCGCCGGGGGAGGACGCGCTGGTGCTCTCCCTGCACCGGGGGGGCGGTCTGGGCCACCGCCACGGCGGCGCTGAGCTATGGGGGACGGGAATACCGGGCCGCCCGCCGATGCCGGACGGCGGAGCTGACCGACCCGCTGTCCACCGACCGGGCGCTCCAGCGGATTTGAAGCTGGGCCTTCTACGACGCGGGCACCGCCGCCCGGGGCGGCGAGCCCCCTGGGGGGCGCTGACCGGGGTGCGGCCGGTGAAGATCCCCACCAAGGCCATGCTGGCCGGGGCCGGCCCGGCCCAGGCGGAGCGGCTGCTGCGGGACACCTATCGGGTGACGGAGGGACGGCGGCGGCTGGCCATGGACTGCGCCGGGGCCAGCCTGGCGGCCCTGCGCAGCCTGGCCCCCGGTGAGGTCTCCCTCTACGTGGGCATCCCCTTCTGCCCCACCCGGTGCGCCTACTGCTCCTTCGTCTCTGCCGACGTGGGGCGGGCCCTCAAGCTCATTGACCCCTTCCTGGACGCCCTGTGCCGGGAGCTGGCCGCCACGGGGGCCATCTGGCGGACGCGGGGCTGCGGGTGCGCACCGTCTACTTCGGCGGCGGCACCCCCACCACCCTCTCCGCCCCCCAGCTGACCGGCTCATGGGGGAGCTGGCGGACCACATCGACCTGTCGGGCTGCACCGAGTACACGGTGGAGGCCGGGCGGCCGGACACCATCACGGCGGAGAAGCTGGCGGTACTGGCCCGCCGGGGGTGCTCGCGGGTGTCGGTGAATCCCCAGACCATGCAGGACGCGGTGCTGGAGCGGATGGGCCGGGCCCACCGGGCGGACGACATTCTCCGGGGCCTACGCCCGTGGCCCGGGAGAGCGGCATCGGCTGCATCAACATGGATCTCATCGCCGGGCTGCCCGGCGACAGCGCGGAGGGCTTCCGCGCCTCCCTGGAGCAGGTGCTGGACCTGGGGCCGGAGAACGTGACGGTGCACACTTTGGCCCTGAAAAAGGGCTCCCGGCTGATGGAGGAGGGGGGCGGCCTGCCCTCCGGCGCGGCGGTGGCGGATATGCTGGATTTCGCCTGGGCCGCCCTGCGGGGGGCCGGGCAGAGGCCCTATTACCTCTACCGCCAGAAGTACATGTCCGGCTCCTTTGAGAACGTGGGCTGGTGCCGGCCCGGCGCCGAGAGCCTCTACAACATCTGCATGATGGAGGAGCTGCACACCATCGTCTCCCTGGGGGGCGGCGGAGTGACCAAGCTGGTCGACCGCGCCACCGGGTACATCGAGCGCCTGGCCAACGCCAAATACCCCCAGGAGTACATCCAGAAGATCGACGCTATCTGCGCGGACAAGGCCAGGGTGGCCCAATTTTACGCCGCGCACGGAAGGTAAAGGAGGGAAGACATGCCCTATCAGCTCAGTGAGATCAACGAAAAAATCCGGCGGGACCCGGCCGCCTTTCTGGCCGAGTGTGACGCCCACTACCAGGAGCGCATCCACGCCGCCGTGGACAAGATCCTGGCGCGGATGAAGGAGAGCCCCATCGTGCTTCTGTCCGGCCCCTCTGGCTCGGGCAAGACCACCACGGCCATGAAGGTGGAGCGGGAGCTGGAGCGCCGGGGGGTCAACGCCCATACGGTGTCCATGGACAACTACTTCAAGACCCTCAACCGCAGGACCGCCCCCCGCACGCCGGAGGGGGACATCGACTACGAGTCCCCGAAACTGCTGGACATGGAGCTGCTGGACGAGACCTTTGACCGGCTGTCCCGGGGGAGGAGGTCATCGTCCCCCACTTCGAGTTCGCCCGCCAGATGCGCAACGACAGCCGGGGCACTCCCCTGCGGCTGGGGAAGGACGAGATCGCCATCTTCGAGGGCATCCACGCCCTCAACGACGACATTGCCGGCCGCCACCCGGAGGCTACAGGCATGTATATCTCCGCCCGCTCCAACATCCTGGAGGGGGAGGAGCTGCGCTTTAAGGGCACCTGGATGCGCATTTCCCGCCGCGCCGTGCGGGACTACAATTTCCGCGGGACAGACCTGTTGGAAACGCTGCTGATGTGGTATAATGTGCGCCGGGGAGAGAAAACGTATATTTCGCCCTACAAGGGCCGCGCCCATGTGATCATCGACTCCTCCCTGCGCTATGAGGTGCCGGTCTTTGCCCACTACGCCGACGCCCTGCGGGCGGCGGTGGAGCAGGTGCCCCCCGACAACGAGCGCTGGCAGGAGTACCACGATCTGGTGGACGCCTTCCGGTATTTTGAGCCGGTGGATCCCGCCCTGGTGGCCCCCGACTCCCTGCTGCGGGAGTTCATCGGCGGGGGGAGCTACCACTACTGACCGGCGGGGCGGCACACAGGCCGCCCTCTGTGCCGTATCAGAAGGCCACCCGTAGGGGCGCACCTGCGTGTGCGCCCGTCAGGCGACCGCGGGCCCTGCGGATTGTATGGGCGGCGCGGCGGGGCAGGGCCGCGATACATCGCGGCCGTGTCCCAGTCCGCCGTCCGTATGTCCCGCCCAAAACCCTGTTAATCACATAGGAAAGAAGGAACGAAAACTATGTCCGATTGTACGCACGACTGCTCCTCCTGCGGCGAGAGCTGCGGGGAGCGCACCGCGCCCCAGGACTTCCGCGCCCCGGCCAACGGCCTGTCCCACATCGGGAAGGTCATCGCCGTGGTCAGCGGCAAGGGCGGCGTGGGCAAGAGCCTGGTCACCTCCTCCCTGGCGGTGGCCATGCGCCGCATGGGCAAGACGGTGGGCGTCCTGGACGCCGACATCACCGGCCCCTCCATCCCCACCGCCTTCGGCGTCCACACCAAGGCCGAGGGCAGCGAGCTGGGCATCTACCCGGCGGAGACCAAACCGGCATTGAGATTATGAGCCTCAACCTGCTCACCGAGAACGAGACCGACCCGGTGGTGTGGCGCGGCCCGGTGATCGCCGGGGCGGTGAAGCAGTTCTGGACCGACGTCATCTGGGGCGACGTGGACTACCTGTTTGTGGATATGCCCCCCGGAACCGGCGACGTGCCCCTGACGGTGTTCCAGTCCCTGCCGGTGGACGGCATCGTGGTGGTCACCACCCCCCAGGATCTGGTGAGCATGATTGTCACCAAGGCCGTCAAGATGGCCGAGATGATGCACATCCCCGTTCTGGGCCTGGTGGAGAACTACAGCTACTTCCGCTGCCCCGACTGCGGCAAGGAGCACGCCATCTTCGGCGAGAGCCACATCGAGCGGGTGGCCGCCGATCTGGGCCTGAAGGTGCTGGCCCGCCTGCCCATTGATCCGGCCGTGGCCGCCGCCTGCGACGCGGGCCGGATTGAGGAGCTAGATCCCAACTATCTGACCGCCGTGGCCGAACTGCTGGCGGAGTAAGCGGGTCATTCCTTTACAAAATATTCATATCCGGTTCAAAAGGGGTTCACAGGGATGGAATAGGATAACAGCGTGGTCAGAGATGACCACACCCCCTCTCTTTCCTCTCTTCTTTCAATTACGAAGGCACAGGCCCGCGAAAGGCGGCGGGCCTGTGTTTTCGCGTATATGGAGCGTGAGACAATGAAAATCCGGTTGGAGCCGGTGACCGTGGCTTCCAGGGCCGCTGTGGAGCGGCTGGAGACAGCGCCCGGACAGGAGGGCTTTGTGGAGAGCGTGGCGGAGTGCCTGGCCGAGGCGGACCGGCGGCGGTGCTGGCGGCCCGTGGGGGTCTATGATGGGGATGCCCTCATAGGCTTCGCCATGTACGGCTTTTTCTGGGAGTACCTGCCCTTTGGACGGCTGTGGCTGGACCGGCTGCTGATCGACCGCCGCTTTCAGGGCCGGGGGTACGGCCGGGCCGCGCTGGCCGCCCTGCTGGAGCGGCTGGAGCGGGAGTACCACAAAAAGCGGATCTACCTCAGCGTGGTGGAGGCCAACCGGCCGGCTGCGGCGCTGTACGAGTCCTTCGGCTTCCGCTTTACCGGCGAGCGGGACACCCACGGCGAACGGGTGATGTGCCTGCGCACCCGCTGAACCGGGCAAAAGCGCCCGCCCCCTTTTGGGGGCGGGCGCTTGCGTTAGGGAAACACGGCCTGGACGAGCACCATATACAAAATGGTGCCTCCGAAGATGCTCAGCAGGGTATTGCTGCGCCACAGGTGAAGGATCACCACCGCCGCCACGGACACGAGCTGGGGCACCCAGCCGCCGGGGGCGGCAAAGGACACGCCCCGGAGACAGTAGACGATGAGCATGGCGATGATGGCCGGTGGCAAAACCCGGCCCAGGTAGAGGACCAGCTTGGGGGGCGACTCCCCCCGGTCAAAGAGAAGGAAGGGCAGGGCGCGGGTCAGAAAGGTGATAATGGCCATGACCGCGATGGCGGCGACGGCCCCTGCGGTGCTCAGCATGTCTCTTCCTCCTTCTCGTCCAGCCTGTCCCGCAGGACCAGCAGGCACAGCACAATCACGCCCAGCGAGATGAGCAGCATCTGATCCTGGCCGAAGAAGTGGCCCAGGACAATCAGAAACAGCACCGTCACCCCGGCCCCCAGAACGGCGGGCAGGTGCCTCCGGTAGCTCCTCCACTGGTCCACGGCGATAACCACGAACAGGGCGGTCATGGCGAAGTCCACCCCCTCGGTGCTGAAGGGGATCAGCGCCCCGGCCACTGCGCCGATGACCGAGCCCAGAATCCAGTAGCTCTGGTCCAGCAGGGCGATGGCAAAATAGAAATTCCGGGGGTCCACCCCCACCGGGGCCCGGCTGAGGACAGCAGGGCATAGGTTTCGTCGGTGAGGGAGAAGATCATATAGAGCTTGCGGGGACCCATGCCACGGAACTTCTCCAGCATGGACAGACCGTATACCAGGTGCCGGAAGTTGATGAGCAGCGTCATGACCGCCACCGTGCCCAGGGAGGCGGCGGCGCCCAGCAGGGTCACCCCCAGGTACTGCCCGGAACCGGCGTAGATGGTCAGGCTCATGAAGAAAGCCCAGATGAAGTTGTATCCAATCTCCTGGAGCATCAGCCCGAAGGCGATGCCGATGGCCAGGTAGCCCATCAGCACCGGCACTGTCACCGGGAATGCCGCGGAGAGTGCTTTACGGTCCATACGATACACCCCTTTTGCCAAACAGTGGAGTCTCTATTTTACACACTTTAGCATGGAAAAGCAAGGGGGATGGCGGATTTTTGGCGCTTCCGTCCACAGCGGAGGTTGTTTTTTGCCCACAATCCGGTATAATGGATGCACAAACAGATGGAGGACACCCATGAAAAAGCTGCTCTTTCTCTACAATACCCACGCGGGCAAGGGCCTGCTGAAAAACAGGCTGGCCGCGGTGCAGGACGCGCTGGCGGCGGCCGGGTGGGACGTGACCATCCACCCCACTCAGGGGGCCGGGGACGCC
>ENA-OQIL01000819-OQIL01000819.1-human-gut-metagenome-genome-assembly--contig:-NODE-819-length-10312-cov-4.543348_pt1 | contig 10312 bp, 18 predicted proteins | sample MGYA00242583_ERZ504748 | MGnify/ENA primary metagenome ERZ504748 (study PRJEB26092, sample SAMD00036191) | human gut metagenome | host: Homo sapiens | study: EMG produced TPA metagenomics assembly of...
ACGCAAATAACAAAAACACTCGAATTCAAGTTTAAAGCGGGCACCTATTATTTATGCTGCGGCAATGTTGTGCATGGTGGGTCAAGTGCGCCTGCGATTGCATTTTTTAATGCAGCATCGAGCAATGTTGCAACTATTAGCATCGAGCAATGGAATGAAAAAAGAAATTAAACTGAAAGATTGCCAATTCGTTGTATTATATACGAATGGTTATGATTACTATGATTCTGCGGGTGTTACTGCAACCGTTGAAGATTTAATGCTCGTGGCGAGTAACGAGATACCAAGTGTCTACACACCATACACGGGCCAAACCAACACCCTGACCCTGCCTGAAACCGTGTATGGCGGTGAGGTGGACGCGGTGAACGGAGATGGAAAAGAGACGTGGAAGCTGGCTACGCTGGACGGGAATTCAACTGTCACAACGTACCGAGAAAACGACGATACAGATACATATAAAGGATTTGCTGTGTACAATGCCATAGCAGGCGTCGACATACATAATAATGCCGCTTGCAGCCACTTTAAGAGAGGCTTGGCATCGTCGCAAGGATATTATCCGAACACGTTTTTAGCGCATGAAAATGGCACTCTGTACATTCGCACCGAAATCCCAGGTATTACATCGGTAGAGACATTTAAGGCATACATCGCCGCCCAGTACGCCGCAGGAACCCCCGTGCAAGTCGGCTACAAGCTGGCAGAGCCGGTGCCTTTTACCGCGACAGGCGCACAGGCTTTGCCCGCGCTTGCAGGAGTGAACACCGTGCTGACCGATGCCAACAGCATGACTGTGACGGGACGCGCTGACCCCATTAAACGGATTACCGATTTGGAAGATGCAACTGCATCTCAAACATGAAAGGAGAAATCACTATGGCTATCAAGAGTAAAGCGCGGCACGATTTGACCCTGCGCAGCATCAAGCGGGAAATTGCAGCAGGGCGCGATGTTGCCTTTTGGCTTGACAAGGCGTACACGCACCTTGACAATGGGCTACTGACAGAAGATGACATTGCAGAGGTGGAAGCCCTGGCACAGGCGTATTATGATGCGCTGGATGCCGAGGACAGCAAAACAGACGAGCCTACCGAGGATTCCGAAACAGTTAGTTAAAGAGGGCTTTAGCTGACTATCAAACAGAAAGGACAACAAATCATGAGACTTTCAAACGGTGAGGTGTTGCTGGCGTGGCCTCTGGCCCAGCACATCATCACACAAGGATGGTTTTACAATGACGGCAGTTTGCACCAGGCCGTTGACCTGCGCACCCAGATTGACAACATATATATCCGCCCGGTCTATGCCGCCGAGGACGGCACCGTGGATCAGGTTCAGGACTGGGACGGCCATACCCGGACGGGTATGCAGAGTTATGGAAACATGGTGCGTATCAGACACGCCGACTACAAAAGCAAGACCTTGCAGACACGATACGCCCACCTGTCCAGCTATTGCGTCAAGTACGGCCAGAGGGTCAAAGAGGGTGAGATCATCGGCTACAGCGGCGTGACCGGCAATGTGTTTGGGGCGCATTTGCACTTTGAAGTGATCCTGAACGGCAAGCGCACCAACCCGCTGGTGTGGCTGGACAACGACTTCACCACGGCAAGCGGGCAGGTGTTTACATACCGCCCCGGCGAGCATGCTGTGGAAAAACCCGCAGACGCTGCACCGCCCAGCGGAGAGGAAGTGCTGATTGATGTGTCTCACCATCAGGGCGCCATCGACTGGGCAAAGGTTCCCTACCGTGCCATTGTTCGCATCGGGTATCGCGGATACGGCACCGGAAAACTGATGAAGGACGAGCAGTACGATGCCAACCTTGCAGGGGCGAAAGCAAACGGAAAGCTGTTTGGATTTTATTTCTTCTCGCAGGCCATCACGGTGGATGAGGCCCGGGAGGAGGCAGACTTCTGCGCAAGCCTTGCCCCGTCTGGATACCCGCTGTTTTTCGATGCCGAGTGGAGCCACGAGACGCACGATGGCCGCGCCGACCTCCTGACGAAAGACCAGCGCACGTCCATCGCTATGGCATTTTGCGAAAAGGCCAAGACGCACGGATTCACGGCGGGCATTTACACCTTCACGGCCTTCGCAGGCGCAAACATCGACTACGCTTACCTGTGTGAAGATTACATCGGCTGGCTGGCCGACACGCGCACAAACTACGACAAGACGCTACCGCGCCACATCCACCAATACGGGCAAGGCGGCGTGCCGGGCATCAATGGCGTGGTTGATTTGAACCATCTGGTCAAAGCCCTGCCTGCGGTGGACAAGCCCGCAAACAAGCTGCAGGTCATCACGGTAGGGCCGGTATCGCAGGGGGACGCAGATGCGATTTACCTGTTGTGCAAGGAACGCGGCCTGACGGACGCTGGGCTGTATAAATCTGAATGGGCGGAGGTTTAACGTGCCGGAGTGGATTATAAAATACTGGGTCGAGTGGGCTTTTGGCGTACTGGCCGCTGGATTGCTGGTTGCTTATAGGCGGCTGGCAAAAAAAATTAAGGACGACGCAGAAGAAAGGGCCGCCATCAAGGCGGGGATGCTGGCAATCCTGCACGACCGCCTGTACCAGGTCTGCACGCTTTATATCGCACAGGGCTGGATTGAGACGGCGGGCCTTAAAAATCTGGAATATCTGTACAAGAGCTACCATGCGCTTGGCGGTAACGGAACAGGCACAGAACTGTACAACCGGGCGCGGGTACTGCCTATTCATTAAGAAAGGGATTTTATTATGAACATCGACTACATGAACTACATTAAACCGGAGCTGCTGGTGCTGATTCCGGCGCTGATTTTCGTTGGGTACTGCCTGAAAACCAGCACAGCGGTGGCGGACAAGCTCATCCCGGCGGTGCTGGCCGCGGTGGGCGTTGTGCTGGCCGCGCTGTACGTTTTGGCGACGTCGCCCATCGGCGGCGGGCAGGACGCGGCCATGGCGGTTTTTACCGCTATCATTCAAGGCGTGCTTTGCGCGGCGGGGGCAGTCTACGCGAACCAGTGCGTGAAGCAGAAAAATAAACCCGAGTAAGGCCCGCGTGTGTGCCGATACCGCTTTTGTTTGGATTCGGCGACGTATGAAAAATTGTGCTTTCTGCTTACTGATGAAGAAAAGGCGGTGCTGGATTTGAAGCGGCGCGGCTTTGGGAATGCGGAAATTGCCGCAGAGCTGAATTTGAGTGAGCGGACGGTGAACAGACGGGTAAAGGCGATTGTTGGGAAGTTGAAGGCTGGATAAAAAGCGCCCTCCTTGTGTCCATGGTGGACACGGGAGGGGCGCTTTTTTATTTTATTCGGCTTTTACGAAAAATACGATGCCGTCCGCATAGAAAACGCTGAAGACTCCTTCTACAGTCTCCGATACGGTGCACCCGCAGTCGTAGTCGTAGATGTTGAAGTTGCCAGAAACAAGGGTGAAGTAGTGAAGGTCGGCGGTGTTGATGCCGACGGCGTCCAGCTCTGCCCGCGTATAGATGCAGTAGGCGGATTCTCCGTCACCCGCGCCGGTGGGAATAAGAGCGGAGAATTCGTCGTTGCCGATTTTGACGGCACCGGCGTCGCTGATGGTGCGGCTGTGCCTGCCGTTTGTCAAAAGCCACAGGTCTGGCGGCGTGGAAGGCATGGCAAAGCGCTCGTCAATGTAGGGTTCATCTTCATCAATGAGCCAGTCACGGCCAACGCGGCGAGCGGTCTTAAATCCGCCGCGGATGGCCTTTTGGCGGACAGTCGCCGCGGCGCGGCTGTGCCGGGCGGCGTATTCCTTTAGGGAAATTTCCATAGATGGCCTCCTTTTAGATTTCAAAGCTGTCGGCGTCGGCGGGAAGTTCAACGAAGATGTCCTCATTGACAGGGAATCCGGCGCGGACAAAGACGGAGTTACGGCTGCGCGGGTAAATGGTGATCTCGATGACCTTCACGGTGTCAGTGACTTGCAGAAGTTCGCCGTCGTCGTCGAGAATCTCGTCCCGGTGGAAGTCGACGAGGTACTCCCAGCGCTCCATGACATCATCCTGGCCGGTGATGCGCTGGCGCTCGTCGTTCTCCATTTCGCTGGTGCTGATGGCCTTGCGGATGTCGTCGATGAGGGCGTTGTTGTCAATGCGGACGTGGGTCTGTTTATAGATGGCGTCGCTAAAATCAAGCTTACTCATTTTTATTTCCTTTCGTGTAAGTGGTTATTTCTTACTGTGTCTATATTATACTACGCTAGCGTAGTAATGTCAAGTGGAATTGCGGGATTTTTATAAAAAAGTTGGCGTAAAGTTGGCGCAGATGTGGCGCACGCGAAAATGTGTAAAATATTACAATAAATATAGAGGATAAAACCATGTACAGAGAATTAAACCTAAATCCAGAACAAAAGCGCGTCGGCGATTGTACTGTCAGAGCCATTGCAGCCGCCACGCATCAAGAATGGGATGCTGTATATGCGGCGCTTGTGTTGACTGGATTTGAACTGAATGATATGCCGTCTGCAAACTATGTTTGGGGCAGTTATCTGCGGCGCATCGGCTGGAAACGTTACACGTTGCCGAACAGCTGCCCGGATTGTTACACCGTTGCGCAATTTGCGAAAGACCACCCGGACGGCACATACATTTTGGCAATGGCTACACATGTTGTGTGCGTGCAGAATGGGGATTGGCTGGATACATGGGACAGCGGCGATGAAGTGCCGCTGTACTACTGGCAGAAAGGATGATTGACTATGGCGTTTGGCGTACCGTATCAGCCCGGCTATATGCCGAACTATTATCCAATGGGGCAGCAGATGCCGTCTGCCATGCCCGATCAACTCGCACAGCTCCGACAGGCAGCGTATCCGCAGCAACAGCCCGCGCAGCAAAGTTCGCCTATTATCTGGGTGCAGGGCGAAGAGGGCGCCAAAGCGTATATGGTGGCGGCGGGGAATAGTGTGCTGCTGATGGACAGCGAAAACAGTACATTTTACATTAAGGCCACCGACGCCAGCGGTATGCCGCAGCCCCTGCGCGTTTTTGACTACTCAGAACGCACGGCAAGCCAGAAACAGCCCGCACAGACCGCTCAAAAGCCGAAAGAAGAATATGTCACACGGCAAGAGTTTAACGCGCTGACAGCCCGCTTTGACGCGCTGGCGGCAGATAAACCTTTGACGCGCAAGAAAAAGGAGGCAGACAATGAGCAACCCTCTGTTTAACGCTCTTGGCGGGGGCAAAATTCCGGGCGCAATGGGACAATTCCAGCAAATGATGCAGCAGTTTCAGCAGTTCCGACAGAATTTCCAAGGCGACCCGAAGCAAGAAGTTCAAAAGCTTCTGCAATCTGGCAAAATGAGCCAGCAGCAGCTAGACCAGCTGCAAGCGATGGCGCAGCAGTTCCAGAGCTTTTTAAAATAGGTTCAAACCGTGCGCACGGTGAACAATACATTCAACTTTTGAAAGGAGTTAAACATGAGTCTTTCTTCGGACGGCACTGTTATGACAATGCCTGTTCAGCCCGCAAATACGGGCAATGGCAACGGCTGGGGCTTTGGCGGCGATGGTGCGTGGTGGATTATTATTCTCTTCCTCTTCGTTTTCTGCGGCTGGGGCGGCAACTGGGGCAACAACGGCTTTGGCGGCAACGGCAGCACCGGCGCAGTTGATGGATACATCCTCACCAGTGATTTTGCCAACGTTGAGCGCAAAATCGACGTCGTAAACAACGGCCTGTGTGACGGCTTCTATGCTCAGGCACAGCTTGTCAACGGTGTGCAGAACGCTATGCAGCAGGGCTTTATGTCGGCTGAAATCAGCCGCGCCAATCAGCAGGCGGCATTTATGCAGCAGCTGAATGCCATGCAGATGCAGCAGGCAAATTGCTGCTGCGAGACCCGCGAGGCTATTCAGGGCGTAAACTACAACCTTGCTACGCAGGCTTGCGACACGCGCCAGACTATCCAGAACGGCACTCGGGACATCATCGAAAACCAGAACGCGAACGCCCGCGCTGTGCTTGACGCACTGACGGCGCAGCGCATTGAGGCTAAAGATGCCAAGATTGCCGAGCAGAATCAGCAACTCTTTGCTGCACAGCTTGCCGCAAGTCAGGCTGCGCAGAATGAAACGCTGAAAGCCTATATGAGCGGGCAGCTTGCTTACTACAACCCCCGCCCTGTTCCGGCTTTCCCCGTTCCTGCTCCGTATCAGTATGGGAATTGCGGAACCTGCAACGGCTGCGGATGCTAAAATGAATACGGCAACTTGTCGGAACATCTGACATGTTCGGCCCCGTGCCGATAGTGCAAAATGTGGCGGGGCAATCGTCCCGCCACTATCTTTTTTTGAAAGGAATGATTTTATGGCTGAATTTACAAACGCCAATACCGTGAGCGTGGCAGCAGGCCAGAACGTGCCGCTGACGGAAAAGGCAGTAGCGGGCAAGGGCTGTGTCGTACACAGAGAGGGCGCCGGTATTGTTACGCTGCGCGGCATTACGAACCAGTGCAAAGCTCGTTTCAAAGTGGGCTTCGGTGCAAACGTTGCTATCCCTACAGGCGGCACAGTGGAAGCTATTACGGCGGCGCTTGCCATCAACGGTGAACCGCTGAACAGTGCGACTGCAACCGTTACACCGGCAGCAGTAGAAAACTTCTTTAATATCTATGTGACGTCTTTTGTTGAAGTTCCGCGCGGCTGCTGCCTGACCGTTGCCGCCGAAAATACAAGCACACAAACCGTTTTGTTTGCGAACGCAAACTTTGTGGTCGAGAGAGTGAGCTGAAAGGAGTAAACCATGAGCAAAAAAGTTTTGTATGACTTGAAAGACATGCTGTGCGCAGAACTGGACGAAATCGGAAAGAAGGGTGAAATGTCTGCCGGTGACTTGGAAACTGTTCACAAGCTGACTGACACTATCAAAAACATCGACAAAATTGTCATGCTGGAAGATGACGGTTACAGCCGCGATGAAGATTACAGCCGCGATGGTGATTGGAGCGCCAACATGCGCGGCAATTATGGACGCGGCAGCAGCTATGCGCGGCGCGGTTCGCATTATGTGCGCGGGCACTACAGCATGGACGATGGGCGCGATTCTCTGATTTCCCGCATGGAAGATATTATGCGCGGGGCTGACAGCAAAGACAGGGAAGTCATCCAGCGCTGCATTGACACGATGCGAAACGGTTAAAGTGAGGTGTAAGGGCTATGGTTGACGTGCGAGAGATTGACGGCGCTATAGCCGAAATCGAAAACAGCGAACTCACCATGACCAGAGTTAAAAATTTGGCTGCGCTTTATGTTGTGAAAAATCAGCGTCTTGCAGATGCGTCCCATTCTCCGCAGAAAGCAGAACTGCGAGAGCCTGTGCGCTACTACGAAGCGGCAGAGCCGTCTACAAGGGGTGCTATTGGCAGCAGTGACTTTTTACGGGCTGTGTCAAATGTAAACCTTACGGATGCGATGAGCGTGCTGGATGAGCTTATGTCGGCTTTATATGTGGCGAACCCTAAAGTTTATAATGGCGTAATGCGGAAATTGGAGCGTTTACAGGATGAGTGAATTTTTGGAAATTGTAAAAAAGACCGATACCGGGCGAGTGTGGCGTGTGCTGGATGAGTTTATGGATGCGCTGAAAGAAGTGAGGCCGGATGTGTATAATGATTTGGTACACAGTTTGCAGAGAAAATAGGTAAGTGTGTACTAAAACGTGTACTTGAAAAGGAAAATGCCGTAGATTTAAACGAATCTACGGCATTTGTTGTGGTCGAGGTGACAGGACTCGAACCTGCGGCCTCGTGGTCCCAAACCACGCGCGCTACCAACTGCGCAACACCTCGTTCTTATAACTTATCCATTATAATACACAAGCGGTGCGGGCGTCAAGTCCCGGCGCGGCAAAAATCATACAGCCAGCCGGAGCAGCCCCAGCACCAGCAGGTGCGCGGGGTAGAAGGCATAGAAGAACCACTTGTAAAACGTGCGCCCGCGGGCGGCGCGCCGGCCGTTGTACAGGTACAGGATCACAAACGCGGAGACAAGGATCGGCACAGCGCAGCCGACGGCCTCCCACACCTGCCCGCTGCCCAGCCCGGCCATGCCGCCGTAGAGCAGCGCCGCCGCGCCGAACGCGGCTTTCTGCCGCGTTCGGTTTCCCCCGGCCCAGGCAAACAGCAGCGTGAACACCGGGGCCAGCAGCGCCCAGTCACAGAACAGCGATGCGCAGATCAGCAGCACGATGCAGACGCCGCGCAGCACGCGGTCCCGGATCTTCTCCTGCACCAGCAGCACCAGAAAGCAGAGCAGCAGCGTGAACAGCATGTTGAACTGCACAAACCCGGCGATGCCGTTTGCCGGAAAGGCCAGCTGATACGGCAGCTGCGCCAGCACGGCAAACCCCAGCAGCCGCCCGGCGTAGCGGCGTTTGGAGCGGGTGCAGCCGTAGCCTTCGACGAGAAAAAAGCACATCGTCACGGCGGTAAAGTAGCCGATGCAGAGGCACAGATTTGTCAGCGGCTGCCCGGCGGGCAGAAAGACGTTCGCGATGTGGTTGATAAGCATGGTGAGCATGGCAACCATCTTGATGGAATCACGGGACATGGTAAAAACCCCTTTCGTATTCATTGTAAAGTACGATGGAGCGGGCGTCAAGATTGCAGCGGCACGGCAACATTTTTGCGGCCCGCTCTTTCTTTTGCCCTGTGCCTGCGCTATAATGAAACACAGGGAAGCTATAGGACTGCCGCAAGGTGTTCTGCGCGGGGATGCAGGGCTTTTCCTTGTGCCGGTCATTTGCTGTGTGCTGGTGTTTGTGATCGAGCTGTTTGTGTGAGGTACTATGATTGACGCAATAAAAATCCGCGGTGCGCGGGTACACAACCTGAAAAACATCGACGTCGATGTCCCCTTAAACAAAATCGTCGGCATTGCGGGCGTGTCCGGGTCGGGCAAATCGTCGCTGGCACTCGGCGTGCTGTATGCCGAGGGCTCGCGCCGCTACCTTGACGCGCTGTCCACCTACACCCGCCGCCGCATGACCCAGGCCGCCAAGGCACAGTGATGAGGGTGGCTTACGTCCCGCCGCGCTGGCGCTGCACCAGCGGCCCGGTGTGCCGGGCATCCGCAGCACCTTCGGCACGGGTACCGAGCTGCTGAACAGTCTGCGGCTCATGTTCTCCCGCCTGGCCAGCCACCGCTGCCCCAACGGCCATTACGTGCCGCCAACGCTGAACGTCGCCGCCGAGCAGCCGATTTATTGCCCGGAATGCGGCGCACTTGTGCGTGCGCCGTCGGCGGAGGAGCTGGCCTTCAACAGCCAGGGCGCCTGCCGCACCTGCGACGGCACGGGCCTGGTCCGCACCGTGGACCGTGCCACGCTTGTGCCTGACGAGAGCATCAGCATTGACGACGGAGCCGTCGCGCCGTGGAACAGCCTGATGTGGTCGCTCATGACCGACGTCTGCCGCGCCATGGGCGTGCGCACCAATGTGCCGTTCCGTGAACTGACCGACAGGGAAAGAGACATCGTTTTCAACGGCCCGGCGGAGAAAAAGCATATCTTCTACAAAGCCAAAAGCACGCCCGAGGCCGGGAACTGGACTTTACCTATTACAATGCGGTCTACACGGTGGAGAACGCCCTGGCCAAGGTCAAGGACGAGAAGGGCATGAAGCGGGTGGAAAAATTCCTGCGCGTGGATACCTGCCCGGACTGCCGCGGCTCGCGCCTGTCAGAGGCCGCCCGTGCGCCGCGGCTGCGGGGCATCGGGCTGGATGAGGCGTGCAGGATGACGCTGACAGCACTCTGCGGCTGGGTGGACGGCGTGCCCGCCAGCCTGCCCGCCCGAGATGCGCCCCATGGCCGAGAGCATCTGCGCCTCGTTCCGCGAGACCGCACGTCGGCTGCTGGATCTGGGGCTCGGCTACCTGACGCTGGACCGCGCGTCGTCAACGCTTTCCACTGGTGAGCGCCAGCGGATGCAGATGGCCCGCGCCGTGCGCAACCGCACCACGGGCGTTTTGTACGTGCTGGACGAGCCGTCCATCGGGCTGCACCCCTCCAACATCGTCGGCCTGAACGGCGTCATGCACGACCTGATCGCCGACGGCAACTCGGTGGTGCTCGTTGATCACGACACACAGGTGCTGGCGGAGTCGGACTGGCTCATCGAGATGGGCCCCGAGGCCGGTGCGGGCGGCGGGCACGTCATTGCCGAGGGCACGGTGGCCGACCTGGCCGGGAATCCGGCGTCCCAAATCGGCCCGTTTCTGGGCGGGCAGGGGAGTGCTGCGCCCCGGAACAGCCCGGCGGCGGAGCTGTTTGCCGAGGGGCGCATC
>ENA-OQIL01000821-OQIL01000821.1-human-gut-metagenome-genome-assembly--contig:-NODE-821-length-10303-cov-2.706761_pt1 | contig 10303 bp, 8 predicted proteins | sample MGYA00242583_ERZ504748 | MGnify/ENA primary metagenome ERZ504748 (study PRJEB26092, sample SAMD00036191) | human gut metagenome | host: Homo sapiens | study: EMG produced TPA metagenomics assembly of...
TTTTTACGACTTGCATGTGCGGATATGCAATATCAATGCCCTTCCGCGTCATAGGTGAGCTTAATGCCCTCGAGCACGGCGCACTTGAGCGCGAATGCAGTGGCGTTATCCTTCGCCCACAGCGATGCACGCAGAACAACCGCGGAATCCGCCAGCTCAAGCACAACGACCGGCACATCGGGCACGCCGTCCTTTTTCTGCGCTCGGTGCGAATATCGAGGAAGGCCGGCTGCTTCCGCACCTCGCTGAGCGAGCAGCTCTTTGGCATTTTTTGAGGTCGCTTTCGTAGGTAATCCCCACTGTCAGGAACACGCAGACCTTGCTGTCCGCATAGTCGGCGTTCTCGATGATGGCACTGTTCATCTTGCTGTTTGGGATGATGACGCGCTTGTTCTCGAACGTGCGGACTGCGGTATGATGCAGCGTGATCTCCTCAACGCAGCCGGTGATGTCATTATCGACATAGCGCACGACATCGCCCATCTTAAACGGCTTGAATGCGAGGATCATCATGCCGCTGACCACGCTGCCGAGTGCTTCCTGTGCTGCAAGACCGGCAACCACCGCAATCACACCGCCGGTCGCCAGCAGAGTACGCACCGCACTCGACAGCACCGGAATCGCACCTACGATGACCATGCCGCCCGCAAAGTACACCGCAGCAACCGCTATGTAGCGCACAAATCCTAAGACGGTCGCAATACTGCTGTTCGTTTTCCGGTGACGATCAACCAGCGTTTTTCATCAGCCGATTGACCAGTCCGGCCGCCGCCAGCGTCAGGAGCAGCACCGCCACGGCCAGTATTCCCGTGGAAATCAGCTTTCCCAGCGGCGATTCCATAAATTCTGTAAACCATTCAAACATCAGGGTTCCCTCTCTTTCCGGAGATAGGTTTATTATAGCGTATCTGCGGGTACGATACAATAGGAAAAGCCTCGGAGCATACATCTCCGAGGCTTTTCACACGTTCATAAATGATATCCTATCGTTTTCCTGATGCTATCACCGCATAACCTCCACGAATGCAGGTTGCCCGGCAGGATGCTTACCCTTCCGGATAAAACTCCGCCGACGGTTCGGTCAGATGCTCATACACACGCACGAACGAGCTTTCCATATACGCCGAAAGAAAACCGTTCAGCACAGCGGTCAGGCATAGCGCCGCCACCAGAGCCGCCGCGAATACCGCAATCGCCATGCCGGTGCTCATCGCAGTCAGGCCGACCGTACCGAGCAGGATACATCCCCACAGAACAACGGCGATCAGTACATACCAGCCGGTAAAGCTGAGATCGAACACAAACAGCTTCATCAGATTTCCGCGGAACGCCCATGAAGCCTCACGCGTAGCCGCCCATGCACTGCGGTTCTCATCCTGCGCGAGCAGGAGCCAGCCTGCGTTATAAGTCTGCAGCTTAACGCGAATCGGAATCATCACCAGCAGGTACACAACCTGCAGCGCTCCCGCAATCACCTGATACTGTGCCGTATCCGAGACAGCCACAGCAACCGAAAATACGATTGCCGAATAGATGACGGTCGGCACGATTGACCAGATAATGCCGCGCAGCCACAGCGTAAACACCATGCGGATGCCCGCCCAGACACTTTTCAGCGAGGTAAACGGATACATGAGTGTACCCACCGTTACATCCTCGCCGTGTGCGAGGCCGATGTAAAAGTGCATGAGGCCGAACTGCAGGGGACCCGTGATCGCCAGCATAAGCGCAATGCACAACCATACCGTATTCAGTCCACGCGAGAGTGCCGCCATCAACTGGTAATCATTCGCAGAAACACCGCCTGCGATGAGCGCGAACGCTCTGCCGAACACGGAAACGTACAGGATCACCATCAGCAGCACATACGGCACGAGGTACATCAGCTGGATGCCGATACACCGGCCAAGGTTTTCCATTACACGCGCCTTCTGCTCCCGCTTAAGCTGTCTGCGGGTCTCAGCTGTAAAATTGTTCATAAAATTCTCCATTTTCTTTATCATTCACCGACGTACACGACCTCATCCCGTTTGGAATAGGTGGAGCTATTAGCCAGCACCTCGGTCGTCTTGCCGTTTTCGGTAATCTGCTTGTAGGTCTTGGTCGAGTAGCCCGTGATGCCCGAGGTCTCCACACGGCTCTCGCCTGCCTCCATCGAGCTGTCCGTCTTTGTAACGGTCTCCGGCTTGTAGGTCTCGAGCACCTCTGTGCGGGTCGTGACCGTCTTGTCGCTCGTTTTGGTGCCGACAATGGTCATGATCATCTGACCGTCGGTCTGCTCGGCAAGAATCTTGACCGGATACGCCGTATTGTTGACGAACCGGAAATCCAGATTGCCGTAATCCACGGTTGCGTCCTCGCCGAGCGGTGTGTAGGACACGGTAAACGAATGATTATGCCGTTCGGTCACCTTCAAATCGGCACGCAGTACAGCCATGTACAGCGTCGAGGACGGCTGGCAGACACCGCCGCCGAACTCGTCAATAATCTTGCCGCCCGAGTAGGCGTGCGCCTCCTGATAACCGCGTGCGGCTGTGCGCTCGCCAACCGTGCCGTTATAGGAAAACTCGTCGCCCGGATTGAGGATAGTGCCGTTGATGGCCTTAGCCGCCAGACGGATATTGTTCGTGCGCGGTGCGTTGCCCTCGTCGAGATTGGTCGCCGTGCGCGCGAGCGTATCGTGGAACAGCTTCGCCTTGAGCGTCTCTGCCGTGATGGACGGCTGGGTGATCGTCACAGGAATGGTGTAGGTCTCCTGCGAGCCGTCGCCAATGATCTCCTTGGCCTTATCGGTGTCGAACGACACGCCTGCCTTGCCGGCGATGATGGTCTTGCCGTCCTCCTTGCTGACGGTAGCGTTGACCGGGTCACCGATAATGTCGGCTGCAATCTTGTCAACGTCAATCGCCGGAGCGGCTGTCACATCGGTCGAGACCTCATACGGCTCAAAGTCCATCAAGCGAATCTGATCAGTCAGCGCCTGCTCTACCGCATCCGTGTCAAACTTGACGCCCGGCTTGCCGGAATGCACGATCAGATTGCTGTCCTTCAGTTCCCAGGTCGGATTGACCGGTTCGGTCAGCGCCGTGTCCGCGATTTCGTTAAGCGTGCCGCGCAGGCTTTCCTCATCTACAGTTGCCGCAATCTGCGCCTCTCTGTGACCGCGCATTGCGCCGATGATATCGTGCACGCGCTCGAGCGGATTGCCGGTGCGGCCTATTTCATAGGCGTTCTCGGCGGACTGGATGCCGTCCACGTTTTTCAGCACCTTATCGACCGGAATATCATAGTTGGAGCCGTAAATCGTCACCGTGACATTTTTGCCCTCGTACAGCGGCGCACTCTGGTCCTCGATGGTGTTTGCCGCATCATCGCGGTTCATGCCCCCGACCGCGATCGGTCCGACAGTCACGCCCGGAAAAACATTCGGGTAGCAGTACACATAGCCGAATGCACCGGCTGCCGCCGCAATGACAACGCCGACGGCAATCTTTACACCGATAGGAACACGACGTTTCTTCTTCGGCTGCTTCGCTTCCGTCCGGATGACCTGCGCCGGTTTTTCCGGCTTTTTGGCCTGCTTTTTGATCAAATGCGCTCCCTTCTTCGGTTTGTTTGCGCTTTTATCTGCCATGAGTATACCTCTTAACTAATCTATGCTTGGAATATGCTTTGGATTCTCGATGCACCCGCCATTATTCGACAGGTATACCTTTATATTATAGCGCCCTATATTCATGATAGCAACCACAAATTCGGATAAATTCGGTATACGCCGTCATAATCTGTCGCTTTAACTTGCTATCACGGCTCTTTTCTGCTATAGTATTATTAGTATGCTAAAATTTTTGTGAAAAAGAGGAGTAAATGCAAGTGAAACAATTAGGACTGTTAATTCGACTGATTATCGGCATCATCGCCGGTATCCTCATCGGTATGTGCGGACAGTGGTTCGGCATCGCGGACACTGGGTTCTTCGTTGCCATCATCCGCCTGCTGGCAACCTTTACCTCGCTGTTCTCGACCTTCCTGTCATTCATGATCCCGCCTGATCATCCTGTCGTTCATCACGGTCGGCATGGCAGAGCTTGGCAAGAAGGCCAACCGTCTGTTCGGTCTGACCCTGCTGCTGGCCTACGGCACAACCGTTATTTCCGGCCTGCTGACCTTCTTCATCGGCAAGGCCGTTCTGCCGGGGCTCATTCAGCCCATCACCGGCGATGTACTCGAGAGCAACGCCTTCGAGCCGCTGTTCTCCATCACGGTTGACCCGGTGTTCGGCGTTATGACTGCACTTGTGCTCGCGTTCGTGCTCGGCATCGGCATGGCAAACCTCAAGGGTGATTCCCTGCTGAACGTTTTCCGTGATCTGCAGAAGATCGTTACCGGCGTACTCAGCCGCATTATCATTCCGCTGATTCCGATCCACATCGCAGGTCTGTTCGCCAACATCGCAGCCGAGGGCCGTCTGGCGGCTACCGTCAAGATGTTCGCTTCCCTGTATGCTATCATTATTGTGCTGCAGCTGCTGTACATCTTGTCTCAGTTTGGTCTGGCAAGCATTGTCTGCCGCAAGAACCACTTCAAAAGCATGAAGAACGCCGCTCCGGCGTACTTTACCGCACTCGGCACCCAGTCCTCTGCATCGACTATTCCGATTGCGCTGAACTGTGCATATAATAACAATATAAATAACGACGTTGCCGACTTTGTCGTTCCGCTGTGCGCTACCATCAACCTCAACGGCGATACCATCTGCCTCGTACTCGGCTCGATGGGCATCATGCTTGCAAGCGGCATAACCCCGACCTTTGCCATGTTTGCTCCGTTTGTATTCATGCTGGGCGTTACCATGGTTGCGGCTCCCGGGTGTACCGGGCGGCGGTGTTATGTCGGCACTGGGCCTGATCACCTCGATGCTCGGCTTCACGGACCCGATGCAGCAGCTTATCATCGCCCTGCACTTCTCGCAGGACAGCTTCGGCACTGCTACCAACGTCACCGGTGACCAGGCGATTGCCCTCATCGTGGACAAGGTAGACCGTTCTGCTTCCGAAAAATAACCGGGAAGTTGTTTCCATAGCCATCCCCCGGTCATAAAACAACTTCCAATCCTGAAAGGCGGCGATTCCGGTAAATGGATATTCTGCTCGATATTGTGCATTCAGTTGACTACGGCGTTCTTGCGTACATCTCGGAGCACTGGCGCGGTGGTCTGTCCGACACAGTCTGGAAGGTGTTCTCCCTGATGGGCAGCTACGGTGCTGTCTGGATTACGCTTGCCGTACTGCTGCTGTTCTTCCGGCGAACACGCCGCGCCGGTGCGGCGATGCTGATCGCGCTTGGTGTCGGCTTTCTGCTTGGCAACGTGTTCCTCAAGAACCTTGTCATGCGGCCGCGTCCATTTGTCACCCACACCGACCTGACGGCGCTGCTCGTTCCGGAGGACCCGTGGTCGTTTCCGTCCGGTCACACGCTCAGCTCGTTTGCGGCAGCCTCGGCGCTGTACTTCTTCCACCATAAAACCGGTTTTCTGGCCTTTCTGCTGGCGGCAGCCATTGCGTTTTCGCGGCTGTATGCCAGCGTCCATTACCCGACCGACGTACTGGCCGGAGCGGTCATCGGCGTGCTGTGCGGCATTATCGCTGCATGGCTGACCGACCGCGTTACCGACCAGTGCCACACGCTCCGGCTGAGAAAGGGCAAAAAATGAATCAATACAAACGCCTTCTCGGCAATACCTTTATCTTTGCGATAGGCACGTTCAGTTCCAAGATTCTCGTCATCCTCATGCTGCGTTTCTACACCGGCATGATGACGCAGGATGAAATGGGTGTCGCTGACCTGATCATCAAGACCACCAGTATTCTGTATCCGGTGGTGTCGCTGTCCATCGGACAGGCGGTCATCCGCTACGGACTTGAGCGCAAGTATTACAAGCGCAGTGTGTTTACCATTGCGCTCGTGACCGTGCTGTGCGGCTTTATTATCGCACTGCCGTTCCATCCGCTGCTGAACCTCATCCACTATAATACCTCAGCGGGCGTTACCGGCTCACTGCTTGAGTATCAGTGGATCATCTACCTGTATGTTCTGACCTCGTGCACGCAGAATGTGTGCAGCCAGTTCATCCGCGCGCTCGGACACGTCCGCCTGTACGCGATCGACGGCATTTTCCGTACGTTCGTCACCATCATGCTGAACATCCTCTACCTGAAGGTGTTCCGCTGGAACATCCTCGGCTATGTGTTCTCCATCATCTGCTCGGACGCGCTTTCCACTGTTTGCCTGTTCATTATTGCCGGTTTGTGGAAGTACGTCAAGCTCAAGCGTCTGGACATGCACCTGTGGCGCGGCATGCTGGCATACTCGCTTCCGCTCGTACCGGATGCGATTCTCGTGTATATTATCGGCTTCTCGGATCAGGTGTTCCTCGCTTCCATGCAGGATACCGCAGTCAGCGCCATCTACTCGATCGCCTACCGTGTGCCAACACTGATTGCGCTTGTCGCGTCCATCTTTGTTGATGCATGGCAGATATCCATGGTCAACAACAACACCAAGGAGGAGCAGATCACGTTCTTCTCGAACGTCGGCAACACATACTCGTCCATCGTGTTCATCATCGCGTCCGGCGGCGTAATGTGCGCCAAGCTGGCTATGACAGTTCTCGCCGTGCCCAGCTACTATATCGGCTGGACGTTCATCCCGATTCTGGCGGTCGGCGCGGGCTTCAACTGCCTGTCCAGCTTCCAGAAAAGCGTGTACCTGCTGGAAAAGAAGACGGTTGCGTCCTTCCTGTCCACGGCATTCTCCGCGGTTATTAACATCGGTCTGAATGCTCTGCTCATCCCGCGGATGGGGGCACCGGTGCAGCGCTGGCAACGCTCATCAGCTATGTGGCTCTGTTCCTGTACCGTGCGATTGACAGCCGGCGGTTCATGCCGGTCCGCTGGAAGGTGCCGCGCTTGGCGCTGACCGTGATTCTGCTTACCGTGCAGTCCATGCTCATGCTGTTTGAGCCGCCGCTGTGGCTCGTCTGGCAGATTGCGCTGTTCGGCGCAGTTGCGGCACTCAACAGCCGCGAGATGCTGCTCAGTGTCAAAAAGCTGCTGCATCGAGCATAAGCTTATATGCAAAGGGAATACCTGCGGGGTGTTCCCTTTTTCTTTTGCGCTCCGAATGCGGAATGGGAGCCGTCCGGACGGTTGGATGGCCCCAAAGGATAGATACCAAGGTTTCTTATCCTCTTGGAACGAAAAAAAAGACAGACGAAAAATCGTCTGTCTTTTTGCGTTAGATGGAAAAATTAAGCGTTCCGTTATTGACAAGATCCTCGAGCGTGACCGAATCAACATAATTATTGATTGCGTCATACAATCCGCGCCAAAAGCTGAGCGTAATGCATTCATCTACACGAGGACAATCCACTGGCTCATGCTCCAAACAAGCCACCGGTGCAAGAGAGCCTTCGGTAATGCGCAGAATATCGCCCACGGTATACTCCGAAGGATGCCGCGCCAGCTGGTAGCCGCCCTGTGCGCCTCGCGTCGAGATAACAAAGCCCGCACGCGAAAGCTGCACCACGATCTGCTCCAGATACTTGGCCGAGATCTGCTGTCGCTTGGAGATATCGCGCAGCGGAATGTAGCCGCCTGCGTCATGCTGCGCCAGGTCGATCATCAGACGAAGCGCATATCTTCCTTTGGTTGAAATCTCATAGTTGCAAATTCCCCTTTTACAATATACCACAGGTTTACTATGAATTCAAGTCCAAACCGCTTTTGTTTACAATTTTTCAGAATTGCCTCAATATGCTCATTGGCCTGCTCCACTTCCCAGTGCAGCTCGGTCGCAGAGATACGCTCCGCGCCATGGCCGAGAATAATCATCTGCTCCATGCCGTCCGATGTAGCCACACGAACACGGTGCTTGCGCGACAGGTCGTAGGACGCCTGCTCAATGTACATATCCGCGGTTTCGGCCTCCTTGGTGTAGACGATATGGATACCGCCGCGCTGCTCGATCGAGCCGGTGCCGCCTTTGACCTTATAGGCATCGAACACGAGAATAAGATGACACCTGCGCACGCCCTGATAATTGCTCAGCACGTTGACAAGCGCTTCGCGGGCGGCATTGACATCACGGGCGGCAATGTCGCGCAGCTCGTCCCACGAGAAGATGATGTTGTAGCCGTCCACGAGCAGATAATCGTCCTCACGGATGCGGGTGACGTACAGCTGCTCGAGCGTCGCGGCCTTTTTACGGCTCTGCTGGAAGGCTTCAAAGCCGCGGTTTTTGACCGGACCGTAGGTGCGTTCAAACAAGGCCCGCAGTTCCGCGTCGCCGCCGAAGCCGTCTCCGCCGCCTGTGCCGGAGGAACGCACCGGGCGGACTTGTTCCGGCTCTTCTTCCCTAGGTTTAAGCACGTTTGAAGTATCAATATGCGCGTGCTCCGGCACCTCATTCCACTTGACAACATAGCCTGCACCGTGCGAGCAGAACACGGAATCCGGCGTATTCTCCACATCGGCGGTCGGGTCGTAGGCAGCTGCCGAGATGACTTCCTCCGCGTTGTGGCAAGGCGCGTAGCCGTTCGGCGTGCACGACAGCCGACCGCGTCCCTTGGTGTACGCCGCAACCTCGGTCCAGTAGTTGCGCATGGTGGAAACCGGCGCCGTTCCGGTCAGAATCGAACCGTGAGCACCCTGCTCGGGCGGCTCGAACGTGCCGTTCATTCGCTGAATGTCGGTCATGGCGCGTCCGACACACTCGTCCGGCAGCTCCAGCCGAAACGCATAATACGGCTCAAGCAGCAGGCTTTCTGTGCGCATAAGGCCGTTGCGGACGGCGCGGTAGGTCGCCTCACGGAAGTCGCCGCCTTCCGTATGCTTGACGTGTGCACGTCCTGCAAGGATGGTTATCTTCACATCCGTGATGGGTGCACCGGTCAGCACGCCTAAATGCGGTTTTTCCGCCAGATGCGTGAGGATCAATCGCTGCCAGTTCAGGTCGAGCACATCGGTCGGACACGCCGTTGACAGCTGAATGCCGCTGCCGCGCTCTGCCGGTTCAAGCAGCAGATGCACCTCGGCGTAATGCCGCAGCGGCTCGAAATGGCCGATGCCGATCACCGGCTCGGTGATCGTCTCGCGGTAGACGATGCTGCCCTCATCAAAGGTCACATCCACGCCGAAGCGTTCCGCGATAACGCTGGTGAGGATTTCCAGCTGCACCTCCCCCATTAGCTGCAGGTGAATCTCGCCAAGCCGCTCGTTCCACACCACCCGAAGCTGCGGGTCCTCCTCCTCGAGCTGGCGCAGATTGCGCAGCATGACATGTGCGTCACACCCTTCTGGCAGGCACACGCGATAGCCGAGAACCGGCTCGAGCACCGGCGGCAGTGCACCGGCTTCCGCGCCAAGACCCATACCCGGACGCGTGTGCGTGAGTCCTGTCACCGCACAGACCATGCCGCTCTCGACGCGCTCAGCCGTGCGGAATTTTTCACCCGAGTAGATGCGGATGCCGCTCACTTTTTCCTGCCAGCCGCCGTCCTCGCCGCCCGAAAGCTGCTCGCGCACGGACAGCGCACCGCCGGTGATTTTGAGATATGACAGGCGGTTGCCCTGTGCGTCACGCGCGATTTTGAACACGCGCGCACCGAAGTCCGCGCCGTACTGCGGTGCAGGAAGATAGCGTTCCAGACCATCCAGCAGCGCGTCCACGCCGTCCAGTTTGAGCGCCGAGCCAAAATAGCACGGGAACGCTTTCGTTCCGCAACCAGCTGTGCGATCTGGCTGTCATCCACCATTCCCGTCTCGAGGTACTGCTCGAGCAGACCTTCATCGCACACGGCAAGCTCCTCTGCCATTGTGTCCGTCGAAGTGAATGTCCACACAGCCGCTATCCAGCCGCGATTTCAGCTCCTGCAGGAGTGCATTTCGTCTGCGCCGTCCAAATCCATCTTGTTGATGAACAGAAACGTCGGGATTCCCTGACGCGTCAGCAGCCGCCACAGCGTTTCCGTATGCGCCTGCACGCGTCCGTGCCGCTGATGACCAGCACCGCACAGTCGAGCACCTGCAGTGTGCGCTCCATCTCTGCCGAAAAGTCAACGTGACCGGGCGTGTCCAGCAGTGTCACCTCGGTGTGCGGCAGGGAGAACTCCGCCTGCTTGGAGAAAATTGTGATATCCGCGCGCGCGCTCAAGCGCAAACGTGTCGAGAACGCATCCTGATGGTCCACGCGGCCTAATTTTTCAGTGCACCCGCCTGATACAGCATGGCTTCCGACAGAGTGG
>ENA-OQIL01000822-OQIL01000822.1-human-gut-metagenome-genome-assembly--contig:-NODE-822-length-10299-cov-4.137338_pt1 | contig 10299 bp, 9 predicted proteins | sample MGYA00242583_ERZ504748 | MGnify/ENA primary metagenome ERZ504748 (study PRJEB26092, sample SAMD00036191) | human gut metagenome | host: Homo sapiens | study: EMG produced TPA metagenomics assembly of...
GAACTTCCGCTGGGGCAATCCCGATTCGTTCTACGACGCGCGCACGTGGAACGCCGTGTACTTCGCCCTCATGGTGAACGGCGACGGCAAGCGCTTCGTGCGCGAGGATCTGCCCTTCCAAAGCGTGTCGAACGCGCAGAACGCCCAGCCCGACTTCGGGAAGAGCTGCTGGCAGGTGTTCGACGATACCATGTTCGAGGGCATGGAGGACGCGGTTGAGGAGTTCAAGCAGAAGGGCTGGCTGTTCGAGGGATCAACGCCCGAAGAGCTGGCCGCCGCCTGCGGCGTCGACCCGCAGGGCCTCGCCGACACCATCGCGCGGTACAACGGGTTCTTCGAGGCCGGCGTGGACGAGGACTTCGGACGCGACCTGGCGGGAACCATCCCGTTCACGGGCACGCGCTTCTTCGCGCTGACCACGAACAGCTGCGTGCTCGCCACGGTGGGCGGGCTCACCATCGACGGTTCGTGCCGCGTGCTCGATACCGACGACCGGGTGATCGAGGGGCTGTACGCCGTGGGCAACGCGTCGGGCAACTTCTTCGCCGGCAACTACCCCCGTCATATCCCTGGAACGTCCATCGGACGCGCCGTCACGTTCGGCTACGTTGCCGCCGAGCATGCGGTGAAAGGAGCGTAAAGCCATGTTGAACGTCAAACGATCCACGGTAGGCGCGTTGTCGACGGTTGCGCTTGTCCTTTGCCTGACCTTGGGGTTGGCGGCATGTGCGCCGCAGACATCAGAACCCGGCGCCGATGCGGACGGCTCGTCGGCCAAGACGACGCAGACCGCTGCCGGCGACGGCACCGGTGCGTATGTGTCCGACGAGCAGTGCTTGAGCTGCCATGGAGGCTCGTACGAGGCGCTGGCCGAGACCACTTCGTCCTACGAGCAGAGCAACCCGCACGACCCCCTCCACGGAGGGTACAACTCCTGCGTGAACTGCCATGCGCGCGACAAGGAGATCACCGACAACCAGTGCATGCACTGCCACGATTGGCCGCATAATCCCGCGGCGTAACGCCGATCGGCCTGTTCGGAAGAGGAGCCGGAGCGAGCGCGCTTCGGCTCCTCTTGGTTTTCGCATGCGAAGGAGGCGGGAGGGCTCGCGGCCGGGCATGCTCATGCTATGCTGGGCGAAACGAGGTGCTGGCAGGAGGGACGCGGCGTGGATGCGGAAACCGAAAAGAAGCGGAAGAGCGGGCTGACCCGGGACGTCATCGTGGATACCGCGTATCGCATGATCGATCGCGACGGCATGGGCGCATTCACGATGCGTGCCCTCGGCGCGGAGCTGGGCGTGTCGGCCATGGCGTTCTACGCGCACTTTTCCTCGCGCGAGGAGGTGCTGGTGGCGGTGCTCACGCGCTTCATGGAAACGCTCGACACCGATCCGGTGCCGGGAGAGCGGTGGGACGACACGCTGCGGCGCACGATGACGTCCATCCATCGGGAGTACTGCGCGCATCCGCACATGAACGATATCGACCTCGATCCGAACATCTCCTACGCGGGTTTGGCGGCCCACACCGAGAAGATCGTGTCGCTGCATCTCGACCAGGGTATGCCCGAGCCCGTGCTCACGAAGGCGTGGGCCATGGTGGACGCCTTTCTCACCGGGTTCAACGGAAGCGCGATCGCCGCCCAGAAGCGACGGCTGGCAGACGAGGCGGCGGGTGGCGCGACGCGCGACATGCCCGTGTGGCAGCGCATCGTGGATTCGGCGTACTCGGAAGAGTCGTTCGCGAACGGCGTGGAGATGATCATCATGGGCGTGCGTGGCTTGGCGGCACCCGACCCGTGCGAGTGGCATACCCCGAAATAATGCCGCGCCCCGGGGAGGTCGGGGCGCGGGTAGGATGCTGCGCGCGGGAGGGGAGGGCGCGCAGCTTATGAGGGGAACGCGTTACTTGGCGGCCACGAGCTTGACCACGTGCAGGGCCTCGGTCATCGTGCGGCCGCAGGCGACGCCGTGCATCTGGTCGGGGTAGTTGCCGCTGAAGAGCGACCCCGAGCAGTCGCCGGCGCAGTACAGGCCCTCGATGGGCTCGAAGTCGGTGTTGAGCGCCTGGCAGTCGGCGTTGATGCGGACGCCGTCGATAGTGGTGAGGCAGCGTGCCGCCCAGCGTGGCGCCGAAGAACGGCGGGGTGCGCAGCTCGGAAAGGCGGTAGGGCTCCTTGCCGAAGTCGACGTCTTCCTGGTTGTCGTACAGCTCGTTGTAGCGCTCGCAGGTGGCGAGGAACGTCTTCTTGGCGTCGGCGTCGAAGCCCAGCTTGTCGGCAAGCTCGTCAAGCGTGTCGGCCTTCTGCAGGCGACCGTCGGCCAGCTCCTTCTCGAAGTACTTGTCCAGGTCGTACGTGCCGTCTTCCTTCTTCACGCCCAGCACGCCCATGCGGGTGCCGGCCGAGCAGCCGAGGGTGTGGAAGCGCTGCACGTCGTCGCCGAAGTTGCCGTCCCAGACGCTGATGTACACGCCGCCGGGCTGCTGCGCGGCCGCATGGGGCAGGTAGTCGTAGTCGGCGGACTCGAGGGCGAAGCGTTCGCCGCGCAGGTTCACCTTGAGGAAGGGCTGCGTGCCGGGGTTGAACTGGCCGTTGCCCGGCCACTGTGGATTGCCGGCCTTGACGGACTCCTCGGTGTAGCCCGCCGTGGTGCCGGGCGCGACGAGGCCGCGGTCGAAGATCATCGTGGCGCTGGTGATGTCCTTCACCGCACCCGCCCACAGCGCCGCCTTGATGCCGTCGCCCGTGTTGTTCTGGTTGTAGCCCAGCGCGGTCACCGACGCGGTGGTGATGGGGGACAGCGACGAGAGCATGGCGGGGTTCGCGGAGTAGCCGCCCGTGGTCAGCAGCACGCCCTTCTTGGCGTTGATCTGCGTGTAGCCGTTATCGGTCTTGAAGATGGCGCCGGTCACCTTGCCGGAATCCTCGGTGACCAGCTTCACCAGCTCGTGCTTGTAGGAGATCTCGTAGCCGTTGTCGTTCATGACCTTCTCGAACAGCTCGTTGCGCACGGGGACGCCGTCGCGGCCGCCCTCGGCGTTGCCGTAGTGGTGCTCGCCGCAGGGGGTGTAGAAGGGGGTGGCGCCCATGCCGCCCGGCATCTCGAACTCGTCGGCGATGACCACGGCGCCGGCTTCGCTCATGTACTTGTCGACGTACTCGAACATGTCGTTGCTCTCGTTCATCCACATGTTGATGAGGTTGTGGTCGCACGTGCCGCTGGAATAGCGGGCCCACTCGCCGTGCAGGCGGGCGCGGTCGGTGTGGTAGCCCTGGTCGGTGAAGGGCTTGGTGTCGACGGCGTTGAACCAGTGGCGCGTGGCGCCCACCTCGGTGCCCTTCTCGCATAGGATGAAGTCCATCTTCTGGTCGGATGCGTACGCGCCGGCGATCATGCCGCCGTTGCCTGCGCCCACGATGAGCAGGTCGGTGTCCTTCGTCTCGGTGATGTCGCCGATCTCCGGCGGGGCGCCCAGCCAGTCGACCGTGATGGCGGCGCTGCCGTCGTCCACGGCCACCGCGTTGTTGTCGGCCACGCCCGTGGCTGCGCTGGCAGAGCTGGAAGCGCTCTCGGCTCCGGTTGTACCCGCGGCCTTGGGCGAGCAGCCGGCCAGGCCCATGGCGGCAAGCGCGCCGACGCCTGCGACGCCGCCCAGGAAGCTGCGGCGGGAGATGCCGCCTTCGTTCGTTACGTTCGTTCCCATGATGATCCTCCTAATGGTGCGATTTGTTTTGCGGCTCCGGATGAGGAGCCGCTTCCCTCGACGTGCACTCTACGGCGTTCGGCGAGGCTTGAAACCACCCCGTCGGGGGTGTTTCGGCTGGCGAAAGGCGAGTTGGCGCGCTCCCCCTGCGAGGGTGATTTGAGGGCGATAAGGCTGATGAACGTGGTGGATGCGGGGTGCCGTGATCGGATGGCGCAGGTTTCGCTTACAATGGGAGCAAGCGATGAGGGGGAGGGAGCCTTGCAAGCGATGGTGGAACGTATGCGCGATTCGAAGCACGGCGAAAGCGCGGCTATAGTGGTGTGCGTGATCGCCTTTGCGATCATGGGCTGTGTCGGCGGCATTCTGAACGCGAGCGTGTATTCTCGCGTGGCCGAATACTACGGCATCGCTCGGGAGATTTCCACGATGACGTCGGGCTTTCTGTTCTTGATCTTGTTTCTGATCGCCACGCGCAAGCCTTCGCTGCTCGATCGGCGCTTATTGACCGTGGTGGCGCTGGGCTGTGCGATCACGGCGGCGTTCGTGCTGGAGTTCGCTCTGCAGATGGCGAACGGTCCGCTGACGGTGGCGGGCTTCCTGTTCTACAACACGGCCTCCGCGTGGGCGTCGATCATGATGGTTTCCGCGTTCTCGTCGTTGCGTTCGTCGAAGGCGGTGCTTGCGGGGGTGGTGTGCGGCATGGCGTTGGGCGAAGTGGTGCGCGTGGCGCATCCTCCGGTCTCGTACGAGCTGGGCATCGTCGAGGCGACATGCTCGTACGCGCTGGTCATCGTAATGCTGTATCGCCGAGGCGGGCGGCAGCTGGACGCGATCGCGCGCGAAGCGTCCCCGGCCAGCCTCGAACTGTCCAATCCGGAATCGTTCTTGCGGCCTGCTCATGCGCTGTTTTTATGCGTAGGATTGTTCAGCGTTGCGACGGGTTACGGACTCACGCTCAACGAAGTGTCCCATGCTCCTATCAGCGTCGATGTTTCGGCGGTCGTGCTGGTGGGGGTGGCCGCATGGATGCTGCTGTCGCGCAGCGAGAGCAAGGAGGACATGTTGTTCTCGTTCGCGATGCTGTTGGTGGTGGCCGGCTTCATCATCGCGCCGTTCACGTTTTTGACGGATCTGCCCTCGGCGAATGCGCTTTTGCGCATCGGCGTGCGCAGCTTCGACATGCTGGTGTGGCTTGTGGTGTTGGCAGTGGGGCGGCAAAACCTGTTGGCTTTGTTGCCGACGTTCGCGCTTGTGCGTTTCATGAGCGCGGTTGGAACCGACGTGGGCGCGATTGCCGGGCATACCACGAACGATATCGTGGGCACGAATGACGATGCAGCCATGCTCATCGCCGAGGTCGTGCTGTTCGCGTTCGTCGCGTTTCTGTGGTTGGGATTCAGGAAGTTCAGTTTCGCCGACACGATCCGAGGCGTGGTGAACGTGGGCGAGCGCGAGGCTGGGTCGGCTGGGGCTGCTGCTGCCGAGGCAGTCGGCGAGGTGAGGTTTGGCGGCGCTGGTGAGACGGTGCGGCAGCTCAGCATCGAGGAGCGGTGCGCTGAGCTGGGTGCGCAGCACGGCTTGACCGAGCGCGAGACGGAGATCTTCGCCATGTTGGCCCGCGGGCGCAACGGGCAGTTCGTCATGGAACACTACGTGGTGTCGCGCAACACGGTGAAGAGCCATGTCAAACATATCTACGCGAAGTTGGATGTGCATTCCCAGCAGGAGTTGATCGACCTGGTGGAGCGCGCGGGGGAGTAGTGCGGGGTAACGCTGTACTGATAGTGGTACATGCTGCAAGCGTTGTGCGCCGTCGCGAAGAAGCCTGTACGTTGTTTACGGGGTCATGGTGACCCCGTAAGAATCAAGAGGTTAGCTAACCGCCCGATCAAGGCGCTGCCGGCAACATTGCTCGATAAGCGCGGTTATGTAAAGTCGAGCGCAAGGGTCGGGGAATGCCGTCCTGAGCGGAGCGACTCCTCGGGTTGTCATCCCGAGCGAGCGAAGCGAGTCGAAGGATCCCGCGCGGCGCCGGCGGGAACCGCATACGGCTCCGAGCCGATGGCCGCCTCCGACGTGGCGTTCCTGGCGCCCGAGCTGGTGTCGGAGGCCGAGGGCCCCGTGCCCGTCCCTGCGCCGGCGGAAGGACGGTTGGGCTACCGCTTCGTGAAGAGGGCGTTCGACATCGCGTTCTCGCTGTGCGCGATAGCCGTGCTGCTGGTCCCCTCGATCGTCCTCTGCATCGCCATCCGCGTTGAGAGCCCAGGCTGCCCCATCTACTCCCAGAAGCGCGTCGGGCGCATCGGGAGGGGCGGCGAGGTCCGCGCCTTCGACATGTACAAGTTCCGCTCCATGCACAAGGACGCCGACGAGCGCCTGGCGGAGCTCGCAGAGCTCAACGAGGCCGACGGCCCGCTGTTCAAGATCAAGGACGACCCGCGCGTCACGCGCATAGGCCGCTTTATCCGCAAGCACTCCATAGACGAGCTCCCGCAGTTCCTGAACTGCCTCATGGGCCAGCTCTCCTGCGTGGGCCCCAGGCCGCCGCTTCCCTCCGAAGTCACCCAGTACGACGAGCGCGCCATGCGCCGCCTGTCGGTCAAGCCCGGCCTCACCGGCTACTGGCAGGTGCGGGGCCGCAGCGACACCGGTTTCGAGGAGATGGTGGACATGGACCTCGCCTACATCGAGGAAAGGTCGTTCCTGGTTGACCTCAAGGTGGTCGCGAAGACTGTTGCGGCCATGTTCAACGGGAAAGGGGCATGCTAGACAATGGGCTACCCTGCACGCATCGAGATCATGGGCGCGCCCATAGACCCTTATACCATGGAGCAAACCGTATCCAGAACAAAGGATTTCGTGGAGACGGGAGTGTTCGCGCATCTGGCAGGAGTGAATGCTGACAAGCTGTTGCAGATGCGAAGCGATCAAACAATGGATCGCATGATTAGGCAGTGCGAAATCGTAAATGCCGACGGGGCTTCAATGGTCATGGCTGCGAGAAGGCTGGGCATCGACATCCCGGAGAGGGTTGCGGGAATCGACCTTATGCACGAGCTGTGTCGCTTGTCCCAGAGCGAAGGATACCGGATCTTTCTCCTCGGAGCTACGCGGGACACGGTGGAGACCGCCCGCCGGAAGTTAGAGGAAAGCTATCCAGGACTTGACATCTGTGGGATCATGGACGGCTATTTCGACGATGAAGATTTTAGTGCAGTCGGAGAAGAGGTGGCATCCAGCAGGCCGAACATCGTATTTGTAGGCATCACCTCGCCGAAGAAAGAGCATGTTATCGAGCATTTCCGTCTTATGGGTCTAAAGGGGGTCTACGTCGGCGTCGGCGGATCGTTCGACGTGATTTCAGGATCAATCCCCAGAGCTCCTCTTTGGATGCAGAGGATGGGCCTCGAATGGTTATTTAGGATGATGAAGGAGCCAAAGAGGCTGATGAGAAGGTACGTCATGGGAAACGCTCGATTCATGAGGCTTGTGAGCAGGGAGATTCGATCGAAGGAGAGGAGCGGAAAATGAAGAAGGTTCTGCTCATCTTCGGGACGCGCCCAGAAGCCATCAAGATGTGCCCCCTAGTTAAGGAACTAAAGTCGAGACCGTCCGACTTCGATGTTTCCGTGTGCGTCACGGGACAGCATCGTGAAATGCTCGATCAGGTGCTGCGCACATTCGGAATTGTTCCCGACTACGATCTCGCGGTGATGAAGCCGGGCCAGACGCTCTTTGGCGTAACGTGCGGCGTGATGCTCGGCATCAAGTCGGTTCTCGAGCGGGAGCTTCCAGACGTGGCGCTCGTCCATGGCGACACAACCACCTCGTTTGCTGCGGCGCTCGCGTGCTTCTACCTCCGCATCCCCGTCGGTCACGTCGAGGCAGGACTCCGAACGCGGAACCTATACTCTCCCTGGCCCGAGGAGTTCAACCGCCAGGCGGTTGACGTCCTTGCCGAATACTACTTCGCCCCAACTGAGAGATCGAAGCGCAACTTGCTCGACGAAGGTAAACCCGTAGGAAGGATTTTCGTGACGGGCAACACCGGCATCGATGCACTCCGAACAACAGTGCGCGAGGGCTATCATAATGAGCACCTCGACTGGGCGCAAGGATCCCGTCTCGTCCTCCTCACTGCGCATAGACGCGAGAGCCTGGGTGAGCCCATGGTTCGAATGTTCCGAGCCGTTAGGCGCGTCATGGAAGAGCATCCTGACGTGAAGGCAGTCTATCCTATCCATATGAACCCCGAGGTGCGAAGAGCCGCGCATGCCGAGCTAGACGGCTTCGATCGTCTGCGCATCGTCGAGCCCTTGGAAGTCATCGATTTTCACAATTTCATGGCGGCAAGCCACCTTGTTCTCACCGATTCGGGCGGGATCCAGGAAGAGGCGCCAAGCCTTGGCAAGCCCGTGCTCGTCATGCGTGACACGACCGAACGGCCCGAGGGGGTCGCATGCGGGACGCTTCGACTCGTCGGAACCGATGAGGAGCGGATATATCGGGCGTTTACCGAGCTACTTGAGTCAGACGAGGCCTACGAAACGATGTCGCGGGCCTCGAACCCTTACGGGGATGGGCATGCCAGCGAGCGCATAGCCGATGTTTTGGGCGAGAAGGGTGCCAATTGAGTGTCGGCAGGCCCTCCGTCGTTATGCTCGGCCCCAGTCTAGAATCGCATGGGGGTATGGCATCGTGCGCTTCCACGCTTTTAAACGGAGGCCTGGACAGAAGGTGCAATGTTCGCTATCTCGCGACGACCGAGGAGGGATGCAAAGCACGCAAGTTGGCCTGCGGACTGAGCACCCTGTTTGTGTTCTCCAGAGAGGCGAAGGACTGCGATCTGGTTCATATTCATTTTTCGTACGGCGTAAGCATGACCCGCAAAGCTCTATTCGTCCGACGTGCTAAGAACATGGGTAAGAAAGTGATTCTTCATTCCCATTCGAGCGCAATGGAGCGGGCAATCCTTGAAGGCGATTCGGGATCGAAAAACGAGATTAAGAAGTTCCTGTCGCTCGCGGATGCTCTGATCGTCCTTTCCTCGAAGTGGAAGGACCTGATCTGCGACGAGCTGGACATCAAACGCTCGATCGTCCACGTGATCCCGAACGGCGTTCCATTGGGCGATCCGAGCGCAAAGCCCGATCACGATGAAAGATCCTGCTGCAACATCTTGTTCTTAGGCAGGCTGGAGGAGGAAAAGGGCGTCGGTACGCTGATAGAAGCCACGGGGAGCCCTCGTTCGAAACGGCGCCGTAATCGAACTCGTGCTGGCCGGATCGGGAAGCGACGAGGAGACTCAGAGATACCAGCTTCTGGCTCGACGGGAAGGCGTAAATTGCAGCTTCGTGGGATGGGTGGATTCGGAAAAGAAGAGGGATCTGCTGGTCGAGGCCGACGTGTTTGCCCTTCCTTCAAAGCGAGAGGTTCTTCCCATATCCCTTCTCGAAGCCATGGGAGCCGGCGTCGCTTCGGTCGCTTCCGATTGCGGATCCGTCCCAGAAGTCATACACCACGGACGAAACGGGATGCTTTGCGAACCGGGGGATCCCGAATCGCTCCGCACATGCCTGGCTTTGCTCGTGCAGGACCCTGTGTTGCGCAAGAGGCTCGCAATACAGGGATTCGAAACCGTAAAAAAGGGCTACTCGGTCGAAAACTCAGTCGACGCGTTGCTTGGTTTGTACAAAGAGGTGCTTCATGGATGAGACAGCAAAGCTGTCCCTTCAAGAGATCCAAGCCATCGAGTTCTCCATGCTTGAGTTTCTTGATAGCGTTTGCGTGGAGGAGGGTATCGAGTACTGCCTGTTCTACGGAAGCGCGCTTGGAGCGGTTCGGCATGGCGGCTTCATTCCCTGGGACGACGACATCGACGTCGCCATAAAAAGGGAGGATTGCGAGAGACTCTTCAGCGCCATTGAGCAAAACACAAACGACAGATATCGCGTTCTACGCCCCTTCAATCCTCCTGATTACCGGCATCCGTACGCCAAGATGGTCGATTGCCGCACTTCCCTCGTCGAACCAAAGAACCTGCCGGTAAGAGACATGGGAGTTTTCATCGATTTCTTCCCTGTTGACGCTTTCGCGCGAAGCGGTTGGCCTACGAGAGCGAGGCTCAAGCTGGCGAACTTCGCGAACAAGGCGTATTGCAGCGCCTACGTAAGGGATGGATCTGCCCCGTTGGGCAAGGTGTCGAAGTTCGCAGGCCTCGTCACCCGAATCATGTTCCATGGCGTCGGTCCGCAAAGATGCCATGAGCTCGTTGAGAAACTGGTCCAATTAGGATCTCGAAGCGACGGCGATTTTTAGCTTGTTCCGTACGATGCGGATTACATCATACCGAGAAACTGGGTGTTTTCCATGCAGGTTGGAAGCCTTCGAATCACGGTCTTTCCCCGTTCCCGGGAATTCCGACTCCTATCTTAAGGCAATGTACGGCAATGACTACATGACGCCGACCAGACAGGCTGATTCTTTTCATGGAGTTGCGTGGCTAAGAGAGTCCGGGGGGCGATTTCATAAGAGATTCGAAACGGACGGTTTGGGATTGGTGCATGTGCATGATGCGGATCACGCAAG
>ENA-OQIL01000823-OQIL01000823.1-human-gut-metagenome-genome-assembly--contig:-NODE-823-length-10299-cov-2.437377_pt1 | contig 10299 bp, 7 predicted proteins | sample MGYA00242583_ERZ504748 | MGnify/ENA primary metagenome ERZ504748 (study PRJEB26092, sample SAMD00036191) | human gut metagenome | host: Homo sapiens | study: EMG produced TPA metagenomics assembly of...
AGGTGGGCGCCGCCGTATAGAGACAGGTGGTGTCATCCTTCACAAAATAGCGCTTGAGCCATTCACCGGGCATATCAGCGGGCAGCTTGTACTGCCCCGCCTTGGCCTTGGACAGGGCCTGCTGAGAGATGTCAGTGGCCAGAATCCGGGTGTCCCACTGGGATGCCTGGGGCCCAAAAAACTCTTTCAGGTAGATGGAGAGCGTATAGGGCTCCTCACCACTGGAGCAGCCCGCGCTCCAGATGGAGAGAACCCGGTCTTTCTGATGGCGGCGGGAGAGCTCCGGCAGTATCACATCGCGGAAAAAGGTAAAATGGTCGGGTTCCCGCATAAAAAAGGTATAATTCGTGGTCAGCTTATTGAGTACCAGCTCCAGATCAGCGGGGTCCTGCTTTTTGAGCAGGTGGTCCAGAAAGGCAGAGAAGTCCGGATACCCGCGCTCCCGAAGGGAATGGGAAAGACGGCTGGTAATCAACTGCTTTTTTTTACTCAGGTCAATCCCGTAGTTATCCTGAATAAAGCGCACCATGCGCTGAAAATCAGCGTCTGAAACGGACATATCACGAAACAGCATATTCAAAACAGGAGCCTGCACTTTCTGCCCTAAGGCTGGTTGAGAATTTGAGGACAGTCAAAGACCAGCATGGTCTGTTCCTCGGACAGAGAACACATGCCGGAAACCAGATTCCGGGTGTCCTGAGAGGGAGAGGGCAGAATCAGCGCTGTATCCACATCAATCATCTTCTGCACAGTATCCACCAGAATACCTACCAAGGTGTCCTCAATGTTGAGAATGATGATACAGTTGTCACTCTGGCTGGGCTGTCCCAGCAGCAGGCGGATGTCTACGATCGGGATGATCTGTCCCCGCAGGTTGATGATTCCCCGGATGTAATTTGGTACCAGGGGCAGCTTGGTAATGGCGTGGTTGGTAATAATCTCCACCACATAATCTGCCGACACGCCGAAGAGCAGGTTGTCCGAGCAGAAGAGCAGATACTTCACCGTCTGGGCATCCAGTGCCGGGGCAGGTACGCCCTCCTCCGGTACGGCGTTGAATTGGTTATCCTGATCCATGGTTATAATGCCTCCTTAACGAAAGGGAGAGTAGAGATTGGCCACATCCAGAATAATGCTGATGTTGCCATCCCCCAGAATCGTGCACCCCGCGATGCCGCTGCGCTTGATGTTGAAGCTGTTTAGGTAGCTGGGCAGGGGCTTGACCACGACCTGCTGTTCGCCCAGCAGCTCATCTACAAACAGGCAGTAGGAGAGTTCACCGGCCTCCAGCCAGATCAGGATGCCGTCCTCTACCTGGGTGCATCCCTCCTCGATCTGATAGAGCTCCCGCATACGCACCACAGGATAAAAGCTGCCCATACACTTGAAGATCTCTCCGCCGGCAGCGTCGTGTACCAGTTGATCGGAGTGAATTTTGAAGGACTGGCGGATATTGTGGATCGGGATGGTGAAGATCGAGCCTCCGACAGATACCTCCATACCGTCCATAATTGCCGTGGTCAGCGGGATTTTCAACGTGGTGGTCATGCCTTTGCCAAGCTCGCTGGTGAGAGAAACAGTTCCGCCTACCGCTTCCACGTTCTGCTTGACGACATCCATGCCGACACCCCGGCCGGAAAACTCTGTCACCTCGGTATTGGTGGAGAAGCCGGGAGACATGAGAAAGTTGAGGATTTCACGGTGGCTGTACTCCACATCGGGGGAGGCAAGCCCGTTTTTGACGGCCTTGCGCAATACGGCCTCATCGTTGACGCCCTGGCCGTCATCCCTGATCTCAATGATAACCTCGCTGCCGGTCTGCCGGGCGGAGAGAGTAATCTCACCAACGGGGTCCTTGCCCGCACGGATGCGGTCCTGGACATCCTCCTCGATACCATGGTCCATGGAGTTGCGGACAATGTGCATGATGGGGTCGCCGATGCTGTCCACAATGGTCTTGTCAATTTCCGTCTCCTCGCCCACCAGTGTGAGCTTGGCCTGCTTGTTGAGCTTTTTGCACATATCCCGCACGATGCGGTGCATTTTCTGGAAGGTGGCGGATACGGGAACCATGCGCAGGGACATGGACACATCCTGAAGCTCATCCGTGAGCTTGCGCAGCTGACGGGCGGATTTGGTAAACTCATCCAGGCGGAGACCCTTCAGTTCAGGGGAGGAGGTAACCATGGATTCGGTGATGACAATCTCGCCCACCACTGCGGAGAGCTGATCCAACTTGCTCAGGTTGACGCTGATCAGGCTCTCGCGGTGAGGCTGGGGTGCAGACTCGGCCTTGGGGGCCTCCCGGGAGGAAGCCGGGGCCGCCGGCTTTTCCGCCCGGGGGGACTGATGTTCCGGGGCGGCGGGTGGGGGTGCCTCCTGATCGATGGCCTGGTAGGTACGCACAGAGCCGGCGTTCGTGACTGCATGGATTGCAGCATCCCGCTGTGCCTGATCCCGGAAATAGAGCGTAAAGCCGGAGTCCACGATCTGCGCCGCCGTGTCGGGATTGTGCTCCACATCGGCGGGAAGGTATTGGAAGCTATCCTCGGAGCCGCCGTCGCGGATTGTGCTCACAAGCATGAATGCCCGCAGGTTCTCCATGCCGGCACCCTCGTCAAAGAAGATCTGGAGAGCATAGGGGAAGCCGGGGACGGCTGCCGGACCGGAATCCGCCGGGGCCGGCGCCTCCGGCGCGGCCGGCGGAACCTCGGCCGGCGCAGCGGCGGCACCATTTTGAATTTGCTGAATAAAACTATTAACTTTTTGGAGAAGACTGTCGATCGTCTGAGTGAGAGGTTGTCCGTTTTCAATGCGCTCAATTTCCCCGCGGAAAAAGTCGATGATCTGGAACAGCAGGTCGAACAGGGCGGGGCGCAGCGCCTCCGGGACAATCTCCATCGATTTGTCACGGACAATGGCAAACAGATCCTCCGCCCGGTGTGCGATTGTCATCAGGGAGCTGTATTCCATCATGGCTGAAGAGCCCTTGATGGTGTGCATGATGCGGAAGATCGTGTTGACATCCTCTTCGGAAAAGCTGTCCTTTTCCTCGGCGGCCAAAACAAGGCTGTCAAGCTGCTCCAGCAGGGAATTGGTTTCGAAAAGGTATGCCTCTAAAATGCTGTCGTTTCCATTGCCCATCGGTACATCCTTCCTTTGCGTTGAACTTCTGATGTTCCGATCGACAGGATTGGCCAAAAAATAAGAGCAGAACGCGAAAAAGATACATGGAGTGGAATCCGGCCGCATTGCCACCCTCTCCAGGAATGAGATTTTAGAAAAGGGTGATTTGCACGTGGCGAATTTAGTGGGCGTGACCAATCCGGTTCCCAATTATGACGCCTCAAATAACAACCGCACACTGCCGGCAGCCCCAAAGCCAAGTGACACCCGGATTCAGAACATCCCGGACCCCAGCCGGGTGGGCCGGCCGGACGCCCGTACCGATCAGCAGGGGGCCAATGATGCGCTGAACTCCGGTGTGCTGCGCTATGATTCCAACCTTCAGTTTTTCCTGCAGCAGATGCGGGATATGCCGGAGTTGGGGGCGGAACTGTCCAAGATGGTCACACTGATGCAGGGATTGGTAACCACGCCCGGCTTGGCGGCAGGTGTGACAGAAGAGTTATCCGGATTTCTGGAACTGCTTAAAATGGACCCCGATGCGTTCCGACAGTTTTTTCAGACGCAGATGGAGGCAGGCAACCGATTTGCAGGGCCCCTCTTCTCCCTGCTGAGGGAGGTTTATCAAAAGACGCCCGGCGACACCGTGCGGGGGGCAATTCTGAACTTTGCCAAACGCTACAGTGATTTTTCCGCCACGGGTCACATTGGACGCAGCATGCTCTCCCTGCTCCGGCAGCTTTCGGACTATCTGCCCCAGAGTTGGAGGGGACAGTTGGCTGAGCTGACGGGAAAGCTGGAAAAGCGGCCTTCAGGCCGGGGCGCGGGCGGAGAATTTAGAGCTGCTGCAGGGACAGATTCTGCCCTACCTGGGCTCTTATATCAAGCGTTATCACGATATGGGAACAGCACGGACGCTGCTTGGGATGCTGATGCTGCATATGGCCCGCTATGAAAACGGCGCGGAGGAGGGGGTCATGCTGGCGTTCCGGCAGTTGGGCGGCTATGGAGATACCCTGGCCGGTCTCAATCAGTTGGACGATCAGACGCTGTGGAAGCTGCTCCGGGAGAACCAGTTTACCAAGGCCGCCCAGGCGGATACATTTACGGAGCAGCTGGCCCGGACGGCGCAGCGGGCGCTGCAGGGAGAATACGGCACGGATCTGCGGGAGGCGTTTCAGGAGATCGTGCGGTCCATGCTGCTCAATGAGAGCGTATTCCTCCCGCTGCACCATACCATTGTCCCGCTGGAGTGGGAGGGCAGGCGGATGTACTCGGAGTTATGGGTGGACCCGGACGCGGAGGAGCGGGAGGAGGCCCGGGATGGGCGCGGGGACGGACATAAGATCCAGTTCCTGTTCAAGATGGATCTCCCCTCAGTGGGCTTTTTGGAGATGACACTGGGGGCCGGAAAGGAGCAGGTGGATGTGAGTGTCTACGGCCCGGACAGTGTGACAGCCCACAGCGGCCTGATTGCGGAGGATTTAGGGCAGATTCTGGCCGATCACGGCCTGAAGGGGAGAAGTGTCCAGGTACAGAAGCACACCCGTCCGCTGACGCTGACGGAAGTATTTCCGGGACTGTTTGAAGGGGAGCGCGGTATCAATGTCAAAATCTAAACAGGGCGGCTCCGGGCGCGCGGTGGCCCTGCAATATGGCCCGGGCAGTGGTGCGCCGGTGATTGTGGCGTCCGGCATGGGCCACCTGGCCGAGCGGATTGTAGAAGTGGCGGTGGACAGCGGCGTTCCCGTCTATGAGGACAATTCCCTGGCGACCATTCTGTCCCAGATGGAGCTGGGCAGGGAGATTCCGGAGGAGCTCTATCAGGCCATCGTGGACATTTACATTTACTTTTTGCAGTTCGACCCGTCGGACCCGGAGAAATACCGCCGGGAGCGCCGGGAACGGCTGGAGGCGAAGCAGGCAAAGGAGTGAGCATGCGATGAGCTATAAATACATGCTGCTGGACAGCCGGGGAGCCCCGGTGGCCCAGGGGGTTTCCGAGGATGGACCGGAAAAAAACGTTTGGACAGCTCCGGATCGCCCACGGGGATATCAAGCGGGTGCTGGGGCATGAGTACATCAGCCTGGTGGGAACCTCGGAGCAGTTCCCGGCGATGGAAGGGCGGATTGTCCGGTGCCGGGATAATCTCGTCTCGGTAGAGTCGGTGCGCATGCTGGGGGAGGAGGTGCGCCGCAACCTGCGCATGCCGGTGCGGTTTGAGAGCTTCCTCTATCCGGTGAGCGGCCGGTGGCGCGGGCGGATGCCGGTATTGAGCAACGATCTGAGCTGCGGCGGAGCGGCCTTTTTCTGCGCCCGGAAGCTGGAGGTGGACGAGGTGGCCGAGATTGTAATCCCCGGTTACAGCAGAGCCGCTGGTACTCAGGGTAAAGATTTTACGCGAGCGGCCCTCTCCGGAGCCGATTCCTCTCTATGCGGCGGAGTTTGTTGATATGCTCCGTGAGGAAGAAAATATGGTCTGTGAGGCCGTGTTCAGCCTTCAGTTCCGGCATACGGCAGAAATGTAAGCAGAGCAAGAGAAAGGATGGCGAAACGATGATGAACCTCTGGAAGGGAACTGTGCGCCGTGTAGGCGCCACCCTGCTGGCATGCGTCCTGCTGCTGGGGCTGCTCCCGCAGCTGCCTCGCCAGGCCGGGGCAGCCTATACAGACTCCTATTTGCAGCAGATGGTGGATTGGGGCTTTATGCGGGGGGATATATCGGGGAACCTCCGACCGGACAACCCCATTTCGCGGGCGGAGTTTGTGACGGTGATCAACCGGGCGCTGGGCTATGAGAAGCTGGGGGGCGATCCCTTCCAGGATGTGCCGGATTCCGCCTGGTATGCGGAGGATGTGGATATCGCCTATACGGAGGGCTATATTTCCGGCACGTCCAAGACCACCTTTTCCCCCGACAGCAGCATTACCCGGGAGGAGGCGGCCATTATCCTCACCCGAAATCTGATGCTGCAGCCGGATACCGGCGAGAACACCAGCTTTACCGACAGCCGGGAGCTGAGTGAGTGGAGCCGGGGCTATATTGCCACGGCAGCCCGGTACGGCCTGGTGAACGGCTACCCGGACGGCAGCTTCCGCCCCAAGAACCAGATTACCCGCGGAGAGGCGGCGATCCTGGTGGTAAAGGCCGTGGGTACCCCGGTGCAGACAGCCGGAGTCCACAGCCTGGGGAGCACCTGGGGCAATGTGACCATTACGAGCTCCGGCGTCACCCTGAGGGATACCGTGGTGGGCGGCAACCTCTACATAACGGGCGGCGTGGATCTGGGCGAGATCACGCTGGAGAATGTGACCGTGCTGGGGGAGATCGTCATCAGCGGCGGCGGCGTGAGCGAGGGCGGAGACGACAGCATTGTGCTGCGCAATGTGAACGCGCCCAAGCTGATTGTGGACAACATCCCCAACCAGCAGATTTCCATCCGCGTGGAGGGCGACGGGGTCATTGAACATACCAGCGTGCGCACCGACGCCTATCTGGACGACCGCACCCCCGCGGGGTACGGCCTGAGCAGGATCGCCCTGGAGGGGGAGGACGGCCTTTCCCTCAACCTGGCGGGCAATGTCAAGGAGGTCACGAACCTGACGCCCAAGTCCAGCATTGGCGTCGCCAGCGGACATGTGGATACCATCAACGTGGACGAAAAGGCCACGGATTCGACCCTGAACATTGCCTCGGGCGCTGAGGTGGACAACGTGAACCTGGACGTGGCCACCTCCGTGACCGGCGACGGGGACATCGGCCACCTGACCGTCAACGCCCCGGGCAGCACGGTGACGATGTTGCCGGATCAAATCACCATCCGGCCCGGCGTGGAGGCCACCATCGACGGGGAGAAGATGGACAGTGAAGCGGCGGCGGAGTCCTCGGCGGACCCAAGGCTGCTGGCGGGCTACCCGGAGGTCACGGATCTGGCGCCCACTAGCGCCACCGCCCGGTTCAGCGCCAATAAGAAGGGTACCGTCTATTGGGCGGTCACCTCGGTGACCGACGGCTCCGTGGGGGTGGACGATTTGCTCAACCCCTCGTCCTACAGCCCCAAGATTGTCAAGAGCGGCACCCTGAGCCTGACCGGCTCCAGCCAGCCGGGCAGCGTCAAAATCAGCGGCCTGACCTCCGACGGCTCCTATTACCTGTCTGCCGTGTTGGTGGACGCCCGGGGCAAACACAGCCCGGTGAAGCTGGATTCTTTTACAACGCCAGATGACACCACGCCGAATTTTGCCACCGGTTACCCCTATATGTCTTTGGTCACCAATACCGACGCCCAGGTGACGGTGATGACCACAAAGAGCTGCCAGCTCTATTATGCCCTGCTGCCCAAGGGCGCTGCAGCCCCTACGGCGGCGGATTTCAAAGCCAGCGCTGTGACGGGCAACCTAGGCTTTGGCGTGCGTGACGCGGTGAAAAACACCAGCCAGGCTATCAATGTCAACAACGTGAAGCTGGAAGAGCTGGAGGATTACGACCTGTACCTGTGGCTCAACGACTACGATGGAGCCAAGAGCTCTTCGGTGAAAAAGCTTTCCTTTACCACGGTGGATAAAACACCGCCCCAGTTCGTTACTGAACTGTACATGAGCGACCAAAAGGAGACTTCGGTGGGCTTTACCACCAGCATCAACGAAGACGGCACCGTGTACTGGGTGGTGGTGAACGCCGGCGAGGCTTACCCCAAGCCTATGGCCGGGCAGAGCACCGAGACCGGGACACTGCCGCTGGACAGCGACGCTGCCAAAATACAGGTCTCGGCCGGGGCCAACGCCCTGAAGAGCGGCCGTGTCAACGCCAAAGCCAACCAGGACGCCAAATTCACGGTGAGCGGCCTGGAAAAAGAGACAGCCTATGATCTGTACTATGTGGCCATGGACCAGGCGGGCAACTATTCGGATACGGTGAAGACCCTGCGCTTTAACACCCTGGATACCAACGCCCCCCAGGCCGCTTTGGAATTTACCAAATACAACGGCAACGAGACAGACAAACCCTTGGCCAATACGGATATCCGCATCGTGTTCACCGAAGAGATCAAGACCTACCCCGCCGGTCAGACCCTGACCTCCCTGTATGACGCGGTGGAAGCGGCCACTGGCGATGCGAAAGAGACCGCCAAAGAGACGATGGCCGATACGCTGGAAAGCATCCTGGACTTTTATGATCTGACCGGCGGCGACGAAGAGCTGGGCGTGGTGCGGGATGAAAACAACGAAGATACCGTGAACGACCAGTGGCTGGTGGATTACCGCAACGCCCAGATCAAGGACGAAAGCGGCAAGACGGTCATCATCCTGCCTACGACCGATGACAAAAACAAAGACAGCGCTCTGAACCTGAGCAGCGGCAGCACCTACCGCATCGATGTGCAAGGCATCTCCGATGCGTCGGGCAATGCCATCGGCTCCATGCAGCTGCCGGACCAGAGAGGCTTTACCACCGTGTTCGCCCAGGTGAACTTGAAGGCCCTCAATGCGCCGGAGATCGAGGAGAAGCAGATGGACCTGGCCTTTTCCATGACGCCCATCTCCACGAGCAAAGTGGACGATGAGATCTACTGGGATATGCTGCTGTGGTCGGACACTCCGATCCAATTTGAGCTGTATGAGAAAAAACCCGGAGGAGAGTGGGAATCCCAACCCCTAGGCAGTTCGGAGATCAAACTGGCTTCCGGCGGCGACGAGTATGTGGGCACCAGCTACACCTATGATGTGAAGTTGAGCAAGAACTTTGAACAGTTGAAATCCCTGCAGGAAAACCAGGAGTATCAATATGGCATTCACGTCAAGGAGCTGGACGGCAACATCGACCCTGATACCTGGAACGCCACATTGAACATGAAGATCGGTCTGGCGGCCGGCGCCAACACGAACCTGAGCAACCTGGCGAATAATGTATCCATGAAGAACTGGGAAAGTATGACCCAGTCGGCAGAAGTGACGTCCATTGGCAACTGCATTGCCCAGGGCAGCGATGAGCTGACGCTCAAAAAATGTGTTCAGCGACAAAAAAGGCGCGGTGTTCGCTTCGGATTTCCCCAAATTTACACCCACTGATACCTCTGTCACCATGCAGGTGATGCTGGACCGGCCTGGCACGGTCTATTACACTGTGGCCCCTCTGGGCGATGTGACCACCAAATTGAAGGAGAGTGGGAAAGAGATCAAAAACAGTACGGACTGGGAAAAGTACCTGCCAGAGAGCGGAAGCGACGAGAAGGCACCTGTTTATTTGAGCGCCCCAGACGACGGCGATATCACCAACAACCGTCTGGGTGGCGGCAACCCCGATATCAAATGGGGCAAGCGGGATAATGTGGGCGCTTCGGCCGTGCCGCTGGTGGTAACGGAGCTGCAGCCCGATACGGAATATATCGTATATTTCGTCTTGCAAGGCAATAACTCCAACACCTATTCGGAAACAATGGGCTACCGGTTCAAAACAGAAGAGGTGTACCGCCCGGTCATCCAGCTCTCCATCAACAATCCCACAGTCAACATCAAAGTGGACAAAGATTCCGATGTGGATTATGTCTTGATTCCGGATGACAGCATCCCTGATATGCTGAGAAAGCCCTTTAACGATTATGCCGAGGGATGGACGCCTTCTCCTGGCCAAGAAGATTTTACCGTGCTGGATGCGCTGATGACCGATGTACCAGGGCAAACGGGCGGTTCTTCCGATGGCTCTGTTTTTGACTGGTATGCGACAGATACGGCCAAATCGGATCTGGCCTTCATCATCCGCAACGAGAACCCAGGCTCCACAGTGACGGCCCAGGGCGAGGCCCACATTCGGGCCGGTGAAACAGAGACTGTGGACTTCTCTAAGGATATGAAGGAGATCACCTGGTATACGTTCATTGCTGTGGGCAACGCGTCCGGTTCTTCCGATGCCTTCCGTGCGGCACGTCCCGTCTATTTGAGGGATTCGGAGCCGCCTGTGGTGGCAGCTTGCAATTCCAGCTTGACGCAGACTGGGCAGACCGGGTTCTACAACGGCACCTTGTCTGTCACCTTCAGCGAAGGAATCTACCTCATTGAGAGAGAGGGCGGTGTAGGCGAACTCCAGCAATACAAAGGGGTGGAAGCCACACCCAATATCACCCCCAGCGACCCCGAAAAATTTGTCACATTGAGCGCTGTAATGCCTACACGTC
>ENA-OQIL01000825-OQIL01000825.1-human-gut-metagenome-genome-assembly--contig:-NODE-825-length-10276-cov-3.086412_pt1 | contig 10276 bp, 9 predicted proteins | sample MGYA00242583_ERZ504748 | MGnify/ENA primary metagenome ERZ504748 (study PRJEB26092, sample SAMD00036191) | human gut metagenome | host: Homo sapiens | study: EMG produced TPA metagenomics assembly of...
GCCTGTATGCCGCGGGTCGCTGCTCGTGCGGCATCTTCGGTGAATACGCAGGGTCGGGCACGTCGATTGCCGACGGTTTGACCTTCGGACGCATCGCTGGCAAATCCGCTGCGTCGGCGTAAGGCTTTCGCGTCCGGTGCGCGCTGCAAGCGACGCGCGCCGGACGCGTCCGGGTGCCGCAAGGCCCGGGGCACCTCGATGCAGCGAAAACCCGGCCGCAGCGGCAAAACCGCATTTCGTGCTCAAACCGCCGAATCTGCGAGGCGCCCTAAAGGATTCTGTGTATGTCCATGGAATAGCCCAAGAGTTCTCCGACCATGGTTATCTTTCCTTGCAGGCAGATGTAGTCGCCGACCGAGTGGTCTGAGAGGATTGCCTTCTGCTCGTCGGTTTCGATGTCGCAACGGACGTCATCGAAGGACCAGCGATCCGACGTTCCGACGGTGACGTAGCTCCCGCTTGCGTCGAAACCGGCGATGTATCCCTTGAGCTGCACGAGTTCGTTTTTATGAGCGTCCTTCGCTCTCATTGCGTTGCCCTCGAGTTCGTTTAGAAGATCTGCCACGGTGTAGCTGTTGTAGGAAAGCGAGGGATCGTCGTACTTCCATGCGTGGTAGACAATGACAACCGGGACGCTCTTCTCGAAAAGGTCTCCTTCATTGAAAGAGCTGCTCCCGTCGATCGATATCTCCTTGATGTCGTTGGGTCGCCCGGCGAAGATGCCACCATTCGGATTGGCGAGGTCGTAGGTTGGGCTCGCGCTGACGCTTTCGAAACCCGCGGCGCTTAGCGCGTCGACCGCCTCGTTCCAGTCGGTGCCGAGGTAATCCCATTTGGAGCGAGGGTCTTGGCTCCGTTTGCTTCGAGTTCCGCTCTCTCCGCCGCAGCTTTCGCATCGGCCTCCTCTTTTTCCCGTGCCTCCGCTTCTGCTGCTTCTCGCTCTTCCTGCTCCCTTGCCGTGGCCTCGGCATCGGCGGCGGCGTTCTCGTCGCTAGGCTGAGCCTGGCCCGTCGTCTGCACCGTGAAGTCGCCGATCTCTATCGAGTTGGAGGTGCATTTCACTCGGCAGCTTAACCGAGCGTTATCTTCGGGCATCTCGAATTCCTTCGTTCCTTTGGCGGAACCGTCTTTTTCACGTGCCTGGAAGACGTGGTTGCCGGATTCGAGGTTCACTGAGTAGGTTCCTTCGGATCCGTGTTTCACGTTGCCGATCTTTTCGTCGTCGACGTACAGGTCGACATCGTATCTGCTAGACAGGATGTTGCCTTCGCATGCCGCCTCTATGTTGAGTTCTCGTTTATCGGTCGGCGAACCCTCGGCGTCGTTCGAGGTCGATGTCGAGCACGCGCTTACGCAGAAGAGGGCGGCAATGAGCAAGAGCGCGACCAAGACTGATGCGATAACTGTTTCTCTCTTGGAGGGTTTCTGGAGGGCGATGGCTCTTGATGCCGCGGACGACGTGTTCGACGAAGGGCTTTTCGCTTCGACATGGACGGTGCTGCCGCGATTCAGGTGGTAATTCGCGCTGGCATCAGTGCTTTTTCAGCGAGTAAAATATTTCATAGCTCTCCTCCAATATGCTCAAATTCTATATGCCGTGGTGCATGCGCCAATCCGGAGTGCATTGAAGCGTCCGGCCGATGTTGCCCGATGACGCGCCTGCCCCAGTATTCGGAATGCTTTTTGCGTAATTCGGGCGTCATGAATTCCGCCGGTGCGATGTCGAGGTAGGCGCAGAGTTTTATTGCTTCGTCTGCGTACATTGCGCGCGTGCCTCGCAGCATGGTTCCCAATGTCACCGGATTGATGTCCATTCTTCGGGCAAGCTCTGCTTTGGACATGCCTAACTGTTCCCGCTTCGTTTCGACAACCGAGAGAATATGCTGACTGATCGTATTCACCTGATCCTCCCGACGGGTACGTTGGATACGTCACGTTCGCCGTGGAAAAGCGTCCGATGTTCGATGAGTGTACAAATACTCGTCTGAGTGAGATTCAAAGTGAAAGGAATGCTATTGCGATGCAAAGATATGCTTTTCAAATAGATATGATAGCTATGCTCGCTGGCAATGAATTCTATTCGTCGGTGATGCTCGCTTATAATGAGTTGTGAAGATTCAAACGTAGTATTGCGCATGGGCTGCTCCTGATCGCTGGGTGGTTCGATTGCGTCGAAACGAAATGCTTCGTCGCAAGAGGGCGTGCGGATTTCGCGAGGGGGGCCGAAGAGGGAGCACAAGTCTTGTGCGTGCTTGGGTGCGAATGGTTGAAATTGCAGTGGGAAACGGGCGGGAGACGATGTAAAGGGGGAAGCCTTATGTCCGAAGAGTTTGAGGGCACGAAGGTCGTTGAAAGCAGGAGTGCGAAGGATTACGAAAAGGCGCTGGACACCGTGCTGAAGATAGCGGAGGGCGTGTTGCTTGTTGCGCCGGTTCCGCAAGCGAAAGCTGCCGGCGTTGCTATCGGGGTTGCCAAGAAGGCTGCTGGTTTTGCACGCGACCATCATGATGAGATTGTGAAAGTGGCTCCTCTTGCGGCTCCGGCTGCAAGCAGGGTGGCAGAAGCGGCGAGGGGTGCGATGGAGAAGGCTCCTGCCGGTGTAAGCCGCGGCGTGGGGAGGGTTTTCGGCGCTGCCAAAAGCGCAGCAGGCGCGGTGGGCGATGCTGCTTCTCAGGTGACTGGCACTGTGGGAGACAGGGTCCGAACAGCATCCGACAAGCGCGCTCAAGAGAAGGCACGCTTGGAAGCAAGGCGGACGCTGCTCGACGGAGCTGGCACTAGAATGCCGGTTGAACGGTTTCTTGAGAATTGGGAGTTGCAAAAGACAGTGTCCGGCGCAGAAGGCTATCTGGATTTTGCCGGCTGCTACGCCATTGCCACGTATGGGCGCGCTGTCAAAAAAGACGACTATAGCGAGTATCGGGACATTTACGTGAGCAAGTCGAATCGAATGGGAAGCTCGATTTACGACGATCTCTCAGGCAGGGGCAATCCGGACGTGTACGCTGATGTGAAGTACAAGCAGGACGTGCACGTGTTGCTGTTCCCTTGCGAGGAGAGTCGTCTCGACCAGCTGGAGCATTCTCTCGTCGTGGCGCTTGACGCCGATGCGTCGTACAACAAAGCCGAGGGTTCGACCTGCTAGCGGGTTGTCAGCTCTCTCCGGCTTTGGCGCAGGTAACGTGGCTGATGGGATTTCGCTCACAGCATCGAAGGCCTGCGTTTGACGGGTTTTCCGCAAATGCGGGGCGAGCGGCATGGTCTATCCGATGACGATCGAATCGGGTTGCGATGGTAAGAACGTCCCGGTTTGGTAATGCTAATGGTTCGATCATGAAAGAGTGGGTCGCGCCCACCAGGCGCTTCGGGGGCTATGCTGGAGATGCGATACGAAGCGAACTTCAAGCGGATCGAAACTGCGCGTACTGAATCCCCAAACCTCGTTGTTTTTGCCGGACGGTAACGATTTCGTCTTCATCTCCGGGTGCCGGCAGGATTTTTCGACCCGGCTGGCGCGTTCCTCGAGTAGGCGCAATGCGCTGGCGGCTCCCCGTCCCCTTGTGGTTTCTCCTTCATGGTGCGCTGTCGGGCGTCGCGCGAGAGCTTATCGGATGGTAGAATCGGCAGCGCCGTCCGCGCGTGCGCACAGACGGCGACCAGAAACCTTGCATAAAGCCGCCGATCGCGGCTTTTCGTGCTGTTCGCATACGGAAGAGGACGCGCCATGCTCATCGATTCATTGACGTTCACCCTGGAGAAATCGGGCTGCCTCGACGCGTTCTGGGGCAAGCTGGACGCGGGCGAGGACGGCACGCTGGGCGTGGCCTCGTCGGCGCGTCCGTTCCTCGTGGCGGCGCGGTTCGCGCACAAGCCGCAGCCGACGCTCGTCGTGGTGGCGGGCGAGGACGCGGCCGTGGCGTTCTCGCGCAGCCTGGCGGCCTACCTGGGCGACGAGCGCGTCATGCGCTTTCCCGAGCGCAGCGACTACCCCTTCGTGCCGAAGCCCAGCGACCCTGCGCAGGTTGCACGGCGCATGGAGGCCGTGCACGCGCTGGCCAGCGGCCGCGAGGTCGTGGTGGTGGCCAGCGCCCGCGCGCTCGTGCGCGCGCTGCCGCCGGCGGGCTCCGACGTGCACGTGCCGGTGGCGCTTTCGGTGGGCCGCGAGCTGGCGGCCATGCCCGGCGCCCAGGCGGCGAGCGTCACGGAGTTCGAGGACTTTGCCCATGCGCTGGAGGAGCGCGGCTACCGGAACACCGGCGAGCTGGACGGCCCCGGCACCTTCGCCGTGCGCGGCGGCACGATCGACGTGTTCCCCGGCAACCTCGTGTACCCGGTGCGGCTGGACTTCTTCGGCGACGAGCTGGAGGAGATCCGCCGCATCGTGCCCACCACCGGGCAGACCATCCAGGCGCTGCCGGATGTGAGCATCTACCCCGTGGTGGAGTTCTCGTGCTCCAAGCGGGGGCTCGCCCGCGCGCGCCAGAAGCTGGAGCGACCGGCCGCGACGAACCCCGTGCTGCGCGACGTGCTGGAGAAGCTGGACGGCGGCCTGCGCTTCGACGGTTCCGACATGCTGCTGCCGTACCTGTACGCGACCACGTCCACGTTGGGCGATTACGTGCGCCCCGGCGCGCTGAGCGTGCTTTTGGAGCCGCGCTCGCTGTTCGACGACATGAGCCACGCCTACGACGACGCGGCGGGACGCGCGAAGGGATCGAGCATCCCCGTGGACGGGCTGTACGCCGAGCCCGGGGCCGTGAGCTTTGGCGAGGGGCAGCGCGCAACCTACGTGTCCATCATGCGCGTGGGCGGGCACGTGGACGACGAGCTGCCGGTGAAGCGCGTGGAGGTGGCGGGGCATCCCGACAAGCTGTTCGGTCGGCTGCGCAGCCTCGTGGACACCGACTACACGGTGGTGTTCAGTGCGTCGAATTTCCGTGCGCGCCAGGACATGAAGCTGGCGTTCGTCGACCACGGTCTGCCGATCCAAGAGACGCTGGACGCGGAAGAGGACGCCGACGAACTGGAAGGTATCGCCAAGCGCCGTCTGCGGCGGGGCGTGGTGAACGTGGTGGACGTGGACGTCCCCCTGGGCATGATCATCCCGAAGGCGAAGCTGGCCATCGTCAGCCTGTCGGACACGCAGGGGGCGTCCACGTCGCGGCCGTCGCGCCACGTGGACATCACCGAGATCACCTTCCCCTACCAGCCGGGCGACTACGTGGTGCACGCCGCGCACGGCGTGGCCTACTCAAGGAGCTGGTCCGCCGCGACGTGGACGGCACCGCGCGCGACTACCTGCTGCTGGAGTACTCCGAGGGCGACAAGCTGTACGTGCCGGTGGAGCAGCTCGACCGCGTGACGCGCTACGTGGGGCCGGAGGGCGCGAGCCCGCGCCTCACGCGCCTGAACGCGGCCGACTGGTCGCGAGCGCTGGCCAAGGCGCGCAAGGCCACGAAGAAGCTGGCGTTCGACCTGGTGGACGTGTACGCGCGCCGCGCGTCCGTGCAAGGCTACCGCTTCGGGCCCGACACCGCGGCCCAACGCGAGATGGAGGAGGCGTTCCCCTACCAGGAGACGCCCGACCAGCTGGCCGCCATCGCGGACGTGAAGGCCGACATGCAGTCGGCGAAGCCCATGGACCGCCTCGTCTGCGGCGACGTGGGCTTCGGCAAGACCGAGGTGGCCCTGCGCGCCGCGTTCAAGGCGACGCAGGACTCCAAGCAGGTGATGGTGCTGTGCCCCACCACCATCCTCGCGCAGCAGCACTACACCAACTTCAAGGAGCGCTGCGAGCCGTTCGGCGTGCGCGTGGAGGTGCTCTCGCGCTTCCGCACGCCCGCGCAGCAGGCCGCCGCCCTCAAGGGCTTCCAGGAAGGTGACGTGGACGTGCTGGTGGGCACGCACCGTTTGCTGTCGCGCGATGTGAACCCTCACGATCTGGGGCTGGTCATCATCGACGAGGAGCAGCGCTTCGGCGTGGGCCACAAGGAGCAGATGAAGAACCTGCGCGAGTCCATCGACGTGCTCACGCTGTCGGCCACGCCCATCCCTCGCACCATGCAGATGTCGCTGTCGGGCGTGCGCGACATGAGCCTCATCCTCACGCCGCCCGACGAGCGCCGTCCCGTGGAAGTGCACGTGGGCGAGTGGGATCCCGACGTGGTGAGCGGCGCTATCAGGCGCGAGCTGGCGCGCGGCGGCCAGGTGTACTACGTGTCGAACCGCGTGCGCTCCATGGAGGAGGCGGTGCGGCGCGTCACCGCGGCTGCGGGCGAGGCGCGCGTGGGCGTGGCGCACGGGCAGATGTCGAAGGAGCAGCTGGAGCGCGTGATGGAGGACTTCAGCGCCGGCGAGCTGGACGTGCTGGTGGCCACCACCATCATCGAGAGCGGCATCGACAACCCGCACACGAACACGCTGATCATCGAGGACTCGCAGCGCTACGGATTGGCGCAGATGTACCAGCTGAAGGGCCGCGTGGGCCGTTCGTGCACGCAGGCGTACGCCTACTTCATGTTCCCCGAGCACATGGAGCTCACCGAGGAGGCGGCCGCGCGCCTGACCGCGCTGAACGAGCATACCGATCTCGGCAGCGGCATGCGCATCGCCATGCGTGACCTGGAGATCCGCGGCGCGGGCAGCCTGCTGGGCGCCGAGCAGTCGGGCAACATGTCCGCAGTGGGCTTCGACCTGTTCGCGCAGATGCTGAACCAGGCCGTGAGCGCCACGCGCGAAGGCGACCTCAAGGCCATGGACGCGCTGCCGCCCGCGCTCAGCGATATCACGGTGAACGTGCCGGGGCACACCTACCTGCCCGAAGAGTACGTGCCGGACGCCGACGAACGCGTGCTGTGGTATCGCAGGATAGCCTCGGCCGCCACCGAGCAGGCCGTGGAGGACGTGCGTGCCGACTTGGCCGACAAGCGCCCCGACATGCCGCAGGCGGCGAAGAACCTGTTGGAGAAGGCGCGCATCAAGGCCTACGCCAACGAGCACCATATCAAGACCGTGTCGGTGACGGCGGGCAAGCTGGTGGTGGAGCCCATCGACGTGCCCCGCGACAAGATGACGGGTCTGCGCCGTGCTGGCGGCCGCTACCTGGCCGACAAGCGCAAGCTGTCGCTGCCGCTGCGCTACTTCAAGCTGGACGAAGGCGACAACCTCCTGGCCCCCGTAGCCGAGTTCCTGGAGGAGCTGGCGAAATGAGGGAAGGGATCGCTGAGGGCGCGGCGGTGTTTCGGCGGCGGCATCTGCGGGGCGTGCTGTGCGCGCTCACGGGCGCGGGGCTGGTGGGGGTTCGTCGGGCGCGTGCGCCCAGTTCCTGCTGGCGAACTACGACATAACGCCCTCGTTCATCACGGCCGTGCGCATGCTGGGCGCCGGGGCGGTGTTCCTCCTGGTGCTGCTCGTGCGCAACCGCGCGCAGCTTGCGGCTATGCTGGGCGACCGGCGCACGCTCGGTCAGCTGGCCGTGTTCGGCGGCGTGGGGCTGTTCCTGTGCCAGATCACGTACACCATCGTGATCGGCTACACGAACGCGGGCACCGCAACCGTGCTGCAAACCACCGGCATCGCCTTCGTCATGCTGTTCACCTGCGTGCTCACTCGACGGATGCCGCGGGGGCGCGAGGTGACTGGGCTTGCGGCCGCCGTCATCGCCACCTGGCTCATCGCCACGCAGGGTGACCCCAGCGCGCTGTACCTGCCGCTCATGGGCCTGGCGTGGGGTATCGCGAACGGGCTGTCGGTGGCGTTCTACATCATGTATCCGAAGAAGCTGTTCGCCCGTTGGGGAAGCTTCGCGGTCACGGGCATCGGCATGTTCATCGGCGGTATCGTGGCCGCAGCGGTGTACTTCGGCGGCGTGGCGCTTGGCGAGCCGCTCGCGCTGCCGGCGCTCGATGCTGCAGGCGCGGCCGTGTTCGCAGCGTTCGTGCTAGTGGGCACGTTCGCGGCGTTCGCGCTGTACCTACACGGCGTGTCGGTGGTGGGGTCGGTGCAGGGAAGCCTGCTGGGCGCTGTCGAGCCGGTCAGCGCCACGCTGTTCGCCACGCTGTGGCTAGGCACCGCGTTCACCGGCGCCGACCTGGCGGGGTGCGCCCTCATGATCGCGATGATTTTCCTGGTGACAGGGGAGAAGCCGAACGTCCGGCAAGACGGCGCGCAGGCGACCGAAGAGAGTCACTCAGCGAAGTCGTAGTGCTTTCGGTAGTACACGTACGAGGCGACGATGCTCGCGCCGGCTGCCGCCAAGAGGATGGCCACCATGGCGGGCATGACCAAGTTCATGGGCAGTGTGAGCCCGGCTACGACGGTCAGCGCGCCCGAGGCGATCATCGCGTACCCGCCGAAACGCTGCGATTTGCGCCATACCTCGTCGTTGCTCAGGCTCCAGGGCGTGCGAAGGCCGAAGGCTTCGTTTCGGTCGGATTTCGGCATGATGTTGCCGCAGATGACGAAGGCGATGCCCGCGACGAGGGCGGCGCCTCTTCCCACGTTGAGGTCGAGTGCTGCGAACGGCGAGCCGCTGCTGGAGAGCCCGTCCGCGAACACGAACAGCGAGAACACCGTCATCAGGGCCAAGAGCACGACATCGGCCTTCAAGAGCTTGTCGCCGTCGTGCGCGTCGCTTCGCTTCGCGATGAACGGAAGCCCCAGGCCGAACGCGAGCGCCAGCGCGGGAAACCATAGATGCTCGTACTTGCTTCCGATGCGGTCCGCCTCGCCGCTCGCGCCGAAATGCACGGCGACCTGGTCGGGCGCGAGCGCGAGGAACGCTGCATCCACGACGAGGTTGAGGACGATCAGAGCGTAGATAACCTTACGGATGTTCTTCATTCTGCCTGCTCCTTCAAATTCGCGATCCAAAGCAGCGTCTCTTCGAGCACCGACGCCTTCAGCTCGTAGAAGATGTACTTGCCCTCGCGGTAGTCGCGCACGAGGCCGGCGTTCTTGAGCACCGAGAGGTGCCGCGACACGGCGGGTGCGGAGATGTCGAACAGGTCGGCGATGTCGCCGGCCGGCATGCGTCCGTGCTTGAGGTGCTCGAGGATATCCCTCCTCACCGGGTCGGACAGCGCCTTCAACGTCTCCTGGATGCCCATCGTCCTTCTCCGCAACATTTAACAATATGGTTAAATATAGCGCTTTGCAGCTGGAAGGGCAAGCGGGGAGCGGGGCGTGTCGGTTGCTGGGCGCAAAACGGCGCCCATGACAGTTTCGAAGCGCATCTCCTTGGCGTTGCGTCATCTGGTATGAGCAAAGCCCCAGATGGCGAAAAACCAGCGCACCTCTTCTTCGGTCAAACCGGCCCTCGTAGTGTCATGGGAGTCGATTTACGTCCAAACCTCGAGATGCTCTCGGTAGCCGACGCACGCTTTCCAATCGGATTTCACATCGGCACAATGGCTCGCGGCACGCCGGCGAAGGGCGCCACGCGTTTCGCGACCGTCTTCGTTTTGTGCGCGTTCGCCTGGACGACATTTTCTCGGACGCCGTCTTTGCTACGATGATCGGGATCGATCGGGCCGGATTCGATGCTGCGCGAACTTGCGCCGCTTTTGCTCTATCGGCCCGGGATATGACGAGGAAGGATGCGCGATGGGTTTGTTCATGACGCTTGAGGGGCTGACGGAGGAGGACGCCGTGCGGCTCGCGAGCGAAGAGGCCGTGCCGGCGGATCGCCTGCGGGTGTTCGACCTGCACTGCGACACGCTCGACCGGCTGGCGTTCCACGGCGACGCGTCGGTGCCGGGCGGCTTCGCCGCGCACGACGCGCGCATCCCCGCGCACCGCATGGCCACGCTCGCCGACAACGATGCCCATGTCTCGCTTGCGCGTACGGAAGGGTTCGCCTGGTGCCAGTGCTTCGCGGCGTTCATCCCCGACGAGGTGCGCGGCGACGAGGCCTGGGCTCTGTTCCGGCGCGTGCAGTCCGTGCTGGAGCGCGAGCTGGAACGCTGCGGCGATAAGCTGGCGCAAGCGCGCGACGATGGCCGAAGTCGACGCCGCTCTCGCCGCGGGCAAGACCGCGGCCGTGCTCACCGTGGAAGGCGCGTCGTTCCTCGAAGACGACGGGCAGGCCGAAAGCCGCCTTGACGCGCTGGCCGACGCGGGCGTGCGCATGGTGACGCTCACCTGGAACGGACCGAACGCGCTGGGCAGCGGCAACGACGACGAGCCACGGGCTGACCGGCTTCGGCCGCTCATCGTGGGCGAGCTGGAGCGCCGCGGCATCGTCGTGGACGTGTCGCACCTCAACGACGCGGGGTTC
>ENA-OQIL01000827-OQIL01000827.1-human-gut-metagenome-genome-assembly--contig:-NODE-827-length-10270-cov-36.440304_pt1 | contig 10270 bp, 6 predicted proteins | sample MGYA00242583_ERZ504748 | MGnify/ENA primary metagenome ERZ504748 (study PRJEB26092, sample SAMD00036191) | human gut metagenome | host: Homo sapiens | study: EMG produced TPA metagenomics assembly of...
GCGGTTGCGCCACACATTCGGTTTTCGGTTCGATACTCAGCACACGCGACCCGCCGGAGACGCCGTCTTCGGGCACTGCGACGAGCATGCTGCCGGAAGAGCACGTCCATGTCTGGTTCTTTCCGGAGGCGTTGGCGACCTTCACGTCAACGCTGTCGGACACGGCCAAGTACAGGCCGTCGGACAGTCCGGTGAAGGCCAGGTGTCCGGAGGCGTTGGTGACACCGGTTGCCGTGGCGTCGGGCTTGTTCACCGCGATGAGTCCGGCGAGCGTGTTGGCCATGTCTCGCCACACCTGCGCGTCCTTGCCGGTCATCTTCGACCAGTCGACGGGGTAGGCGGTGGAGTCGGTGAACGGTGCGACGGGTTCGAAGGTGGCGCCGCCGCTTGCCGGGATCTGTCCGACTTTGTAGAGGTTGAAGCTGGCGTCCGAAATGGCGAAGTTGGTAGAATCGTCGGACGTTTCGGAATCCGAGCTTTTGTGTTGGTACGAAATGGCGATGCTGCCGCTGGCAGAGTCTGTTGTTGGCGCCGCGACGGCATCGCGAGTAGTGAATGCACAGGCTGCCGCGGCGAATGTGGCGGCGATTGCGCAGCATGCGGCGATGACGCGGCTTGCGATCGTGCGTTCCTTCATTGCCGACCCCTCTTCTGTGGATTGGAAAGTAAGCATGTTTGATTCGCCCCCAACGGCAAACCGGAAAATATATGGAGCCAGGCTGGATACTCAAGAAAATTAGGCAGTGCACAAGAGATTGAGGTGGTCCAGCCCAGCATATGTGGGTTCAGTTATTATTTAATTTTTAGTTTTTGAATTATGTATTGCGATTCCCGTAAGCCGCTGCTGACTTGCGTCAACGCGGCTCACGGGTTTCGCATGGTTACTTCAGATTCTTATGGAATCCGGAGGATCAGGCATTGCGACGACGCAGAGCCATCACCAGGGTCGCGCCAGCAAGCACGAACACGGCGATACCAGCCACGTACAGCATCACAGTGCCCATGCCGCCGGTGGAGGGGAGGGTGTTGCCCTTGACGTTCGCCACAGTAATGGCAGCAGTACCGGCCGCTGCATTTCCAGTTCCTTTAGTGCCATCGACCGTAACGTCAATCTTGGTAAGCGGGGTCTGATCGTAATTGGTCCATTCCTGGCCGTTAGTAGTATCTGCAGAGATAATCACTGCGACCGGATTGGTCAGCTTGTTGTATCCGTCAGGAGCAACAGTTTCTTCCAGATAGTAGGTGCCGTCATCCAGACCAGTGACCTTGAAGAGACCCTGTGCGTCAGAAGACAGCTCAGTGGCATTAGCTTCAGTGGTCCATCCAGACACTTTGCCGTCTGTAACCTGAGCATATTGCTTTTCCTCGCCACTGCCACGGTACAGCTTGAACTTGGCATCCTTCAACTTCTTGCTGGGGTCATTCTTATCAACCTTGGTGGTGTCGAGTTCATAGGTGAACACAACAACCTTGTCTTCCGGAGTCCTACCAGTATTATCACTGTCACCCGTACCGGACTGGTTCGGATTGTTGGAATACTTAAGATAGACCGAGTTGCGATTACCGGTGCCACCAATCACAGCGTTGCTGTTCAGCTTTGCGGAATATTCAACGATAATGTACTTGCCCTTGACAGCACCTTCAACCTTCTTCAAATCATCGAAGGAGACAGAAATACCCTGGCCACTGACTCCGACGGTAGCATTTTTGGTGATGTCAGTATCAGTATCGTCCTTGACCTTGTCGGAGGAGAGATACACCTTGACAGCAGTTTTCGCAGGTGCGTCAAAAGCGGCATCCAACGTATCGTGGAAGATGTACTTATAGGTGTCGTAGTTGGACATGTCCGGAACGGAACCAATCAGGTGGAATGGCACCATATCTCCGATGTTGTAATCGGCAGTGTCATTGTACTGAGTACCGTAAGCTGCCTCAGTGGTGGCCTTGACGTTCTCCTTGACCTTCTTCTCGACCGTAGGAACGCCCGTCTTGGCCTTCAGTGTAGTCGGACCAACAACCTTGGTCAGATGCAGAGAAAGAGCATCACCCTGCGCAACGCTGGTCACATCCTTGAACACGTAGTAGCCAGCGGCCAGCTGCTTAGGAGTATCCTTGGTGATTCCCTCTGCAGCTGCATTGCCAGTGAAATCAACGTACTTGTTGACCTCATCCTGGATTTCCTTATCCGACTTATTGGCCAGACCTGTGAGTGCTTTCACCGTGGTCTCATCGACGCTGTCACCAACGTTCACGCCTTCGGAACGCTTCGAGTTAGCACCCCACTTGAGGTCAGACAGAGTGGTTCCGTCCGATGCCAAAGTACCAGTAAACACCTGGTAGGCATCATAGGTATGGGAATCAGTCGGATCGACGGAAACCTTATAAGTGGTATCCGCCGCCATGGCAGTGGAGGCACCGGCGAAACCGGCGACGGCCATTGCCGCGGTGGCTGCCACAGCGACGAGGCCCTTGAGAACCTTGTTCATTGTTCTCCCTTTCTTTCTTGTTTGAAATCTTGAATCTTCAGTTATGTGTGTTCAGTTATTGCCTAGTGGGCATTGGGTCGCTACGCTACGGTCCAGTCCCCCTTCCCCTAGACGAGTTCATCATTGCCGCCTCCTGACCTTGAGGGCCATTCCAGCCGCAACAACACCTATCAACGCAGCCACCAAAGCCGCCGCGTAAATCCAAGAGTTGCCAGTTCCACCAGTCGCCGGCAACACCACCCCCGGCTGGTTCTTAATCCCCCCAACCGCGAAGTTGAACACATCAGAGTCGTAAGTCTTATCGGCAGTTGTGAAAGCGCCCGTCTTATCCGCGGTGCCTTCAGCGACGCTGTTCGAATTCCAGTTGCCAGTGACGTCGGAACCTTCAACCGGGCCGAACGTGAACGTGCGGACGGTGGAATCGACGTCGTATCCGTCAGGAGCCTTGGTTTCGACCAACGTGTACGTGCCCCAATCCAGGCCTTCCAGCTTGAACTGGCCGGCAGCAGGGTCGACGTCGTACGGCTGGCCTTCCGCAGCGCCTGCCGGCGCGGAACAAGTGGTCTCCGCCGCAGTCTTGTTTTCGGCAGGCACGCAGTCGGTGATCGTAATCAGCTTCTGATCAGCAGAAGCGATGTCGGTGTACTCGGCCTTGTCCTTATCGTTCCAGCCGAAGTTCTTAGTCTTCGTCAGCTTCCACTCCGAGCCGGAAAGCTTCTTGCCATTGTTGGAATCCGAGGAAACCTTGTTCCACGAAATCGTGCCGGTGTTACGGGTGTTCGGAATCTTGTTGCCGGTAATCGCAGTGTCGCCAGCATTGGTAATCGAAACCTTCGTAACACCGTTCACGGTCGTAATCGTCACCGTATACGGACCGCCAGCGGTATAACCATTCGGTGCGACCATTTCGGTAAGCGTATACGTTCCATCGGCAAGATCAGTCACCTTGAAATAACCAGGCGCAGTGTTCATATCGCACTTACCGAGAGCGTCACCGCAAGAGTAAACGGTGGTCGTGCTGCTGCCAGAACCCGCAACAGCCGTCTTGCTGGAACGCTGCCTGTTAGCGGGCACGCGAGCCTTCACCCTGGCGACCGATCGAGTGGTCTGGCAGGCAGAGGGCTCACCTTCACCCTTATCGGAGTTGGATTCGATATGCATGCCTTTGCCGTTATTCCAGAACGTGAAGTTATCGCCGTTAGTGTTCCAACCGTTGGAACCGTACCAGTTACCGGTCTTGATGTCCGTGGAGTCGCGGAAGAGGAAACCATATCCCTTATGCGCGTCAGCCTTCGGGATGTAAGCGACCACGTAATCACCATTGCAGGCGTCTTCCATCTTGACTGCCGGCCAGTAATCGGCGGTCTTCTGGTAGTGCAGGTAGTAGTTGCTCCACTTGCTGTTGACGGCGGACTTCTTGAAATACACGCCTACCGTCGAATCATCCTTCACCGTGACGATAACGGAAGCGGTCGCTCCGGAAGGAGTCTTTGCCGTGATGGTGGTCGTGCCAGCCCTCAGACCCTTAACCGTAGCTGTGTTGTCGAAACCCGCCGTGACACTGGCAACACTGGTGTTGCCGCTGTACCACGTGACGGTGTCAGAACTCGGCGTCGGCGTTGCAGTCAACGTAATGGTCTTACCGAGGCTAACCACTGAATCTCCGGTAATGATGACGGTACCAGTGGTGGTGCTTCCGCCGCTACCAGAGCCACCGCCGGCACTGCAGCCGGAGGGAGCACCGTTGACAGCCCTATAGTCCTGTACGGCCACTGCCGATTGACCCGCCGAAAGAGTAAAGTTCGAACTGCTACTTGCACTGCCACTGTGATACCAACTATCACCTTGGTAGAACAGGAATTCCACAGCTTTAAGGCCAGGGTTGTCAATCGTAACACTCAGCCAGCCAGAACAATTGGTAGCATTGGACAGCACAGGATCCGTGTCCTCTGTGCTCCAATCTTCATTCCCTTCCGCTAACAGACGATAACGCAGTTTCGTGTTGCCGGAAGTGTACCCTTCTGCCTTGAAATAGAACGTGGTGCTGTTCTTTGGCGTCGGCTTGATAATCGTGCCAGCCGGAACAGTCACATTGACAGTCGCGCAAATATTCGTAGCGGCAAGCGAGCATGCAGTAACGGTGCCGTCGCCATCGTTGACGGCAGTAACCTTGCCATTGTCATCAACCACTACGGAACCGGTAGCAGTCCATGCGACCCCTTGCGGTACGCCGTCGGTTTTATTGCCATTACCAAAAACGGACGCAGTAAGATCAAATGGAATACCCTCAGTCATCGTGATGGTCTCTGACTGTACATTACCGTTGTAGTAAATCTTGACCGACTCGACGCTCTTGGTTGAATCCGTGATCTGGTAAGCGGTCTGACCGTCAGAAGTGGTCAACTGCCATTCCGAACCGGACAGCACCTTGTTGGAATCAGAACCGTCGACTTTCGACCACTCCAGCGAAGCGCCCTTCTTCTCATTGACAATCCAATTGTCTGCAACGGCGGTCCATGTAGTGCCGTCGGAAGATTCCTTCACGTCCTGGGCAGTAGAGCCCCCCGCACCGGCAGTAATCTGATATACCTTGTCAGAAACCTGATAACCACTGGCAGAAGCGATCTCCTTCAGATAGTACGTGGCATTCGGGTTCAGGCTACCGATTTGAATGGTGCCGTTGTCAGTGTCGTCAAGATCGAATGCGCCACCATCCTTGACGACGCGCAAAGCGTTTGCAGCGGTCCCGGCCTTAGCATCCGCATAGTTCTTGAACACGCCCCACGTGGTGCCGGCGAGCGCGTTCTTGCTCGAATCCACCTTGTTGATCTGGATTACTGCGCAGGAGGAGTTGAACGTGCCGTTCCAGGGGAGGTTATGACGTTCCTGGTCCATGTTGATCACGGAGGCGGTCTTGCCTTCCCAGCCGTCGTTATTGTTGACATATGGAATGGCAGTCGGATTGTACATGCTGAAATCGCCACCGACATACACGCGGCCATTGGTGGTGACATGGTCTTCGAAGTTACCGTGCGGGACCAAGATGCTGCCGAGCATGGCAGCAGCAGGGTCGTCATGCGTTTCCTTCCCGTCGCCCGCGCCTTCAGTTGCGACGCCACCACGAATGGTCACTTGGGTGGCATCCTTGAAGTTCCACATGATCTTCTGCGCGGCAGTGGAATAGGCGGTCTTCTGTTCGGCAGTCGCAGCCTTGGAATAGCCGTCACCAATCTCGAGATCGTTCCACCAGAATCGCCAGCCGGTATGGAAATCGACATTACCACCACTAACGTTCACCACGACCGAGGCATTACCTGGAATGTTAGTGAAATTGAAATCGACACCACGATAGCCATCGGAGGAAAGTTGCGTTGCATCGATGTTAAAGACCTGCATGGCGGATGTTCCATCGCCGGTGAAAGTGATGAGCTTTTCAGCATTTGAGCCGGAGGCACCGAATTTGAAACCATACTGAATCTGATTATCACCAAAATTGTAATGATGCCGCGTGTAGTAACCGTTTGAGTAGGTTGCACCAGTGGTCGAAGTTTGGGTCGATGATTCAGCCGTACCGACTGTGCCTTCGGCGACGTGCGCGCCGTCGCTATTCTGCAAACCAGCTAGATGCGTGGATAAGCCCAGAACGTTATTAGTGTAGAAGGTGGAATAATCCTTCGTAGCACCGTTAAGAGTGACGTTACTTAAGCCAATGTTGTTGTCGTAATACACGTTCGTATCAGTTGCATCAGTAGAAGCTGTGGCGTCCCATACGGAGCGGCCGGCGTTGGATCCAGAACTATTAGTATCAGCATTGAGATGCCAACTGGTGTCGCCTTTGATGCGGGCGGAATACCATGTTAGATTGCTATCGGTGTTCTGCACGAATGCGCGACCAGTGGAACCATTATCGAAGCCACCGAGAGCGGAAACGCTCTTGCTCGAATTGCCCGCATCCCACATATAGCCCGTGGAATTACCCGTATCGGATGTGCTGTTGCCAGCCACCACCAGCACATCGCTACCGGACTTCGGACGGAACTGCGCGCCAAAGCCAACCACACCAAAACGGAAGCCTTTGCTGTTCCAGCTGGTCTTTACACCATTGGTAGCGAGCTTGCCATTGACGAGCGTGAGACCTTCGGCCTCCACCGCGTAAGACTTATCAATCTTCTGGGATGCGTTAAGGGTGTTGTATGCACCGCCGCGGTTCTGATTGTTGGCACCGACGTACATGTTGCCACCCACATAAGTAGCAACGCCGGAATCGACAGTGAGGTCTCCGACATTATCGCCCAAGCTGATAGGTTTTGGCGTGCAAATACCCGCTTTAGCAGTGTCCGCCTTGGCACTGTAAGTAGGGAGCAATGAGGTGACGGTGACAGTGGCCATCATGGCTACCGCTATGGCGGCGGCGGTCAGGGAGCGGGTATGCGAAAGAGCGCGGTCGGTCGCCCGCGTTCCTGAAGCGTGGTGCGGCGTGTTGTTGGCGCCACCTCTAAGCCACTGTTTCATCGAATCCCCTCCTGCAAAGTCTTCAACCTTCCGAGATCCCCTACCCCAGGGGTTGACATCCTTTGCATAATGTTAGTCCGATTGCCGTTTGACGCATTCGACTACATAGTCAAATGTTCTTTCGCTTCTTATTCACTTGTACATCGAACAATGATAACCTTTGCAATGCTAAAAAGCTATGAAACAGTTTCATTTACCCCCCCCCCCAAGGAAAAAGGACGGGTGCCAAAGTAGGGCTTTCAGCGGGCTCATTTTTCAAAATTGGCGGTATGTCAACGATGCCGAAACCAGCCGTCACCTCTTCTGGCCGCTATGTTTTTACGTTTTCTTAACTTTTCACCGCGTGTCATGCTCATTTTGACTGCAAACTGTTTCATTATTTTCATGAAAATAACTCAGATACAACCGTGTATCCTCTGGAAAACAACCCCGGTCGCCAACCCCCTACATAAACCCGCGCACACTCTCAAACACCCCAATGCCCACGTTTCATCCACTTGCCAACGTTTCCATCGCCCTCAAATCCCACACCAATATCACGCCAACACCGCGCCAGCACCTCACCCGCTCACAATCAGGCCAAACCCAGCAAAATTGTAAGTCATGAGCAAAAGGGCGCACCCATAGCGGCCAAAAACAACGGAATCATACCCCCATACGCTCACGAACGGACGGAACTTGTCCAAATCGCAAATTGTGAGCGAAAAGGGGTATCTACGGCGGGAGAAAACGGCAAAATCATTTACCCTTTCGCTCACGAACGGACGAAATCTGCCCGAATCGCAAGTCGTGAGCAAAAAGGAGTATCCATAGAGGTCGAAAACGACGAAAATATGCACCCTTTCGCTCACAGACGCGCGAAATCCAACGAAATCGCAACTCGTGAGCAAGAAGCAGCCCAAACCGGCCAGCCCGAAACGGCCACCCTATCCGGAAAATGTAACCCGAATGGGGTCGCTACGGCAACAAAATGCGGAAGGTCGAGCCGAAAGCCCCGAGCCCCCACGCCCCAAACTACCGCCCATACACGGAATCAGTGCCACGCAGCACCAACTGCGCGCGCACCACTTCGTACGGGTTCTCAAGCGGCTCGCCTTCGATGAGCTTCATGGCCTTTTGTGCGGCCGCGCGACCCATCGCATACGGATCCTGGCGCATGGTGGTCAGGTTCACAGTGTCGGCGTACGGCGAATCGTCGAAGCCGATAATCGAATAGTCACTCGGCGTGTGGTGGCCGTAACGTTCCAAACGCAACACCAGCGGAATCGCCATCATATCCATCTGGCAGCAAATCGCGTCCGGGAACTCGTCCAACGCAAGCAGCGCGGTCAACGCCGAGTCGGCGAAGGTCTTGCCACGCGGCACAGAGACGACGCGCCACTTGAAGTCATGGGAGGCCTCCATCGTCTTGCAGGCGCGGATGAAGCCCTGTCCTCGCGCATCGATGGAGGAATTAATGGAATCGACCGCATCGGAGCACACGTACACGATATTCTTGTGCCCCAGATTGATCAGATGCTGGGCGGCGGTGAACATGCCGTCCTCATCGTCGATGGAGATGGTGGCGTCGAAGCCGTTTTGCGTCGGCGTATTGATGCCGATGATCGGCACGTGGATGCGCTTGAGCTGCTGGATTTCCTTCGGATCCACGCCGAACGACGTCACGAATACGGCGTCCACGTTGCGGCGGACCGGCAGATTCGTGAAGAAGTCGCGGCGGTTTTCGGCGGTGTCGACGTGCTGGAACAGCGATACGTCATACCCGGCATTATGCATGACGGATTCGATTCCAGCGAACACTTCCGTATTGAACCAGCTAGTGATCTCTTCATTCATCAGCATCGCCACACGGTACGATTGACCCGATTTCAACGATGTCGCAGAACGTGAGATGTTGAAATCAAGCTTGTCCGCCGTTTCCAGCACCTTGCGGCGCGTACGTTCGGACACCAGTTCCGGCCGCGTGAACGCGCGCGACACCGTGGAAATCGACACACCCGCGGCCTTGGCCACCTCGCGAATGCCTGCTCTATCCATCTCTCAACCCCTTTGCGGTTCTAGCATCATAATCACAAACGTTTCCAACCTTGGAAACACTCGCTTGAGCGGCGATGCTCTCTCAATCTGTTTCTATCATACTGCGAACGTTGTCAAAAATCACGCCAGTGTTGCACAAATCGCACAAATTATCAAAATAACCGGGTAAACCGCGTAAAAAGCCCATTTCGTCCACTGATGCTTATAGCCCAGCTTGCCGTTGTAGTAGTGCACGAACGCCACGCCCACGCCCGGCGCGATCATCATCACGGCGCCGAACAGGCCGGCTGTGAACATCATCGAATTCTCATACTGGCGCATCAGAGCGAAAATCAGCACGAAGCCAAGCGTCACCGAACCGATGCTCATCATGTGCTGGCGTAGGCCGATACGCAGCAGCAGGTCCCACAGCAGACCAATCACCACCAGTCCGACCGACAACAGCACCTTCATGACCTTCTGATAGCGCGACGCCACCCAATCGAGCGCGGCAAGCACAACAAACGCAACGAACAGGCCGAAAAACGGGATTCTGCGAGCCCAGGTCGAAAGCCTTATGCGATGTGGCGAGGTCGTACGGCACCTCGCACACCACGGCGAGAATGAACAGCTGCAGGCCGTACGCGACCCGGCTGTGCGTTTCACGGAAACCCTGCACCAGCAGCCACGCGTAGATCGGAATGGCGAACCAGGACACCACTTCGCTCAGGACCATCGCCGTCAGCGACGTCATATTGTTGGTATCGGAGCCGAAGAACAGCGGCACGATGGTGGTGCTGCCGGCGGACAAGGCCAACGCCACCGCGCCGATGACCTTAAGTTGGAACACCGTCAGTCCGCGACGCTTTTTCCTGTTGCGGCGAGCGCCGCCGAATCCGATTTGGTCGGTCGAATCGGTTCGAGCTCCCTGCTCGGCATAGCCTTCCATATGTCCTCCTATTGCGATTTTTCCGCGCGTCGCACGTGGCACGTGCACCTTACGCACGCCTTACGCACGTATGCCTTTTACGACTTGCGACTTTTCCTTGCGACTTTCCCGCACGCCACAGCGGCTTCCCGCACGTCCCATGCGATTTAAGCTCAGCGCCCACCGCGCGCCTTATGCGTCCAGCACGAATTTCAGCAGCCCGTCGTAGTCGGCTCCGGTAAACGAACATACCGCATGTGCCGAAACGTCCGGGTCGTCCGCCGGTGAAATTTCCGTGCGGAAGTATGCCGCGTCGAGGCCGGCGGAA
>ENA-OQIL01000829-OQIL01000829.1-human-gut-metagenome-genome-assembly--contig:-NODE-829-length-10264-cov-5.008484_pt1 | contig 10264 bp, 5 predicted proteins | sample MGYA00242583_ERZ504748 | MGnify/ENA primary metagenome ERZ504748 (study PRJEB26092, sample SAMD00036191) | human gut metagenome | host: Homo sapiens | study: EMG produced TPA metagenomics assembly of...
CAACGAGGATGACCACCACGAGCACCGGCGCCACGTACTTGATGATGACGGTCCAGGCTTTCTCCACCTTGAACTCGCTCGAGATCTTCACCTCGTCGACGATGGCCTTCGGCTTGATGATCCAGCCGACGAAGATGCAGGTGAGCAGCGCCACGATGGGCATGATCACCGAGTTGGAGATGAAGTCGAAGAAGTCGAGCAGCGTGCTGCCCTCGCCCATCGGCTCGATGAACGACAAGCCGTTGTAGCCCAGGTTCACGAAGATGCCGGCCACCGTGACCACGCCGATGACGGCGCACAGCGCCTTTTTGCGCGACCAGCCCGCACCGTCCTGCACGATGGAGGTGCAGGTTTCGGTCAGCGAAATGGCGCTGGTCAAAGCTGCGAACAGTACCAGCAGGAAGAACAGGAAGCCCACGACGGTGGCCGCGCCGCCCATATCGGCGAACACGGTGGGCAGGATGACGAACATGAGCGACGGACCGGAGTTGGCCGCCACGGCCTCGCCCGAGCCCATGGCCACGAACGCGGCCGGCACGATCATGAGGCCGGCGAGGAACGACACGCCGATGTCGAAGCCGCCGATGCGGGCGACGCTCTGCGTGAGGCTGGACTTCTTGTCCAGGTAGGAGCCGTACGTGATCATGATGCCCATGGCCAGCGACAGGCTGTAGAACATCTGCCCGAGCGCGCCGATGACCAGCTCCGGCGAGAACTTGCTGAAGTCGGGCGTGAGGTAGTACAGGGCACCGTCGACGGCGCCGGGCATGGTCAGCGTGTACAGCGCGATGCCTACGGCCATGATGATGAGCGCCGGCATCATGACGAGGTTCGCCTTCTCGATGCCACCCTTCACGCCCAGCGACACCACGATGAACACGATGGCCATGAACAGGAGCATCCACAGGAAGCTCTCGGTGTTGCTGGAGATGAAGCCCGTGAAGAAGTCTCCGCCGTCAGCCAGCGCCTCCGGGCCGTTGATCAGGTAGGCCGCCGCGTACTTCGTCACCCAGCCGCCGATGATGCAGTAGTACGGCGTGATGATGAAGGGCACGGTGGACGCCAGGATGCCGATGAAGGCGTACTTCTTGCCGAACTGCTTGAACGCGCCGATGGCCGACTGGCCCGTCTTGCGGCCGAGCGCCGTCTCCAGCAACAGCAGCGATACGCCGAACGTGAACACCAGCACCAGGTAGGTGAGCAGGAACGTGCCGCCGCCGTACTTGGCCGCCAGATAGGGGAAGCGCCACATGTTCCCCAAGCCCACGGCGGATGCCGCCGCAGCCAGAATGAACGCCCACTTGCCCGACCAGGCCGAGCGCGCGTGCGCATGCGTTGAAGCCATCGAAAACCTCCGTTAACGTTCAGTTGGTATTCCCCGGAAAATCCGCTCGCGGAACGCGTCCGCAAAGGATCGGATACGGGCGCCCATCCACGTCGTGCACCTGCGCCGCGATCCAGATGCATCATTATACCGGGAAAACCCTGGTCGCCAACAACGTTTTGCCGAAAGATCCGTTTTGCCAGCAACCGACGCCCGAAGAGGTGCTACGGAAGCGTCCTCCGACGCGCGCACCGCCGCGCGGGAACCGCTTCGCATTCGGACGCCGGTCTCGCCGCTGCCGCACCGAAAGAACGTCCCGGGTCTGCGAACGTGCGCGGCGCTGCATCTTCGCCCGTAAAACACGCCTCGCGCGCTGTGGCGTGTTTTACGGGCGAAGATGCGTTCCTACGGTGACTACTCGCTGCCAGCTCCCTCCAAATCTGCGGTTTTGGCGAGGGGGCGGGCAGGGCGCTTGGGGGTTGCGGGGCGCTTGGGCTATCATGGTGCGCAGACCAAACGAGAAGGAGAATCATTCATGTGCGGTATCTGCGGATTCACCGGCGCGACCGAAGCCGACGCGCCCACGTTGAAGGCCATGTGCGACATCATGGCGCACCGCGGCCCCGACGGCGAGGGCCAGTACCTTGCCGACGGCGTGGCGCTGGGGCATCGGCGCCTGTCGCTCATCGACCTCGAGAACGGCAGCCAGCCCATGGTGCGCGCCACGGGCGCGCATGACTCCATCGTGACGTCGCCGGCTACGGAAGGCTCCGCCCCCGGATCGTTCACCATCGGCGACTACGCCATCGTGTTCAACGGCGAGATCTACAACTACCGCGACCTGCGAGACGAGCTGGCCGCGGACGGCTGGACGTTCAAGACCGAGTCCGACACCGAGACGCTGCTGGCGTCGTACCTGGCCTGGGGCAAGCTGCTGCTGGACAAGGTGCGCGGCATGTTCGCGTTCGCCATCTGGGACAAGCAGCGCGGCGAGCTGTTCTGCGCGCGCGACTTCTTCGGCATCAAACCGTTTTACTACACCGTGCAGAACGGCGAGGCCGGCCCGCAGTTCATCTTCGCCTCCGAGATCAAATGCATCCTGGAGCACCCCGCCTACGAGCGCGAGCTCAACGAGGAGGCGCTGGAGCAGTACCTGTGCTTCCAGTTCTCGGCGCTGCCCGAGACGTTCTTCAAGGGCATCTACAAGCTGGAGCCCGCGCACTGCATGACCGTGCGCGCCGACGGCACGACGGAAACCGAGCGCTACTGGCGCCCCACGTACGACTTCGACCAGAACCGCAGCCGCGAGGACACCGTGAAGGCCATCGACGCCGCTATGCGCGAAAGCGTGCGCTACCACAACGTGGCCGACGTGGAGGTGGGCTCGTTCTTGTCGTCCGGCATCGATTCCAGCTACATGGCCGCATGCCTGGCGAAGGAGAATCCCGACATCAAGACGTTCACCGTGGGCTTCGCCGAGTACGAGGGCGAGCGCGACGAGATCTCCTGGGCGCGCGAGCTGGCCGACGAACTGCATATCGAGAACAACTCCAAGCACATCGGCGAAGAGGAGTACTGGGAAAGCCTGCCCCGCGTGCAGTGGCACATGGACGAGCCGTCCGCCGACCCGAGCGCCGTGGCACTGTACTTCGTCGACCAGGAGGCCGCGAAGAAGGTGAAGGCCGTGCTGTCCGGCGAGGGCGCCGACGAGTTCTTCGGCGGTTACCGCATCTACCAGACGCCGTTCGCCAACGCGAAGCTGTCCTGGGTGCCGAAGGGCCTGCTGCGCGGCGCGTCGAAGGCGGCTCACGCGCTGGGCGTGCGCGGCGCGAACTACCTGGAGCGCGCCAGCGAGACCCCCGAGGACTGGTACTACACCAACGCCAACGGCGTGGCGTTCAGCCCCGAGGAGCGCGCCCGCCTGCTGAAGCGCCCCGTACAGGCGTGCTCGCCGCAAGAGCTGATCGCGCCCGCGTACGCGGAGGTGTCCGACCTCGACGAGACGACCCGCATGCAGTACGTCGACCTGTTCTTCTGGCTGGTGGGCGACATCCTGCTGAAAACCGACAAGATGTCGATGGCCCACTCGCTGGAAAGCCGCGTGCCGTTCCTCGACAAGGAGGTGTTCAACGTCTCGCGCACCATCCCCACCCCGTTCAAAGCGAACGGCGAGCAGACGAAGATCGCCCTGCGCGAGGCGGCCGAGCGCGCCATCCCGAAAGACTGGGCGCAGAAGGAGAAGCTGGGCTTTCCCGTGCCCATGGTGGACTGGCTGCGCCAGGACCGCTACTACAACCAGGTCAAGGAGTGGTTCACCGGCGATATCGCACAGCAGTTCTTCAACACCGACGAGCTGGTGCGCCTGCTCGACGAGCACAGGTACAAGATCGACCGCTCCCGCAAGATCTGGATCGTCTACATGTTCCTCATGTGGTACAAGATCTACTTCGTGGACAAGACCGTCCCCAAGAAACCGGCGGCGTAAACGAACGAAGGGCCCTACGGGGCCCTTCGCGTTCGCTAGGCGAGCTTCGACGAGTCAACGGCCACGAGGTGGCCGTGCTCGTCCTCGAAGACGCACAGACCGCCGTCGCGACTTTCGTACAGGTTGCGAAAACGCGCGAAACGGCGCTGCCGAGGCGGCTTCTCTTTGGGCGCAGCCACGGACTCCGGCTTCGGCTCCGGCTCTGGTCGCGGCTCCTGCTGCGGCTGCGTCGAGGAGGGTTCTTCCGGCTTCGTCGCCTCAACCTGCGCGGCAGGCTCGGCAACGGGCGCAGGATCGACGGGTTCGGGATCGACGGACAAAGGAGCGGACGGCGAATCGACGCGCACTACGGCCTCGGCCGCCTCGATGAAGTCGCTTTCGTCGGGATCGTTCTTCGCCACGAGATCGCACTCCGCCTGCACGCCGGCCGCCTGGAAATCGGTTTCGCTGGGTTCTTCCACGAAAACCTCCGGCTCGATCGACGGAGCCTCGATGATCGGAGGACGCCGTCCCCCTCGATCTCCCCGCTTTTCGATGGCGGCCTCGGCAAGCCCGCCCTCCATCACTTCGATACCCGACGCCATCACGCGCGAGGACGAGGGTTCCGGATCGAGGCCCAAGCGCGTGTACAGCGAGCGGTTGGATTGGGCGATGGACACGAGCTCGCGCGCCAGCGAGACGCGCTCGGCCTCGTCGACGCCCTCTTGGAGCTGATTGCCTATTTCGAGCACGCGCGTCCACGAGACGGCGTCCATATCCTCTTTGAGCGATACGATCTTTTCCGCCTCGCGCGCCACGCGCTTTGCCGTTGATGTGCTGAACATGATACGCCGCCTTCGGTTTATCGGAGGCCTATTGTAGCACGTCAGTAGATGACTCGCCAGAATACAAGCCCTTGAGCTGGGGCGTTCTCCCCCGCAACCCGACGATCGCACGCCTCCAGCACCTCGCCCACCCAATCGGCGTCGCGCTGACCCTTCCCCACCATCACCAGCGTGCCCACGATGGTGCGCACCATGGAGTGCAGAAACGCGTTGCCCACCACCTTGATGGACATGAGGTTCTCGCCCATCACCGTCTCGGGATGGAAGGAAATCTCGCGCACGTTGCGGTGCGTGGGCTTGCCTTCCGCCGAGGCGGCCATGCAGAAGCTCTTGAAATCGTGCTCGCCCAGCAGATACTGCGCACCTGCTTCCATGGCCGTGATATCGAGGCCGCCGGGGACGAACCACGAGAAGTCCTTCATGAAGATGGGGCACGTGCTGTCCACGCACAGGTGGTAGTGATACTCGCGCGCCTGCGCGTCGAAGCGCGCCGAGAAGCCCAGCTTCTTCGGTTCGACCTCGCGCACGGTGATGGCGTCATGCGTGAGCGCGTTGAGAGAACGGCGCAAGCTGGGCAGCGAGCGTCCTGCGATGTCGCGGTCGTCCACGTCGAAGCTGACCACCTGGCCGAGCGCATGCACGCCCGCATCGGTCCGTCCCGCGCACGTGGTTTCCACGTCGCGGCGGAACAGCATGCGCAGGGCATCCTCGAGGTCGCCCTGCACGGTGGTCTGACCCGGCTGACGAGCGAAGCCGCTGAACGGCGCGCCGTTGTACGACAAGGTCAACGCCAGAGTATGGTCGCGCACGGGTTTATCAGCTGCCGCAGCGGCCGCTGCTTCGCGCTTACGCGCGGTGTTTGGGGTGATGGTTTGCGTATTCATAGCCGACATCATAAACGAACACGCCCCCTCTGCGAAGAGGGGGCGCTATCCGCTTGCCAAATTGTTTAAAAGCGCCGCGAAGCTACGTCGTATCGCGCGTTGCCCACCAAGCGAGTTCCGCACGAGCCGAAGGCCCCAGCGGGGCCTTCGAGCGAGCAGGACTGTTTGAGCGACTGGGCAATGCGCGATACGACGCTACGTACGCGAGCCATCGGCATCGCCGCGAGATAGGGCGCCCCAGCGCTTCGCAGCGTCGAGGAGCTCCGTCGTTCGAGAACGACGGAGCATCAAGAAGCCCTCCACACCTGCGAACCGAACAGATCCTGGATCTCGGAACGCATGACGGGGCTGCGGGAATCCACCGACACGGGCAGTTCGGCGCGGAACTTGCGGCCATCGCTCTGCTGCACGAGCAGAACCACGCCGTCGCGACCCGGATACGACTTCAAGATGCGGTTGAGCCGCAGCGACTTCGACTGGTCGAAGTCCGAGGACGCAACTTTCAGCTCAAGGTGCGACGGACGCGCATCGGCCTCGTTCAGCTCGATGACCTCCACCTCGAACGCCATGATCTGATTGCCGCGGTCGTTCGCCTCGAACTTGCCCTTCACCTTCACGATGGCGTCTTCCTGGATAGCCTCGGCGTTGTCGTCGTACTTGAAGCAGATGCACTCCACGTGGCCCGTCGTATCCTCCAAGGTGAATGTGGCCATCTTCGTGCCGCGCTTCGTCAGCTTCGTCACCACGTTCGAGATCATGCCCACGAACACCGCGGACTTGATCTCCTTCGTGCGCTCGGCCAGGTCTCCCAGCGAGAACTTGGTCATACGCGCGATGGTGCCCTCGTACGGGCGCAGCGGGTGGTCCGAGACGTAGATCTTCATGATCTCCTTCTCGAACGTCAACAGCTGGCGCTTCGGCCACTCCACGCCGTCCGGTTCCGGAACCTCCTCCTCGAAGCCCGAATCGGGATCGTCGCCGAACAGGTCGAACATCGACACCTGGCCGCTCTCACGATCCTTCTGGCGCTTCGAGGCGCTTTCCAGCAGCGGCGTCTCGTCAACGAAGTACATGAGCTGCTTGCGCGTGTAGCCCGTCGAGTCGAACGCCCCGCCCTTGATGAGCGCTTCCAGCGTCTTGCGGTTGTAGCATTTCGCGTCCAGGCGGTTCACGAAGTCGTGCAGCGACGTGAACGGCCCGTTCGCCTCGCGCTCCTCGATGATGGCCTCGGCCACGTTCGCGCCCACGCCGCGCACGCCCACCAGGCCGAAACGCACGCCCTCGTCGGTGGGCGTGAACTCGGCGTTGGACGAGTTGATGTCCGGCGGCAACACGGGAATGCCCGAGTGGTTGCAGCTTGCGATGTAGCGGATCAAACGGTCAGTGTTGCCCATGTAGGACGACAGCACGGCCGCCATGAAGTCGTTCGGGTAGTGCGCCTTCAGGTACGCCGTGCGCATGACCAGGATGGCATAGGCGGCCGAGTGCGATTTGTTGAACGCGTACTTAGCGAATTTCTCCGCGTCTTCCCAGATCTGCTTCGCAATTTCCAGCGGATAGCCGTTCTCCACCGCGCCGGTGTTCCAGTCTTCCTGCAACGCGCGCATGACGTCGAGCTTCTTCTTGCCCATAGCCTTGCGCAGCTTGTCGGCCTTGCCCGCCGAGAAGCCGCTCATAGCCATGGATATCTGCATGATCTGCTCTTGGTAGACCATGGTGCCGTACGTCTCCTCCAGGATGGGGCGGAGGCGCTCGTCGTAGTAGTGGATGGAGGTCTTGCCGCTGGCCACCTTGATGTAGTCCTCGACCATGCCGGATTCCAGCGGGCCCGGACGGTTGAGCGCGATCGAGGCGACGATGTCGGAGAAGCGCGTGGGAGGCAGGCGCGCGAACAGGCTGACGTACAACGCGCCCTCCACCTGGAACAGGCCGTCCATATTGCCGGACTGCATGAGCTTGAAGGCACCCTCGTCGTCGATGGGGATGTCCTCGGGAATCACCTTCGTGCCGAAGCGCTGCTCGATGTTGCGGCACGCGATGGTGAGCACGTCGAGCGTGCGCAGGCCGAGGAAGTCCATTTTCAGCAGACCCAGCTCGGGCGTGTAATGGCCGTCGTACTGGGTGATGATGCCGCCGCCCTTGGTGTCGCGCTTCATGGGCACGTGATCGGCCATGGGGTCGCGGCAGATGATGGTGGCGCACGCGTGCACACCCTCGCCGCGCACGTGGCCTTCGATGGACAGCGCGGCGTCGATGACGGCCTTCACGTCCTCTTCGGTCTCGTAGGCCTTCTTGAGGTCGGGGTTCGTGGCCAGCGCCTTGTCGATGGTAATGCCCAGCTCGTCGCCGATCATCTTCGTGATCTTGTCGCCGGTGCTGTACGGGTAGTCCAGCACGCGCGCGGCGTCGCGCACGGCGTTCTTGGCCTGCAGGGTGCCGAACGTGATGACCTGCGACACGTGATCCTCGCCGTACACGTCCTTGATGTGGTTAATCACTTCTTCGCGACGGCCCTGCTCGAAGTCGACGTCAATATCGGGCATCTCCACGCGCTCGGGCGACAGGAATCGCTCGAACAGCAGGCCGTTGGACAGCGGGTCAAGCGCGGTGATGTCCATGGCGTACGCCACGATGGCGCCTGCGGCCGAACCGCGGCCCGGACCCACGCCGATGCCCTGGCTGCGCGCCCATTCGATGTACTCCTGCACGATGAGGAAGTACGCCGGGAAGCCCTGCTGGATGATGATGCCCATCTCGTAGTCGGCGCGCTCCTGCGCCTCCTGAGGAACAGGATTGCCGTAGTGCTTGACCAAGCCCTCCTGCACGCGCTTGCGGAAGTAGCTTTCCTCGGTCTCGCCCTCGGGCAACGGGAAACGCGGAAGGATAGAGTCGCGCTCCAGCACCACGTTCACCTTCTCGGCCACTTCCACCGTGGTGTCGCAGGCCTCGGGGAAGTCCTTGAGGGCCTCGCGCATCTCCTCCTCGGTCTTCATGTAGAACTGGTCGTTCTCGAAGCGCATGCGGTTGGCGTCGTTGAACGCCGCGCCCGTGCCGATGCACAGCATGTAGTCCTGGGCGCGCGCGTCCTCGCGCGTGAGATAGTGGAAGTCGTTCGTGGCGATGGTCTTGAGGCCGGCGGCCTTGGCCACGTCGGTCAGCATGTGGTTGAGCTCGGTCTGCGTGAACCCGGCATCGGTGCGGATGCCCTGGTTCTGCAGCTCGATGTAGAAATCGCCCGGTTCGAAGCAGCTGGCGAACTTCTTGGCCCATTCGACCGCCTCGTCTACCTGGCGGTTGTCGAGCAGCTTCGGAATGATGCCGGCGATGCAAGCCGACGAGCCGATGATGCCCTTGCCGTACTTCTGCAGCATGCTGAAGGTGGTGCGCGGCTTATAGTAGAAGTTGTCCACGTGCGACTCGCTGACCAGCTTCACCAGGTTGTGGTAGCCCTCGTTCGTCTTGGCCAGCAACAGCAGGTGGTACAGCTTCGGCTTCGTGTCCTTGCGCAGCTCTTCGTCGGTGGTGAAGTACACCTCGCAGCCGTAGATGGGCTTCACGCGCTTGCCCGTCTCGGCTTCCACCTTGTCACACATCTCACACAGCTGCGGCACGCCCGACATCACGCCGTGGTCCGAGATGGCCACCGCGGGCATGTCGAGGTCGGCGGCTCTCTTCACCATGTCGTAGATATGAGTGTGGCCGTCGAGCAGAGAATATTCGGTATGGTTGTGCAGGTGGACGAATGCCATATCTTGTGCCTCTTGTCAGTCATGGATGCGCGTCGTGGTATCGATGACATTCTAACAGCATTCGTCGGAAAGCGCCGTCTTCAAACAGCGAACAAACGATGGTTTTTGCGCGAACGCCGCCCGCAGCAGCAGGCGGCGTTCGCAGCGCTCGATCCGCCGCTTACGAGACGCCCGATATGACGCCGCCGCGTATCTGGCAGCCGACGAGCTTGGACTCGCAGTACACGCTCTCGACGTTGAGCGCCCGCCTGACCTTCTCGATAAGGTCGAGGATGGCCTGCTCGTCGCCGTGGGTGCTGTCGAACACGAGCGTGTCGTTCTGCACGACGGTCCCGTCCTCTTTGGCGAAGCCTCCTTCGGCCTCGTACACGGTATAGCCCGACCCCGCCTCGATGAACAGCGGGATGGCGATATCCTTCGCCTCCTCCATGGTGAGCTCCTGCTTGCCGGTGTCTTTGTCGGTGAGGCCGAAGTACAGGCAGTACACCACTTCCTGCCGATCGGTCACGCCGTTGACGAGCGGCTGCGCAGCATCGTCGGACACCTTCGAAGCGCAACCCGCGCACAGCGCGGCGACAAGCGCTCCGGCGCACAGGCACGCGCCCAGCTTCTTCCACGTTCTTGCGTTCATACGAACCCCTTTCGTTTAGGATTCGATCCATTGTAGGACGCACCGCTTCGCTCGCGCGCACCGAGTCGTGCCAAAATCGCGCACAACCTGCCCGATTTCGCACGACTCGCCGAGCGCTCGCGCATCCTTCCCCACCTTGGGCGCAAATCGACTCCCATGACAATATCCGGCGGGATCGGACCCTCGGAAGGCGCAGGGGGATTTCGCCACCAGGGATTTTGCATGCCTTCGCGGCGGTAGGCTTCAAAGGAATTGTCATAGGCATCGATTCGCGCCCAAACCGAAAGACTGCGGGAGCCCGACAGACTCCCGCAGGGCGCCGGTAGAGGCTCGACGGCGGAAACGGCGTCGAGGTAAAAAATCGAAC
>ENA-OQIL01000832-OQIL01000832.1-human-gut-metagenome-genome-assembly--contig:-NODE-832-length-10261-cov-1.961516_pt1 | contig 10261 bp, 12 predicted proteins | sample MGYA00242583_ERZ504748 | MGnify/ENA primary metagenome ERZ504748 (study PRJEB26092, sample SAMD00036191) | human gut metagenome | host: Homo sapiens | study: EMG produced TPA metagenomics assembly of...
GCTCAATGGGAGTATATCTTATTTTTCCGGCACTGGAAAAGATAGCTTTTTGCATTAAAACTTCGCTTTTCCCACACGAACAAGCCCGGGGCCGCACGGTTTTATTCCGTACGGCCCCGGGCACTTTATTTCTGCTGGCTCAGCCGCCAGAGCATCTGCACGATCTCCTCCCGGGTGGCGAACGGAGCCGTACCGCTCCCCCTTGCCCTCTCCCCCAGCGATGATCCCCGCTTTCTCTGCCCAGGTGCGGGCCTGCTGGGACCAGCTGGCAGGGGCGGTGCTCCCGGCCTGCTTCAAATACTCCGTCATCATGGCGTTGAATTGTTCTTGGGTCACAATTTCTTCCTCCTCCATCGCCGCCTTTACCGCGGCCCGGAAATCATCCATGGTCGCGCCATGCTTGGGCCACCAGTGGAGCACATCGGCATGGTTGCTGGCAATGCCCAGCTGGTTGCCCTCCGCGTGGCAGATCACCACGCCAGGCTTGGTGGGGTCCAGCCCAAACTGGCGGCACAGGTCGGCGCACAGGGCCACGGCATTTTCATAGATGGCCTGGAAATAGGCCTCATTTTTCTTTACGTCGTAGCCCACCATGGTGCCCCCCTGATAGGTGTGGCCCGCCGGCTCGCAGCATTCAAAGGAGATGTGGGTGTTATTGGCGCTCCCCTTCTCCCCCTTTCCCGCGTGCCAGCCCCGCATGGTCCAGGGCAGGGTCTGGATCACCTTGTCCCGGCTCACCACGGCGTGGACGCAGGCGTCCTTGTCCGGCTGATTCCAGCTCTTGATAAACACCTGAGGATCGGGCTGGGCCACTCCGGTGGAGTGAACCATAATCCCCGTGGGGCGGATGGTTTTTCCCGCGCGGTAACAGTCGCTGTTGGTGAGCAGCTGTGTCTCCTGTCGGTATTCCATAAAAAACTCCTCCTCTCCGCCGGTTCCATTCTATGCTCCGGCTTGTGAGGTGGTTCCAGGTATGGGAAAATGCCTTTTTAGTTGACAGAAGGGCATTTTTTTCATAGAATAAGGGAACGGCTGTGTGTGCCGTATCACATATGAGAGAGAGGGAGATTCTTTTATGGACCAACATCAGTCTGCCCCGCGGAGCAATCCCGTGGCGCTGGCGCCCATTCTGGTGTTCCTGGCATTGTACCTGGGCTCCGGCATTACCTTTGAGTACATTTTAAAAATCGAAAACGGCTTTTATCAGACCCCTGCCATCGTAATTTTCCTCATCGCCCTGGCGGTGGCCTGCTTCCAGAACCGGAAGCTGGACTTCAACGCCAAGCTGAAAGTTATGGCCACCGGCGTGGCTGATGAGAACATCTTGACCATGTGCTTGGTGTTCCTGGCCGCAGGCGCCTTCTCCGGCGCTATCTCCGCCGCCGGCGGCGCGGACAGCACCGTATACCTGTTCCTCACATTCCTGCCCAGCCAGTTTGCTGTAGCCGGCCTGTTCCTGATTGCCTGCTTTGTGTCTATCTCCATGGGCACCTCGGTGGGTACCATCTCCGCCCTGGCTCCCTTCGCCGTGTCCATGAGCCAGGCCACCGGCTTTGATGTGGTGATCTGCATCGCCGCTGTGGCCTGCGGCGCCATGTTCGGCGACAACCTGTCCATGATCTCCGACACCACCATCGCCGCCGTGCGTACCCAGGGCTGTGAGATGAAGGACAAGTTCCGCATGAACTTCCTGATTGTTCTCCCCGCCGCTATCATCACCCTCATTTTGTTTGTGGTGATCACCTGGGGCGGCAGCGGCCAGGTGGAGCTGCCGCCTTACAGCCTGTGGAAGGTGCTGCCCTATCTGGTGGTGCTGGTGGGCGCTGTGGTAGGCGTGAACGTGTTCCTCATTCTGATGATCGGCACCGTGCTGAGCCTCATTGTGGGCGTGGCCACCGGAGCGTTTGCCTGGACTCAGGTCTTCTCCGTCATGGGTACCGGCGTTACCGCCATGTACGACATCACCGTCATCTCCATCATTGTGGCCTGCATCGGCGCGCTGGTGAAGGAGTACGGCGGCATCCAGTGGCTCATTGACTTCATTGGCCGCCGGGTCAAGACCGCCAAGGGCGCTCAGATCGGCATCGCCGGTCTGGTGGCTGCCGTGGACGTGGCCACCGCCAACAACACGGTCGCCATCGTCATGACCGGCTCCATCGCCAAGGACATCAGCGAGGAGTACAACATCGACCCCCGGCGCACCGCCTCCCTGCTGGACATCTTTGCCTCGGTGATGCAGGGCATTCTCCCCTACGGCGCTCAGCTGCTCTACGCCGCCGCGGGAGCCGGCGTGTCCGCCATGCAGATCGTGCCCTACATGTTCTACTGCTACCTGATGGCCGTGTCTGCCATTCTCTTTATCCTGTTTTTTGCTAAAAACGTCTGTCATCAGCAAATAATATTGTCCCATTCAATCCCAGGGGCCGATGATACCATCGGCCCCTGGAGAGTTTTTCAGGAGGTCGATCCCATGGAATTCACCCCCCTTATGGACCGCCAGCGGCAGTTTTTCCGCTCCGGCGTCACTCTGGACCTTGCCCGCCGCAAACAGGCTCTCCGGGACCTGCTCCGGGAGATGGAGCGGCGGGAGGACGAGCTGCTCTCTGCCCTCCACGCCGACCTGGGCAAGGCCGCCTTTGAGGGCTATATGACCGAGCTGGGCATGGTGCGGGAAGAGCTGCGCTTCCACCTCAAGCACCTGGACCACTGGGCCCGAGACAAGCGGGTACCCACGCCCCTGTCCCAGTTCCCCGCCCGCTCCATCCGCCATCCGGAGCCCTACGGGGTGGCGCTCATCATGGCCCCCTGGAACTACCCCATCCAGCTCTCCCTGGAGCCCCTCATCGGGGCCATCTCGGCGGGCAACTGTGCGGTTTTGAAACCCTCCGCCTACGCCCCCGCCTGCTCCCACGCCCTGCAAGGAACTCATCTCCGCCTGCCTGCCCCAGGAGTGGGTCACGGTGGTGGAAGGGGGCCGGGCGGAAAACCAGGCCCTGTTGGAGCAGCCCTTCGACTACATCTTCTTCACTGGAAGTGTGGCGGTGGGCCGCCATGTGATGGAGATGGCCGCCCGGAATCTGACCCCGGTGACCCTGGAGCTGGGAGGCAAGAGTCCGGTGATCGTCACCGCCGACGCCGACCTGCCCCTGGCCGCCCGGCGCATTATCTTCGGAAAAGCTGCTCAACGCGGGCCAGACCTGTGTGGCCCCCGACTACCTGCTGGTGGAGCGGAGCGTGCAGGAGAAGCTGACCGGGCTTTTGCAGCAGGAGATTACCCATTTCTTGGGCCAGACCCCGCTGGACCACCCGGACTACCCCCGGATCATCAACGAGAAGCACCTGCGCCGCCTGGAGGGCCTGCTCACCGGCGGACGCATCGTCTGCGGCGGCACGGTACAGAACGGCCGCATTGCCCCCACCCTGATGGACAACCTGGACAGCGACGCGCCCATCATGCAGGAGGAGATTTTTGGTCCCATCCTGCCCATCCTCCCCTTTGACACCCTAGAGGAGGCCATGGACTATGTCTCACGCCGTCCCAAGCCCCTGGCCCTGTATCTGTTCAGCCGGGACAAGGAAGTACAAAAGAAGGTACTCACCCGGCTGTCCTTCGGCGGCGGCTGCCTCAACGACACCATCGTCCACCTCACCTCCCCCACCTGCCCTTCGGCGGCGTGGGAGCCAGCGGCATGGGCTCCTACCACGGCAAGGCCAGCTTTGACACTTTCTCCCACGTCAAGAGCATCCTCATCCGGGGCAGCTGGCCCGACCTTACCCTGCGCTATCACCCCTATTCCGACAAAAAGGACCGGCTGCTGCGCCGCGTTCTCCTGGTAATTTTTTACAAAAAGCAAAATTGGGGCAAAATTTTTTCGTTGGGAAGAAGGAATTTTGTCCCCTTTTTGCGTATATAGGAGATGTAAGTGAAATCCGCTTGCCTTGGAAAGGGGGTCAATGCCTATGACGATCCGGGAACAGCGCCTGGCGCAGGAACACACCCTCCTCTCCCCCCACGCCTGCCGCGCCGACCAGAGTCGGGGCCGGGAGCGCAAGGAAGAGGAGTGCCCATCCGTACCTGCTTTCAGCGGGACATCGACCGCATTGTGTACAGCAAAGCGTTTCGCCGTCTCAAGCACAAGACCCAGGTCTTTCTCCAGCCGGAGGGGGACCATTACCGCACCCGGATGACCCACACCCTAGAGGTGGCCCGCATCGCCCGGACCATCGCCCGGGGGACTGCGGCTCAATGAGGACCTTACCGAGGCCATCGCCCTGGGCCACGACCTGGGCCACACCCCCTTCGGCCACGCGGGAGAGCGGCTGCTCAGTTCCCTCATGCCTGGCGGCTTTGCCCACTATCAGCAGTCCCTGCGGGTGGTGGACCGGCTGGAAAAGGGGGGCGAGGGCCTGAACCTCACCTGGGAGGTGCGCAACGGCATTGTCTGCCACACCAAAGGCCAGCAGGCCGCCACCCTGGAGGGACAGGTAGTGCGTCTGGCCGACCAGATCGCCTACATCAACCACGACATCGAGGACGCCCTGCGGGGCAAGATCATCTACCCCATGGACATCCCCCTGTCGGTGTCCAACCTGCTGGGCTTTACCCACAGCAAACGCATTTCCACCCTGGTGGCCGATGTCATTGAGAGCAGTTGGGACCAGGACTCCATCCGTCAGTCCCCTGCCATCGGCGAGGCCATGTCCACTTTGCGGGAGTTCATGTTTGAAAGCGTCTACACCAACCCGGTGGCCAAGGGCGAGGAGAGCAAAGCCCAGGATATGCTGCGGCGGCTGTTTGAGTATTACCAGCAAAACCCCGACGAGCTGCCCGACGACTTCCAGGACATTCGGGTGAAGGAGGGCGTGGATCGAGCCGTGTGCGACTACATCGCCGGAATGACCGACCCCTTTGCCATTGAGCAGTTCAGCAAACTGTTTATCCCTATGTCTTGGACCGTCAAGTAAGCCGGCGATGGGGCCCCGCACAGCGGGGCGCGCGTGAGCGCGTACAAGCGTTTTTCGCCAAGGGCGAAAACCTTGGCGACGGTGGAATTCACTTCCACCGGAGCTTTCAAATCCAAAAGGGTTCCCGCGGGGCTTGCCCCGTGGGATTGGCATGACCGGCCCCTTCGCCATTGAACGCTTCTCGGAGCTGTTCATCCCCATGTCCTGGACGGTAAAATAGCCGTTTTTTCTGCATAGGTGATCCACTTTACAGAAATTGTGGGATAAAGCTTCCCTTTTTCGGCAAAGAATACATTACATAAGAAAGGAGGGGGATTTCCTTGGCTTGGCCGCCTCAATTTCTGGACGAGCTCATCGACCGCACCGACTTGGTGGACCTGGTGGGCGAGTCGGTGCGCTTGACCAAAAAAGGCAACAGCTACTGGGGCTGCTGCCCCTTTCACAGTGAGAAGACCCCCTCCTTCCACGTGGTACCCGACCGGAAGATCTACAAGTGCTTCGGCTGCGGCAAGGGGGGCGGCGCCATCAACTTTGTGATGGAGCTGGACAACCTCTCCTTCCGGGAGGCGGTGGAGGTGCTGGCCAAGCGCTGCGGCATGCAGGTGCCCGACTCCGGCGCTTCCCCCGGCGCCAAGGAGCGGCGAGAGAAGCTGCTCACCATTAACAAGCAGGCCGCCCGTGCCTTCCACCGCTGGCTGTACGCCCCGGAGGGGGCCCAGGGGTTGGCGTACCTCCAAAAGCGAGGACTCTCCAAAGGGACCCTGACCCGGTTTGGCCTGGGCTTTGCCCCCAACCGCTGGGACGCCCTCATCCAGGAGCTGAGCAAAGAGGGGTACGACAAGCGGGACCTGCTGGACGCCGGTCTGGCGGTGAGCAACAAAGACGGCCGAATCTACGACCGCTTCCGCAACCGGGTGATGTTCCCCATCATCGATACCGGCGGCAATGTCATCGGCTTTGGCGGCCGGGTGATGGACGACTCCACCCCAAAATACCTCAATTCCCCGGACACCCCGGTGTACAACAAAAGCCGCAACGTGTTTGCCCTGAACATCGCCAAAAAATCCAAGGCGGGACAGGTCATCCTTACCGAGGGGTATATGGACACCATTTCCCTGCATCAAGCGGGGTTTGACAGCGCGGTGGCCTCTCTGGGCACCTCCCTCACCCCCGACCACGCCCAGCTTCTCTCCCGGTACTTCCCCCAGGCCATCCTGGCCTACGACGGGGACGGCCCGGGTGTGGCTGCCGCCCAGCGTGCTATCCCACTGCTGGAGAAGGCGGGACTGAAGGTGCGGGTATTGCGGATGCGTGGAGCCAAGGACCCGGATGAGTTTATCAAGTCCTATGGCCGGGAAGCCTTCCAGCGTCTGCTGGAACCAGAGCGAGAATCAGGTGGACTACCGCCTGGATCAGATCAAAAAAGAAATATAATCTGGAGGACGACGACCCAGAAGGTTGCCTTTCTCCAGGAGGCCGCCCAGATGCTCTCCACCCTGCCTAGCGCGGTGGAGCGGGAGATCTACGGCGGCCACGCCGCCCAGACAGCGGGCGTCTCGCCGGAGACCATGGCGCTGGAGGTTAAGAAAGCCTTTCAGCAGCGGCTCCGGAAGGAGAAAAAGAAACAGGAGCGGCGGGATCTGGCTCCCGCCGTCAACCAGCAGCCCCAAACCCGGGAGCTGCGCTACGAAAATATTCGCTCCGCTCTGGCGGAGGAGGGGGTCCATCCGGCTGCTGCTGCTGGACCCCCGGCCTTGCTGGGGAAATGGGTGGACTGACAGGAAAGGAATTTTCCTCTCCCCTGCTGGGCCGGGTGTTCGACCTGCTGATGGACCGCGCCGGGCAGCACCTGAACCTGAGTCTGCCCGCGCTGGCCGGGGATCTCACAGCCCCCGAGATGGACCACATGGCCCGGGTCGCCCAGAAGCCGGAATCGGTGGCCAACAGCCGCCGCTCCCTGTCGGACTACATAGCCGTCATCCGGGGCGAGGGCCTGAAACGCAGCGGCCAAAGCGAGGAAGCACTGCTTCTGGCCGCACAGAAAAAGAATTTGGAAAAGAAAGCATATATGGAGGAGAAACCATGAGTACCAAGAAGAAAGATGTTGCCGCCAACCAGGACCGCCCCCATCATGATCCTGGAGAGAAGGGAAGCAAAAAAGCCACCAGCGCTGAGATCCAGGCCAAGATGGAGGCCGGTAAGGTAGAAGTGATGAAGGTGGTGGAGGGCGTCCCCGGCGCCGAGAAGCTGGCCGAGCTCATCGAGCGGGGCAAGAAGAAGGGCAACCTCTCCTCCACCGAGCTGATGGACGTACTGGAGGACATGGATCTGGAGTCTGAGCAGATGGACAAGATCTATGACGTCCTGGAGAACCTGGGTATTGATACCGTAGGCGAGGACTACATCCCCGAGCTGCCCGACGATGCCGAGCCCCCTCTGGAGGCCATGGAGGAGATCAGCGAGGAGGAGATGGTGGACCCCAACTCCATGGTGGACTCCTTCGGCACCGACGACCCGGTGCGCATGTACCTCAAGGAGATCGGTAAGGTGAACCTGCTGTCCTCCGACGAGGAGATCGAACTGGCCCAGGCCATGGGCGCGGGCGCTGAGGCCAAGGAGCAGCTGGCCGAGCTGGAGGAGTCCGGTGAGGAGATTCCCGCCGAGGTCCTGGCTGAGCTCAACAAGGCCATTAAGAAGGGCGAGCGGGCCAAGCAGCGCCTGGCCGAGGCTAACCTGCGTCTGGTTGTCTCCATTGCAAAGCGCTATGTCGGCCGCGGCATGCTGTTCCTCGATCTGATCCAGGAGGGCAACCTGGGCCTGATCAAGGCCGTGGAGAAGTTTGACTACACCAAGGGCTTCAAGTTCTCCACCTACGCCACCTGGTGGATCCGTCAGGCCATCACCCGCGCCATCGCCGACCAGGCCCGCACCATCCGCATCCCGGTGCACATGGTGGAGACCATCAACAAGGTCATCCGCGTGTCCCGTCAGCTCCTCCAGGAGCTGGGCCACGACCCCTCCCCCGAGGAGATCGCCGAGGAGATGTCCATGCCTGTGGAGCGGGTACGGGAGATTTTGAAGATCGCCCAGGAGCCCGTCAGCCTGGAGACCCCCATCGGCGAGGAGGAGGACAGCCATCTGGGCGACTTCATCCCCGACGAGGACGCCTCCGAGCCCGCCGAGGCCGCCTCCTTCACCCTGCTGAAGGAGCAGCTGGTGGAAGTGCTGTCCACCCTGACTCCCCGTGAGGAGAAGGTATTGAAGCTGCGCTTTGGCATTGAGGACGGCCGCACCCGCACCCTGGAGGAAGTGGGCAAGGAGTTCAACGTCACCCGTGAGCGTATCCGCCAGATCGAGGCCAAGGCCCTGAGAAAACTGCGTCATCCCTCCCGCTCCAAGAAGCTGAAGGACTTCCTGAACTAAAGAAATGCAGAAACCCGCCCGACCCGCGTACAAACGGGCCGGGCGGGTTTTTTGTTTTTTCCGTGAACCTTTTGCCTCCCCCGGTGGTATCTGTTCATGAAAGGAGGGGACGAAGCTTGCTGGACCCATACATTCAACAATACGGCAGGCGGCTGTACGGCCTGTGCCGCACGCTGTGCCCCAATCCCTTTGACGCGGATGATCTATACCAGGAGACCTGGCTCAAGGCGTTTCGCCACTTCTCACAGTACGACCCAGCCCGACCTTTTGAGCCGTGGCTCACTCAGATCTGCGTCAATACTTACCGCAGCGTGCTGCGCCGGGCTGCCCGCAGCCCCATCCTCCCCTTCCGCACCACCCAGGAACAGGAGGAGGTCCTCCGGTCTGTCCCCGCTCCGGAGGCAGCGGACTACTCAGACCTGCACCGGGCGGTGGACGCCCTGCCGGAAAAGCTGAGGCTGACGGTGATCCTCTTTTACTTCCGGGATATGGACATCGCCTCCACGTCGGCGGTGCTGCGCATCCCACCTGGGACAGTAAAGTCCCGGCTCAACAAGGCAAGAAACAAACTGAAGGAGGTGCTGGAGCATGAATCAGATCTATCATTTTAACTCTTATTCTCCGCCGCTGCTCAACGAGGCCATGCTCCGCCGGGAGCAGGAGCGCCGCCGGGAGCAGCGGGCGATCGCCGCCGCAGCCACAGGTGGCGTGCTCATTTTGCTGTGCCTGCTTACTCTGGCCTTCTTCCTCTTCCCTGTGGCACCGAAGGCGGCCATTGTTCTGTCCATTTATCTCACCCTATCTGTCATGGGCGCCGGCGTGGTGACCCTGGTCTTTGCAGCTCAAAGGAGGTCTCTGTCATGTTCGTAGCAAGTATTGTTTCCTTTGTCTATCTGGCGGTTCTCATTGTGGTACCTATTCTGGTGGGTGTTTATGTCTTTCGGGACGCCAGCCGCCGGGGGATGAACGCCGCCCTGTGGACCCTCATCGCCGTGCTGGTACCCATCCTGGTGGGCTTTATCATCTATCTGCTGGTGCGGGGCAATTATCCCGACCTGAAATGTCCCCAGTGCGGCACCCCGGTGCGGGAGTCCTATGTGTCCTGTCCCCAGTGCGGGGCCCGGCTGAAAGCCAGCTGCCCCAGCTGCTCCGCTCCAGTGGAGCCGGACTGGAAGGTGTGTCCCCGGTGCGCCTCTCCCCTGTCTCAGGATTTATCCAACATTCAGACTCCTGTAAGAAGAAGGACCGGGGCCTTGGGGTGGTACTGGCGGTAGTGATTCTTGTCCCTCTTGCCCTGCTGCTGTTCTCTCTTTTCTCCTTTACCGCCCTCGCCCCCAGTTCCGGTGGAGGCAGTGTGACCACCCTTTTTGTGGATGAATATCTGGCCATGACGGACAACCCCGGAAATCAAAGCGTGGCTGGAAAGCTGCGGAAATGACGACAACACCGCCTACGTTCTGCGCCACCAGATCTCCGATACCGACCTGGAGTACCTGATCTACATGCCCGGCCTGCCCCAGGATTCCCCGGTGGAGATCACCCCCATGTCCAATCTGCTGAAACGGCACACCCTCCGACTCACCTTTGAGGCGGACGGCATCAATCCAGGCAGCACTGTGGCGCTGGTCTCTTGCTCCGGAGATACGAATCAGGAGCTGGAGATCTACTTTGAGCCAAACCGGAAGGTAAATTGTGAAATTACTTCGGTGGACTATCCCCTCCACCCCTCGGAATATTCCGAATAACAAAAAAACGGTTCCCCCAGCTGGGGGAACCGTTTTTTCTTACTCTCTTTGGCGGCCCCGCTTCTCCAGGGCCATGTAGAGCTTCTGCTGCACAGGCATGCGCCGGATACGGGGATATTGCCGTCCAT
>ENA-OQIL01000833-OQIL01000833.1-human-gut-metagenome-genome-assembly--contig:-NODE-833-length-10240-cov-6.047167_pt1 | contig 10240 bp, 10 predicted proteins | sample MGYA00242583_ERZ504748 | MGnify/ENA primary metagenome ERZ504748 (study PRJEB26092, sample SAMD00036191) | human gut metagenome | host: Homo sapiens | study: EMG produced TPA metagenomics assembly of...
GGTTACTTCCTGCGGCATGGAGCTGTTTGCCTGAGATACACGGTTCTGTACTTCTACCGCAGCAATATCGGCGTTCTTTTCCAGGTTGAACTGTACGTTCAAGCTGTATTCGCCGGTAGCGGTACTGGTAGAACTCATATCCAGCATATTTTCTACGCCGTTTACCTTCTGTTCTATTGCCTGTGCAACAGATTCTTCTACCGTCTGGGCACTTGCGCCCGTATAGTTGGTAGTTACGGAAATACGCGGCTTGGTAATATTAGGATACTGGGCAATAGGCAGGCTGAAACCGGCAATAGCGCCCAGCAGTGTAATCAATATGGCCAGCACCATGGCAAAGACCGGACGGTCAATAAAAAATCGTGCCATTCAGCTTACCTCCTTATTTTGCTGCACCGGCAGCATCGCCGGATTCTGTTCTGTCGGCGGTAGTGTCAAGTTCTGCTTCCGTCATCGGTTCGGGGTTTACAAGCGCGCCGGCCGTAATTTTGCCGGTACCTTCAACAACGATTGTTTCATCGCCGTTAAGGCCGCTTTCAACCATCCACAAACGCCCTACGCGAGGCCCAAGGGTAACTTCGCGCATTTCAACCTTGTTGTCTGCGCCGATAACATAAACAAATTTCTTATACATCAATTCCGTAACAGCACGCTGCGGAATGAGAAGTGCGTTAGCCCTGGTGCCTGCCGTTGCCTGCACATGCGCGAACATTCCCGGCAGCAGTACGCGGTTCGGGTTATCAAACAGCGCTTTAATGGTAAGCGTACCGGTGTTGGCCGTCAATGCACGGTTAACCTCGGCAATGCGGCCGGGCAGGTCATAAGTGGTGCCGTCGCTCAGAACAATGCTCAAATTTTCCAGCGGTGCTGCCTGCCCTCTGTCAACGGCAGTGTTGGCAAGCTTCAAATATTCCGGCTCCGCCATGCTGAACTCTACAAATACCGGGTCGGTGTTGGAGATTGTTGCCATGGTGGTCTGCCCATCGGTAACATAGTTGCCTACTTCAAGAGCAGTAGTATCAATGCGTCCGGTAAACGGAGCGGTTACATTGGTTTCGTTCATATCAATCTGCGCATTTTCAAGCATGGCTTCCTGTGCGTTTACGGATGCCTGTGCCTGGTCGCGCGCCATAATGGCGTTATCGAGAGTCTGTTTGGAAACAGCGCTTTGCTCATAAAGTTTTGTATAGCGTTCGGCATCTACCGAAGCGTTGGCAAGCTGAGCACGGGCATTGGCAAGGTTTGCCTGTGCCTGCAAAAGGTTGGCGCGGTAGGTACGCGGGTCAATCGTGTACAAAATCTGCCCTGCCTGAACGGTTTCGCCGCCGTTAAAATACTTGCCGGTAATCTGCCCGCTTACCTGTGCTTTCAGCTCCATTTCCTGCTGAGCCTGCACAAAGCCGGTATAATCGTAAACCAGCGGTGTATCACGCTTTATTACCTGCATGGATTTTACAAGCGTAGCCTGCGGAGCCGCTGCTTTTTCGCCGCCGCAGCCGGCAAGCGAAAATACAGTTACGGCAGCAAGCGCTGCAACTGCTGCTTTGCCGCTCCTGTTCTTACGCAAAAAATTCAACATAAATCTATTCCTCCTTCTAACTTAAGTTTCAAGTACAAAAAAGCAAAAAGGATATACTTAAACCAAAGTAATATAATTATATTCCTTCAAAAGCAGAAAGGCAAACCTTAATTTTAGCAAATTTCATTAATTTTACTTATCGTTGCTTTTATTTTCTCGGTTTTTCGTCGTTAGACTCCTCAGTCAGTTCCTTTGTGGCAAATTTGTTTATTTTTTGTTATTTTTTCAGCAAATTTTTGTTAAGCATAAATTTTTCAAGTTCGGATGCCGGTATCGCGGCTTCATTCCAGCCCGTGCCGTCTTTCATCTTCTGGCAGAACACCAGATTCTTTCCATTATAATACCAGGAATTTGGCACTTCCTTTGTAAAATCAACCTTATCTTCAGCGCCAAGCAGAGCAAGCACCAGCAGTAAATCCGGGTTTTCAACATCCAGAACATCGCTTATATCCAGGACTTTGCCATCGCTGAGCGATATGTTCAGCGGCAGGCGTTCAAAAATTTCTTCGCTGCCTTCACCCATTACGCCGAAAAACATCAGCGACATCATGTCCGAACCTGCAAAAGGCACCGTATAATCAAGCTCGCAGCTTTTTTTGCCAAGCGCCGCAGCATAGGGCTGCCAAACTTTCTCCAGCTCGCCGTTAATGGTATTTTGCAGTTCCTGTTTGCCTTCAACCGCCATAAGCGGATAAGTTACGCTGCTGCCGTCCATTACTGCCTGCTGCTTATAAAGCATGCCGTTGCCGAAAACGAGGTTGCGGCGGAATTCGCCGCTCTGCACGATTTGCGTATATAATTCGCGGTCCTTCAACTGCCAGCCGCCGTCATATTCCCACTCGGCAGCAATTTTGGCAAGCGTGTCCTCGCTGCCTGTGCCGCTTACGGTCTGCAAGGTTGCAAGCCTGTCCATGCCTTCGGGGTCTGCAATAACGGTAACCCCGCTCATGCGGCTTTCCGGCTTGCGGTAGGGCTTTAACAAATTTCCGTTTCCGTCATACAGCCCGCAGTTAATATAGTAGTCTTTTTCATGCGGCAGCACGCCGTATTCAACGGCTTCCGTACGCACACCGTCTTTAAAATCTTCAAACACAAATTCCGTTTTAAAACCGGGCTTAAAAGCAGCGTTAACGGCTGCGCCCAGATTATCGCTGCCGGTATAAATTTCCTGCACGGCATTGGGCAGTGCTGCGTCGATAATGCGCACCTGCATTTCCTGTGCAGCCCCGCTTAAAGAGCGCACAATAATCTGCTCGCCCTTACCTGTAAAATGCCCTTTCTGCAAAATATTGGCATAGCCGCCCTCAAGCGAAGGCGTATAGGCGGTTATCAGTTTGCCGCTGCCGTCTTTAATCATCAGCAGCAAATCGCCGTAATAGCTGCTGCCTCCCGTAAGTTTACTGCCCCACAGCTCGGCGGTTTCCTGCGTTCCGTTGCCGTCGGTATCCGCTTCAATGCTGGCAAGGCACACTGGTTCTGCGGCTGAGCGCACATGCCCGCGCCAAATAAACCTGCCGCCAAAGCAAAAAATCTATTCCAATTTCATAAATATAGCCTCCGTTATTTACAGCATTACAAATTATATTATACCAACATCGCACTGATAACAAAAGCAAAACCTGCTCAGTAAACAAAAAATAAGTTTTACAGTGTATTTTTTAATAAAAATAGTGCATTTATCGGTTTTTTGATGTAAAATAACTGATAAGACGCTTACACAGTGTTATGCTGACAACCACTAACTACGCAAAGGATGATGACGATGAAAAAATTACTGTTTTTACTGGCAGCACTTTGCCTGGCATTTGCCCTTACAGGCTGCGGCGGCAGCGAAAAGCAGGCACCAGCAGCGGCCAAAACGCAGGTTAAGCTCGGCATGCTGCGCCTTACCAGCAGCGCGCCGCTGTTTATTGCCATGGACAAAGGCTTTTTTGCCGAACAGAATATAGAAATACAACCGGAATGGTTTGACGCGGCACACCCCATTGCCGTTGCAACAGCTTCTTCGCAGGTTGACGTAGGCGCAACCGGCATTACCGCAAGCCTCTTTAACATGGCGGCAAGCGGCCAGCAGCTGGCAATTGTTGCCGATAAAGGCCGCGAAGAAAAAGGCTTTCCTTCTTCCGCACTTGTTGCGGCAGCAAACGCTTATAACAACGGCTTTACCAGCCTGGAAAGCATTAAAGGCAAACGTATCGGCATTACACAGAAAGGTTCTACCTTCCATTATATGCTGGGCAGAATGCTTGAACAAAAAGGCATGAGCCTCGACGATGTGGAACTTGTACCGCTCGGCAAAGTAAGCGCCGTAATGGCAGCGCTTGAAAGCAACCAGATTGACGGCGCAATTTTAAACGAGCCCAACATTACCAAAATGCAGACCGCAGGCACGGCGCAAACCATTGTGCAGGTTGGCGACATCATTCCTTATCAGACTTCCGCACTGTTCTTCTCGCCTGAATTTATGAAAAACGAAGATGCCAACATCCGCTTTTTAAAAGCCTATAACAAGGCCTGCCATTATTATTACGAAGCAGCCGTTGAAAAGAAAGACCCCAAAAAGCTTGATGAAGTTGTAAGCATTATTGCCAAATACGTAAAAGCCCCTGCCGGTGATATTAAACTTGGCCTGCCGTATATTGACCGCGACGGCAAACTTATGGCGGACGATATTAAAACACAGATTGACTGGTATTCTTCACACGGGATGATGCAGGGCACCCTTGACCCTGCCAAAGTGGCAAATACCACTCTGCTGGAAAAAGCACTGGCGCAGTAACAATTTAAGGGCGGAACAGCTTCCGCCCTTTTTATTTGGAGGCACTTATGAAACTCGTTATAGACAACGTAAGTAAAAGTTTTGTTTCGCGCACGGGGCATAACCTGCCTGTTTTGCAGGATATTAACCTTACCGTAAACGAAGAAGAATTTGTCGCCCTGGTTGGCCCGTCGGGCTGCGGCAAATCCACGCTTTTAAACATCACAGCCGGGCTGCTTGCGCCGACAAGCGGCAGCGCCAGCTTCACGCACCTGCCGCAGGGGCATGTGCCGCGCACCGGCATTGTTTTTCAGGAAACGGGGCTTTTTCCATGGCGCAGCGTTTACGATAATATCGCCTTTGGGCTGGAAGCAATGGGCGTGCCCAGGCAGGAACAAAAAGACCGCATAAGCCACTACATAAACCTTGTTGGCTTAACCGGCTTTGAAAAAGCACTGCCGCACCATTTAAGCGGCGGCATGCGCCAGCGCGTAGGCATTGCCCGCGCCCTTGTAATTAACCCCGACCTGCTTTTAATGGACGAGCCTTTCAGTGCGCTGGACGCGCAGACGCGCACCATTATGCAGGAAGAACTTGTTACCCTGTGGGATAAAACACGCCTCAGCACTTTATATGTAACTCATAACATTCAGGAAGCCGTTATGCTTGCCGACCGTGTCGTGCTGCTTTCGCGCCGCCCGGGCAAAATAAGCCGCATTTTAAATATCGGCATACCGCGCGCAGAACGCGAACTGCCGCAGCATACCGAAGAAATTGCCGAATATATCCGCATTATCTGGGAACACATCAGCAAAGACGCACGCGCAGCCTTAATGGAGGTGGAAGGCAATGAATGAATATAAAATTACCGATAAAATGCACAGCTGGCAAAAAACTTACCCGGTCTGGGTTTCCGCTCTTTCAGTCATTGTGCTGCTGATAATCTGGGAACTCATCTGCCGCGCAGGCATTGTTTCGCCGCTGTTTCTACCTTCACCGACAGATATTTTAAGCGCGCTTGCCGCTATGGTTGCGGGCGGAGAAATAGCTGCAAGCCTTGCTGCAAGTATGTACCGCATTATTCTGGGCTTTGTGCTCGGCAGCGTTATCGGCCTTGCCGTAGGGCTTTTTACCGGCACTTCCGCACTGATTGACCGCATTGGCTCGCCCATTGTAAACGCGCTGTACCCGATACCTAAAATCGCGCTGCTGCCGCTGTTTATTTTATGGCTCGGCATCGGCGAACTCAGCAAAGTAACAATTATCGCGCTTGGCGTGTTCTTTCCGGTAGCAATGAATACATACTCCGGCGTAAAAAATGTAGACCCGCTTTTAATTAAGGTAGCCGTAAGCTTTAACGCCACCCGCTGGATGACCTTAAAAAAAGTTGTGCTTCCGGCAGCCCTGCCCATGATTTTTGCCGGGCTGCGCCTTGCGGCAGGCACCTCGCTTCTGCTTCTGGTTGCCGCTGAAATGATTGCCGCACAGGAAGGCATCGGCGCGCTGATACTGCATTACGGCGATTTGATGATTACCGACCGCTTAATGGCAGGCGTAATTGTGCTTTCGCTTTTGGGGCTGGTGTTTAACCTGCTTTTGCAATGGGCAGAAAATCGCGCCATCCCCTGGAACAGATAATTTAAAATTGTATACATTATTTTTACGCGGCAGGGCTGAACTTGCCGTGTTTTTTATGGTATAATAGCGGCATACAATTTTTTGTTTTGTAAATTTATTAAGTGAGGAGCAAACGATATGAAAATTTCCCAGCGTGTACAAAATTTAAAATTATCACCTATCAGAAAGCTGGCGCCCTATGCAGATGCCGCAAAAAAAGCAGGCAAAAAAGTTTATCATCTTAACATAGGCCAGCCGGATATTGAAACTCCGCCCCAGTTTATGGACGCCATAAAAAATTTTGACGAAAAAGTTATTGCCTACGGCGCCAGCAAAGGCGAACCGTTTTTAATTGAAGCAATTCAAAAATACTATGCCGAAAAAGGCATGCACTATGAAGCAGGCGATATTTTCATCACCAACGGCGGCAGCGAAGCCCTGACCTTTGCTGTTATGGCTCTGTGCGACCCCGATGATGAAATTATGGTTTTTGAACCGTTTTACGCCAACTATACAACTTTTGCCAGCGAGTTCGGCGCTAAAATCAACGCCGTAACCACCAGCGTGGAAAACGGCTATCACCTGCCGGACGCAGCCGAAATTGAAAAACCATATTACGCCCAAAACAAAAGCTATTCTCTTAACCAATCCGGGCAACCCGACAGGCGTTGTTTACACCGAAGCAGAAATGCAGACTATTGCCGCACTTGCCGTTAAGCACGACCTTGCCGTAATTGCCGACGAAGTTTACCGCGAATTTGTTTACGGCGGCGAATATAAGAGCTTCGGCACTATGCCCGAGCTTGACAACAACCTGATTATTATCGACAGCGTTTCCAAACGTTACAGTGCCTGCGGCGCACGTATAGGCTGCATTATCAGCAAAATAAAGAGTTCTGCCAGCAGATTAACAAATGCTGCCAGGGCAGGCTGTGCAGCCCGATTTTGGAAGAAGTTGGCGCAGCAGCACTTTACACAACCCCGGTAAGCTATCTGGAAGAAGTAAACAAAGAATACCAGAAACGCCGCGACACCATTGCCGCAGGGCTGAAATCACTGCCCGGCGTTGCAGCCAGCGACCCGAAAGGCGCTTTTTACGTAATGGTTAAATTCCCGGTAGACGATGCAGAAAAATTTGCCATCTGGCTGCTGGAAAACTTTGACATTGACGGCGAAACCGTAATGTTTGCCCCCGGCAACGGCTTTTACAGCACACCGGGCCTTGGCGTTAACGAAGCACGCCTCGCTTACGTGCTGAACTGCGAAGATTTAAAACGCGCCATTTACATTTTAGGCGAAGCCTTAAAAGCTTATCCCGGCAGAACCTGCTGAACATAATAAAGCACAAACGGCATCACGTAAACGTAGATGCGTTTTTCATCTTACTAAACCTTTTATACACAAGCTGCGCCGCGGCGGCGGTTATAAGTTCTGCCAGCCAAAAGGCATGCCAGACGCCTTTTGCGCCAAAGCTGCGGCTTAACAACCATGCCGCTGGTATAATTATTAGTACATAGCGCAAAAGTGAAATTACAAGCGACGGTACGCCCATGCCAAGCCCTTCCAGCGCGCCGCAGGCAGTTACGCTCACTGCCGATACGATAAACCCGGCACAGATTATGCGCAGCGCCTGCGCCCCTGCATTTTACCGTTACGTTGTTATCCGTAAAAAAGGCCATTAAAACATCCGGCACCGTCAGGCAAATTATTGTTCCACCCAGCATAATGCCTGCGTTAAGCACCAGTGTTGTATTGTAAATTTTCTTCACTCGCTCGTGCTCGCCCGCGCCATAGTTAAAGCCAATCAGCGGACGCATGCCCTGAATAATGCCGTTGGCAGGCAGGTACAAAAAAGTTTGCAGCTTGTAATAAATGCCAAGCACCACAATATAGCTTTGCGAAAAAGCTGCCAGTATGGTGTTCAGAGAAGACACAAGCAGCGAAGGCAGCGCCAAGTTCAGCGTTGCCGGTATGCCGATGGCGTAAAGTTTAAAATCAAGCGCAAAATCACGTGTTAAATACCTGCGGCTTAACCTGATGCGCAGCGGATAATTTTTATAAACAAACAAGTATATTAAAAGCGTTACTATCTGCCCTATGCCTGTTGCCACAGCCGCCCCTTCTATACCCCATTTGGGAAACGGCCCAATGCCGAAAATAAGGAGCGGGTCTAAAATAATGTTGGTTATGCAGCCTGCCATTAACGCAATCATGGTAACCTTCATGTTGCCGACTGCCTGAAAGATTTTTTTCAAACGCCAGTCCCAGCATAATTATCAGCGAAAAGCTGAAAGCTATATTGGAATACCGCACGCCCATATCTATAACCTGTTCGTTATTTGTAAAAGCACTTAAAAACTGCGGCATAACGGCAATGCAGGCAGCCATAAGCACAATTCCGTGCAGGGCGGAAAGCGCCATGCCATGCACAGCCGCGCGGTTGGCAGTTTCAGCATTTCCCGCGCCAAGGTAATAGGCTATAAGCGCATTAATACCAACGCCAAAGCCGATGCTGACGGCATTAATAAAATTCTGCACCGGAAAAACAAGCGATAATGCGGTCATGGCTTCTTCGCTTATTTGCGCCACAAAAAAACTGTCTACTATATTATATAAAGAGTTTACCATCATTGAGATAACCATGGGCAGCGCCATTGAGGTTATCAGCGGCAGGACGGGTTCTTCCTTCATAAAATTTTCGTTCATATTTGCTCCTTTCAAACAAAAACCACACAGCGCCCGTTAAGGCAACTGTGTGGCGAAAAATGGCCGTGCCAGAAAAATCCACAGCAAATTTTAGTATTCAGCTGTATAAAAATATAACATATACCCGCAGCGCTGTCAACAGCGCAAATTAAAACCCCGGCGGCGGAGCACCGGGGCCGGGGGAAAGTAGCTGCTTTAATGCAGCTTTATATGTTTTATTATTCCGAACAAAATCCCTTATTTTAGACTGCAAATTTGTTTTATCAGGCGCGGTGCGGCTTATTTCCGTTCAGCCTTCCGCGCCGCGTGGTTAATTATTTGGCAGGTTCTGCTTCAGGCATAACAGCCTGTGCGGATTCCTGTTTGCCGTTGCGTGCGGCAAAAACAGAAGCCAGAAGCGAACCGGTGATTTGATGTACTACGCCGCCGATTGCACCGGGAACTGCTGCCATCGGGGTGAAGTGCAGAGTACCGAGCGAGCAGGCAAGCGCTGCGTTCTGCATGCCAACTTCCAGCATAACTGTTGTGCACTGCGCTCTGCCCATGCCGGCTTTTCTGGCGAGCATCCAGCCAAGGGCGTAACCGCCAAAGTTTTGCAGCACTACAACCAGAACCATAACCCAGCCGAGCCTTAAGATGGTTTCGCCGTTTAAGGCAACCATAGCACCCATGATGGAAAGTACGCTGAACGCGGATACGAGAACCAAAAGTTTGGAGTATTTAACGACGAGTTTGTCGCCGACTGCTTTATGAACGAGGATGCCAAGCACGATTGGCAAAAGGATTACCTGAGATACGGATTTAAGCATTGCGAGGAAGGAAACTTCAACCCACTGGCCTGCCAGCATCCAGGTTAAAAACGGAGTCAGCAGCGGTGCAAGCAGAGTAGTTGCGGTAGTAAGGCAAACGGACAAGGTTACGTCGCCTTTGGCAAGATACGTCATTACGTTGGAAGCCGTACCGCCCGGAGTGGTGCCGAGGAGAATCATGCCGATTGCAAGTTCGGGAGGAAGTTCAAACCCAACGGTTAAAACGTATGCGAGAAAAGGCATGATGGTAAACTGCCCTACGCAGCCGAAGAACACTTCTTTAGGACGGCTGAGCACCAGTGCAAAGTCGCTGGCACGCAGCGTCATGCCCATGCCGAACATGATAACGGAAAGGAGCAGTACAGTCTGCGAAGCCGCCCAGGTAAAGCCCTGCGGGAAGAAGAACGCTGCCACAACAACTGCAAACACGATGTAAGTAAGATATTTGCCTACGAATTCTGTCCAATTTGTTCAATACACTCATTTTTCATTTCTCCTTTGAATAAAATAATTTGTTTTAATAAACAAACCGGCGATTGTAAAGCTTTTTACCAACAAAAAAGGCTTTGCCTCTTTTGTAAGAGACAAAGCCGAATAGCTCTGCGGTACCACTCTTATTGCCGTAATAATACGGCCACTTTACCGGCATCACCGAAAGTTTCACAACTGACGTTCAATGCCTGACGCTGTAACGGTCGTCCTCCGGCCACACTTACACAGGCGTTTGCCCTTCAGCTGGCAGCTCATGGGGGGATTTTCATAAAGTGCTTT
>ENA-OQIL01000834-OQIL01000834.1-human-gut-metagenome-genome-assembly--contig:-NODE-834-length-10239-cov-2.469838_pt1 | contig 10239 bp, 8 predicted proteins | sample MGYA00242583_ERZ504748 | MGnify/ENA primary metagenome ERZ504748 (study PRJEB26092, sample SAMD00036191) | human gut metagenome | host: Homo sapiens | study: EMG produced TPA metagenomics assembly of...
GCTCCCATGCGGATGACATCTTCTGCATCCATGGCCCAGTATTCCGGGCGGAACAGTTCGAGACAGGCAGGACCATCGTAGCCGACCGCCTGCACTGCTTCCGCAACTTCCTTGACCGGGATCGCGCCCAGACCGGGCATTAGGCGGTGGCAATGGTCGAGGATGCCGAGCGGCAGGTCCTCGCAGTTGTTGATGTGGAACACGAACAGCTTCTCCTTGGGAATTTTGCGGATGAAATCAACGTCCGCGCACTTGTCGTGCAGGTAAACATTGATGCAGTCCACGGTCAGGCCAACACTGTCGCGGTTGACGGCGTTTTACGATCTCAAGCGCCTGACGAACGCTATTGACGCACCATTTCTGTCACCGATTCGGCTCGAAGGACAGCTTGACGCCGTATGGTTCAGCAATGTCGGCGAGTTTGTTCCAGCACCTTCACCGAGTCGTCGAAGATCTCCTTCTCGTTCCTGGTGCAGATCTCGTTGGTAACAGTCGGCACAACAATAATGTACGGATTGCCGATCTGCTGGGCCACCTTGCAGCCGAATGGTGAACAGCTCTACAAGCTTTTCCCACTCCTCCGGCGTGCAGAAGTTGATGTTTTCAATGGAGTTGATGCAAACGGCTTGATATGGCTCTTTGCAAAAAACGCCTTGAGATCGTCTGTGGTGTGGGTCTTGAGGTAGTCCTGCAGCATATCGAGACGCAGCTCGATATAGTCATAGCCGTACCTTTTTCACACAGCAGCAGGTCGTTTTCAACCGTGGAATTTTCCTTGCAGGTTGCTTCGTTATATCCGAGTTTCAGCATAAGACAGTCTCCTTTACATTTCACCGCGTGCTTCACGCTCGGTGAGTTCCTTCATAATAGTGGGGTAAATCTTATCCAGCTTGTAGAACAGCAGGACGATAATGGCAACGATCCAGACCAGAATCGGACCGAACTTAAAGATAGAGGAAATCATTTGCTGGGCGGAAGCCGGCTGCATAGCACCGCCGGTAACCGAGCTGAGGAAGCCTGCGCCCTCGAGCATGGCAGTCATAACCGCACTGGTGATACCGGTGCCGATCTTAAAGCCGAGCGAACCGCCGCCGAAGATCAGGCTTTCCTGACGCAGATGGCTCTTCCACTGACCGTACTCTACAACGTCGCCCATCATGCCGAATACCAGAGAGGTCAGCGGAGCCTGACCGAGCGAGCGGATGATGGTCATTACCAGAATCCACCGGAAGCTCATCGGGTTTACCATAATGAGTGCATGGGCGATAACAACTACGATACAGCCGGCGAGCGACAGGTTGCGCTTGTTGAATTTCTGCAGCAGTATTGGACACAGCAGCGCGCCAACGATCAGTGCGACGATCTCGGAGGTGTAAATGACGCTGTAATACCATTCATCGTTGCCGAGAACATATTTGCAGTAATACGGCAGATCGGTGCCGATGATGGTGGTATGTACGCAGGTGACGGTCCACAGAACGAGCGTTGCCCAGAAATACGGGTTGCCCAGCAGCGCTTTAATCGCACGGGAAGCGGGAACCTTGGGCTGCTCCTGCTGCGCGGCCTCGAAATTGACGGTTTCCTTGCAGCGAACAAAGCAGATGACAAGCAGAGCAAGTGCGATGGCGCACCAGATGCTCATGGTCTTGATCCAGGCGGCCTGATCGTTGCCGAACAGCTTGATGACCGGCATGGTGAAGGTTACGGCAATGATCTTGCCAATCGGAGACAGTGACATACGCACAACGGACAGCAGGTCGCGCTCGTGCGAGGAGCGGGTCATCATGGTGGACAGGGTGCCGTAGGGCACGTTGATTGCGGTGTAGCATACGGTGGTGCACAGGTTATAAGTAACAAAAATGTACCAGAATTGAACGGTCGTGCTGCTGCTGTGCGGCACACAGAACATCGCAACCGCGCACAGAACATACGGTACGCTCATCCACAAGATCCACGGACGGGCCTTGCCCCCATTTGGATTTGGTCTTGCTTACGATGATGCCCATGATAACGTCGGACGAGCCATCAAAAATACGCGAGATCAGCATGACCAGACCGACGGTAACGACCGGAATACCGCAGTAATCCGTATAGAACAGGGTGAGCAGCGCGGTGATCATACCGAACACAATGTTGCAGGCGGTATCGCCTAAACCATAGGAGATACGGGTTCCCCAGCCAAGGGAGGCAGTGTTGTTCTTTTCACTCATAAGGAGCAACCCCTCTTTCTTTTCTCAAAAAACGGAAGCCGCCGCCGAGTGCGGCGGCTTGCCGAATAACTCTTTTTCTTCTCTTTTCCTGTGATATGCGGGGATAAATTACTCGATTTCGCTCAGCTTGACCGGACGGCCTTCCTTCATGGACAGGTTTGCTGCCATTGCGATCTTGACCGGCTGCAGACCGTCAAAGCCGGTAACCAGCGTGTCGGTGTCGTTCAGAACGGCATCGGTGAACGCCTTTGCCTCTGCGATGAATGCGTTGTTGTAGCGCTCGAGGAAGAACCAGGTCGGCTTTGCAACCTCGACGCCTGCGGCGGAGGAGATCATGGCGGTGTTGTTCAGATCGTTTGCAACCTGCACGCAGCCCTGGTCGCAGTGCACCTCGGTGCGCTGGTCGTAGCCATAGTGAGCGGCACGGGAGTTGTCGATCACGCCGAGTGCGCCGTTCTCAAACTTCAGCATGACGATTGCGGTATCCACGTCGCCGTACTCCTCGTAGCCGGCGCCGGAGAGCGCTGCACCGTAAGCGGTAACCTCGGTAACCTCGCTGCCTGCCAGATAGCGGACCATGTCGAAATCGTGAATGGTCATGTCCATGAAGATACCGCCGGAAACCTTGATATAGCTCATCGGCTGGTGATCGGGATCACGGGAGGTGACCTTGATGAGATTGGGTTTGCCCAGCTTGCCGGAAGCGACCGTATCGCGGACGGCCTTGTGGTTGTGGTCAAAGCGACGCACGAAGCCGACCTGCAGCTTAACGCCTGCCTTCTTTACCGCAGCGAGTGCTTCCTCGATCTTTGCCAGCTTGGTGTCGATCGGCTTCTCGCAGAAGATGTGCTTGCCGGTCTGCGCAGCGCGCATGATGAAGTCTGCATGCGTTGCGGTGGAGGAGCAGATGAACACGGCCTCGATGGTCGGATCGCCAAAGATCATCTCGGGATCATCGTAGCACTTCTCGATACCCATGTCCGCTGCCCATGCACGGGTCGCATCGTTCATGAACGGATCAGCCACTGCGTAGTAGGTCTGCGTTCGGCACGGCATGTGCCAGATTTTCGCCGTGCAGCTTGCCGATTCTGCCTGCACCCAGCAGACCGATTCTTACCTTGTTTGCCATTTTTTCTTGCACTCCATTTTTACTCTGAAACCTGAATTGTACGCGCTTGCTCAAAAAGCAGTATGTTAGAAGTTTTTTTCTGTGCTTTTATGATATAATAATTGCACACAGAGAAGAACGATGTAAAAATATCGAATAAAATAACGATATAAACTGCTGTTTTTGAATCATTTACGCTTTTCTTGTGATTATTATACAAACAAAGTCCGTGAGAGCGTTATCGTGTTCTTGTGGAAAAAACAGCAGGATTTTCCGAGGGGAAGAAAGAAAATCGAGGGAAGGATTTCGTAATCTTGTGATTCTTGGGAGGGAGCATACATGGGAAACAAGCCTTGTAAACTGAGTGGAACATTCTTCAACTGCATTTCGATCGATCGCAATTACAACAACCAGCAGTCTATACTTCCGCATATGCACGACAACCGTCTGGAGCTGTTCTATGTGTGCAGCGGACAAGGACAGTACATGGTGGATAACCGGTATTATCCGATTGGAGAGGGCGACATTGTTATCTGCAATCAGGGTGTGCTGCACGGCGAGGAACCTGATCAGGTGCGGCAGATCCGGTCGTACAGCGTCACAATTACCGATGTCAATGTGGAAGGTCTGCCGCCCAACTGCCTGATCGCGGAAGGGGAGTGTCCGGTCGTCTCGTGCGGACAGCTTGCCAGGCAGGTAGGCGAGACCATGCACCTGCTGTATCTGCTCAGCGCCGATGCGGGAAACCTGCATGCCGTGTGCTGCAGTCTGGCAGAGGCAATGCTGAATCTGACCGATTCTCTGCTCCGCAGTCGTATCCACCAGCAGGAGCAGCAGCGTGAAATGCCGTCTGTGCTGGCGCACCGCGTGCGGCGCTATCTGGATGCACACCACTGTGAGCCGATCACGCTGCGTATGGTGGCGGAGCGACTGCGCGTGAGCGAGTATTATCTGGCGCATGTGTTTAAGCAGGAGTTCGGCGTGCCGCCTATGCAGTATGTGATGAAGCGCCGGATTGGTGAGGCGCAGGGCTTTCTGATGAATACCGGCATCCCGATCGCCGAGATTGCGGACACACTCGGATTCAGCAGTATCTGTCACTTCAACACCATGTTTAAGAAGTACACCGGCACACCGCCTGGTAAGTTCCGGCAGTCGTTCAAGCAGAGCATCACGCACAGCGAAAAGGAAAAGTGAAGAAGAGGAATCGTAAACGGAAACACCGTGCAGAGCAGTAACGCATTGGCAAACGGATGTTTTTCTATCTACTTAACAAAATAGAAGAATGGCGCAGCCGAGAGAGAGCGGCATGCGCCAGGTTGAAATGGGGATGTGTGTGAAATTAGAGAGAGTGTGTGATGATCGTTTGCCGGAGCATAATTATCTTATTGATACAGCACGGTCTGCGTAAGGATCATGTTTGCAAGGATAACTACTACAGAAAAATTGGTGAATAACATATTTATTCCTCCGTTATCCGTTCTTTCGCCGTTTGCGTTCGGCTTTCCTTTGATGATTCTATTGTAGTCCCTTGGACGCGGTTTTTCTTCTAACTTCTTGTATTTCATAGAGTTGAGCAAGAATCTATAATTTGACCGGCACAGACGGTCAGCATACGCGGAAAACGGCAGCAACAACCTATAAAAAAAGTGGGATGAAAATGCAGCCTGTGAGTGAAAAATAAAGGCGGGAGAAAGATTGCGTATTTTTATAAAATATTGAGATATATGCTTTTTTGCTTGTTGTTTAGGACGGAAAATGCGAAATTCTGTAATGACAGTATGCCGCGTTTTCCGCACGATAGCGAGATATTAAAAAAACAGGTGCAAAACGCAGGCCGCAGGCGGGAGCGGCAGACACGGAAAACAATGCGGTAGGGGAGAGAAAAGTTCTGGATTCTATAATAAAATGTGAAAATATTCGTATGTAACGTAAAAAAATAAGAAAAAAGGCGATTTCTCAAGATGTTAGAAGAAAAGCAAACGCTCAAAATGCTAAACTTAAATCATCAAAAGAGAACACCGCCGGGAGCGAAAAGAAAGAGCCTCGGCAGGGAAAAAGAGTAAAGCATTTGAGGAGGAAAACACAATGAGCAAAACCAGAATGACAGTCGGTCAGGCAATCGTAAAGTTCCTGAATCAGCAGTACATCGAGATGGACGGCAAAGAGGAACCCTTCGTAGACGGCATGTTCACGATCTTCGGTCACGGTATGGTAGTCGGTCTCGGTCAGGCACTGGAGGAGGATCCGGGCCACCTGAGAGTTTACCAGGGCCGCAACGAGCAGGGCATGGCACACGCCGCCATCAGCTACGCAAAGCAGCACAACCGCCGCAAGATCATCGCCTGCACCTCGTCTATCGGCGTTGGCGCAGCGAACATGGTAACCGCAGCACTGACCGCTACCATCAATAATATCCCGCTGCTGCTGTTCCCGTCCGATTACTTTGCAACCCGTCAGCCGGATCCGGTTCTCCAGCAGCTCGAGGTTCCGAACGACCTGTCCATGTCCGCTTCGGACTGCTTCAAGCCGGTTGCCAAGTACTGGGACCGCATTTCGCGTCCGGAGCAGCTGATGAGCGCGATGGTCAACGCAATGCGCGTCCTGACCGACACCGCAAACTGCGGTACCGCTGTTATCTCGCTTCCGCAGGATGTACAGGGTGAGAGCTTCGACTTCCCGGACTACTTCTTCCAGAAGCGCGTACATCACGTTGCACGCCGCGTAGCGGATGACTACGATATCGAGAAGGCAGTTGAGATGATCAAGGCTTCCAAGAAGCCGATGTTCATTGCAGGCGGCGGCGTTCGTTACTCCGAGGCCGGTCAGACCGCAATGGACTTCTGCAAGGCGTTCAACATTCCGGTTTCTCAGACACAGGCCGGCCACTCCTGCCTGCCGGATTCGTTTGAACTGGCTGTCGGCGGCATCGGCGTAACCGGCGGTCTGGCGGCGAACGCACTGTGCAAGGACTGCGACCTCGTTATCGGTGTCGGCACTCGCTTCAACGACTTCGTAACCGGCTCCAAGTGGGTGCTGTTCCGCAATCCGGATATTAAGGTTCTCGCTATCAACACCTCCGAGTTCCACGCGGAAAAGCTGGACGCAACCCGCTGCATCGGTGACGCAAAGGTAACGCTCGAGGCTATCATGGAAAAGCTCAAGGCAGACGGCTATAAGTCCGGCTACACCACCGAAATTCAGGATATCCGCAAGGTTTGGGAAGAGGAGCGTCTGCGTGTTCTGGGCGTTCAGTACAAGGGCGAAGGCTTTGGCGAGGGCAAGTTCGTGCCGTGCGTTCCCAGCTGGACCGAGAAGATCATGAACGATTTCGTTTCCCAGATCGGCGGCACCATCACTGAGTCCAACGCGGTCGGCATTCTCCGCGAGGAGGCAGACGACGACGCAATCGTGGTTGCAGCAGCAGGCTCGCTGCCGGCAGACCTCGAGCGTCTGTGGGTCACCGACGCACCGAACTCCTACAACATGGAATACGGCGCATCCTGCATGGGCTATGAGATCGCAGGTGCATTCGGCGCCAAGCTGGCTGAGCCGGACAAGGAAGTTTACGCACTGGTCGGTGACGGCTCGTTCATGATGCTCAACTCCGAGATTCCGACCGCAATGCAGGAGAACGCGAAGATCACCGTTGTTGTATTCGACAACTGCGCGTTCGGCTGCATCAACAATCTGCAGATGGGCAACGGCGTTGGCTCTCTGGCGACCGAAATGCGTCACCGCAACGAGACCACCGGCAAGCTGGACGGCGATTACTGCTACACCGACTTCGGCAAGATCGGCGAAGGCTTCGGCATGAAGGCATTCTACGCCAAGACCCCGGACGAATTCCGCAAGGCCGTTCAGGATGCTAAGAAGGAAAGTGTTTCCTGCATCATCGACGCAAAGGTTCTGCCCAAGACCATGGCGGAGGGCTACGAGTCCTGGTGGCACATCGGCGTAGCGTCCACCTCCAAGTCTGACGAGGTAAAGGCTGCACGCAAGCGCATCGACGATCATCTGGCAGAAGCACGCATGTACTAATTAAACGCAGATTCAATATGAGCCGCCCGTTTTCGGACGGGCGGCTTCGCTTATATAATCTTATATAATAAGGTATCGAGCAAAGAAAAGAGGAGCAAGAATTATGAAATATACGCACAAGGCCCCCTTCGATAAGGGCTACAACGGCATGGCCTCCGCAGTCGAGAACCCGGAAATGATGGGCATGGAGTTCGGTGTTGTCAAGATGGCAGCGGGCGACGTGATGCACTTTGACTACGCGCAGGAAGTCGTTTACGACCTGATGAGCGGCAGCGTGACCTTCGAGTGGAACGGCAAGTCCGAGACCGTTACCCGCCGTGACGTGTTCCACGAGGGTGCGATCCTGCTGCACGTTCCGCAGAACACCAAGGTGACAATTTCTGCCGAAAACGACGTGGAAATCGCCGTTTCCCGCACGGAAAACAAGCGTGATTTCGCAGCTCGTCTGCTGCGCCCCGAGGACTGCCTGTGCGCAAATGAGGAGCGCGGCGCCGGTCAGATGAACGAGTGCTCGACCCGTCTGGTACGCACCTTCTTCGACCGCTCCAACTGCCCGGAAACTAACTTCTTTATCGGCGAAGTGGTGCATTTCCCCGGCAAGTGGTCCTCTTATCCGCCGCATCAGCACGTTGAACCGGAGCTGTACTACTACAAGTTCCTGCCGGAAAACGGCTATGGTCTGGCAGAATATGGCGACGATGCCTTTAAGGTAAAGAACAACGACCTGACCGGCATGCCGGAAAACGTGACCCATTCTCAGGCTGCGGCTCCCGGCTACGCGGAGTATTACCTGTGGTGCATCCGCCTGCAGGACGACAAGAACATCGTGACGACCGTTGTGCCCGAGTATGAGTGGGTAACTAAGGCCGACGCGAAGTATTTCCCGGATATTTAAGGCGGTGAAATAACATGAAAGCCTTCAAAATAGTACCTTCTATTGCGGAATACGTCGATTTTCGCACGCTGGCGAAGGAATTAAGCCTCGGCGCGAAAGACCTGATTCTGACAAATGAATATATTTACAATCCGACAATCGCGGCGCTGAATCTCGGCTGCCACACCTGTTTTCAGGAAAAGTTCGGCGGCGGTGAGCCGACCGACGTCATGGTTGACGCCATCCTCGACGACCTGCGCGGCAAGGAGTTTGACCGCATTATCGCGGTCGGCGGTGGCACAGTAATCGACATCGCAAAGGTACTGACCGTTGCCAAGTCCACCGACCGTGTGGACGATCTGTACGACCGCATGGCAAACCTCGAGAAGGAGCATGAGCTGATCATCGTGCCGACTACCTGTGGCACCGGCTCTGAGGTTACCAACATTTCCATCATCAACCGTACAACTAAGGGTGTCAAGGTTGGTCTGGTGTCTCCGGCGATGTTTGCGGACGAGGCGGCGCTCGTTCCGGGCATGCTGCTCAGCCTGCCGTATCCGGTTTTTGCAACTTCTTCCATTGACGCCATGGTCCACGCGGTCGAAAGCTACCTTTCTCCGAACGCCTGCGCACTGAGCGAGCTGTTCTCCGAAAAGGCACTGCACCTGATCCTGTCCTGCTGGAAGGACGCGGTAGCAAGCGGCGGCAAGGATGCGTGGAAGAAGCATGCACTTGAGTTCCTGCGCGCCTCCAACTATGCAGGCATCGCGTTTGGTCACGCGGGCTGTGCGGCTGTTCACGCGATGGCGTATCCGCTCGGCGGCGTGCACCACATTCCGCACGGTCAGGCAAATCAGCTGATGTTCGCGGACGTAATGCGCAAGTATCAGGAAAAGAAGCCCATCGGCAAGTTGAATCAGCTGGAAGAACTTCTGAGCGCAGAACTGGATGTTGAACCGGTATTTGCACTCGAAAATCTGTACGAATTGATGGACGAGGTACTGAAAAAGGATCCCCTGCACGAACACGGGGTAACCGCTGATGAATTGCCGGTCTTTGCAAAGAATGTCATCGAAACCCAGCAGCGCCTGCTCGGCAACAACTATGTGGAGCTGTCAGAAGACGATCTGCTCGACATCTACCGCAAGGCATTTTGAGCGCGGGAGGGACGAGAAATGGATTGGAGAGCATACTATAAAGAGCACACGATGACGCCTGAGCAGGCGGTTGGTGTGATCCATGACGGCGACCGCGTTGTGTTCGGTCACGCGGTTGGCGAACCCATTGTATTCCAGCGCACAATGGCGCGAATGGCAGAGCAGTTCCATAACGTGGAAGTTGCACACATGGTATACCTTGGCTCGGGCGAGTATCTGCAGCCGGGCATGGAAAGTCATTTCCGCCACAACGCGTTGTTTGTCGGCGGTCCGGCCCGCAAGCCGATCGCGGAAAACCGTGCAGACTACACCCCGGCGTTTTTCTCGGACGTGCCGCGCATGTTCCGCGACAACACGCTGCCGGTTGATGTTTTTGCGTTTACCTGCTCGCCTCCGGACGAGCGCGGCTATGTGTCGCTCGGTCTGTCCTGCGACTACGGCGCACAGGCGGTCAAATCCGCGAAAACGGTCATTGCCGAGGTCAACCCGAACATGCCGCGCACCTATGGCGAGAGCTTCGTTCATGTATCCGAGATTGACGGCTTCCTGTGCTCGTGGGAGCCGCTGCCGGAGTCCGCGCCGCCGAAAATCGGCGAGGAAGACCGTGCAATCGGCAAATATATCGCTGAACTCGTGCGTGATGGTGACTGCCTGCAGCTGGGCATCGGTGCGGTGCCGGATGCGGTCTGCTCGTTCCTCGGCGACAAGCACGACCTTGGTCTGCATACCGAGATGATTTCGGACGGCGTGCTGCCGCTGCTTGAAAATGGAAACATCAACGGCAAGCGCAAGCAGCGCGACGTCGGAAAGGTGAGCGTAACCTTCCTGATGGGCACGCGCAAGTTGTAT
>ENA-OQIL01000835-OQIL01000835.1-human-gut-metagenome-genome-assembly--contig:-NODE-835-length-10222-cov-2.749480_pt1 | contig 10222 bp, 14 predicted proteins | sample MGYA00242583_ERZ504748 | MGnify/ENA primary metagenome ERZ504748 (study PRJEB26092, sample SAMD00036191) | human gut metagenome | host: Homo sapiens | study: EMG produced TPA metagenomics assembly of...
CATAAACTTACGATAATAGGAAGCCAGTTTTTCCTTGTTACGTTTTTTCACGGATCATTATTCAGACCCCTCCTCGATTTCATCAAATATCATAAAAGCACCTGTTGAATATTACACTTCACCGTTATCGACAAGAATACGGCGCGCCCCGTAATAATGGGATTTCCAATAAGTATTGTCCAGTGAATCGAGTACTACGCCGCGAGACGTCGATGCATTCCAGAACATGCCTTTTCCGGCATAAATTCCAACATGAGATGCGCCCGGCTCATAAGTCGAGAAAAAGACCAGATCGCCTTCCTTCAGCTGGTTTTTAAGGACAAAAACACCCTCTAAGACCTGCACATCCGCAGTACGCGGCAGCTGCGCCCTGTGCTTGCCAAAAAGCATACTGCACATAGGCCGAGCAGTCAAAGCCTTTAGGCGTTGTCCCTCCAAATTTATAAGGAGTACCTTTATATTTAGAAGCCGTTTTCACGACATCCCTGCCCTTGACATTGGTAATTCCTTCCTTTTTAAAGGCTTCCCATGTGACCTTTTATAGGTTTTATCGTCCAGGCGTCCATTCGCTTTCAGTTTATGCTTTTTCTGAAAGTTTTTCAAACTGTCGGCAGTTGCTTTACTGAACTTACCGTCGGTACGGTCAGTAGCATATCCCAAAGTTTTCAGCTTCTGCTGAGTGACCATGATTTTCCAGTCCTTGTCACCCTCTTTAAAGGTTTTGGCAAAAGCTGCGGCAGGCAGCAGACAGATTATCAGCACAAAGGTCAGCAATGCGGTCATTTTCCTCATTACCATCGATCCCCTTCCTTGCACACTCAATATCTCGTATTGTTATAAACGTCCCAGTCCTTGATCTTACCCAATTCGGAAGCGCTCCAGGCAATCTCGCCCAGCAGCCTCTCCTTGTCTTTCGGCAGGGTCCCTGCCAGCTGAACATAATTAGAAACATGGTTACTGCGGAAAATGCACGGATGATCTTCCGGCAGTTCGACAGCAGCTAAAATACTATACAATTCTTCCATTAAACCCTGTGGTGGCAGCGGTTCAAATTCTCCGCGTTCAAACTGATCCAGCAGCTCGCTGCCGCGGTACAGCATCAAACACAACGCGCTCAGCATCGTCGGCTTGATAGCATTGATCGCTTTGGCAGTTTCCGCCGCATGGCGCTTGCTGCCTGGTTTGCCCGCCAGGCCCAGAATAATCATCATCGACAGCTTCATGCCTGCCGCAATAACCTTCCGGCCTGCTTCAACAGCCTCTTCGCCGCTGACGCCTTTCTTCACGGCCTGCAAGGTAATGTCATCACCTGTCTCCATGCCGTAATAAAGCAGCTTCAAACCTGCTTCGCGCAGCTCGACCAGCTCTTCATGCGATTTACGCAGGATATCCTTTGGAGCGGAATAAGCCGCTACCCTCTGGAGCTTCGGAAAAGTTTTATATAACGCGTCTAAAATTTTTAAAAGACGCGGCGTCGACAGTACCAAAGCGTCACCGTCGGCTAAAAACACTCTGCGAACCGAATTTCTGCCGTGAACGGCAGCAGCCTCGATCTGTCTGGCGACCTCGTCCTCAGTCAGTACCTGAAACGGCACGCCTCTGTACATATTACAGTAAGTACATTTGTTATGGGCGCAGCCGCGGGTCACACGCAGGATAAAACTGCGGGCTTCACTGGGCGGACGGAAGACAGGAGTGTCATAAGAGTCAAAAAACATGTATACCTCCCGGTATCCTAAATTGTACCGGCAGTATCAAAAATACTCAACTTGATGACTGCCAGGATTACAGTAAAGCGATTTTTAAGCTCGTAATAAGCAACTTATAATACACTTTACGATACCTATTATAACTTATTTTACAGTATTCCGCAGTAGTTTTTCGTGAATTTTTTGAGAAAATATGGCTAAAGTGTAAAATAAATCTGCTTTTTTTGTTAAATTTATAGCAAATATTCAGTGTATTATCAGGAAAAATGCACTTTTTTCAGCTACTTCACATTTTTTGTAGACAATCGTTTTTCTCTGCATTGTATTTACAACAAATATAGTTGACTTGCATTTTATTACATTCTTTACTATTTTTCTGATACCTGGCAATATTACTTGAAAATGTTGCTGAAACAATTGCTATTTCTGCAGTTACGCCTTATAATATATGTTAAATCTTTATTAGTATACACTATTTGTTTTTAACGAGGTGACAACATGTTTTCCCGTCTACATACCTTTATAGGCGGCACTCATATCGATGCTGCTAAAAATTTAACTGCGGAACTGCCGATCGAGGCTATCCCCGCACCCGAGAAAGTCGTGCTGCCGCTCTCGATGCATATCGGAGCTCCTGCCAAACCATTGGTACAGCCTGGCGAAAAGGTATATCTTGGACAAAAGATCGCCGAAGCCCAGGGAGCAGTCAGCAGCAATATCCATGCCAGTGTCAGTGGCATGGTCGTTGGCAGCGAAAGACGCTTTCTTCCCAACGGCACCGTCGCGGCCTGTATGGTCATCAAAAATGACGGCCAGGACACGCTCGACCCCACGATCACACCGCGTGAAAGCGGCCTGGTACTTCCGCCTGATGAGATCAGACAGCCTTCTGGCAGAAAAAGGGATCGTCGGTATGGGCGGCGCAACCTTCCCGACACATGTCAAATACGCGCCGCAGAGCAGCGGCCGCATCATTGACACAGTTATCCTAAACGGTATCGAATGTGAACCCTTTATTACCGCCGACTACCGTATTCTTATCGAACATGCCGATGAAGTAAATTCGCGGCCTGAAATATTTCCTGAAAGCATCTTTAGCCAACAAAGGCATCATTGCCATCGAAGATAATAAACCACGGGCTATCGAGCATTTTTAATCAGCTTACTGCTGACGATCCTAATATCAGCGTCGTTGTCTGTCCCGAAAAATATCCTCAGGGCAGCGAACGCCATCTGATCTATGCCGTTACCGGCCGCGTTGTCCCTGAGAGAGCCCTTCCCTCGGCTGTTGGCGTGATCGTCGATAATGTAGCCACTGCAATGCAGGCGGCTCTGGCAGTTAAAGACGACCTGCCCTGTTATGAGCGTATCGTCACTGTCAGCGGCAACGCCGTTCATAAACCGGGTAATTATCGTGTCCGCATCGGAACACTTTACAGCCACCTTGTCGAGCAGGGTGCCCAGGGCCTGAAAAACGATCCGGCCCGCATCATTTCCGGCGGTCCGATGATGGGCTTTTCCCTGCATTCGCTTGATTTTCCTGTTCTCAAGGGCACTGGCGGGCTGCTGATTTTTGATCACCAGTCTGAACTGGCCAAGCTGCCGCCTGAAAATCCCTGTGTTCGCTGCGGAAAATGTGTCGATACCTGTCCGATGTTTTTAGAACCGACCCAGCTTTTCAAAGCAGTCAAACATCGTGATTGGCCGGCAGCTTTGGCCGGCCACGTTGGTACCTGTATCGAATGCGGCTCCTGCGCCTATAACTGTCCAGCCCATATCCCCCTGGTCCAGTATATCCGCATGGGCAAACAGTTTATCCTTACTGACGGCTTCGGCGGTCATAACCCTTACTATAAAAAATAAGTATCTTGTGCACGTATAGAAAGGAAGACTCTTATGGAACCGGTCAAAGCTCCTGCGCCTTTAGTCATTATATCGTCATCGCCATATATCCATTGCGGCAGTACTATCAGCGCCGCTATGCGCGATGTTTTACTATCACTTCTGCCAGCTCTGGTCTCCGCTGTTTACTTTTTCGGCTGGCCGGCGCTCAGCGTTATCCTTACCTGCTGCCTCTCGGCTGTCATCTGTGAAGCGTTATGTCAAAAGCTCATGCAGAGGCCGATTACCGTCGGTGACGGCAGTGCCCTTTTAACCGGCCTGCTGCTGGCATTTTGCCTGCCGCCCGAATTATCACTGGGTCTGGCTGCCTTCGGCAGCTTCTGTGCTGTCGTTATCGGTAAGCAGATCTTTGGCGGCTTGGGCAGCAATATCTTTAACCCTGCCCACTTAGGCCGCGCCATCCTGCTCGCTTCCTTCCCGGCACAGATGACGACCTGGACCATGCCCTGGAACACTGCCGCCGCAGAAGCAGTTACTAAAGCCACACCTTATACCGACGCTGTCAGCAGCGCTACACCGCTGGCAGCTCTGCGCCTGGCCGAAAGCGCCTGGCAGCGCGGGCTTAATGTCGACCTGCCCTCACTGAGCGCACTGTTTTGGGGTAATGTCGGCGGTTCCTTAGGCGAAACATGTGTCCCGGCGCTGCTTTTAGGCGGAATTTATCTGCTCTGGCGAGGACACATCGACTGGCGTATCCCTGCTGGCTATATCGGCACGGTTGTCGTTATTACTGCTATTTACGGCTGGCTGCGCGAATATCCGACCTGGTTTGCCATTTATCATCTGCTTTCCGGCGGGCTGATCATCGGCGCCTTTTTTATGGCTACTGACTGGGTCACCAGCCCGATCACCAAAAAAGGCCGGCTGATCTACGCACTCGGTCTTGGCATCCTTACAGCATTGATCCGCCTGCGCGGCGGTTATGTAGAAGGCGTCTGCTATTCGATCCTGATCATGAATATGGTCACTCCTTTGATTGACCGTTATGTAACTAACGTCCCCTTCGGAGGAGGTGCCCGCCATGAGTAAAGATATTCTGCGGCTGGCGGCTATCCTGCTCGTTATCTGCGGTATTGCCGCAGCCTGCGTCGGTACTGCCCACGACCAGACAGCACCTTTGATCGAAGCCCGCAAAGCAGACGCTGTCCGCGAAGGTTATAAGCAAGTACTGCCAGACGCCGGTCAGCTCACTGATGAACCGGCAGCAGGAAAGCATATCGTCGCTGTCAAACGTTCTGAAACAGACGGCCAGACCAACGGCTATATCTACACAGTCAATCCGGACGGCTACAGCGGTAAAGTAGTTATCATGCTGGGTATCGAATATCCCAGCGCCCGCATCAGCGGTGTAAAAATCCTGCAGCAAAATGAAACTCCCGGTCTGGGAGCAAAATGTACAGAACCGGCTTTTATAGACCAATTTTTGGGTAAGGAGCTCAGCCATGATCTGACTGTCAGCAAAAATGCTTCCCAACCGCAGGAGATCCAGGCTATTACTGCTTCCACCATCACCTCCAAAGCAGTTGTCAAAGGCATCAATTCTGCCCGCAAACATTATCAGGAACATTTCGGCGTGAGCAAAGCCGCCGCAGGGAAAGGAGTGTAACCATGCTGCCAGAATTACAAAAGGTATTATCAGGGAAAATCCGCTTTTTGTTCAGCTTTTAGGCGTCTGCCCGGCCCTGGCGACCACTTCTTCTTTAACTAATGCTCTTGGCATGGGCGCGGCTTTTACTGCGGTTCTGATCGGTTCTAACCTGATTATTTCCGCACTGAAAAAATTTATCCCCGCCAACATCAGGATACCAGCCTATATCGTCGTCATCGCCTCTCTGGTTACCGTGACCGAAATGCTGATGAATGCTTATGTGCCGGCGATCTATGAATCTTTAGGTATTTTTATTCCGCTGATCGTCGTTAACTGTATCATTCTAGGACGGGCCGAAGCTTTCGCTTCTAAAAACGGCCTGTGGCTTTCCTTTCAGGACGCTGTCGGTATGGGTATCGGCTTTACGCTTGCTCTCAGCGCTATCGGTGCCTGCCGTGAATTTTTCGGAGCCGGTACCCTGCTCGGACATGCCGTAGCACTGCCTGGAACGCAGCCCGTACTGCTGCTGATCCTGCCTGCCGGCGCCTTTCTGACCATGGGGCTGCTGTTTGGGGCACTCAACTATATCAAAGCCAGGCGGGAGGTAAACCATGGACAGTAATTTCGCCATTATCTTTTCTGCAGTTTTTATTTCCAATATCGTTTTATCACAATTCCTGGGCATCTGTTCCTTTCTGGGTGTTTCCAAAAGCCTGCGTAACGCGCTGGGGATGAGCGCTGCCGTTGCCTTCGTTATGGTACTGGCTTCACTGATCTCCTGGCTGGTTTATTATCTGTTCCTGGCTCCCTATGACCTGACCTATTTAAAGACCATCGTCTTTATTCTGGCGATCGCGTCTTTAGTGCAGCTGGTAGAAATGTTCATCAAGAAAATGCTGCCGGCACTGCATAAAAGCATGGGCGTATTTCTGCCGCTCATAACTACTAACTGTGCTATTTTAGGCGTTGCCCTTATCAATATCCAAAAAAACTATACACTCTGGCAAAGTCTGCTTAACGCTGTCAGCACCGCTGTCGGTTATACTCTGGCTTTGGTACTGTTTTCCTGCATCCGCGAACGGCTGGAAGACAGCGACGCTCCGGAATGTATGAAAAACCTGCCCCTTGCCCTGATCACGGCCAGCTGTATGTCGATCGCTATCATGGGCTTTGCCGGCATACACTAAAAGGAGAACACCATGTGGAAATCTGTTGCTTTAGTAGCAGGCCTGGGCGGCATGTTCGGCGCTATTCTCGCTGTGGCAGGCCGCAAGCTGGCCGTACATACCGATCCCCGTATCGAAGAGATCACCAATCTGCTGCCAGGCGCCAACTGCGGCTCCTGCGGTTATCCCGGCTGCGGCGGACTGGCTGAAGCCATCGTTGCCGGACGCGACGGTGTTTCACCCTGTTTGGCCTGCTCGCCTGATTCTAAAAAGAAAATAGCGCGCATCATGGGCTTTACCGGCGATATACCTTTATCGCCCGACCTGCGTAAGGTCGCCCGCGTCGCCTGCAACGGCTGCAAAGAAAATGCACCCAAGCTGTACAATTATACCGGCATCAAAGACTGCCACCTGGTAGCCAAATACTACGGCGGACCGGGCAAGTGTAACTTTGGCTGTCTTGGTTTTGGTTCCTGCGTAAAAATGTGTCCCTTTCATGCCATTTCCATGAGCGAAAACGGTCTGCCTGTTATCGACTATGGTAAATGCAGCGGCTGCGGTATCTGCGCGCGGCAATGCCCGCAGATGGTATTGTATATTACCAGCGCCAGTACTAAGATCCATCTAAAATGCAATAACCGCGACAAAGGGAAAGCCGCTATGGTAGACTGCAGCGTTTCCTGCATCAGCTGCGGCATGTGCGCAAAAGTCTGCCCCGTGCAGGCCATTACCATGCGCGAAGATGCCAACGGCAGTCTGCCGGTTATCGACCACAGTAAATGTATAGAATGCGGCCTTTGTGTTCAGAAATGTCCGCGTCATTGCCTGCATAAATTAGATCCCATTACTACCGAACACGAGCACGGCACCGTTGCTACGAATAAAAAAAGCAACTGCACATCCTGCCCGCTCGGAGAAAGCTGCGGCCAGAAACAATGAAAAGTTACTGCAAAAAATATCTGCTCTTTCTGATACTGCTTTTAACATTCAGCATCAGCGGCTGCGGCGAAGAAGAACAGATCAAAGTCACCGACACCCGCTTTTCTATGGATACCTTCGTCAAAATAGACGCCTACAGCGATAAACCCGGAGAAGCCCGCTTGGCTATAGACGACGCGATGCAGACCTTCCAAAAAACAGCCCAGGTCACGGACCGTTTTAACGACGGCGGCCCCGGTTCCTTATACGAAGCCAACAGCAAAGCTGCAGCGGCCCCGGTTACGCTGGCTCCACAGCTTGCCGGACTGCTGAACTATCTGGACCATCAACCGGATGCGCAGCTCGATATTGCCATCGCTCCTGTCGTTGACCTCTGGCAGCTGGCCCGCAGCCAGAACAGACTGCCCGCTCCGGAAAAACTACAGGAATCCTTACGCCATACAGGTAAAGACAAATATCATTTTGACGCTGCCGCACAAACACTAAGCTACAATGATCCTGACGTCAAACTTGACTTGGGTTCTGTAGCTAAAGGTTATGCCGTTGACGCGTCGGCGGCAACGCTGAAAAAACATTCTGGTATTACCTGCGCCCTGATCAACGCCGGCGGTAATATTAAAGCAATTGGTAATAAACCCGGCAACATGCCCTGGCGCGTTGCCATCCAGCACCCCCGTGATCCTGAAGCCTTTTTAGGTACGGTGATGCTCCATGACGGCCAGTCCGCCGCAACTTCCGGAGATTATCAGCGGTACTACGAACTGAACGGCATTCGCTACCATCATATTTTAGATCCGCAAACAGGGCAGCCGTCCCGTCTGCATCAATCTGTAACAGTGATCGCGCCATCGGCGCTGGACGCTGATTATCATTCTACACTGTTCTTTTACTGCCAACAACGGAAATCAAAAACAGGCTTACTGCTGCCAAAGATTTGGCCGTAGTCATTGTCGAAAATGACGGCAGTATTTTCGTCTCCGAAAATCTGCAGCAAAACCTGGCAGCCTGCCAAAGGAATATGATTATGCGCCGTAATGATTATCTGCTTTGTTTAGTCATCATAACAGCAGCACTGTGCGGGTTCTGGTATTCAGGCAGCACTGCTGCGGACAGCAATGCCGTTGTACGCATCACCCGGCACCACGAGCTTATCCTGCAGCAAACACTGCGTGATTTTCCCGATCAGTATCTTTTGCCAACTGAACACGGCAGCCTGACGATCACCAAAGCAAACAGCAGCCTTCGCGTCAGCGAGGCCCCCTGCCCTGATAAGCTCTGCGAAAAGCAGGGCCCAATTACCGGCAGCGGTTCTATCGTCTGCATTCCCGAAGGCGTTATTATTGAAATAATAACTTCCAAAGAAGGAGACTCTCCTGATGCGCTCCTCCACTGATACGACAACTAAAACCATGCTTGTCCTGGCACTGCTGGCAGCGCTGGCAGTTTTGCTGCGTCTGGGCGAAAACCTGCTGCCACTGCCTGTCCAATTGGGAGCAATTCGTCCGGGGCTGGTCAATACTATTACTATTTTATGTTTATATTTGTTCGGTCTGCGCCTGACCGGGCTTTTTTTGACTGTCCGCGTTCTTCTGGTCGGACTTTTGAGCACAGGCCTTTTTACACCTGGTTTTCTTATCGGCCTTGGAGGAACGCTTTTTAAGCCTGCTGCTGATGGAGGCAGGACGGCGCAGTCAGCTTTTTTCACCCTATGGTATCGGCATCCTGGGGGCTGCCGCACATAATACAGGTCAGATCCTGACTGCTTCCCTGATAATGCAAAGTTCCGCTTTATTCTCCCTGCTGCCGTTACTGCTCCTTTTATCATTACCTTTCGGATTGCTGACCGGTGCTGTTGCCGCAAAAACATTACCGTTCCTGAAACAATATCTGCATTGAATTCACCGATCCTTCACTTTTACTAAGTTTCAGCTTATGATATAGTAAAAGATGATATCAGATAACGAAGGAAGTTTTTACATGAAAAAATTACTGCTTTTATTCTGCAGCCTGCTGCTTGTGGCCGGCTGCGGTAAACCGGCTGCTACCCTGCCCACTGTTATCGGCAGCGGCAGTGTCGATATCCCAGCTTATAAAATAACAGCGCCTGCCGCCGGAAAAATCTTAGGACTGATCCTTGAATCTGGCGAACGTATCGGTAAAGGGCAGCCTTTATTTGCAATTGAACAGCCGGAGCTTGACGCCGCTGTTGAAGACGCTGCTACCGAAGCGGCCCGCGCCGATGCTGAGCTTACTAACCTGGAAAGCGGAAGCGGTGAACAGGCCATAGCCGCTGCTGATTATTCACTGCAGAGTGCCGAGAGCTCTTATCAGGCGGCGGAGCAGAACTATCAAAAAATGGCCTCTCTTTACGCTCAAAACGCTATCGCCAGAATCAAAGTGGAACAGGCACAGGCAGCACTGGCGGCAGCAGAAGCCAACCTGGAAGCCGCCAAAGCGCATCAGACACGTTTGACTGCCAAAGCTTCACCCGAAGCTATCGAACAGCAAAAGCAAGCAGCACTCCAGGCACAACAGCACTATCAACAGCTGCTGCAAAAACAGCAGGCCAACGAAGCCCAGAGCCCCTGTACCGGCATAGTGACGGAAAAACTGCTAAGCAGCGGAGATACAGCTGCTCAGGGACAACATATCCTGACTATCCGCGCAACCGAACAATGCCAGGTAAATCTGAAAATGCAGCCGCAGCAGGCCGCAGCTTTAAAAACAGGTCAGGAAGTAATTGCCGAGGCCGCTGTACTCAAAAAAACTTTCCCCGGTACTATCACAGCCATTGATAACGGTACTGTCACCATCATGCTGGAAAACAAACTGGAAGAACTAAAGGCAGCAATGGAAGTCAGCATCAGCCTGAAAAAATAAAACTTCCAAATAAAACATAATAATAAAACCTTCAGCAC
>ENA-OQIL01000836-OQIL01000836.1-human-gut-metagenome-genome-assembly--contig:-NODE-836-length-10214-cov-2.435015_pt1 | contig 10214 bp, 9 predicted proteins | sample MGYA00242583_ERZ504748 | MGnify/ENA primary metagenome ERZ504748 (study PRJEB26092, sample SAMD00036191) | human gut metagenome | host: Homo sapiens | study: EMG produced TPA metagenomics assembly of...
CGAAGGCTTTGAAGCGCCTGTTATCCACACAGTGATCGATGTTATTTTAAAACATCTGGTAGAAGAATACCCTGTCCTGATGCGTAAAGTCTGGGGCAATTAATTTATAATTCATAAATAGCAATGAAGCTGTGAGGCCTTGGGTCCCGCAGCTTTTTTGTAAGGAGGAGCAAACACAGTGAACAAGTTCGGCTTGACTACTGAAGAAGCGAGCAAAGCATTATCCGAGCAGGGCAATAATGCCCTGACTCAGCCCCCGCGCGAAACCTTTTGGGATAAGCTGTGGGAGAATTTTAAAGACCCTATCATCCGGATCCTGATCCTGGCGCTGTTGGTCAACGTAGTTTTTGTTTATATGGGGCACGGCGACTGGATCGAAACGATGGGTATTTTTCTGGCCATCATTCTGGCGACTTTTGTTTCTACTTATTCTGAGTACAGCAATGAAAACGCTTTCCAGAAACTGCAGGAAGAAGCCAGCCGTATCCGCTGCAAGGTTTGGCGTGACGGCGAGCCGGTTGAGCTGCATATCGATGATATCGTCGTCGGTGATGCGGTAATTCTGGAGGCCGGCGATAAAGTTCCGGTCGACGGTATCTTACTGGACGGCGATGTGAAGCTTGACCAGGCGGCCCTGAACGGCGAAAGCAAGGAAGCCCATAAGCTGATCGCTCCGCCCGATTTTACCTGGGGCGATGGTACTATCGATTTTCTGGACGAGCATAAGCTGTTCCGCGGCAGCGTCGTTGTCGAAGGTCAGGGCATCATGCAGGCCGTTAAGATCGGCGACAGCTCTATCTACGGTCAGCTGACCCAGGAGCTGAAGGATGATGAACGTGACAGCCCGCTGAAATTAAAGCTTAAGGGACTGGCGCATCATATCAGCCAGTTTGGTTATGCCGGCGGTGTGCTGATCGCTTTGGCAGTCATGTTGCATAAAGCCTATCTGTACGGCTGATTCGGCGTCTTATTTTGCTAATTACGCCGCTTTTGCTGTCTGATCTGGTGCAGGCTTGTTATTGCTGGGTATCATCATTATCGTTATGGCGGTGCCGGAAGGGCTGCCGCTGATGATCGCGATCGTTTCGTCGCTGAATATGAAAAAAATGCTGCGCGATAACGTACTTGTGCGGAAGCTGGTCGGTATCGAAACTGCGGGCAGTCTGAACCTGCTTTTTACCGAAAGACAGGCACGATCACAAAGGGCAAGCTGGAAGTCGTACGGTTCATTACCGGCGACCGTCAGGAATACCCTGCGTTTGACGTACTGCCTGCAAAGCTGAAGGCCTTTACTTACCAAAACGTTGTGCTCAATACCTCGGCAGCCGTTTCTGACGGTGCTATGGTCGGCGGCAATATGACTGAGCGGGCGCTCAGCAACTATGTAGGCAGCTACCGTATGGAAGAAATGCTGCACCGTGATAAATTTATTCCTTTCAACAGCGCCAATAAATATTCTTGGGCGGCAGTCAGCGGTAACGGCGAGCGTTACTGCCTGGCTAAAGGCGCCCCGGAAAAGCTGATTTTGCAAACCAGCCACTACTGGGATGCGGAAGGCAACCGCCAGCCGCTGACCGAAGAAATGAAAAAAACACTGGATGACAGAATGCTGGAACTGGCAGCAGATGCGATCAGGATGCTGGCACTCTGCACCTATGAAAGCGATATCGAAGGCGATGAGCTTCCGGCAGACGGACTGACGCTGGTAGGTATTCTGGGTATTCGCGACGAAGTCCGTCCCGAAGCGATCGAAGCGATTGCTGAAGTTCAGGATGCAGGCGTACAGATCGTTATGATCACCGGTGACCGCCGCGAAACCGCGGTAGCGATCGCTAAAGACGCAGGCCTGCTGCAGCGTCCGAACGAGTTGGTCTGGACCTCGGCCGAGCTTGCGGAAATGAGCGACGAACAGGTGAAACTGGAGCTGCATAAGCTGCGCGTAGTAGCCCGCGCCCTGCCGATGGATAAATCACGGCTGGTGCGCCTGGCACAGGAGATGAACCTGGTAGTAGGTATGACAGGTGACGGCGTCAACGACTCGCCCGCACTCAAAAAAGCCGATGTAGGCTTTGCGATGGGCAGCGGTACCGAAGTTGCCAAAGAAGCCGGTGACATCGTAATTCTTGACGATAATTTCCTCAGTATCAAACAGGCGATTTTATACGGACGTACGATTTATAATTCTATCTGTAAATTCATCGTCTTCCAGCTGACGATCAACTTCTCAGCCGTAGCGATAAATTTCATAGCACCGTTTATCGGCATCGATAAACCGCTCACCATTACGCAGATCCTCTGGATTAACCTGGTCATGGATACTCTGGCGGCACTGGCCTTCGGCGGTGAGCCAGCGCTGGAAAAATACCTGCGTGAAAAGCCAAAAGACCGCAGCGCACCGATAGTCAGCAAAAAAATGCTGTCTACCATCACTATGGGCGGTGTGTATATGACCTTTATCGCGATCCTCTTTTATAAGAGCAGCTATGTCGATCATCTGTTCCGCAATGCGCCCGACCATATCTACACATATACGGGCTTCTTCTGCACATATATCTTTATGGCGGTAGCCAACGGTTTTAACGTGCGTGTTTCCGGTCTTAACCTGCTGGAGCACATCGACAAGAACAAAGGCTTCCTGAATGTAATGGCGCTGATCGTGGCGATCCAGGTGCTGCTGACCTATGTCGGCGGCCGTATCCTGCGTACGACACCGCTGAACCTGCACGAATGGAGCGTAGTTGTTTTGTTCGGTCTGTCGATCATCGATTGTTGACCTGCTGCGCAAAAGCGTTTGCCAAATGCTGGAGAAAAATAAAAGCCAACCCCTAAAAAGAGATTATAAAAAATAGGAGTGATGACTGTATGGATCCTCTCGGGTCTATCAAAGAAGTATTTATTGTTATTGTTTTGATTTTAATGAACGGCCTGCTGGCCATGCTGGAAATGGCGCTGGTCTCGGCGCGTAAAAGCCGGCTGGAGCAGCTGGCTGATGAGGGAAGCAGCAAAGCTGCGTATATTTTAAAGCTTGCTCAGGAACCGACTGAGTTTTTATCAACGGTGCAGATCGGTATCACACTGGTCGGCATCGGCACCGGCGTATACAGCGGCGCCATGCTGGCAGCGCCTTTGGAAGGACTGCTGCGTGAGATCAGCGTACTGCGTCCTTATGCCGGCGTAGTGTCGTATACCTTCGTCGTGGCGCTGGTGACCTATCTCAGTTTGATCTTAGGCGAGCTGATACCAAAAAAAATGGCGCTCAACAACCCGGAAAAGGTTGCCATGAGCTTTGCTGGTTTTATCAAGGTCATTATTACCGCGTTTAAACCGCTGACTGTCTTTTTAAGCGTTTCGACCAGGTTTTTACTGAAGGCGCTGGGGCTTAAGCCAAGTGACGAACCTCCGGTCACGGAAGAAGAAGTGCGCGTACTGCTGGAGCAGGGCCGGCTGCATGGAGTATTTAACGTCGGCGAGCAGAAAATGATCGAAAACGTTTTTGAACTGGATGACCTGCGCGTAAGCGAGATCATGACGCCGCGGACCAAGATCACCTGGCTTGACGTCAACGATCCGCTTTATAAGCACTTGGAGGTCATTGCGGAAAAACAGTATTCCTGCTATGTTGTGGCCGAAGAAGATTTGGAACACGTCCTGGGTGTTGTCTATACGAAACGGTTTTAGCCGATGTCCTGGGCGCTACCGGCGCTTCGATGCGCAGCTCGGTGCAGCAGCCGCATGTATGTGCCTGAAGGTATGTATACCCAAAAGCTGCTGGATATGTTCAAGGACACACGGATCAAGGTGGCGCTGGTCATGGACGAATTCGGCGGGCTGGCTGGTATGGTGACCCTGCGTGATATTATTGAGCATCTGGTCGGCGATCTGCCTTCCTATGATGAAGAATTTAAACAGGAGATCGTCGAACGTGAAGATGGCAGCTGGCTGGTAGACGGCTTACTGCCGATCAGCGAATTTAAAGACTTCCTTGATCTGGATGAGCTGCCGCTGGAAGAAAAAACGGGTTTCAATACTGTGGCCGGTTTCGTCGTTACCAATATCGGGCATATCCCGACTGCCGGCAACTACTTCCTGTGGAATGGCTACCGCTTCGAGGTTGTTGATATGGACGGCACCCGCATCGACAAAATACTGGTAGAAAAACTGCCGGAAGCGGTAGCTGCAGAGACAGATGTAAAGGACCAATAAACAGAATAATAAAGCCCCGGCCGCTAGGCCGGGGCTTTATTTTTATACAGACGCTGTTTTTAAAATTTAAGGGATGCGGCACGGTCTAAAAAGCCGCGCAGAATATCGCAGGAAGCGGCAAACTTGGCTTGTTCTTCGTCAGTGAGTTCGACTTCTAAAATTTCTTCCACACCGTTTTTGCCGATAACGCAGGGAACGCCTGCCGCCACATCGTGCTGACCATATTCGCCGCGCAGCAGGGTCGAGCAGGGCCAGACAAGCTTCTGATCGTGGAAGATCGCGCTGATAAGCATTTTGGCCACATTGGCGATACCAAATTCGGTGCAGCCTTTGCCGTCGATTTCAATATCACCGGCTTTTTGACCTGCGTTTGCAGATCTTCCAGGCTGATTTCTGCCAAAACCGGACGTTCCCGGCGCAGCTGCAGAAAGGGCTTGCCGCCGATAAAAATGCGTGACCAGACGATAAAGCTGGAATTACCATGCTCACCCATACAGAAGCCGTGAATAGAACGGCGGCTGTAGCCGGTGGCCTTGCTGAGTACCCGCAGCAGGCGATAGGTTTCCAGGCTGGTGCCTGTACAGAAGCAGCGGGAAGGCTGCCAGTCCATCTGCCGGCGGATGTATTCGCAGATGATGTCCGCAGGATTGGAAATACTGATCATGATACCGCGAAAATCGACCTGTTTTAAATGTGAAACAACTTCGTTGGCCATTTTGATCGAATCGTCGAACATATCCAGCCGGGTCTCACCGGGTCGACGGCTGCGGCCAAAGGCCATGACCATGATATCGGCATCGTGCAGCTCTTCATAAGAGCCGGCGCGGATACTGACATCTTTGCCGCACAGCGAGCCGCTGACACAGTCATCCAGGTCCAGCGCCTGACCGATAGCTTTTTCTTTCAGGATATCTATCAGGACGATATCGTCGGCTTCACCGGATTGGATCAGTGCCAGTGCGACATGTGAACCAACGTGGCCGGCACCGACGATAACAACTTTACGGGTCTTGAACATAAATATTCCTCCTCTGCGATAAATGATTACTTATAGTATAACACTTTTTAGAAACATTGTTGAAATGAAGAAATTTACTGATTTTAGGAATAAGTTATTATTGGGCAGCAATCACAAAAAAGAACGGCAGCTTATTGCTGCCGTTCTTTGATCATTATTTAAGCTGTTTACGTTATTGGATCACGCCGCCGGAAACAGTACCGATGATTTCTATATCCTTCATCGTAACCTTATTGGCTTCGGTAACTTCTTCGGCCAGGACGGTAAAGTCTGCCCATTTGCCGGTCTCGATCGAACCGAGCCTGTCTTCCAGCTGCAGCAGCCAGGCGGCATTTAAGGTGATGCAGCGCATTGCTTCATCGGCGGTCAGGCACTGGTCTTCACCATAAACTTTACCGCTGATGCCGGATTTGCGGTTGCAGGCGCACCAGGCGGAAAAGAGCGGATTGACCTCTGTGATCGGGTCGTCGGAATGCACGCCGAAGCGGACGCCGTGGTTGACAGCGCTGCGCATCGGCTCCATGCGTTTGACCTCGTAAGGCCCTACGGTGTATTCAGCATGGACGTCGCCCCAGTAATACAGATGGTTGGCGAAGAAATTAGCGCCGATATTCAGTTCATGCAGGCGTGCCAGCTGGTTTTCAGTTGCCAACTGCACATGCTCCACAGTATGGCGGTAGATGCTGGTTGGGTTTTCTTCCCGCAGGCGTTTTACTACGCGCAGTACCTGCTCGGTAGCGCCGTTGCCGTTAGTATGGATAGAGACCGAGTAGCCGTGTTCCTCACATTCCTTCAGGATATCGAACATGGTATCGTCGTCGTAGATCAGCTTGCCGTTTTTGGCGCCGCTGTAATATTCCTTATTCAGTAAATTGGCAGTATAGCCCTGGATCGAACCGTCAGCCAGAATCTTGGCGTGGTTAAAAATGAAACGGTCATTTTCGATCTGCTGACGCAGCTGCTGCAGGCCATTCCAGCCGCCGAAGACACCATCCATATTTTTACTGTAGAAAGGTTCCACAACAAAACGTACAGGCAGCTGTTCTTTTTTCAGAGCGTTAGTATAACCGTCAATAGCCTTCGGGGTCAGGATAAAGCCGAAAGCCTTATCAGCGATCGTGGTGCAGCCGTTGTGTTTGGCCAGCTTGGCGATATAACGGGTCGCTTTTTCGGCGGTTTCCGCAGCGTCGCCGCTGATCCGCATACCGCCTGCCTTTAAAACATAGGACATAAATTCGGGTTCGGCAACGTTGCCGTTGCAGCTGCCGTCCGGATAACGGCCGATATTGTCGTCGTGGACAGCATCGATGCCGGACAGCTCGATCGCACGGGTATTGACGGTCATCAAATGGCCGGAAGCATGGTTCAGGCAGATGGGTACAGTGCTGGAAACCTGGTCTAGCCATTTGCTGTTGATGTTTTCCAGCTTGGCGTCGCCCAAGATCAGCGGATCGATACCATAAGTACTGAGCCAGTTCTGATCGTTATATTTACCGGGGTTCTTTTCTATTACCTCACGCAGCTTGGCAATGATCTCGTCCGGCGTTTTGCAGCCTCTGGAAATCTCGCCGTCAGCAGTATGCCGGTCAAAGTAGCCGATATAAACATAATTCATATTATACAGGCCGCTTTGCTGAGCGTGCATATGGGCTTCGATAAAACCGGGATAAATAACATTGTTGATAAACGTATCATTGATCTGATAAGAAGCAGCATGCGCTTTAAAATAAGCCTCCATATCGATAAAATCACCGACTGCGATAATAGTGCCGCCGGCAACGGCAACACATTCTGCCCACGGCATCTGCGGGTTCATGGTCACTACCTTCTGCGCGCGGTAGATAGTAACCTGAGCGTTCTGAAAGACTACCGGATCGGAAATCACCTGAAAATTTGCGGACATATACATAAGATCACCTCATTATAAATTTACTGATTAACAGTTAAAATCATTTAGTTATTTTTTCATTGGGCAGCGGTCCGGTGCTGAGCCAGAACAGAGCGCAAATGAAGCCCAGGACATACAGGCCCAGCTGAGTGGAATTTTGGCGGGTGCTGCGGTTGATAGCGGTCAAGACAGCGGCGTCATCGGCATTTGCCGCTTTATCCGCAATATATTTTGCGAAAGCAGCGTCCGGCATAAAGCCGATGGAAGCCTGCTCGCTGGATAACGGTTTTGGAAGTACTGCTCAGATCGGCGCTGCTCAAAGCGGCGTCCTTAAAAGTACCGGTGATGGAAAACAGCATGACTACGCCCAGAATAGCGACGCCGATCGCCTGACCGCGGGTCGCGGTCTGGATACCGCTGGACTGCTGAGCATCGCGGGCATTGACTGCCCCTGCGATGATATTGGAAGACTGTGAAGCAACAAAGCCCTGCCCGGCGCCGAAGAAGAACAGGCCCACATACATCAGCCAGTTAACTCCGTAAGGATTTAAGGACAACGCCATCGGGATCGTCGAAAGGGCAACCATAGCGATACCCGTGCGGCAGATCTTTTTCGGCGAAGCATCGGGACTGAACTTGGGGATACCCATAGAGAACACGATCATCGGGATCGCCATAGCGCTCATGGCTATACCGGTCATAATGGCGCTGAAACCGGCGACCAGCTGCAGATAAGTGATGACCAGGAAGAACGACCCGCCGAAGCAGAGGAACAGCATCGCTGTAAGATACAGTCCACTGCGTACCTGCGGCGTCGTTAAGAAGGAGGAAGGAATAAGACAGGAACCATAGGTTTTTTCAACATTACGTTCGATACGGACCAGGAAAACCAGAGTGATAAGCCCCAGCAGCGCGATAAACAAAGCCGGTGACATACCGAACAAAACTAACGGACTGCCGCCGATAACAGGCGGCGCGATCGGATCGATCAGGCCCCAGACGGGGATCTTGCTGATACCGATGATCAGCAAAAACAGGCCGGCAACGGCAACGACCGTACCTTTCAGGTCAAAACGCACTTTTTGTTCGGGCAGAGGAACATCGCCCACCAGCAGCGAACCGATAAAAACGATAGTAAAATAAACGGCCATGTAGCTAAAGGCTATGCGCCAGTCAAAAGTATCGATCAAAAAACCGGCGGCGATAGGGCCGAGGCAGGAAGCGATACCTGTAGCAGCGCCGATAGCCCCGAAAGCGAAAGCGCGGTCATTGCCCTTATACAAACCGGGGATCAGCCCGAGTACAGAAGGGATAAGGAAACTGGCGCCGATACCGACCAGCAGACGGCCGCCCCAGGTGAACATAAAAATATTGCCGGAGAAAGCTACGACAAGTTCGCCGACGGCGCACATCGCTGCGCCGATGCGGAAAGTTTTTTTCCAGCCGACTATCAGGCCGACCATACCGCCGACGATCATCAGGCAGCCGGCGCACAAAGAATAAATAATGTTGGCCAGCTGGATGTCTGACATTGTCGCATTAAGACTGGCCAGCAGGGAAGCTGTAGCCACGGTAAGCACCGAATTTATCGCCGGAAGTGCCGATCTGGGCCATGACCAGAGGAAAGAGACCGAGAAACTTGTATTTACTGAGAGCAGAGTTAGTAGACATAATGACCTCCCCAAAACTTTAGAATTTAAATATCCTGCAGGATTTCTTCTTGTCTTTATTGTAAAACCTGGGGTAGAATAAGTATAATACTAGTTATTGTATGTACTCATAAGCTATTTGTTATGAAAGGTGACGGTCATGGATCTATTACAGCTCAAGTATTTTAAAGTAGTCGCCGAACAGGAACACATCACCAAATCAGCCAAGCTGCTGATGGTATCACAGCCCTACCTGAGCGCTATCGTTGCCCGGCTGGAAGAAGAAATGGGCGGGCAGCTTTTTGACCGCGACGGACGTAACGTAGTGCTGAACGAATACGGCAAGATCCTGCTGCATCATGCCAACGAAGCCCTGCAGCATCTGGAGGACGCCAAAAAGGAAATCGCCGACATGCGCTCGCGTGATACTAAATACATTCGTCTTGGCAGCAGCAGTACCATGCTTTCCAAACGCTGGCTGGTGGATTTTCTTAAAGAACATGACGATATCAGGCTGGCGCATCTGCTGGCAGCGCATAACGAGATCATGGACGGACTTCTGAGCGGCCGCTTTGACTTTGGGCTGACAACGGGCAGGCTCGATCATCCTAAAATCATTTCAGTGCCGCTGTGGAAAGACCGTTATACACTGCTGGTCGGAGCCAGGCATCCTATGGCCCGCCGCCGGAAGATCTATCTGCAGGATATCCAAAACGAAAAGATCTGCGCCCTGCCGGAGGATCAAAGCAAGCTGAGGATCGTTGACGAGCTGTGTAAAAAAGCCGGCTTCGAGCCGGACTTTGTCCTGGAAGGCAATGTTGAGCTGCTGAGCGACTATATGCGCGAAGGGCTGGGCGTTTCTTTCGGACTGGCGAGCGTCAGAGATGCTTACCGTGATATCCGTTCCATACCGCTGGCTGACGAGATCGGTGAAGCCAGTATTTACCTGTCGTGGTGCGGTGAGCGTTATCTCACCAATTCCATGCTGACGCTGCAAAGCTATCTGCGGGAAGTAGGCAAACAGATAGAAGCTGAAAGGTAAATTGCTGCATAGTATAAAAAAATAACGTATAAATAAAAAGACTGAGCTTAGGCTCAGTCTTTTTATTTATATTGCCAGACGTGTTTGACCTTTGAAGCGGATTTTTTTAGCTGATTATGCATCTCGTGCAGTATAATTTTGTAAGCGTCTTAAATAATATTGTAATACTTATCTAAATAGAATAATATTACATCGTATTACAGTGTTATAAAAAACAATATTAATAAAAAACAATATCTACAAACAATATCTTTATTGATATTTTAAAAGTATGATTTTACAATATCAATAAAGAAAAATGTAACGTTTAAAATAAACGTATAGTTGTATAAAAATAAAATAGCGAGAAAGTATATGTGGGGGGGACATGCGCTTCTGCTGACCTTTCATAAGAGACCTCCTCCAGAATCAAAT
>ENA-OQIL01000837-OQIL01000837.1-human-gut-metagenome-genome-assembly--contig:-NODE-837-length-10196-cov-3.253848_pt1 | contig 10196 bp, 7 predicted proteins | sample MGYA00242583_ERZ504748 | MGnify/ENA primary metagenome ERZ504748 (study PRJEB26092, sample SAMD00036191) | human gut metagenome | host: Homo sapiens | study: EMG produced TPA metagenomics assembly of...
CACCTCCCGGCCGATCTCCTCCCGGCACTCGGCGGTGAGGGTGACCTCCAGCCAGCTGTCCGCCGCCCGGCGGTGTAGTAGGTGGAGACCACCCGGCCCTCCTCCCCGATCTGCTCCTTCAGCTGCGCCAGGCAGGCGCTCCTCCAGCAGAGTCTGGGCGGCGGTGCGGTCCACCTCCGTCTGGACGGGCTCATAGGCCCGGTACCGCTCCACCGTCCAGGACAGGGGGAGCGTGAGCCCGCCGGGCAGCCCGCCTGGTACACTGTACTTATTTATCATACCAGGGCCAGGAAATGCCAGCGTTTTGATAAAATTCCACGGGATATCCCAGGACCGTCAGGGTAAAGCGGCTTTTTTCCTCTCCTGTGTACGCCTTGACCTGGGCGGTGAGCGGGATGGACGCGGTGAGGGTGCGCCAGGTCCTGGCCTCCACCCGGCCCCGGGCGTGGGTCTGGTAGTAGCGCACCGGCTGGTCGCTGTACATGGGGGCTCCATGCTCACCGTGCCGCTGATGAGGATCTCCCCCTCCGTCACTGTGTCCCCCTCCTTCACCGCCGCCTCCCCGTCCATGGTCTCCACCCGGGTCACGATGCCGTCCGCCTTTGACACCACGTGGTAGTGGCCCTCCTCCTGGGTCAGCTCGGGGGGCTGGACCGCCTCCCGCACCTGCACCTCCAGCCGGGTGCCGTGGAGGTTCAGGGACATCCAGGACAGCTCATCCAGGGACAGCAGGGCCTCCTCGGCGATCTGCCGCCGCTCCAGGGCCGGACCGTATGCCCCGGGCCGCACCCCCAGCCGCCGCAGCTCGCTGAGGATCACCCCAGTGGGGACGGTCTCGTTCCCTGTCACCTGGATGGTGAGCACGAAGCTGGACAGGATGCACACCGCTGCCAGGGACAGTGCGAACCCCGCCAGAAAGGCATACCGGGTGCGGAAGCGGGCCAGAAAGGCGGGCAGGCCCCGGCTCCCCTCCGTCTCCACGGTGCAGCCCACCCGCTCCGCCAGCTTCCACAGCTGCTTCCGGTCCTCCTGCCGCACCGTCATGGACAGGGTGTGCCCATCCCGCCACTCCAGGGCCCAGAAGGAGATCCCATTCTGGGCGCACACGTTCATCAGGCGCTCCGGGAAGGGTCCCCGGGCCACCACCCGCAGCTCCCCCCGCAGCCGGTTCACGATCCACTGCACGCGCGTTCCCTCCCCTCAGGCCAGCTGGATGCCGGCGATGCGGCCGGTGATGAGCAGCTCCAGCCCGGTCATGGCCCGCAGCTCCAGCCCCTGGCCGGTGATCTGGATGACGAAGGCCCCGCCGCTGACGTGGATCTCCTCCGTTCCGTAGGCCAGGATGCCCCGGTGGTTCTCGATCCGCAGCTCCCGGTCCCCCACCAGCTCCACCTTGGGCAGTCCGGCCAGGGCGTCCGCAGGCAGATCGAACAGCTCTGCCGTCTTTTCCAAAAGCCCCTCCCGGCGCGGTTTTTTCTCCATGGCGCATCACCTCTGCTTATGTGTATGAGGGAGGATGGGAAAAGTTGTACCCGATTTTTTCCGCGCCGGCCCCGCCCCAGCAGGGCGGGCAGTCCCGGACAGGAACAGCCGCCGCCCGGAAACCGGGCGGCTTGCATTTTTGAGAAATTACTTGAGCTGTACGCGCTCACGAATCGAATCGGTTACGGAAAGCTGTACGCTCTGTGCGGAGTAGCCGGTGCACGCCACCTGCGCCACATAGCTGCCGCGCTTGAGGCTGAACGACGCCGTGCCGTCCGTGCCGGTGGTGATGCTCTTGCCGCCAACCGTGACAACCGCACCGGACAGCGGTGCGCCGTACGCGTTGGTGACAACCAGCTGTACATTCTCGAGAATCTCACCGGTCAGCTTGACCGTGCGGCCTGCAGAGATTTTGACCGTCTGCGTAACCGCCGCGGTAAAGCGCGAATGCGTTGCCGTTACAACGTACGAGCCGCGCTTGACATAAACGGTTGCCGTGCCGTCCGAGCCGGTGGTCAGCGTCTGCGCTGCCGTACCGCTCTCCGCGTCCGAAGGCGTGAAGGTGACGGACGCACCCGAAATCGGCAGACCGAGATCATCTACCACGGAAGCCGTCAGCGCGTAAGTGGTAACGTAGTTGACACGCAGCGTCGGGCTTTGACCCTTGCTCATCACAAAAACGAAATCCGCATAGGATGCACCGCTCTTGCCGAATTCCGCAACCGCAGACTTGTTGATCGTGACCTTGCTGCCCTCGATCTTGTACTGCCAGTTCTCCTCGAGCGTCTTGCCGTTCGAGCGGATATTCTTGAGCTTTGCACCGTCTACCATATTAAGCGTTACCACCAGATCGGCGTATCCGCCGGACGAGGTGTTCGCGTCAAAATCGATCGTGGACGGCTGTACTTCGTTCACCGGCGCGGTATCTACCACGCTCAGCGAGCAGGTAAAGGACGAACCCTGATTGGGTACGAATGTAACCGTATAAGTGCCCTTGCTCTTCTTGGCAAGCGTCTCCTTGAGCAGACGAATCGTGCCGTTCGTTGCATTATAGGTGTAATCCGTGCCGCGCTCGAGCACCGTACTGCCGATTTTGACGGAATCCAGACGCGTGCCCGCCGGAAGAACAACGTTTACGGTCTGATCGGCATAGTTTGCGGACTGCTCGTACTTGTCAAAGGTAATCTGGCTCGGGCTGACTGCGCTCTGCGCCGAGTTGCTGACCGCCAGACCGATGGCTGCCTTGGAGCCGTCCTCAAAGGTCAGCTCTGCGGTGTAGGTGCCCGCCTTGAGCGTGGACAGATAGGTTTTGTACACGCGGATGCCGTTCTTATCGCTCAGCAGGTTGTAATCCGTGCCTGCTTGAGATTGGTGCCGTTGACCGAAACACGGGTCAGATCGTTCTTGTCCGCGTTGAAGGTGAACTCGTAGGAGAACGCGATCGCGTCCTTGTTATTCACGTCGATAGACAGCGTGGACGGAGAAACCGAAACGCTGGTGGACGCCGCAACGTCCTTGCCGGCAATCTTTGCGGTAACGCCGCTCGCCAGCTCAACGCTGGTCGGCTGCATGGTCAGCTCACAGCCGTTGGCGTTGAGCACCGCCTTCTGGACCGAGCCGCCGCCGGTGACGGTGGTTCTGCCGTTTGCGGTAAGCGTGCTGATGGAGGTGCTGCCGGTCGTCAGGATGGTGCCGGTCTGCTCATTGGCAACGTCCCAGACAGCTGCATCTAGCGTCAGGCTGACGCTGCTGCCGTTCATTTTAAGATCGGAGAAGCCGCCTGCAGTCGCTGCCAGATTGCTCTCGGTCAGCGTTGCAGAGGTTTTTACCTCGGTGGTGCCGATGTTGGTGTTGCCGGTCGCAATGACCTGCGGGGTCAGTCCGGTCGGATTGGAGACGACCATCTCAAGTGCGGAAACACCGTCCAGCGTTACATTGCCGCCACTGACGATGATATCACCCGCAACGGTGACATCCTCAAGCGTTACATTGCCCGCCAGAACGCCCTCGGTGATGTACAGATTGCCCTTGATATCCGCATCGGCCAGCGTGCACGGTACGGAAATCGTAACGTTTTTGGTATCGCTCTTGAGCGTAGCCTGCGAGTACACATTGCCGTTCTTATTCAGCGAGGTGCCCATATATCCGTACAGCATTTTGGCGATTTCGCCTCGGCTGAGCGTGCCCTGCGGCTTAAAGGTACCGTTCGTGTAGCCGTTGATATAACCCTGCTTGACCGCTTCCGCAACGTAGGATTTGCTGTAATCGCTCAGCTTGGCCCGATCAGAGAACATATCCAGCGCAGACAGGTTAGCCGTCGGCGTGTACTTGTGCAGTCGGCCGAGGATGGTTGCCGCCTGCTCTCGGGTCAACGTGCCCTCCGGCGCCATACGGTTGTTGCCGACACCGTTGATATAGCCCTGCTTGACCGCAATCTGCACGGTTTCGTAGAAAATATCGCTCGAATTGACATCCGAGAAGCTGATATCCGCCTTTTCGGTAAAACCGAACGCGCGGTTGATGTATCGCATGAACTCCCAGCGCGTTACCTTGTCATCCGGGCCGTAGTTGCCCGTGCTGGCAGACGGATTGATAATGCCGTTTTCATGCAGCTCGGTAATGTAGGACTTTGCCCAGTGGCCATCAATATCCGAAGCCGCAAAGGCAGCCGGCACGGTACTGACCAGCAGCGCCGCTGTCAGTACGGCGGAAAGGACTTTTTTCAAAGCTATCACCTCTTATTATAATTTACCTTTATTCTACCATTCTTTTGTTTATTTGTGTACTGTTATTTTTATCTCGAGACAGGGCTTTTGACTAAATAGACGGCCTGCTGCCGGTTTTGGTTCCGCATTTTCGCAAAATTTTCCGGTATCCTCACAGAACGTACAATTTCTGCTCTGCCGTTTTGTATATCATTACTCTGCTTCATGGAATCTTTTCACAAATTCGCGCAAAACCCCTTGCATTGACAGCCGGATATTGTATAATTTAGATAGTGGCAATCCGTCGGCTGAAAGCGGCGATGCGCCAACTAACACGATGAGGTGATACCAATGGATTATATGTCGGAATACAAGCGTTGGCTGGACTGCTCTGCCCTCTCTGCGGACGAGCATGCCGAGCTGGCTGCTGTTGCAGATAATCAGGAAGAGATCGAAAGCCGTTTCTTTGCACCGCTGTCGTTCGGCACGGCCGGTCTGCGCGGTGTACTGGGCGTTGGCCTCAACCGCATGAACCGCTTTACCGTCGGTCAGGCTGCACAGGGTCTGGCAAACCTGATCGTATCGAATGGTCAGGCCGCAATGGACCGCGGTGTTGCCATTGCATACGACTCCCGCCATTTCTCTGCCGAGTTCGCCAAGCAGTCTGCGTGCATCATGGCCGCAAACGGCATCCAGTCGCTGCTGTTCGATGAGCTGCGTCCGACCCCGGAGCTGTCCTTCGCTGTCCGTCACTACGGCTGCATCGCAGGCATCAACATCACGGCTTCCCACAACCCGAAGGAGTACAACGGCTACAAGGTTTACTGGGAGGACGGCGCACAGCTTCCTCCGGCCGAGGCAGACGTAGTTGCCAACGAAATGGCAGAGACCGATATCTTCACCGGTGTAAAAACTGCAGACTACGATGAGTCCGTCAAAAACGGTCTGATCCGTATTCTGTCTAAGGAGACCGACGAGGCTTACCTTGGCGAAGTCATTAAGGTTGCGGTAAATCCGGACTGCGTAAAGCAGGTTGCCGATGAGTTCAAGCTGGTGTACACGCCGTTCCACGGTGCCGGCTACCGTCTGGTTCCCGAGATCCTGCGCCGCCTGGGCTACAAGCACATTATCTGTGAGCCGGAGCAGATGAAGATCGACGGCGACTTCCCGACCGTTAAGAACCCGAATCCGGAGTACAAGGAAGGCTTTACGCTCGCCATCGAGCTGGCAAAGCAGAACGATGTTGATCTGATCATCGGCACCGACCCGGACTCCGACCGCACCGGCATCGTCCTCAAGGACAAGTCCGGCGAGTATGTCACCCTGTCCGGCAATCAGGTCGGTGTGCTGCTCACCGATTACATCATCACCGCAAAGAAGCTGACGAACACCATGCCTGCCCATCCGGCGGTGCTCAAATCCATCGTTACCACCGAGATGGCACGCGCGGCGGCTGAAAAGAACGGCGTTGCGTGCTTTGATACCTTCACCGGCTTCAAGTTCCTTGCCGAGAAGATCAAGCAGTTCGAGCAGGACGGCTCGCACGAGTACATTTTCGCGTTTGAGGAATCCTACGGCTACCTGTGCGGCGATTATGCCCGCGACAAGGATGCCGTTACCGCTTCCATGCTGATTGCCGAGATGGCGGCTTACTACCGTACCCAGGGCAAGACCCTGTATGATGCGATGGAGGAGATGTACGAGAAGTACGGCTATTACTGCGAGCAGACCATTTCGATCGTTATGCCGGGCGTTTCCGGCCTGCAGCGCATGAAGGAGCTCATGCAGGAGCTGCGCGACAAGCCGCTGACCCAGATCGGCACCCACAAGGTCGATTACACCCGCGACTATATGCCGGGCACCCGTACCTGCATGGCAGACGGCAAGTCCGAGCCGATGGAGCTTAAGGGTCAGAACGTGATGTACTACGAGCTCGAGGGCGGCACAACCTTTATCATCCGTCCGTCCGGCACCGAGCCGAAGGTCAAGGTTTACATCATGGCCAAGGGCGAGAACAAGGCCGAGGCCGCAGCAAAGGTCGAGGCTCTGACCGCTGCAGCGAAGGAAATCGTAAAGTAAGCCATCTGCAGTAAAAATCCAGCAACGCTGAATGCAGCCGAATTCCGGTTCGGCTGCATTTTTCCGGAATCACCTTAATTATTTTAGGGGAACAAAAATATGATCAAACGCATTATTTCCTGTATTGTAAGCACGGTCATCGTGCTCGGCGCCACCATCGCGTATGACCGCACGCCTGCATGCCGCATTGCCGTGATGGAGCAGGTGCCGACACAGCTGGCTTCCGTTCTGCCGCGTGCGGCCTCCTACGAGCTGGAGCTGCGCACGGAAGAAGGCAGCCGCAGCTACACGGTCAACTGCCATGACAAGGACGGCAGCACCTTCCGCTCCTACACCATGCAGACCGTGGAAGGCGAAGAAGAACCGCTCAATTTCACCTATACGGACTACACCTACGACGAAAACGGCAACTGCACGGATGCCATCACCACCGACAAGACCAACAATTCCACCTCGGAGTACCGCCGCAGCTATGACGACAAAAACCGCGTTCTGCGCACGGAAAACTACGAGGACGGCGAACTTTCGGTCTCCTCCGAGACGGTTTACACCGAGGTTGACAACGGTCAGTCCTCTGCCGTCAACACGGTTTACGACGCAGACGGCAATGAACTGATGGTCGTCCGCATGGGCATGAACACCAACGGTGATGTGCTGTCCTCCCGCACCTACGAGGGTGAGGACAATATCACCTCCTCCACCGACAACCGTTATGACAGTCAGGGACGGCTCATCCAGTCAGTCACCGTAGACGAGAGCGGCATCGTGTTAGAAGTGCTCACCGTGTACTCGATGGACGGCAAAACGCAGACCACCCGCTCGACCATTGAAGGCGGCACACTCTCGACCGATACCCGTACCTTTGATGATAACGGCAATCTGGTCTCCATGCACCAGACCGACAGCGACGGCTACGCAAGCGATACCACTTATACACAGTTTAAGTGACCTGTCTGTGGAACTTTAATCCGCAGTGAAAACCACCCATTCGGGTGGTTTTTCCTTTTTTTCGGGCATACTATTATCAGCTATACACCGACCATTTCTCCCTATTTGTCGGTTTTCCGCTAAACTCCTGCAAAATTCCTGTCTGGATATTGCTTTTTCTCGGTCAAACCGCTATAATCGCTATATGCGTATCAAGACTGTGTCAACAGAGCACAGCTATAGAGAAATAGATCGGAGGTGCGCTATGCGCATCATTATTGTAGGCTGCGGCAAAGTCGGCTCGGAGTTGGCGGGACAGCTCAGCGCAGCCGGACACGACCTGACACTGATTGACCTGTCCGAACGCCGTCTGGATGAGCTTTCCAACACACACGACCTTGCTACAGTAAAGGGCAGCGGCACCAGCTATCACATTCTGTGTGAAGCCGGCGTGCAGGATACCGACCTGCTCATCGCCGTTACCACCCATGACGAAATCAATCTGCTTTCCTGCCTGATCGCTCGCAAAGCATCCGGCTGCCACGCCATTGCGCGTGTGCGCGATCCGGAATATGTATCCGACCTCGGCTTTATCCGCGATGAGCTGGGTATTTCGATGGTCATCAACCCCGAGCTGTCCACCGCGCGTGTTGTTTCGCGTCTGATCCGCTTCCCGTCGGCCATCAGCGTCAGCACGTTTGCCCGCGGACGCATCGAGCTGCTCGACCTCAAAATTCCGCACGAGTCCCGCCTGGACGGCATGGCGGTCTGCGAGGTCAACCCGCTGCTCCGCACGGACGTGCTGCTGTGCATGGTCCGCCGCGACGGTCAGACCTATATCCCGAAGGGCGACTTCATCCTGCACGAGAACGATAACATCACCGTCATCATTCCGCCGCATGAGCAGAACGAATTTTTCGAGAAGGTCGGTCTGCCGGTCAAGCGCATTTCCTCCGCGATGCTGGTCGGCGGCGGCAAAATCTCGTACTTTCTTGCGAAAATCCTGCTGGATTCCGGCATTGCAGTCAAGATTATCGAAAACAAACTGGAACGCTGCGAGGCGCTTTCCGAAATGCTCCCGAACGCGACCATCATCTACGGCGACGGCACCGACCGCGACCTGCTCGATGAGGAGGGTCTGGCAACCTGCGAGGCGTTTGCGGCGCTCACCGGCATGGACGAGGAGAACATTCTGCTCGCGCTGCACGCCGGCCGTCATTCCCGTGCCAAGCTGTTTACCAAGGTCAACCGTGTGAACTTTGAAGAAGTCATCGCCAGCATGCCGATCGGCAAGGTGATTCGCCCCAGGCAGACCACCGCCGAGCTGATCAGCCAGTACACCCGCGCCATGCAGAACTCAATGGGCTCCAACGTGGAGACCCTGCATCAGCTGGGCGGCGCAGAAGCGCTTGAATTTCGTGTCGCGGCGCACCACCTCACCGGCGTTCCCCTGCAGGATATGCCGATTCGTCCGGATGTTCTGCTGTGCTGCATCAACCGCAAGGGCAAGCGTATCATTCCGCGCGGCCACGATGTGCTGCATGAAGGCGATACGGTTATCGTCGTTTCCACCTTCGAGGGCATGAACGACCTTCAGGATATCTTCCTGTCGACAACCAGAGGGAGCGAAAGATGAATTTCGCAATCGTCCGCTATCTGATCGGCTGGCTGATGGGCATTGAGTCCCTGTTCCTGCTGCTGCCCGCGTTTACCGCGGTCATTTACCGTGAACCCGAGCTGCCTGCCTATATCGCCACTGCACTGATTTGTATGGTCGGTGCAGGCATTCTGTGTGAATATAAGCCAAAAAACACCAAGTTCTACGCACGCGAAGGCTTTGTGGCAGTCGCGCTGTGCTGGCTGGTGCTGGCCGTGACCGGCGCCCTGCCGTTCGTACTCAGCCGCGAGATTCCGTTCGCAGTAGATGCGATTTTCGAGGCCGCATCCGGCTTCACCACCACCGGCGCTACCATTCTCGGCGATGTGGAAGCGCTTTCGCATGCCTCTATGCTATGGCGCTGCCTGATGCACTGGGTCGGCGGCATGGGCATTCTGGTGTTCATGCTGATCGTCCTGCCGCTGGCAGGCGGTCATACCATTTATCTAATGCGCGCGGAAAGCCCGGGACCCTCGGTCTCCAAAATATCGCCGCACATGCGCGATACCGCGCTTATCCTGTACGCGATTTACTTTGGACTGACCGTTCTGCAGATTATTCTGCTGCTGCTCGGCGGCATGCCGATGTTCGATGCCATCTGCGTTTCACTCGGCACGGCAGGCACCGGCGGCTTCGGCAACTGGAATGATTCCATCGCGCACTACGACAGCGCCTACCTGCAGAATGTCATCTCGGTCTTTATGATCCTTTTCGGCATCAACTTCAACGCGTATTTTCTGCTTTTGACCCGTAAATTCAAGCAGTTGTTCAAAATCGAGGAGATTCGCGTGTATCTCGGCGTGATTGCCGTATTTACCACACTGATTGCCTTCAATGTGCGCGGCTGCTTCAGTTCGCTGCGCGAGAGCTTCCACCATTCCCTGTTTCAGGTTGCGTCTATCATCACGACCACCGGTTTTTCAACCGTGGACTTTAACCAGTGGCCCGCATTCAGCAAGCTGCTGATCGTGCTGCTGATGTTCATCGGCGCGTGTGCCGGTTCTACCGGCGGCGGCATGAAATGCTCGCGCATCCTGCTGCTGTTCAAGGGCGTAAAGAAGGAAATGATGTCGCTGATTCATCCGCGTCTGGTGCGCGTGCATAAAATGGACGGACAGCGCGTCCAGCATGAGGTCATGCGCTCGGTCAACGCCTTTCTTGTGGCATATCTGATCGTTATTGTCACTTCCATCCTCATTGTCAGCCTGCACTGTGAGGATATGGTAACCAGCTTTACCTCGGTTGTTACCTGCATCAATAACGTCGGTCCGGGACTCAATCAGGTCGGTCCGGCAGCCAACTTCAGTGCGCTGCACCCGCTGAGTAAAATCGTGCTGACTTTCGAT
>ENA-OQIL01000839-OQIL01000839.1-human-gut-metagenome-genome-assembly--contig:-NODE-839-length-10193-cov-3.625373_pt1 | contig 10193 bp, 9 predicted proteins | sample MGYA00242583_ERZ504748 | MGnify/ENA primary metagenome ERZ504748 (study PRJEB26092, sample SAMD00036191) | human gut metagenome | host: Homo sapiens | study: EMG produced TPA metagenomics assembly of...
AAATGCAGATGGCACTGTTCCGAAGCTGACGCTCAAGCTGTTCTATGATCCTGACACCAAGGGCGATTCCAAGGATCCCGAAAACAAGGGTGACGGCATTCCCGATCGTTACCAGTACAAGGTAACCGAAAAGGTAGTAAACGGCAAGTGGGACAGCCACACGAAGGATAACAAGGACATTATCTTCTACGTTTCCACGATTAACATGGAAACTGGCAAAACGGTTCAGCCGAAGCTGGTTGAATCCAACATCGCACAGGCAGGCAATACCCCGGACGCTGACTATCGTGCTGGCAGCTGGAATGTTGAGCCGAAGGTTGACATGGAAATCAAGGCTGACACCGTCTTTACCTACACCTACGCAAGAAGATCTTCTTCCGGCGGCGGTGGCGGCGGCGGCCGCAAGCCCACCGTTACCATTCCGGATGATGTACCGACCGGTCTGAACGGCGATGACCACTATGCTTACATCGTAGGCTATCCGGACAGCACCGTTCGTCCTCAGAACGGCATTACCCGTGCTGAGGTAGCAACCATCTTCTTCCGTTTGCTCACCGATGAGACCCGCAATGCAAACTCCACCAAGTCCAACAGCTACTCCGATGTAGCAGCCGGCGCATGGTACAACCACGCTGTTTCTACGCTGAGCGCTATGGGCATCGTGAAGGGCGACAGCCAGGGCAAGTTCAATCCGAATGCGCCGATCACCCGTGCGGAGTTCGCTGCGATCGCAGCTCGTTTTGACGACAAGGCCAACACGACCGCTGTTGACTTCAGCGACATTGCATCCCACTGGGCAAAGAACGAAATCAGCGCCGCTGCCAACAACGGCTGGATCAACGGTTATACCGACGGCACCTTCCGTCCGAATAACAAGATCACCCGTGCTGAGGCGATGATGCTCGTAAACCGCGTCCTCAAGCGCCTTCCGGAGACTGCAAAGGATCTGCACAACGACATGATCAAGTGGAGCGACAACTCCGATACTTCCGCATGGTATTACCTGGCCGTACAGGAGGCTACGAACAGCCACTATTACGACATCAAGGGAAACAAGCACGAGAAGTGGAGCAAGCTGCGCGAAACTCGTGATTGGACCGAACTGGAAAAGTAAATACTTTCCTATAAGGGCGAACGAATCCCCCGGCCATTGGTCGGGGGATTTTATTGCGCTGATAGTTTTTTCTAAAGGAAACAAATTTCGGCAAATTTTTCTTGTTAAAATTCATAACATATTGTACCTTGTGGTTTTATATCATAGGTTTCATAATAGGGATTGCCGAAAGGGAAAAAGAGGAATTCCAAAAGTAGGCATTTTCGGTGATTTTTATGCGAAAGTCATGCTTTCGCAGCCGGTATAGAGGAGGAGATAATATGATCAGCTTTATCGTATGCTTATTATTATTGATCACCGGCTATCTTACTTATGGTAAAATTGTGGACAAAACCTTTGGCCCGGATGACCGGGAAACGCCGGCAGTTCGCATTAACGATGGCGTTGACTACGTTGTCATGCCGCAGTGGAAGCTGTTTCTGGTACAGCTGCTGAACATCGCCGGCCTTGGCCCGATCTTCGGTGCCCTGCAGGGCGCCCTCTGGGGCCCGGTCGTATTCCTGTGGATCACATTCGGTACCATTTTTGCCGGCGGCGTACACGATTACTTCTCCGGCATGATCAGTGAGCGAAACGACGGTGCCTCCATCGCAGAGGTTACCGGCAAGTACCTCGGTCACACCATGCAGAATATCATGCGTGTGTTCTCAGTTGTACTGTTGATCATGGTCGGTACGGTATTTGCAGTCGGCCCGGCCGGTCTGATCGTTACGCTGTGCAAGAGCAACGGTGTGTCCGGTGTGCTTTCGACCACGCTGTTCTGGCTGATCCTCATCCTGGTTTACTATTTTATTGCAACTTTTATTTCGATCGATAAGATCATCGGTAAGGTATACCCGCTGTTCGGCATGTGCCTGATCATCATGGCGGTCGGTGTTATCATCGGTATCTTCACCAACCCGAATTACACCATTCCGGAGATTTGGTCTCACCTGTACAATATGCACCCGTCCGGCACGCCGATTTGGAGCTTTATGTTCATCACGGTTGCATGCGGTGCAATTTCCGGCTTCCATTCCACGCAGTCGCCGCTGATGGCGCGCTGCATGAAGAACGAGAAGCAGGGTCACTTCGTATTCTACGGCGCAATGGTAGCCGAAGGCATTATCGCACTGATCTGGGCGGCAGCCGGCTGTGCTCTGTATGAGGTCACCGGCGGTCTCAACACCGGTCTGGCGGAAGCGCTGGCAGGCGGTCAGTCCGCAGCGATCTATGATGTATGCTCCAAGACTATGGGCGGCGTTGGTATTGCTCTGGCCATGATCGGCGTTGTTATCTGCCCGATCACTTCCAGTGATACCGCATTCCGTTCCGCTCGTCTGACGCTGTCCGACTGGTTCCACATGGATCAGAGTTCGTACGCAAACCGCCTGAAGCTGTGCATCCCGGTACTCGGTATCGGCGCTATCCTCGGCATCGGCAATGCAACCGGTCTGATCGACTACACGGTTATCTGGCGTTACTTCAGCTGGACCAACCAGACGCTCGCTATGATCGTTCTGTGGGCAGCAGCTATGTACCTGTTTACCGAAAAGAAGAACTTCTGGATTGCAGCTGTTCCGGCTACGTTCATGAGTGCAGTTTCCTGCACCTACTTCATCCTCGCACCGGAGTGCCTCGGCAGCCTGTTGAACAGCAAGACAGCGGACGGCACGGTAATTTACAATACCGCAGTGGCGTACCCGATCGGTATTGTATTCGCGGCACTGCTGCTCGCACTGTTCATCCGTGCGACCAAGAAGCGCGGCGCAAAGAAATCTGCTTGAATATAATAGCATTGCTGCAGCCGGCCGTTCCTTTGTGCGGTCGGCTGCGGCCATCCATAACGATAATTGCGGGGTGACGGAAAATGTTGAAACCTTATCCGCTCAGCGCGGGACGTATTGATGACGCGTCGCTTGCCGAGGATAAAAAAACCTGTCGGAAAATCGGTCCGTGCGGCATCGGCAGGCATGCCCTCTATTTGAACAGCTTTTTTATTGACCGGCGGTATTATGTTCCGTTTTCCATGGTAACGCGTGTGTACAAGCGCGTTGCGATGAGCAAGGGCGGCTTTTCCGGCAAGGGCATTTTCGCCACGCTGTCCTATCTGGTCGTGGAGTTCGACGGCGGACAGAAGGTGTGCAATTTCAAGTACGAGCAGCAGGTCGATGATTTCCTGAGCGTTATCCGAGCTGAGCACCCGTCTATTCCGTGTGTCAGCGCGGCGGCCGAGCGGCGCATTACCGAGGAGAAGACCCGCCGGGAGGAAGAGGAGCGCAATCGTCCGCCGATGAGCGCACAGGCGGAGGAAACCGTGCAGGCACTCAATAACGCAATCGACTATCTGGAGCGCCGTCCTGAGCTGACCGAACGACTGAGCGCAGCCGCAAAACGCCGCCGGAACTTTCAGTGCACGAACGGCAGCTACCGCTGGGCCGCTATGGCGATCACACTGCTTGGATTTGCGGCGCTGGCTTACGGTATCGTTTCCTTCGTGCGTCACGGCTCGTTTTCGATTTATTTTACGCTGTTCGGCCTTGCCGCGATATTTACGTTTGCAGGCTTCAGCGTCCTGCCGACAGCACGCAACAACCGTACCTCCATCATGCAAAATGATGCACAGGCACAGGAGAAAATGCAGGCTTACCTTGCGGATTATCTGAATTTCCCGCTGCCGGCCCGCTATGCACATCCGGTTGTGCTGCGCCGCATGCAGCGTGCCGTCATGGATGGCCGCGCAGTGACCGCTGCGCAGGCGCTCGACGTTGTGAAGGTTGACCTGAAGGCGCTGAATGCGGATGTCACCGTCTCGCAGGAGGAATACGATGAGGTTGTCGCCATCAAGTCCATGTTCCTCAATGCGGAGTATCAGTAACAATCAGATGATACAACTATCCCTCCCGGTTACTGCCCGGGAGGGATAGTTCGATTTGGGCGGTTCTGCTTTCATGATAAGAGCTTATTCTGTAAGCGAAAAGGACATTCCCGAGGGGTGGGAATGTCCTGCGAAAAAGAGTATCGATATGATCTGATTTACGAGCACAGTCCGCATTTTGCACATGCAGACGGTGTGGCAGCGCAGCCGCCGAGGGCTGTCTCGCGCAGCTCGATGGGGATGCGGCGGCCGACCGCATACATGGTATCGAGCATTTCATCGAACGGGATAAACTGGTGAATGCCCGCGAGCGAGAGCTCAGCGGCAACGAGTGCGTTGGCTACACCTGCCGCGTTGCGGTTCTGGCACGGATATTCGACCAGTCCGCCGACCGGGTCGCAGACCAGACCGAGCATGTTCATCAGCACGGTGGAGGCCGCGTCAAGGCACTGTTCAGGCTTGCCGCCCATGAGCTCGACAGCTGCGCTGGCCGCCATTGCGGAAGCGATGCCGACCTCAGCCTGACAGCCGCCGACCGCGCCTGCAACGGTTGCGTTGCGCATGGCGAGGTAGCCGATCGCACCGGCGTTGAACAGGGCGTCAATCAGCCGTTCGTCCGAGATGTTGTAGCGGTCCTGCAGGGCAAACAGCATACCCGGCAGAACACCGGCGCTGCCTGCGGTCGGTGCTGCGACAATCAGACCCATAGAAGCATTTACCTCAAGTACTGCCATCGCGTACTGCGCCGCTTTGTGCAGCACATCCCCGCAGATGGAGCGGCCTTTGGCCGCGTGCTGCGCCAGTTTTTTGCTCGCCGCCAATCAGGCCGCCCATGGACTTGACCGGCGTTTTGAGCGGTGTCAGCGCGGATGAGCGCATGATTTCAAGCGCCCTCTTCATACGGTGCGTGACCTCATCACGCGTGGTTTCGCCCAGCTGGCACTCGCGGCGGCGCATGATCTCGGAGATGGGGAGCTGCTGCTGCGTGCAGAGTGCAAGCAGCTCGGATGCGTTTTTGAAATCCATAATCTGCTCTCCTCCTTACGGTTCGATGATCATGACGTCGTGGACGTTGGGATTGTTTTTGAGCGGTTCCTCAATGCCCTCGGGGAAATGACCGTCCGACTCGACGATGGTGTAGGCGGTGTTGCCCTTGGACTCGCGGAACAGGCGCATGAATGCAATGTTTACACCCTTGTCGCTGAGCACCTTGGTGATGTGCGCCACGACGCCCGGCTTGTCCTGCTGAACGACGATGACCGTGCTGTATTCACCGGTAAAGTCAACCTCAACGCCGTTAATGCGCGCGATGCGGCACTTGCCGCCGCCGAGCGACTCACCGCGGATGGTCATTACCTGACCAGCGGCATTCTCCATGCGGATGTCCACGGTGTTCGGATGAACATCGGTCTCGGTCTCACACGGCGTGAATGAGTAGGACAGACCGCGCTCGGTCGCAATCGAAAACGAATTGCGGATGCGGGTGTCATCGGTCGAAAAGCCCATGATGCCGCCGAGCAGTGCGCGGTCAGTGCCGTGGCCGTGGTAGGTCTTGGCGAACGAGCCGTACAGGGTGAAATCCACCTTTTTAAGCGGCGGCGCGATCATCTTATGCGCCAGATACGCGATAACGGCGGCACCGGCGGTATGCGAGCTGGAGGGGCCGATCATATTCGGTCCCAGCACATCAAAAACACTGATAAAGGACATAGGGGATTCTCCTTACTGAGCGGAGGATTTGCAGATAAACCGGCGGTAGATGGTCTCTACGATCACACCGATCGCGTTGTCGCCGGAAACATTGCAGGCGGTGCCGAACGAGTCCTGCGTGATGTACAGTGCAACCATGATGGCGCAGATCGGGCCGCTCGGGTCGCCGGCCTCGGTGCCGAAGATCATGTACAGGAAAGGCAGGGCGGTCATAATGGAGCCGCCCGGCGCACCGGGAGACGCCACCATGGCAATGCCGAGCGTCATGATGAACGGGATAACGGTGCCGATGGAGATGGGCAGCTGGTTCATCAGGCAGACTGCGGTAGCGCAGGCGGTAATGGTGATCATCGAGCCTGCCATGTGGATGTTCGCGCACAGCGGAACCGTAAAGTTGCGGATTTCCGAGGAAACGCCGTCTGCCTCAGCGCACTGCAGGTTGACCGGAATGGTAGCCGCAGAGGACTGGGTGCCCAGTGCGGTTGCGTAGCCCGGAATCTGGTTGCGGATGAGCGTGAACGGGTTCTTGTGGCTGACCAGACCTGCAATTACGAACTGGATGCAGATGCAGATCAGGTGCATGATGATAACAACGATGAATACCTTCCACAGAATACCGAGGATAGCAAAGGTCTTGCCGGACTTGGTCATATCGGTGAACGTGCCGCAGATGTAAAGCGGCAGCAGCGGAATGATGACCTTGTGCAGTACGCAGTCAATGATGCCGGAGAAGTCGGAAACGCCGTTGTACAGCGTGTCACCGATGGTCTTGCCGCGCAGGCTGGACATGCACAGACCGAGCACAAACGCCGTAACAACAGCGGACAGCGTGTTCATCAGCGCCGGGATTTCCAGGCTGAAGTACGGCTCCAGCGAGTTGCCTGCGGTTGCGGCGATCTTGTCGAGCGCATCTGCACTCATGAAGTGCGGGAACAGGGTGTCGGCTACAAAGAACGAAGCCGAGCCTGCGATCAGGGTCGAGCAGTAGGCGATGGCAACCGTGATGAGCAGCAGCTTGCCCGCGCCGCTCTTGAGGTTAGCAATGCCCATGGTAACATACGCGAGGATCATCAGCGGGATGATAAACGACAGGAACTGGCTGAAGAACGACGAGAGCGTTACCACAAAGCGGCAGAAGCCTTCCGGCAGGAACTGGCCGAACAGGATGCCGACAATAATGGCGATGATGAGCTTGGGCAGTAATCCGAGTTTGAATTTTTTCTTTTCTTCCATTTCTTTTTTCCTCCTTTTTTGGCGGGTCAATGCACCAAATCAATTTTGAACTTGTCGGCTACTTTGCGGAAAGCGCACTTGTTCGGTTATGCGGTGTCACCCTTTGCGGCGCAGACCGTTTGTTTGCCCCTCTGTGGTCTGCTGCCGTGGAAGTCTGCCGAGATTTTTGCCTCCGGACACAAAAAGAACCGCCTATTTTAGGCGAAATGCAGTAAAATAGGACGCGGTTTTTGTGTAAAAAGGATAAATAAAAATCTGTGGTAAACCTCCAATTTCTTTCTTGACCTCTTTGCAGATTTAGTATATTCTGTTTAATGGGTTAAGTCAAATTCATATATTTTATCATTTCGATTCAAAATATTGATAATATAGGGGAGAGAGGGAAATCCATGGAGCTTCGGCAGCTTGCAACCTTTATTCGGGTAGCACAGTTTAAGAGTTTTTCACGCGCAGCAGAGAGCCTCGGCTACTCACAGTCGGCGGTAACGGTGCAGATACGCCAGCTGGAGGAGGAACTGGACACACGTCTGTTCGACCGCATGGGAAAGCGTATCGCGCTGACCGACACAGGCGAGCGTTTTCTCAGCCACGCGTGCGATGTGATGAATCAGGTCAATCAGGCGCGTATGTCAGTCACATCCACGGCAGAGCTGCGCGGTTCGCTGCATATCGGCACGATTGAGTCGCTTGCATGTCTCAAGCTGCCGACGGTGCTGCATCTGTACCGTAAATTCAACCCGAAAGTGTCTATCCGTATCACGGTCGGTGAGCCGGAAGAATTGATTGAGCATATGGAACGCGGCGAGCTGGACATGATCTATGTGCTTGATGAGCCACTGTACAGCAACAACTGGAACAAGCTGATGGAGCAGCGCGAGGAAATCGTATTTGTGGCGTCTGCATCGCTGCGCGAGAAGCTGGGCGGAAAAGAGCTGACGATTGAGGAACTGCTTACGCAGCCGTTTTTCCTCACCGAGCAGGATAACTACCGCCGTGTACTCAACCGCCGTCTTGCCGCACGGCGGACCATTCTTACACCGTCGCTCGAGTGCGGCGATACCTCGCTGCTCATTCGCATGCTTGAGATTGACCGCGGTGTATCCTTTCTGCCGTGGTACGCGGTCGAGAACAGCGTAAAAGAGGGAAGGCTGATCCGTTTATCGGTCGAGGACTGCTATATTTCGCTCTACCGCCAGATTTTCAGCCACAAGGAGAAATGGCGCACACGCGAAATGGATGAATTTGTCCGCGTGGCCAAGCTGGCGGACGAGGAAGAATAGGAGCATATAACAACATCCCACTTGTTGAAGCACAGCAAGTGGGATGTTTTTTATTCCATGACCGCCTGCACTACCCAGCGGGTTGCGTGCCCGTTGCCGGTGCAGGTGGAAAGCGTGAGGATATGGTCGTTTACGGTTGGTACTGCGCCGGTGCGGATCACCGACAGGGAAATACCTTCGTCAATGAAGGTTTTTTTGATCGTTTCGTCGGAAAACGCACTGTAATACGCGGTTCCGTCAAGCGCTGCCTCATAGGCCGCGTAGATGCTGTACGCATGGGTTCCGCTTGCATTGGTCACATATATCTGCGGATGTGCCTGCAGGAAATCCTGCTTTTTGTAGTGCTTCAGCGCGGCAAACATCGAGCCGTTGTTCATCCGGTGACCGTACACGATGGTGTTAAAGCCGCTGAAATCGGCAGAGCAGCGGCAGTCCATGAAAATCGCGCCGACTGCGCTGCTTTTTTGGTTCCAGGTGTGTGTCAGATAATAGTCGTTGTCCGCGCCCTGCACCAGCGGATAGGAAATCTCGGTGCCCGGAATGGCAATCCAGCCGATGACATCACTGTTGACCTGCTGCAGAGCGGGCAGGTCCATCTGCTCCAGCGCCTGTGCATACGGGTCGGCAGACGGAGCGGGTTCGGGTTCGGTCTGCGTTTCCTGCTGCGGCTGTTCGGTCGGCTGCTGAACGGTTTCCGTCTCTGTCACTTCGGGTATCGCGGCAATCTCGGAAGCCTCGGCGTAGGCTTGATCACCTGCACGGTAGCTCGTCATCTGGCGCACCAGCATAAATGCGCTGACGGCAAACACCGCTGTCAGAAAAAACAGTATCACAGTCTGTATTTTGGGCTTCATGTGCTCACCTCGTTTTTTGCATAATATTATAGTATATCTGATTTAAGTTGTAAAATCGGATATATTTTATTGCTTGACGGAAAAAATTATATCTGTCAGACGCACCGATACTGGATATTTCGTGCAGATTTTGATTGTTTTTACACGCCTGACCGCGCGTTTCAGCACATTGTATAATCGCATATCAATAATTTCTACGTTTTGTCGATATCGTATTGAAGGCTTTCTGCCAAAATGTATCCTTTTTTCGTACCCTCTGTATGGTAAGCTGTACCATACAGAGAGAATACCTCGTCTGTCGCGGATGCAGACAACCGGCGAGGAGGATATATTTCCTGATTTCATGATAAAGGACTGAGTAATATGAGCAAAAAGTTTACAAGGCTGATGGCTATCCTGCTGTCGCTTAATCTGACGTTCAGTACGGGTACTTTTGCAGCATTTGCGGCTGAAGCGGAAGACGGCAGCACCGACACCGGTTACTCCGAGAGCGGCGATCCCGCAGCATCCGCTCCGAAAGCAGAGGACAGCGGTACAGAAAACACACCGGACATGAGCAGCCCCGCTCCGACAGAGGGCACCGGCGAGAACGCCGAGCCGTCTGTGCCGAGCGAGCCGTCTGCACCGAGCGAGTCTGCATCGCCGAGTACATCTGCATCGCCGACCGAGGCGGCACCGTCCGCACCGGCGGAGAAAGCGCCTGCGGCTGAGATTCCGGCAGAGGAGAAGCCTGCTGAAGAAAAATCTGCCGAGCAGGCATCGGTTGCGGCGTATGCAGTCACCGCGTTTACGCAGGATAGCATCCGGTATGATGTTTCCTCGGGCGATGCCGTTGTTACTGGCTGCGCAGACAGCGTGACCAAGCTGGTTATTCCGGAAACTGTAACCTATGACGATAAGGAATACAAGGTTGTCGGCATTCAGGATCATGCGTTTGACTGGGCAAATCACCGCAATCTCGCACTGGAAACCGTTGATCTGGGCGGTCTGCCGCTGGAAATCGGCGAGTATGCCTTCCGTGGTCAGAAGTCGCTGACGACTGTTGTCGGATGGATATATTACCGCAATCGGCAACTATATGTTCACGGCATGCTCGGCGCTGACTTCGGTCGCTGATCTGTCCAAGGTTACTTCTGTCGGTATTC
>ENA-OQIL01000840-OQIL01000840.1-human-gut-metagenome-genome-assembly--contig:-NODE-840-length-10185-cov-2.370948_pt1 | contig 10185 bp, 10 predicted proteins | sample MGYA00242583_ERZ504748 | MGnify/ENA primary metagenome ERZ504748 (study PRJEB26092, sample SAMD00036191) | human gut metagenome | host: Homo sapiens | study: EMG produced TPA metagenomics assembly of...
GAGCCCCAAAAGTAGACCCCCATTACGGCAAAGACGGTGAAGCTGCGGCAGCGGGGGCGGCGGTAGAAGAAGGCCGCCTGACCGTGAAGGGCCAGCAGCAGAAAGACCGAGGCCAGCAGAGGGACAAAGGAATTGAGCAGGACCGGGTCGCTGGAATAGACCTGGTAGAGCCGAATAAGCCAGGGCAGGGCGGCGTAAGCCGGAAGGGTGGCGGCCAGGCGCACCTGCTCGCCGGCACACAGCCCGGTAGTTGGACTTGCCCAGCACCAGAGAGCCGATGGCTCCGGCCACGCAGCCCAGAATGGACAGTGCCAGAGCGGCAGGCAGCAGATGGCGGGAGGGATCGGCCTGCCAGGCCCGCAGATCCTCCATCAGCTGGGGAACACCGGCCACAGCCCGAGGCCAGAAAGCCCATGGCGGCAATCGACCATCAGAGTCATAGTAGCCGCTGGAGGGGCACTGGAAGGCTTTGTCCTCCTCTCCTTCGGAGAAGGTACGCCCGCCGGGGCACAGGACCAGGGCCAGAACAGCGACTAGCGCGGTCAGAGCCAGCAGGGCCCAGGTGGCGGGAGCGCCGTGGGTAAACAGGTTGGTAGCGGGGTCCAGGGCAGAAGAGCGCTGCCACAGACGTACCGCAAAGCCCGCCGCGCCGCCCACCAGGGCCAGGGCCGGCAAGGCAAAGTCTTTTCTCATAATTGGCCTCCTAAACCAAGGGACAGAGGAGCCTGTCCAGGGATAACTATCCAATTATATATTACCCTATGGGAAAATACAAGGGCCATGCGATCAGAAATCCATGGTGTCAAGGGGGCAAGTCATAGTCTGGGCCGCCCGTGAGAGCTGCCGTCCGGCCGGCGGAACTGAAGATACACAGCGGCCACCAGTGCAACAAGAGCCACGATGCTGATGACCAGGGAGACGACCTCCGAGAGGAACTTCATGCGAAACAGAATCTCGGAGATAGCCAGACAGATTAGGGCGACAAACATCAGGTTGCGGGCAGCGGGGTTCATCCGCTTGCTCTTGCCGTCATTAGCGAACTCAGACTCCGGCGGCGGAGTGGGGGTGTAGCCCCGCTTTCCTTGCGGGTGGCGTTTTTTATGTTTTGTCTTACTCATACGAAATCCTCTCCTGATAAAATCACGCCGCCGCCCAGCACCACGTCGTCCTGGTAAAAGACCACCGACTGGCCGGGGGTGATGGCGCGCTGAGGCTGATGGAAGGTGAGAAGGGCGGTATCCGGCCCGGTCTGCTCCAGGGTGGCGGGCTGCTCCGTCATGCGGTAACGTACCTTGGCACGCACCTGGATGGGCTGATCCAGCCGCTCCACCGCGATGAGATTGAGCTGTCCGGCGGTGAGGCTGCGGTGGAACAGGGCATCATTGGAGCCCAGGGTAACGGTGTTATGCTCCGGACTCAGACCGGTCACATACAGCCGTCCCTGGTTGGAGGAAACCCCCAACCCCCGCCGCTGGCCCATGGTGTAGTGAATGATACCCTGGTGGCGGCCAAGAACATTGCCCTGGGAATCAACAAAGTCGCCTGACGGGTAGTCTTTCCCGGTGTGGTGACAAATAAAGGAGGCATAGTCCCCATCCGGGACGAAGCAGATGTCCTGACTGTCGCTCTTCCGGGCGCTGACTAGCCCCTGCTCCAGGGCAATGGCGCGGATCTCCTCCTTGGAAAGCCGCCCCAGGGGGAAGCGGGTGGCGGAGAGCTGCTGCTGGGTGAGGGTCCACAGCACATAGCTCTGGTCCTTGTCCGGGTGGAGGGCCTTTTTCAAAAGCCAGCGTCCCGAGCCGCTGTCCTGCTCGATCTGTGCGTAGTGGCCGGTGGCCAGCAGGGGGACAGCCCCATCTCCTGGGCCGCCTGGAGCAGAGCGCCGAATTTGATGGCCCGGTTGCACAGCACGCAGGGATTGGGGGGTCTGGCCCTGCTCATAGGCCTGGACGAAGGGGTCCATCACCTCCCGGCGGAAGGCTTCCGACAGGTCCAGGGTGTGGTGGGGGATGGAGAGACGCTGAGCCACCGCCTGGGCGTCAGCCACGTCCCGGGCGGTGTGGCACTGGGAGCGCTGGGCGGGGGGCAGGGCGTCGGGCGAGAACAGGGACATGGTAAAGCCCACCGGATCGTAGCCCGCCTGCTGTAAGAGCCAGACGGCGGCGGAACTGTCCACGCCGCCGCTCATGGCTGCCGCAATGGGATTCAAACGGTTACCTCCTTAAAAGCCGCCGGGCGGCCGGTAAAATCAAGGGAAAGTATATCATATTTTACCCCAAGACGCAATGAAAAGCCCACTCAGCGGAAAAACCTGGGGAAAAACGTGTATGGATTATTCCAGCGGGACAAAGTGCACAAAGGGGAAGATTCCGGGGAAAAAGGGGAAAATAGCTCCCAAAATCGACAAATTCGGCGCAAAGCGGTCTGAGAAGGAGAAAGTTGGGCGGATATTTTCCAGAAAAATACATCTGGTATATCTAGATGAAAAAACTGCCGAAAGACACTATATGTAGTGGACAGCGCTTGGGGGAGCATGCTATAATCAAAAATCCGTTACGAATAAGGCCGGGGCTGCCGGCTTTCCATATCCACATCACGAAAGAGAAGGAGAGCGCCCATGAGTGCCAACATGAAAGTGATCAAGCGTGACGGCTCCGTTGTGGAGTACGACCGCAATAAGATCGTTACTGCCATCCAGAAGGCCAACGCCGAGGTCTCCGAGGAGGAGCGGCTGAGTCAGGACCGCATCGAGGCCATTGTCCGCCGCATCGAGGACCTGGGCCGGGACAAGCTACCTGTGGAGGAGATCCAGGACCTGGTGGAGCAAGGTCTGGTGAATGAGAACAAGTTCTATCTGGCCAAGACCTACATCATCTACCGCTACACCCGGGCCCTGGTGCGCAAGCAGAACACCACCGATGAGTCCATCCTCTCCCTGCTGCGCAACGAGAACAAGGAGCTGGCCGAGGAGAACTCCAACAAGAACACCATGATCGCCGCCACCCAGCGGGATTACATTGCCGGTGAGGTGAGCCGGGATCTGACCCGCCGTATCCTGCTGCCTGAGTATATCTCCAAGGCCCACGACGAGGGAGCCATCCACTTCCACGACGCGGACTATTTCATCCAGCCCATCTTCAACTGCTGCCTCATCAACATCGGGGACATGCTGGACAACGGCACCGTGATGAACGGCAAGCTCATTGAGAGCCCCAAGAGCTTCCAGGTGGCCTGCACCGTCACCACCCAGATCATCGCCTGTGTGGCCTCCAACCAGTACGGCGGGCAGTCCGTGGATATGAGCCACCTGGGCAAGTACCTGCGCCGCAGCAAGGAGAAGTTCAGAAAGCACATCACCTATGAGTGCGCCGGTCAGGTGGACGACGCCACCATCGAGCGACTGGTGGCCGACCGGCTGAAGGACGAGCTGAAGAGCGGCGTTCAGACCATCCAGTACCAGATCAACACCCTGATGACCACCAACGGCCAGTCCCCCTTCGTCACCCTGTTCCTGAACCTTCAGGAAGGCGACCCCTATCTGGAGGAGAACGCCATGATCGTAGAGGAGGTGCTGCGCCAGCGGCTGGAGGGCATCAAGAACGAGAAGGGGGTCTACATCACCCCCGCTTTCCCCAAGCTGGTGTACGTGCTGGACGAGCACAACTGCCTGAAGGGCGGCAAGTATGACTACATTACCGAGCTGGCCGTCAAGTGCTCCGCCAAGCGGATGTACCCCGACTATATCTCCGCCAAGAAGATGCGGGAGAACTACGAGGGCAACGTGTTCTCCCCCATGGGCTGCCGCTCCTTCCTCTCCCCCTGGAAGGACGAGAATGGGAACTACAAGTTTGAGGGCCGCTTCAACCAGGGCGTGGTCTCCCTGAACCTGCCCCAGATCGGCATCCTGGCCCGGGGGGATGAGGAGAAGTTCTGGCAGCTGCTGGACCAGCGGCTCCAGCTGTGCTTCGAGGCCCTCATGTGCCGCCACAACGCCCTGAAGAACGTGCGCTCCGACTCCAGCCCCATCCACTGGCAGTACGGCGCCATTGCCCGCCTGCCCAAGGGGGCCCCCATCGAGCCCCTGCTCTACGGCGGCTACTCCTCCATCTCCCTGGGCTATATCGGCCTGTACGAGGTGACCAAGCTGGTGAAGGGCTGCTCCCAGACCACCCCTGAGGGACAGGCCTTCTCCCTGAAGGTGATGGAGCGTCTGCGCTCCGCCTGCGACACCTGGAAGAAGGAGACCAACATCGGCTTTGCCCTGTACGGCACCCCCGCCGAGTCCCTGTGCTACCGCTTCGCCCGCATTGATAAGGAGCGCTTCGGGACGATACCAGATGTAACTGACAAGGGTTATTATACAAACAGCTATCACGTGGACGTGCGGGAGCACATCGACGCCTTCTCCAAGTTCACCTTTGAGAGCCAGTTCCAGAAGATCTCCACCGGCGGATGCATCTCCTATGTGGAGATCCCCAACATGCGCCACAACCTGGGAGGCTCTGAAAGAGGTGGTCCGGTTCATCTACGACAACATCCAGTACGCGAGTTCAACACCAAGAGCGACTACTGCCAGTGCTGCGGCTATGATGGGGAGATCACCATCAACGACGACCTGCAGTGGGAGTGCCCGGTGTGCCACAACACCGACCAGGCCAAGATGAACGTCACCCGCCGCACCTGCGGCTACCTGGGAGAGAACTACTGGAACGTGGGCAAGACCAAGGAGATCAAGTCCCGGGTGCTGCACCTATAAAAATATAGGATGTATCTCTGCCCTGCGGGGCGGAGATACATATGAGTAAGAGGTTTTTATGAACTACGCCGACATCCGCCCCATTGATGTGGCCAACGGACCGGGCGTCCGGGTCTCCCTCTTTGTGTCCGGCTGCCCCCATCGCTGCCCCGGCTGCTTCAATCCGGAGACCTGGGATTTCCAATATGGCCAGGGATTCGGGGAGGAACAGGTCCGCTCCATCCTGGATCTGCTCCGCCCCGGCTATATCCGCGGGCTGACCCTGCTGGGGGGCGAGCCCATGGCCCCGGCGAATCAGCCGGAGGTGCTCTCCCTGGTACGCCGGGTGCGGCAGGAGCTCCCCGGCAGGGATATCTGGTGCTACACCGGCTACCTCTACGAGGAGCTGGCCGCCGGCCGGGTGGGTCCGCTGGACCGGGAACTTCTTCATGAGCTGGATGTGCTGGTGGACGGCCCCTTCCTTCTGGAGCAGACAGACATCCGCCTCCGTTTCCGTGGCAGTGCCAACCAGCGTATCCTGGATGTTCCCCGGTCCCTGGCGGCCGGGGAGGCCCTCTGGTGGGACAGCCCCCAGGACTGAATCCAGCGGCAGCCCTGAGCTTTCAGGGCTGCCGCTCCTGTTTTTATCTTGCTGGGCGTACATTTCCCCTTCCTTTTTTCCGGGTTTTTGTGTTAAACTAATTCGGATATCAGTCTGTACAGAGGTAGGATCACGCTTTGGACAACATCATTCTCATCGGCATGCCCGGCTCGGGCAAGAGCACTGTGGGCGTTCTTCTGGCCAAAGCCTTGGGCTACGGCTTTCTGGACACCGACCTGGTGATCCAGCAGCGGGAGGGCCTGCTGCTCCAGGACATCCTGGACCAGTTCGGGGTGAAGCACTTCCTCCAGGTGGAGGAGGAGGCCATCCGCACCGTGGACTGCCGCCGCACCGTCATCGCCCCAGGGGGCAGCGCCGTCTGCCGGGAGGGGACCATGGCCCACCTGAAGGAGCTGGGCCCCGTGGTCTATCTCCGGGTCCCTATGGAGGAGCTGACCAGCCGCATCCAGAACCTGGCCACCAGGGGGGATCGCCATGGAGCCGGGGCAGACCCTGGCGGACGTGCTGGCCCAGCGCGCCCCCTCTACGAGCGCTATGCCGATTTGACGGTGGACTGCCTTCCTGGGCAGACCTTGGCCCAGACCACTCAGATGGTCCTGGCCCTTCTGAACGGCCGCCGGTGATCCCGGCAGCCCGCCCCAGCCCCCGGGGAAATGGGGGCCCGGCGCGGCGCTGACCGCGCCCGGATCATGAAAAAGGAAGAGCTGAATGACATTTCGCGACTTAGGGCTCATCGCCCCATCCTCTCCGCCCTGGAGGAACAGGGCTACACCCGGCCGTCCCCCATTCAGGAGAAGGCCATCCCCCCTGCCCTGGAAGGGCGTGACGTGCTGGGCTGTGCCCAGACCGGCACCGGCAAGACCTGCGCCTTTGCCGCCCCCATCCTTCAGCGGCTCAGTGCCGCCCCGGTGAAGGGCCGCCCCATCCGCGCCCTGATCCTCACCCCCACCCGGGAACTGGCCATCCAGATCGGTGACAGCTTCCAGGCCTATGGCAGCCATCTGTCCCTGCGCCACGCTGTCATCTTCGGCGGTGTGGGCCAGAACCCCCAGGTGGAGGCCCTCAACCGGGGGGTGGACATCCTGGTGGCCACCCCCGGCCGGCTGATGGACCTCCACGACCAGGGGTTCGTCCATCTGGAGCAGCTGGAGATCTTCGTGCTGGACGAGGCCGACCGCATGCTGGACATGGGCTTCATCCACGACGTGAAGAAGATCCTGAAGTGGCTGCCCGCCCGGAAGCAGACCATGCTCTTCTCTGCCACCATGCCGCCGGAGATCGCCGATCTGGTCAACTCTCTCCTCCGCTCCCCTGTCCGGGTGGCGGTGGACCCGGTCTCCTCCCCTGTGGAGGCCATCCGGCAGTCGGTGTACTTCGTGGACAAGGGCAATAAGACCCGGCTGCTGGCCCAGCTGATCCAGGAGCTGGCGGTGAAAAACCGCCCTGGTCTTTACCCGCACCAAGCACGGGGCCAAACAAGGTGGCCCGGGAGCTGAGCAAGTACGGGATCACCGCCGCCGCCATCCACGGCAACAAGAGCCAGACCGCCCGCCAGCAGGCCCTGGCCGACTTCAGGGCCGGGAAACTCCAGGCCCTGGTGGCCACTGACATCGCCGCCCGGGGGCTGGACATCGAAGAGCTGTCCCATGTCTTCAACTACAATCTGCCCGAGGTGCCTGAGACCTATGTCCACCGAATCGGCCGGACCGGACGGGCGGGCCGTGGCGGCGAGGCTATCGCCTTCTGCGACTTCTCCGAGAAACCTCTGCTCCGGGAGATCGAAAAGCTGACCCACCGCTCCATCCCCGTGGTGGAGGAGCACCCCTGGCCCATGCAGGTCTTCGAGCTTCCCAAAAAGGATAAGAACGGCCGCACTATCAATGAGGAGGACGCCGAGGCCCGAGCCGCCGCCCGTGAGCTGCGCCGGGAGCGGGAGGCCGCCCGCCAGGCCGCAGCTCAGGAGAAACAGGAGAAGTCCGCTCAGGCTTCTGCCCCGTCCCCAGAGGCCACGGTGGAGGGCGGAGAGAAGAAGAAGCGCCGCCGCAGGCGGAGCAAGTCCAAGGGGGAGGCGCCCGCCGCCCCGGCGGAGTCCCCGCTGCCCGCTCAGGCTCCCGCCCGCCCCAAGCTGACCCGGCCCGGCACCCGCCTGGAGACGGGCAGCGCCATGCCCTGCACTGAGTTCGACCGCCCCGACCCCCTGGCTGGAGACCGGATCATGGACGCCACTGCCCGTCTGCTGGCTCCCCGCCGGCTGACTCTCTCCCCGGTATCCTCCAGGGAGGAGCACGGGCGCCCCCGAAAGCGCTCTGCTGGACAGGCCGCTCAGCCCCGCCAGAAGAGCGAGGGCCAGAAGGGCCGCTCTGCCCACACCGCCCCCCAGGCGGAGAGCCGGAAGCCGGCGCCGTCCAAGCATAAAAAGTCCTCCCAGGGCCGCGGGCAGGACCGCCGCCGCTCCTTCCAGGACCCGCCCCGTCCCACCGGACATCCCAAGGACTCCACCGAGCAGGAAAGCTTGATGAAGCCCTATTACCTGGATATCTGACCGCAAATACAGATGAGTTTGGAGGTTATTTCATGGATTATCAAGCAATGTACCAGCAGAAGCTGACCACGGCCGAGGAGGCCGTCAAGGTGGTCAGATCCGGCGACTGGGTGGACTACACCTGGTGCACCAACCACCCCATTGCCCTGGACAAGGCTCTCGCCGCCCGCAAGGATGAGCTCACCGATGTAAAGGTCCGGGGCGGCGTCACCATGTGGATGCCCGAGATCGCCAAGGCGGAGGACGCCGGCGACCACTTCACCTGGCACTCCTGGCACTGCAGCGGCATCGACCGCAAGATCATCACCAAGGGCATGGGCTACTTCAGTCCCATGCGCTACTCCGAGCTGCCCCGCTTCTACCGGGAGAATCTGGCCCCTGTGGACGTGGTGATGCTCCAGACCACCCCCATGGATGCCCATGGCAACTTCAACTTCGGCCTGGCGGCCTCCCACCTGGCCGACCTGATGTCCCGTGCCAAGTGCATTATCGTGGAGGTCAACGAGAATATGCCCTGGGTGTACGGCCTCACCGGCACCGAGATCAACATCCAGGACGTGACCTATGTCGTGGAGGGGGACAATCCCCCCGTGGCTCAGCTGGGCGCAGGCGGCGAGCCTACCGACGTGGACCGGGCCGTGGCCAACCTGGTGGTGCCCCAGATTCCCAACGGGGCCTGCCTCCAGCTGGGCATCGGCGGCATGCCCAACACCATCGGCGCCATGATCGCCCAGTCCGACCTGAAGGACCTGTCTGTCCACACGGAGATGTATGTGGATGGCTTCGTGGACATGGCGGCCGCCGGCAAGATCACCGGCCGGCACAAGGCCCTTGACAAGGGCCGCCAGGTCTTCGCCTTCGCCGCCGGCACCCAGAAGCTCTATGACTACGTCGACCGCAACCCCGACGTGATGGGTGCCCCGGTAGACTACACCAACGATGTGCGGGTCATCGCTCAGATCGACAACTTCATCTCCATCAACAACGCCATCGACATAGACCTGTTCGGCCAGATCAACGCCGAGTCCGCCGGCATCAAGCACATCTCCGGCACCGGCGGCCAGCTGGACTTCGCCATGGGCGCCTACCTGTCCAACGGCGGCAAAAGCTTCATCTGCATGTCCTCCACCGTCACCGGCAAGGACGGTACTGTCAAGAGCCGCATCGTCCCCACCCTGACCCAGGGCTCCATCTGCACCGACCCCCGCTCCTGCGGCCACTATGTGGTCACGGAGTACGGCATGATCAATCTGAAGGGCCTGTCCACCTGGGAGCGGGCGGAGGCCATCATCTCCATCGCCCACCCCGACTTCCGGGAGCAGCTCATTGCCGACGCCGAAAAAATGCACATTTGGCGCCGGAGCAATAAGTGATCCTTTTTCCCGTCAATATACAGGGCCGCGGATGCTGTGCATCCGCGGCCCTGTATATTTCGAATCTCCTTTTTCCCGTGGCAGATGTTTCAGGATCAGACGGGAGAGCGCGAGGGGGCGGCAGCCCGCCTGGAATGGGATCACATCCCCTAGCCCTTGCAGAGCAAGGGCTGCGGCGAGCAAATCGAGGACTTTTCCCGCAGTCAGAGTGGTCCATCCGCGGACCGCTCTGTTCATCCACACAGGCTCCATTGAAAGTTCTCCAGCTTCAGCCGGCTCCCCACCGTGGTCCCCTCCGGGAGCAGAAACATGGTCAGGGAGTGTTTCTGCCCATCATCCGATACCATTTCGGCATAATCTCCATTAATATTGCTCACAGTATAGTAAATTGCCTCCATTTCCGGCCCTCCAGTCCTTCCAGCTCCGATCCCGCTTGCCGCGGTCAGCTTCAGTGTACCGGTTTCTCAGTGGGCTGTCAACCACCCTCCCGGGCCTTTTCCGCCCGCTTTTGATACCACCGCAGACAGTCCCCGGTTCCCAGTCACCTTCATCAGCACCCCAGACACCGCCATGTCCGCTGCCACCGTGGCGGCCGCCGTCCAGGTCACTCCAGGCGGGATCAGGGCGGTCAGCCGCGCCACCGCTGGATGGACGAAGTAGATGAGTGGGAGGGCCAGCGCCCCCCAGGCCAGGGAAAAGGGGAGGCATATCTTCCCCCTGGATGCTGCCCGGCAGGCCGGTATAATCCCAGAAGGAGACGCCCAGTCCCCGCTCGTACAAAATTGCCATCCCATATTCCGCCGCCGTGGCCGCCAGGCCCCCAGCCAGGAACAGCGTAAGGATTCTGGATGACAGTCCGCGGGAGCAGCAGGATCAGGCAGGCCCCCACGCCGTACACCGGGCACAGCGGGAG